>Ga0076930_100131_pt1 | contig 108541 bp, 89 predicted proteins | sample HotLakConsoUCCRE_FD_71149 | JGI IMG/M metagenome (GOLD analysis project Ga0076930, IMG submission 71149) | Hypersaline microbial mat communities from Hot Lake, Washington, USA - Hot Lake Consortium UCC-RE (version 3) (version 3) ...
TTCAATTACTTCAAGTAAAAACAAGAATTAAAAAAATCAACTAAGTGTAAAATTTACACTATCTTTTTTACCAAATTAATCCCTGTATTTCAGGTAGTTATCTTACTATAAAATTTAAGCCCTCAACCTTTCACCAAATATTTTTATGTTTTATTCAATAGATTTCCTAATTTCATTCCACTTAAAAACATTACAAAACTTTCTAATATGGACGACTCAAATAAAGAAAATCATTTAAACAGGCGTAAATTCCTACGCAATATGGGGCTAGCAGCAGCTGGAATCACCATAGTGCCAAGCAATGTAATTGCTGGCTTAGGTCACACCGCACCTAGCGATAAACTAAATATAGCAGGTATAGGCGTAGGCGGAATGGGCCGCGCTAATTTGCGCAATATGAATTCACAAAACATTGTAGCGCTAGCTGATGTAGATTGGAAATATGCTGATAGAACTTTCAAGGACTATCCTAAAGCTAAAAAATTCAAGGATTATCGTAAGATGCTGGATGAAATGGATAAGGACATTGATGCCGTGATGATCAGTACACCTGACCATACGCATTATGTTTCTGCTAAAGATTCAATGACTGCAGGGAAGCACGTATATCTTCAAAAGCCTTTAACCCACTCTGTTTATGAATCTAGAAAACTAAGAGAACTAGCTGATAGCACAGGAGTAGCCACTCAAATGGGTAACCAAGGAAACTCATCTGATGATATGCGCAAAGTTTGCGAGTGGATTTGGAACGGTGAAATCGGTGAAGTAACTAAGGTAGATGCCTGGACTGACAGACCTATTTGGCCTCAAGGTTTGGAAAGACCAAAGGAAAAACAATCGGTACCAAGCACTTTGGACTGGGATTTATTTTTAGGCCCGGCAGCGGAAAGACCGTATCATGAGGCTTATACTCCTTGGAATTGGAGAGCTTGGTGGGATTTCGGAACTGGTGCCTTAGGAGATATGGCATGTCATATCATGGATCCTGTCTACAAAGCCTTGGAATTAGGTTACCCTTATGCATTTGAAGCAAGTTCATCTCAGGTAAATACGGAAAGTGCGCCAATGGCTGAAAAGGTAACTTATTACTTTGGCGAAAGACCGAAAAAAGGCAAGATCAATATGCCAGCTGTAGAATTCACTTGGTATGATGGCGGATTAAAGCCTGACAGACCGGAAGGTTTAAAAGATGGATGGTATCCTGGTGACCAAATGGGCTGGGGTGGCGCTATTTTTTACGGTACTAAAGGAACCTTAATCTGTGGCACTTATGCAATGGAGCCATTTATCATTGGTAGAGAGGACAATCCACCGTCAGTGACTAATGAATTGCGAAGAATTCCTAAGGCTATGGAAGGTGGTCATGAAATGGACTGGGTGAGAGCTGCAAAAGAAGATAAAAAATCAAGAGTAGAATGTAGCTCTAATTTTGCTTATGCGGGTCCATTAAATGAAGTCGTGGTTGCTGGAAACTTAGCAGTTAGATTGCAAGATCTAAGAAGAAAACTAGATTGGGATGCTGAGAATATGAAAATTACCAATATTGGTGATAATGAAGAAATTAGAGTCGTGTCTTCAGATAAATTCACGGTAGTGGATGGTGATCCTAAATTTGACACTAAATATGAAACCATTAACGCAAAGCAGGCTTCTGAAGAATATATTAAGAGGACTTATCGTAAAGGATGGGAGTATTAATTATTAATTAGAAATTAATAATTGGATGATTAATAATTTAAACCTGTCAGGTTTATAAATATTTCTTACAACTCATAATCATTAAACAGATTCAGTTACTAAGGAGTAAAATCTGACAGGTTTTACTAAACAAAAATCAAGAATATTTTTTTTAAATTTTAAATAAATAAAACAATGAAAAAATCATTATTTATCGGTTTTATTGCTTTGATGGCAATTTATGCCTGCAGTAGCGAGAAAAAAGAAAGCTCTGAAGATAGTTCTGTATCTGAAGAAGAAGTAGAAGAAGTAATTGAAGAAGTTGCTGTTGAGAAAGAAAGTCCTAACACCTTAACTGACAAAGAAAAAGAGGATGGCTGGAAGCTCTTATTTGATGGAAAAACCACCGAAGGATGGCGAGGATATCAAAAAGAAAGCTTTCCTGTTGCATGGAACATTGACAATGACGCCTTACATATCCAAGGTTCAGGAAGAGGTGAGGCTGGTGCCCAAGATGGCGGTGACATTGTTTATGATCAAGAGTTTGCTGATTTCCACTTAAAAGTAGAATGGATGGTAGATAGTGCTGCCAATTCAGGTATTTTATATCGTGGTAAAGAGAAATTTGATTACATCTGGAAAACTGCACCTGAAATGCAGGTTTTAGATAATAAACACCATCCTGATGCTAAACTAGGAAAAGATGGAAACAGACAAGCTGGGTCATTATATGATCTTATTGCAGCTGATCCACAAAATTTTAAAGGACATGGCACATGGAATACTGCTGAAGTGATTGCAAAAGGCAACGATATTGTTCATATCCAAAATGGAGACACTGTAGTGCAATACACAATCGGTTCTGATGAAATGGCTAATCTAATTGCCAATAGCAAATGGGCTGATATAGGGAATGATGATTGGGGTAAAATTGCACAGAAAGGCTTCATTGCCCTTCAAGATCATGGGGATGATGTGTGGTTTAGGAATATTAAGATTAAAGAAATGAAGTAAGTTGGATGAGGGGTGATGGATGTAGGTTGAAACCTTTTACATCCATCACCCTACACCCCACCTCCATCATCTAACTCTTACTAATTCCCTTCAAATACCGATAACTCTTCGTAATTTCTTCAAATGGTTTACCGCTTTTAGTATCATCTTGCTCTACGAAAAACTGCTTTAAACCAGCTACGGAAGCATGATTAAATATATTTTGCCAGTCAATTACGCCTTCGCCAACTGCTGAGAAAAATTGCTCCTCTCCTGCCCCCATATCTTTTACATGCCATAAAGGAAATCTTCCTTCATGATCTTTAAAATAGGCTATAGGATCAACACCTGCCCTAGCCGTCCAATACAAGTCCAATTCAAATTTCACTAAATTGACATCACATTCAGACAGCAATAAATCGAAAGGAATTTTACCATCTAAAGCCTGGAATTCAAAATCATGGTTATGATAAGCCATTTGCACACCATATTCCTTAGCTGTTTCCCCACATGAATTCAATAGATCAGATAATTTTTTATAATCATCAATACTTTCTCTTTCAGAATCAAACAAATAGGCACATGCAATATGCGTTTGTCCCAATTCCGCTGCATCTGCAACAGTTCTTTCCCAATCGTTGGTCATGGTTCCAATATTCTTAGGCATAGCCCAACCTGTTAAAACATGGCTACTTTTGGCATTTAAAGAGAATTCATCCAAAATAGACTTTACCTCTTTAATGCTATTTCCAAAATACTTACCATCAGAATAATTAAAAAACTCGAAGTTTTTATAGCCTATATTAGCTGCTTTCTCAATAGTCCCTTTAAAGTCTTTTTCCAATGCTTCTCTCAAAGTGTATAATTGTAAACCTGCCTCTTTTGCAACCCCTTTATTTGGGGCTACGCAGGCTGAAAGAATTGAGGATGGAATAAATGCAAATGATGACAGCAGTCCAGCTTGTTGTATAAATTTTCTTCTGTTCATGATATTATAGTTTTGATATTGGAATTTAGCAATTATTGTACATACACGGAAATAAGTCTTAGAAAAACTAACGCTGATTCTTTTCTTTTAGTAAATCCCTTATCTCTGAAAGCAGCTCAATATTTTTTGGGGTCACAACAGAGCCGTCTTGTTCATTCTCAGATTTTTTCCGCAATTTATTGAACATCCTTACGACTAAATAAATACAAAAAGCAATAATCAAAAAGTCAATAGTAGTTTGAATTAAGTTTCCGTAATTAATGGTTATAGCAGTACTCACTACATTTCCTTTTTCATCTAATTCAGCCTCCTGAAAAACGTAAGCCAATTCCTTAAAATTAATTTTCCCTATGAAAATACTCAAAACAGGCATGATTAGATCTGCAACAATTGAATTCACCACTTTTGTGAAAGCTGATCCAATTATAATACCAACAGCCATATCAAATACATTTCCTTTTATGGCAAATTCTTTAAATTCCTTGAAGAAAGTCATAGTGAGTAATTATGAGGTTAGATTTTTATTAACAGTTAAATTACTATAAAACAAAAAAAGCTACAAGGCTTTAACTCCTTATAGCTTTTCAAAATTCTTAATTTAAGGTGCAATTTAAAATTCAATCGGAATACTCACCATAGTATTAGCCCAAATCATTTGCAAACTTACCTCCCCATTTGCTTGGTCAAATCGAATTGTAAAGGGTTCATACATTTCATCAGACTCATTAACAGGTACTTCAAACCTTAGTAAATCATTTTCTTCATCATACTTATAGGCTCCCCACTGCCCTACATCTTTATTCAAAATAATAGTCCAGCTTTTAGCACCAGGAATAGTGAAGAGAGAATAAGTTCCTGCCGCCACGGTCTCTCCAGCCATTTTGATTTCGTCTGTAATTGTAATTTCAGTCGCTTCATTAGCTCCTGTTCTCCAAATTTTACCTAATGGAGCCAACTCAGAAGCTTCAGTAAGGGCTTCTCTTCCTCTCAAATGTGGTCTTCCATAGGTTACTTTTACATAAGTATCTTCAAAAGTGTAAGTCACCATACCTAATGGACTAGGTTTTTGTTTTAAAGCCTCTTGTGCCTGTGAATCAAAACTTAATAAAGCAATGAATGCAAAGCAGGCAAAAATCGATGTGATTAATTTTTTCATAATTTCCTGTTTTATTTTTAAAAGCAATTTACAATTTTATTACGCTTAGCACCATAAACCGCTATATTTGTTTTATGGAAAAACCACAATTTGATGATATTTTCATGGAACTGGCAGTTAACCTAGCCAAACGCTCGCATTGCATTAAAAGGCATGTTGGGGCCGTACTTACAAAAGAGACCAGAATTATCTCTATAGGTTACAATGGCCCTCCAGCAGGCACACACAATTGCGATGAGGAATTTCCCGGTAAAGGTTGCGGATTAGATTCAAAAGGTAGTTGCATGTTGGCCATTCATGCAGAGCAAAATGCTATTATGTATGCCGTAAAAAATAATGCCTCTGTAGAAAACACTACCCTTTATGTTACACTCTCCCCATGCCTTTCGTGTGCTAGAATAATTTTCAGCATGGGCATTAGAAAAGTTATCTACCTTAATTCCTATGCCGAATACAAAGGCCTGGACAGAGATGAAGGTTTAGATTTTTTAGAAAAGTTTGGTGTGGAAGTAGAGAAATACCAAGGTAATTTGGAAAATGTAACCCATATGATTTAATCTAAATACGCTATAATTTTCAAGAATTGATGGTGGTAATTTTATTTAAAACAGAATGTGTTAAGGAATCTCCGTATCGATTTCGATCAAACCCAGCAAATACTAATGTATTTTCACTATAATTATTCAAATTTATTTTATTGCTAATTTCAGTTTAAATATAATTGTATTAGTTTTGCTCAAAATACTAAACCCAAACATATGAAAAATTTAAAATTACTATTAATCCTAACAATTGGAGCTTTTGTTTTCCAATCTTGTAACGATGATGAAACTGCAAAAGAAGGTGAAATTGAAGGCAAATGGAATATTGCGGATTTAAGCTTAGATTTTAAAATTAATGGTGAAAGTTTCAGTGACTATTTCTCTGATGATCCATCTACAGCTGCTTTAATCGAAGGTATTTTAACTGCTTCTTTTGAAGATAGCTTTGATGGAACAATAGAATTTAAGAGTGACGGTAATTATGTAGCTACAAGTGACGATAACTCTACAGAAGAAGGTACTTGGTCGATCAATTCGGATGGCACAGTGTTAACTCTCGATGGCGGAACTGCTGAAGAATTTGCTTTTGATATTATCACGGCAACCAACAGCTCTTTAGTTTTAAACTTTACTGAATCTGAAAGTCAGGACATTGATTTTGATGGAACTGTTGAAGAATTATCTACTTCATTTGATTTAACACTATCAAAATAAAATAATTACTAAATAAAATTCACTTCAGGACTTAGTTCTACTCCAAACTTGGAATGAACAGAGTCCTGAATTTTTTTTGCCAATTTCAGAATATCTTTCCCTTTTCCTTCTCCATAATTTACTAAAACCAACGCCTGTTTTTCATGAACTCCCACTCCATTTTCTGCATAACCTTTCCAGCCAGCCTTTTCAATTAACCAACCGGCTGCCAATTTAATAGTACCATCTTCCAATTCATAAAACGGAATTTCAGGGAATTCTCTTTTCAACTTTTCAAATTCTGGCAAATCGATGATGGGATTCTTAAAGAAACTGCCAGAATTGCCAATCTCAGCTGGATCAGGAAGCTTTGATTTCCTAATTTCTATTACAGCATCACTAACATCTTGAATAGAAGGCCTTTCGATATTCTTTTCTGCTAGCACAGCTTTAATGACGCCATAGTCAAGATTCAATTTATGAAATCCGGGCTTGTCTAATCGAAAACTGACTGAAGCAATAAAGTATTGCCCTTTTAATTCATGTTTAAAAATGCTTTCTCTATAGCCAAAACAACACTCTTCTGCTGTAAATACCTCAACTTTTCCAGTATTTAGATTTATGGCCTCAAGTGAATGAAAAGTATCTTTTATTTCTACTCCGTAAGCTCCAATATTTTGCATAGGAGCTGCACCTACGGTCCCAGGTATTAAAGATAAATTTTCTAAGCCTCCCCAGTTATTTTGCAGCGTATAAAGAACAAATTGATGCCAGTTTTCACCAGCACCACTCTTTATTAAAACTGATTTATCATCCTCTTCTAAAATATGATTTCCTGAAATTCTATTGATCACTACCAGTCCACCATAATCACTAGTAAGCAAAATATTGCTTCCTCCTCCCAAAATTAAATGCTGATTATTTTTCCATTCCGCAGTCGCCAACAATTCTTGAAATTCTTGAATAGAATTGATTTCTACCAACAAATTGGCTTTCGCTTCAAATCCGAAAGTATTATAATCAGCTAAAGAATAGGATTTTAAGAATTTCAGCATTAGAAAATTAGCTATTAATATTTATTGAACGAATACTTAGTAAAAATGATGGTTCTACTCTTCCATTTCATTGAAAGCATCCTCTACTTTTTTCTCTGTTCCTTTTAACATGGATTTGCAATTTTTAAGTAACTCCATTGACTCATTAACCAATTCAGTTAATTGATCAATTGGAATTTCTTCATTTTCTACCCTTTTCAATATCGCTTCCAATTTCAGAAGTGACTCTTCGTAGCCTAATTGTTTCTTTTTCGCCATAATCAATCCACTTTTATATCCCATTCATCATTTAACATACTGATGGTATGATGTGCCGTCAGATCAAACTGGCAAGGAACAATTGAAACATAATTATTAGCTATTGCCCATTCGTCATTATCTTCTCCTTTGTCAAAATTCACGAAATTTCCAGCCATCCAGAAATATCTTCTGCCATTTGGATCGAATCTTTGATCAAATTCTTCCTCCCATTTAGCTCTTGCTTGTCGGCAAATTTTAATCCCTTTTATTCTTTCATTCCTTTTTGGAGGAAAATTAACATTTAAGGTAGTGTACTTTGGAAGACCTGTTTCTAAAACCTGCTTGGCAATTGCTTTTACGTAGGGTAAGGTATGTTCAAACTCTGCATCTTGCGCATAATCACACAATGAAAAGCCAATAGATGGGCAACCTTCTATTGCGCCTTCGATAGCGGCTGACATAGTTCCAGAATAAAGCACACTAATGGAAGTATTGCTACCATGATTAATACCACTTACTATTAAATCAGGAGTTCTATCTTTTAAGACGTGATGCTTAGCCAATTTAACACAATCTGCAGGAGTTCCCGAACTCTCATATGCTACTACTTCATCACCAAAAATATCGGTTCTGTCTAATCTTAAAGTATTTCCAATGGTGATGGCATGTCCCATGCCAGATTGGGGACTATTAGGTGCAACAACAATTACTTCTCCTAAATCCTTCATTGTTTCAATCAAATTGCGGATTCCTTTACTGGTTACCCCATCGTCATTACTCACTAATATTAGAGGTCTTTGCATAATAGATTATGGTTATTTTTATTTACTAATTTGATTATAATGATTTATGATTCTGATTAAATCGCCCTGTCTATCAACTCTAAGCTTATTATTTTTTACATAATCTTTAATCTCTTCTTCGAACCTACCAAAATAAGGATATAAATCTTTTCTCCTTTCTGAATATTTATTAATCTCTCCGTTCTCGGTTAATAGATAATAATCATAAGTTAAAATTTCACGACCTGGAAAGTTTCTATTGGCACTATACATTGGATTTCCAATTCTATTATTACTTTCAGTAATAACATATTCTCTTGTCATTAACGTAATGTTTCCTTCTGATAGGATTTCGAAAAAGATAGGTACATTCATTCTTCCTTTCAATTGAAATGGGAGCGAATAAACGTATCTAAACCTTTTAAAATATTGGCAATGAAAGCTGAAATAAAGAACATTTTGAGAACTGAAAGTCCTGATTCTTTCATCGATTGAAATTTGCAAAAGGTTAGATTCGAAATCATACTGAACCTTTCCTCTTATTGTATCTTCTGAATCTAACACTACCATTCCAGGATGCCACATTTCATGAGGTAAATCCTGCGAAACTGCAGAAGCAATTTCTAAAAAGAACAATAATAGTAGAAAAGATGAAAATTTCACATTAGCTATTTTTAAGAATGCTATGCCCCATTTTATCCCTTTTGGTTCGTAAATAGTTTTCATTATGCTTATTTGGTGGAATTTCTAATGCAACATTCTCCACAATTTCCAAGCCATATCCTAGCAAACCTGCTCTTTTTGTTGGATTATTAGAAACTAATCTAATTTTCCTAACCCCTAATTTACGTAAAATCTGTGCGCCAACACCATAATCCCTTTGGTCCATCTTAAAGCCTAAAGCTACATTGGCTTCTACAGTGTCCATTCCTTGTTCTTGCAATTTGTAGGCTTTCAATTTATTCATCAACCCAATTCCTCGGCCTTCTTGGTTCATGTATACAATCACGCCTTTTCCTTCTTTCTCAATCATTTCCATAGCCTGATGAAGTTGAGGGCCACAATCACATCGACATGAACCAAAAATATCTCCAGTTAAACATGAAGAATGTACTCTCACCAAAACTGGCTCGTCCTCTTTCCACTCTCCTTTAACTAACGCTAAGTGATTGTCTTTTGTAGTAGTTTGTTCGAAAGCTACCAATTTAAAATCACCATAATCAGTTGGCATTTCTACATCTACTTTCTCCTCTACTAATGACTCGATATTTAATCTGTATTCAATTAAATCTTTAATGGCCACTAGTTTCAAATTGAATTTATCTGCTACTATTCTCAAGTCAGGAAGGCGGGCCATAGTGCCATCTTCATTCATGATTTCTACCAAAACCCCGCCAGGAGTTAAGCCTGCTAATCTTGAAAAATCAACCGCTGCTTCAGTATGTCCTGTTCTTCTTAAAACACCTCCTTGCCTCGCTTTCAATGGAAAAATATGACCAGGTTTACCTAATACTTCCGGTTTAGTATTTGGATTAACCAAGGCCTGAATGGTTTTAGATCGGTCACTAGCAGAAATACCTGTAGTAGTCCCTTCTCCAATTAAATCTACCGATACTGTGAATGGCGTTTCAAATTGAGCAGTATTTTTACCTACCATCAATTCCAACCCTAATTCATTGCATCTATCCTCTGGAAGGGAGGCACAAATCAAGCCTCTTCCGTGTTTGGACATGAAGTTTATAATTTCTGGGGTTACTTTTTCGGCAGCGCAAATGAAATCACCTTCATTTTCTCTATCTTCATCATCGACAACTATGATGATTTCACCTTTTTTGATAGCTTCAATAGCTGATTCTATAGTATCTAACTGGATTCTTTCTGATGACATAAATCTTTGAAAAATAATAAATCACAAAGGTAGCCAATATTTCATGATTACCCGACAAAAATTAAAACGAATACGTACTTCAAGTGTTTGAAAATTGATTTAACCACAAAGATACTCTAAGATTTTCACAGAGATCACAAAGTAACAGCTAAAGCTGTAATAATATGAAACAAAGGCTAAAAAAAGAAAATTCGAATAAAAACTGAAAGCTGTGAAATATTAATCACAAGCCGTTCCGATTCATAATATAAGTATTATTTCACGACCACCATTCCCAATAAATTACCGATTTCTAGTTTAGCCTGATTAAGTTGCATTAAATATTGTAATATGAGCTGCTCATCTTCCTGAGAATTTATGTTTTTCAACTTGTCTGTGTTTTTTTCCATTAAATGTAGAATAGATCGATGTTTCAGTCTAAGCACGTGAATATAAATGGAGTCATTTAAAATATGACGCTCGTGCGGAGTGTATATCTCAAACTTCTTTTCCCAATTTTCACTGAGCTCATATCGATCGGTATATAATGAGAAAATTACCTTTCTAACTTCTTCTGAGCCATTTTTAATAAAGTATGCTTCATTTAAAATTTCTCCATCTTTCAAGTGAGAAACAAAATCTTTAAGTATTTCAGCATATACAGGATGTATAAATTCAGTATCAGCCAATTCCTGTAATAAATAATCTATTACCAATTTATCATCTGCAAGCGGCAATTCAGCATAAGTAAGCAACAATCGTATGCTTTCTCGCTCTTGTAAAGCCGCTACATCAAACGGACTGTATTGCTTTTGAATTTGCTCAGGTGCTTGATTAAAACTTTCGCTTAAATAATTGGCTTGGCGCTGTGTTATATCTCCCTTGATCTGCTTTTCTCGCAAAACAAGTTTATTTTGCTCAGCAATTAAAAGTGCTTCATCAATTTCCAGTATATCACTACATTCCTTAATGTAGATAGCTCTTTTAACAGGATCAGGGATTTTCGAAATGGAGCGTACAATATCCTGAATGGTTTCGGCTTTCTTGATCGGATCCTGTTTAGTCTCTTCCAGTAAAAGATCAGATTTAAAACGAATGAAATCCTTCGCATTCTCAGCCAAAAAGCTTTTGAAAGCTTCATCTCCCATTTTTTGGGAATAGCTATCAGGATCTTCGCCATCTGGGAAAATGACCACTTTTACATTTAATCCCCCCTCCAAAATTAAATCGATGCCTCGCATGGCCGCTTTTAAGCCAGCTGCATCACCATCGAATAAAACGGTTACATTTTGAGCATATCTTCCAATCAACTTAATCTGTTGAATAGTCAGTGAAGTTCCTGAAGAAGCCACCACATTTTCGACTCCGGATTGGTGTAATGAAATAACATCCGTATAGCCTTCTACCAAAAAGCAATTCTCCTCATCTCTAATGCTTTTTTTAGCTTGCGCTATTCCATAAAGGACTTCACTTTTATGGTAAACATCCGTTTCAGGTGAGTTTATATACTTGGGTTGCTTTTTGTCATTGATTAATATTCTAGCACCGAAGGCAATGGGTTTTCCAGAAATAGAATGAATAGGAAACATTACTCTATTTCTGAATCTATCGTAAGTCTTATCTTCTTTTTTGATGATTAAACCTGCCTTTTCCAATAATTCTTCTGAATGACCAGCAGTTTTAGCGGCTTTTATCAGGCCATCCCATTGATCTAAAGTAAATCCTAAATCAAACTTATCGATAGTAGCATTTGAAAAACCCCTTTCCTTGAAATAGCTTAAACCAATGGATTTTCCTTGTGGGTGATTATGCAGTAAATCCTTAAAATATTCTGACGCAAAATTCAATACAATATAGAGGCTTTCCCTTTCATTATAAGCTTCTTGTTGTTCAGGCGAAGATTCAGTTTCTTCAATTTCAATTCCATATTTATCTGCCAGTTGGCGAATGGCTTCAGGGAAATTAAGCCCTTCCAAATCCATAATAAATTGGATGGAATCTCCCGCTTTACCGCAGCCAAAGCATTTGTAAATCCCTTTATTAGGAGAAACAGAAAAAGAAGGTGATTTCTCGTCATGAAAAGGACAACAAGCCCACATGTTTTGCCCTTTCTTTTTCAGCGGCACGTAGTCACCCACCACCTCTTCAATTTCGGCTCTATCTTGAACTTCCTGTATAGTTTTCGGACTTAATCCCACTGATTTGTAAATTTTTTACCTTTTATTTAAACTAATTCCAACTAATTTCGCGTATGAATTGTTAGCTAATTTGATAAAGTTTAACTTGCAACAATTTCAAAGCAAAACTACGATTTTTTTAATTATAAAAGATAAATATGGCTGTTACTAAAGATAGCATTATTAAAGCATTAAGTACCGTAGATGATCCCGATTTCAAACAGGATTTGGTAACACTCAATATGATTAAAGATGTGAGCATTGACGGAAATGCTGTTTATTTCACAGTTGTTTTAACCACTCCTGCTTGTCCATTAAAAGAAATCATCAAAAATGATTGTATTAAAGCTATTCACAAACATGTTGATGCTGACTTGCAAGTTTTTCCAAACATGACCTCTGATGTTACTTCAACTAGAAGCTCCGCTCCTCTTCTACCAAATGTAAAAAATATTATTGCCATTGGATCTGGGAAAGGTGGTGTAGGAAAATCTACAGTAACGGCTAATTTAGCAGTGTCTTTAGCTCAAGAAGGTGCAAAAGTTGGTTTAATAGATGCCGATATATTTGGACCTTCAATCCCGACCATGTTCAATTGCGAAGCTGAACAGCCAGAAGTAAAGCAAGTGAACGGTAAAAATGTAATAGTTCCAATTGAGCAGTATGGAATTAAATTAATTTCTATTGGATTTCTAACTCCCCCAGATAATGCAGTGGTTTGGAGAGGTCCGATGGCAAGCTCAGCCTTGAAGCAATTTATTGGAGATACTGAATGGGGCGAATTAGATTATTTATTAATTGATTTACCTCCAGGTACAAGTGATATTCATTTGACTTTAGTACAAACAATACCTGTAACGGGAGCTGTAGTGGTTACTACTCCTCAAAAAGTAGCATTAGCAGATGCAAAAAAAGCAATCGGAATGTTCAAACAACCACAAATTAATGTCCCTATTCTGGGATTGGTTGAAAATATGGCTTACTTTACGCCTGCCGAACTACCTGATAATAAATATTTTATTTTCGGAGAAGGTGGAGGGTACAGAATGAGTGAGGAATATGACATCCCATTCCTGGGTCAAATGCCTTTAGTACAGTCTATCCGAGAAAGTGGAGATTCTGGATATCCTACAGCAATGAAAGATGGCCCATCAGCAGATGCTTTTAAAGAATTAGCGCGAAAATTAGCCCGACAAGTTGCCATCAGAAATGCAAACTTAGAAGGGACAAAAACAGTTGAAATGACGAGTTGAAATTGATAAATTATGGATATTTTAAATAGAGTAGAAACAGCATTGGATTCCATAAGGCCTTATTTAGAGGCAGATGGAGGAAATGTAAGAGTTTTAGATTTTAATGATGGATTATTACGCTTAGAGTTACTCGGTGCATGTGGCAACTGCCCTATGTCAACGATGACTTTAAAAGCTGGTGTGGAAGAGGCAGTTAAAAAGGCTGTTCCAGAAGTAACTTCAGTGGAAGCGGTAAATATAACATCAGCAGATGACCCAAACGCTGAATTACCTCAAACAATGAGATAATAATATTTTGAAAATGCACTATTATCGAAAGATAGTATTGCATTCAAACTTTGATACAAGTTAATACTTGGTTTTAATTTAGAGTCTAATTAAATTTAGACAAAACTATTTGACTCCAATGACAAAAAAATGCCACTCTTTATTGAAAATCTTCATCAGGAGTGGTGTTTTTATTTTTCTATATTACTTTACTATTCTTTCGATTAATGCACAAGAAAGATGTGCTGTTCCTAAAATTCTTGAAGAAAGAGAGGTCAAATTTCCTGAACTAAGCACGCAAAAGTTCGAAAAATGGATAGCTGAAAAGCGAGAACAAAAAAACTTAAGTTTACAAAAGAATCAAACCAATCTTGTCCAAATACCTGTAGTTTTCCACATTATCCATAATGGAGAGCCAGTTGGAATTGGCAGAAATCTACTCAAAAGTAGAATTGACCGTCAATTAGAAATACTGAATGAGGATTTCAATAGACTAAATGAAGATTCATCTGAAACATTGGAAGAATTTCAGGATGTGGCCGCAGCACTTGAAATTGAATTTATTTATGCTAAGCAAACACCTGATGGATTTGAAACTGACGGTATTGTAAGAATTCCTGGAAGCCAGTCAAGTTACAGTTTTCAGGAAAGAGCAATATTGAGTGCAGAAAGTTACTGGCCAGCTGAGGATTATTTAAATATTTGGGTTGCAGATTTAGCCGGTGGGAGTTTAGGGTGGGCAGAATTCCCTGTTTCAAATTTAGCTGGATTAGATGCCGCTAGCAATAATAGATTAGTTGATGGCGTATCTTTGGATTATGTTTACTTTGGTGAAAACCCAGAAAGTCCTTCATTTGAAAGTAAAGGAAGAACTGCCACACATGAAATGGGACATTTTTTCGGGCTCAGACATATTTGGGGTGATGGGGGATGCTCAGTTGATGATTTCTGTGTAGATACTCCACTTGCAAGTAGCTCAAGTACAGGATGTAACCTCACAAAAACTAGCTGCGAAAGTCTAGATATGGTGCAAAACTTCATGGATTATACTAATGACGCATGTATGAATATCTTCACTAGCGATCAAAAATCCAGAGTAAGAACTGTTATTGAAAACAGTCCAAGAAGAAAGAGTCTTATAAAATCAAAAGGCTTAGAAGAACCACCTATCTATAATCGAGATTTGGGATTAGCAGAAATTAATTCTCAATTTACTGGAAGCTGTAGTGGAAATTTCAGTCCACAGATTATTATAAAAAATCAAGGGCTTTTTACGATAGCAGAATATAGTGTTGAATTGCTAGTCAATGGGGTTTTAACAGAAAGTTTACCATTCAATGATTCTCTAGAAAGTGGAGATGAAAAAGAAGTTTATTTCTCGCTTTTAAACTTTGAAGAAGAGGCAGAATACACCATTAACTACAGGGTAAACCTTGAAGGAGTATTTGAAGATGAACGCTTAGAAAATAATCAAAAAACAGAATATTATCAAAAACTTCAAGAGGGAAGCTTACCCTACAATAAGAAATTTCAGAATAACTTCGACTCATGGTTTATAAGAAATGCTGATAAAAAGGAAACTTGGGAACCTTTTAATAATGCAATAGGTGTTCCTTTCTATGAGAACCGCCAAAATTTCGGGCAAAAAGAAGAAATTATTTCACCTATTTTTGATTTTACTACTTTAGATGTTCCTGAATTAAGCTTTGTATTTGCTCAAGTAGCGGATTCAATCCCTAATAGAGTTAGCATTTATGCATCATATGATTGTGGAAGAACCTTCAATGATTTGATTTTCTCAAATAATATTACTGACCTATCCACTGCTTACGAGCTTGACTCGATTTTCACCCCTCAATATAGATTAGATTGGGATACTGTAAAGATTGATTTAAATCGATTAAGAGATGAAGAATCCGTTTGCTTTAATATTGTGGCTGAAAATAGACTTGGCAATAATTTCTATATAAGTGAATTCAATCTAGCCGAATCCACCAAAAAAAATAAAGAGGTTGATATAATTAAATGGAGAGATATAAATCCGTTATTCTGCGAAGAAGAAATTACTGGAAAATTGAGAGTTAAAAACATTGGCAGAGAAAACATTATTAGCTATAAAATAGAAGTACTTGATGGAGATAAACTTGTAAAAGAATATAGTATAAATGACGAAGTTTTAGTTTCTGGACAATCGTCAGAAATTGATGTCATCATTCCGGAACCTCAAAAAGATAAAGGTGAATTTGAAATCAGAGCAATTGTTATCAATGATGGTGAAGAAATTATAAACACATTTTATGTACCTTTTCAGAAAAATTGTGTTGAAGAACTTCCCCCTTTAAGACTAATTTTACAAGATAGTGATATCGACAACTGGTTTGAATTTAACCCTGACAAAGATGCTGGTTGGACTTATAGCTTAAATAATTTTGCAGTAAACAGCAACTCATCTCAAATCACAGAGAAATCCTCTGAAGATTGGTTAGTTAGTCCTTTGATGGATGTTAGTAATACTAATTACCTAGGATTAATTTTTGATCTCTCTTACAGAAAAGCATTCAGGCAATCTGAAAAATTTGAAGTATATATTTCCAATGACAACGGGAAAAATTTCAACACCTTAATCTATAGCAAAACTGGAGATTCATTAGCAACTTCATTTGGAAATGATGTCGCAGAAAATCTAATATGGCGAAATGAATTTATTGATCTTTCTCCTTACGTTTTCAGAGATAAAATCAGGTTAGCTTTTAAAATCACTCATGATAATGGCCATAATGTTTATTTAAAGAATATTACATTTTTTGTTGGTCAGTCTCCCCCTCCTCCTTATCCTAATACCAGAAAACCTCTTGTAATTTATCCTAATCCCGCTAAAAATGATCTGAATTTACATCTGAATTTAGATTTAGCTGAAGCAGGTTTTTTTCAAATTCTAGATATGAGAGGAAATGTACTTTTGGAATTTACAGAACCAAAAATTCTTAACCAGTTTATTAGTTTTGATATTTCTCAACTAGCTGAAGGAATGTATATTTTGAGAGTTCGAACCAATAGAATTTCCGTTTCAGAACGGTTTATGATTCAAAAGTAGATCAAAAACCTTCTTCCATTGATATTACCAAAATGAATCAAGAATCTTAGAGAACCAATACCTAAACATAAGATTCAAAAAATTAAGTTCTTTAATTAATTGAATCCGTCAGTCAATTAGTTTAGAAAGTTATACTTATACTCATTAATCGATTTTTAAAGGTATATGGGCGAAAAAGATTTTGAATATCAATATTTCTTAGTTATTCTTGATCAAACTGAATTTCAACTGTTGTCAGAAGAGCTTAAGATTGAAAATTACTTACTAAGTAAAATTGTATTTGAATCAGAATTATTGAAAGATTAATTTTTTTGGCTTTTCATAATCTATCAATTAAAAGACTTTTTTGGTTTTAGGGCATATCTTATAGGTTTATGTTAAAATATTACAATTCCCTTGTAAATACTTTAATACCTTCTGGAGTAGACAATGAACGCAAGGCAAAACTACTCGCTCAAAGTGTAGTTCTAGGTGTTTTATTTTCCTCAACATTTATTCCACTTTATTATTTTCTTAATTTCTTAGAGGCTATTTGGGTAGTAGTATTTTTAATGCTAGGGTTCATCTTCTCTGGCTTCTTGTTTCGTTTTAGCGGCAATTTTATTTATAGTGGAAACTTATTTGCTTTTTCCTGCTATTCATCCATGATGGCCATTGCCTTATTCAGTAATGGAATTTACTCTCCTACCATCCCGTATTTAATAGCTGCAATCGTATCTGCCTTCTGGTACGCTAACAGGATTTCTGGTTATATATGGACTTTAATAGTAATCACTAGCTGTATTGCATTAGTAACAGTTCAAAATATAGGGGATGGTTTTAACACCACTGCCTACAATATGGATATGCAGTTAATGTTTTATGGTCTAGCTATTGCTGGTATATTCGTTTATATTTTAATTGTTGTTATCACTTATGAAACCAGTCGCGATAATGCATTCAAAAAATTAAATGTCGCTTACAGCGAAATCAATGACCAACATGAAGAGCTCAAGCAACAAACAGAAGAAATCGAGCATCAAAGAGATATGCTTAATGATAGAACCTTACATTTAGAATCTGCTTATACACAAATTACCGATAGTGTTCGCTATGCGAAAAGAATTCAAAATTCTGTTTTAGGAAGTGTAGATTCTCTTGATAAATATTTTTCTGAATCATTTAAACTGTTAATGCCGAGAGATATAGTCTCTGGAGATTTTTATTGGATTGGGGAAAAAGAAGGTAAAATGATTGTGATTGCAGCAGATTGCACTGGGCATGGAGTTCCGGGTGCCTTTATGACAATTTTAGGGCATTCTATTTTTAATGAGGTCATTAACGAAAAAGGGATTTACCAACCAGATCAAATCTTATCTTATGCTAATATAATTCTCAATAAAGCATTGCAATCGAGTGGTTCAGCAAATGTTTATGATGGAATGGATGCCGTAGTAGTTACAATAGATAAAGAAAAACAATTACTGCAATTTTCTGGAGCCAAAAATCCATTATATTATTTTCATAAATCTGGATATGAGAAAATTAAGGGTTCAAAATTCCCTATTGGCACTTTTCAATATAAAGGAGATATAAAATTCGATCTTCATGAAATAAATTATGAAAAAGATGATGTCATATATTTGACTTCTGATGGTTATCAAGATCAGTTTGGAGGAGAAAATTCTCGAAAATATATGGTCAAACGTTTTTATAATTATTTGGAGGAAATTCACTGACTCCCCTTACTTACACAAAAAGAAAAATTAGTTCATGAGTTTGTTAACTGGAAGGGCGATGCCATTAATCAAACCGATGATATACTAATAATTGGAATAAAGCTTTAAAATTCAATCCATATACAGCATTAAATATATCTTTCTTAAAACAATTATCCGTTTAGAATTTACAAATTAGATTTGATGTGGTAAAATGTAAATTGATATGTTATTTTTACATCTCAGTTAAAAACGCATACATGAAATCGACATTAAAAATTCAGGTTAGAATTTTACAGCAACCGAAGATGCTGGCAGGTCGGAATTTTTAATCAAAGTTTCCATCCCGATAAATACGGGACAAGTTATGACATCTTAAAAACAGTTGAATACACATGAAATGAGCATAAATTTTAGGCATCTTAATATACCAACCGAAGATGAATAAAATTTGTAGCGAATTCCATGTGGCAACTTAAAAACTTAATATACACATGAAAATTGGAATATTTTTTGGAGGGCAATCAAGAGAAAGAGAAATATCATTTGCCGGTGGAAGAACCGTTTATGACAACCTTAATAAATCCATTTTTGAAGCTGTCCCTGTTTTTGTAGATAGCAGAGGGCATTTCATATTATTAGACTGGCAATATATTTATAAAGGCACCATTCGTGATTTTTATCCTCCAGTAAATTTCTTACCAAAATCAAACCTTCCTGTTCAGATTTATGCTGAATCCTTGAAAAATTTATCTGATGATGAATGGGATAAATTGATTGCTGAGGTTGGTCAAAAAATTAATCCATCCGACTTCAAAAAGTATTTGGATTTTGCATTTCTCGCACTACATGGGCCTTATGGTGAAGATGGCAATATTCAAGGAATTTTAGAATGGTATGGCATCCCTTTTAGTGGTGCTGGCATTTTAGCATCTTCGATAGGAATTAGTAAAATTGCTCAGCGGCAATTCCTACAGCAAGCTGGTTTTGAAGGGCCAAAAAGCCATATTCTTAATCAGTCAGACTGGAATAGCCAACCACATGAAAAAATCTTCAACAGTCTAAAATCAGAATTAGGTCTACCCTTAGTTATTAAGGCCCCACATCAAGGCTCTTCCATAGGAGTTAGTATTTTAAATGATGACAATTTAGAAGATTTTGAAAAGCTGGTTCAGAAGAGTTTCTTCGAATTAGAAATTCTAAAAAGCGACTGGGAAAACTATAGCCAAGAAGAGAAAATTGCGTTCATTTCAAAGTTAGTAGATATCAGAGAAGGCATTGGCTTACCTGTTATAGTTGGAGATAAAATCCTCTACTCCCCTGATGAATTATTAGATTTTCTTAATGATCCCTTTGCAGAACAGAAAGAAAGCATCAAATTAAAAGCTGTTGACTCTGAGGATTCTCTTTTGATCGAATCATTTATTGAAGGGAAAGAATTTTCATGTATCGTTATTCAGGATGAGAATGAAAGACCAATTGCATTACCTCCTACTGAAATCAGAAAAGGAAAAGATGTTTTTGACTATCGCTCCAAATATTTACCAGGCATAAGTCGGAAAATTACTCCAATAGATGCGCCTCAAGACATTATTAAAAAAATCAGAACACAATGCGCAGCCTTATTTAAAGCATTACAAATTGATGTTTATGCAAGAATTGATGGCTTTATCACCAAAGAAGGAAAAGTATTCTTAAATGATCCAAACACAACATCTGGTATGTTGCCCTCTTCCTTTTTCTTCCACCAAGCGGCTGAAATTGGGCTTAATCCTTCCCAGTTTTTGAGTTACATTATTAGAACTTCATTAAAGGCAAGGCTTAAAACTGGAAAGCATCATTTTGAACTGCAAAAAATGATCAAACAGCTGGATAATGCTTTGGAGAGTTTGAAAAAGGAAGCCCAAAAGAAAATTAATGTCGGGGTAATTATGGGTGGTTTTTCTACCGAAAGACATATTTCAGTAGAAAGCGGAAGAAATATTTATGAAAAACTGGCTTCCTCAGAAAAATATTTACCAATCCCGATTTTTTTAAGTGGAAATGAAGATCAGCATGAGCTTTATGTTCTGCCTATCAACATTATGTTGAAAGATAATGCAGACGACATCAAAGAGAAAGTACAAAATTACCACATCCACCCCATTATCTCTCAAATCAAATTTGAAAGCAGTGAAATAACAGAAAAATATGCTGGAATAGGCAATACAGAATTAAAAAGGATCTCCTATTCAGATTTGCCTAATTTAATTGATATCACCTTTATAGCGCTTCACGGCAGACCGGGAGAAGATGGTGCTGTTCAAACTGAATTGGAAAAATTGAATATTCCTTATAATGGATCAGATGTTGAAAGTTCGAGAATTACCATTAATAAATACGACACGAACGAAATTCTGAAAAACGCTGGCATTTCAGTAGCTGATCATCGATTAGTTTTTGAAGACAAATGGCAAAGCAATAGAGAAGCAGAACTAGAGGCAATAGAAAAACAATTAAGTTATCCACTTATTGCCAAACCTGCTGATGATGGCTGTAGCTCAGCCGTAAAAAAAATAAAAAATAGAGCAGAGCTTGAAGCTTTTGCGGGTATGATGTTTCGACCTCAAGCTGAGTTTATTGAAGATTTAGCTAGCATTTTAAAGCTTAAAAAGAACGAAGAGTTTCCTCAAAAGAATTTCTTCCTGTTAGAAGAATTGATTGAAAAGAAAGATGCCAAGTACTTTTTAGAAATAACAGGTGGGCTTTTAACGCATTTTAATAAAGATGGAGGTATCGAATATGAAATATTTGAACCATCAGAAGCGTTAGCAGGGGGTGAAGTTTTAAGTCTGGAAGAGAAATTTCTAGCGGGCGAAGGTCAAAATATAACCCCTGCACGATATACTCCAGATTCAAATAATTACAGTACTGTTGCTGAGCAAGTAAAAGCTACATTAAAAAGAACAGCAGAAGTTCTTAATATTACAGGATATGCTAGAATTGATGCTTTTGTGAGAGTATATGAGGATTTAAAGGTAGAAACCATTATAATTGAAGTAAACTCATTGCCTGGTATGACACCGGCTACTTGTATTTTTCATCAAACCGCAATCAATGGCTATAAGCCCTATGATTTTATTGATAAAATACTTTCTTTCGGAACTGAAAAAATGAATAAACAAAACATTGCAAAATGAAGCTAAAAGCTAATTCTTTAAAAGATGTATTTATCCACTTAGGCTTAATTTTAGGGCTAGGTATTTTAATAATATTATCTTTCTTTTATATCTATTTACCTGTCACTACACATCATGGAGAAAGCATCACAGTTCCGCAATTGGAGGGAGTCCATTTGGATGAATTAGATGAATTTTTGTTAGAAAGAGATTTAAGATTTGAAGTTACTCCAGATTCTGGCTACTCAGCTGAATATCCTGCTTTAACGGTACTTTCTCAAAATCCAAAAGAGGGGGAAAAAGTAAAAGAAAACAGAAAAATTTATGTTTCCTTAAATGCCACTAGCCCACCAAATGTGAAAATGCCAAAATTAGTAGATGGCTCCTTAAAAAATGCGCAAATGGTATTGGAAAGTTATGGACTTTTATTAGGTGAAATAACTTATGAGCCTCATGAATTTCAAAATGCTGTTTTAAAACAAAAATTAAAAGGGAAAGAAATTGAACAAGGAGAAGATGTTGCAAAAGGTTCTACCATCGATTTAGTGATAGGTAACGGATTAGGAAGGCCTTTTCCTATGCCTGATGTTGTAGGAAATAATAAAGAAGATGCAGAGTTTATTATTATTGGCAGTGGTTTACAGATTGGAAAAGTTAGGACTCGCGAAGATGATGAAAAGGCAGCAGGAATTATTTTACAGCAATATCCTGAAGCAGGTACTTCAGTTAGAACTGGTAATAAAGTAGATATCTGGGTTGTAGCTCCGAAAAATCAAGATGAATTATTGACACCCGATGAGATATGAATTCAGGCTGGCTGAAAATACTAATTTCCCTTGGATTCTTTTTTCAATCAATGCTATTTTACGGGCAAATAACTGAAAGGCCTCTTGGCCACCTAAATAAAAAGAATTCTGTTGAGCAGTTGAGACTTGCAGAAAGTCAAGACACCATCACTATGCCAATTTGGGATGATTTCTCTTACAAAAGTCAGGTTCCTGATTCCAATATATGGTTACATGGTGAACATATCTTTATAAATAATGGATTTGCTTACCTTCCTCCTTCTTATAACGTGGCTACTTTAGATGGCTTTGATGGAAATGGGCTTGCTTATAATACAGACGATAATTCAAATGGAACAGGTGATAGTTTAATTTCCAAACCAATTGATTTGTCATCCTTTGATGAAAATTCAAATATTAACCTAAGTTTTTTCTGGCAGGAAGGATTTGGAGGAAATGCTCCCGATGCTCAAGACTCCTTAAAATTAAGCTTTAAAAATGCAGAAGGAAATTGGGTGTTAGTTCATGGATTTGGAGGAAGTGGAAATATAGAAAGAACCTTATTCTCGCAACATTATGAAAGGGTTAATGATACCAGCTTTTTACACGCTGGTTTCCAGTTTAAATTTGAATCATCCGGTAGTTTAGCTGGTGATTTCGATACATGGAACTTAGATTACATTTATCTCAATGCGGGAAATACTCCTGTAAACACTGAAAATAATGAATACGATTCTTATGAAGACCGTACTTTTTCAGTAAAACCTAAAACCCCATTTGCTGAATATTATGCTATACCATTAAAACATTTAAACGAAAATTGGTTGGTTGAAAATATTGATAGTGCTTCATTTATTTACAATAACTTATGGGCTGGTAATGCAAATAATTTCTCTTTTGGAACTGAGTTTTTTAGTATTGTTTATGACACACTGAAACCTAATCATATCATTGATTCTTTGGAAGTAGACGGAATATTCTTAACCGATTTACAAGATACTGCCCAATTTATCTATTACCCCGAGAATAAAAATCAATTTATAAACCACCTTCTGGCTGAAAAAGAAGTGGAAGATTCAGTTTATTTAAATTTTCAGTTCAATTTAGGTACAAATGATAGCCTATTTTTTGAGACCATAAATGGAGTTGCAGTTTATTATCCTAACCTAAGCTTCCGTCAAAACGACACGGTTTCTACAGTCATTCCTTTACATGATTATTATGCCTTTGATGATGGTACTGCCGAATCGAGGGTACAACTAAATTCCAGAAATTATCAATTGGCGCAATCCTTTGATGCCATTGGTCAACAATTCTTAACTGGAATTGATATTTATGCTCCAAATATTGCGCAAAATGCATCCACACAAAACATTACATTACTGGTTTGGAACGATTTAACATCCAATACGGATGATATTTTAATTGCACAAAATGTATTGGTAAACGAAAGCGAGTCTTTGAATCAATTTCAACGGTTTACTTTTGAAAGACCAGTACTGATTAGCGATGAATTCTTTATTGGCTATAGAGAGGAAAATGACGATCCAATTTCAATTGGCTTTGATAAAAATACAGACAGTGGATCAAGACTATTCTATAATCAAGGTGGTGATTGGGAACAAAATATTACACTTCAGGGAAGTGTCATGATCCGTCCAGTTTTTGATACTAAAGAAGTGCAAGTTTCAAACGATAATAAAATAAACGAGAAGCTTCATGTAAAAGTCTATCCCAATCCAAGTAGAGGAATTTTAAAGTTCACACAAAATGTTGATCAAATTGAAGTATATGATCTGCAAGGAAGGTTAAAAGTTCGTGAAACAAACCTTGATAGCAGTCAATCGATTGATATATCAAATTTACCTGACAATCTATATCTAATCAAATTAAGAAAAGGGAATCAGTTTTCTACCATAAAGGTGATGTTGAGGAAGTGATTTTGGGGAACCTTAGATTTGTAAGTTGCTCTCTCAGAGTGCATTGGTCGGTGTGCCACCGACCACTGGTAAAAACTTACCTCAATACAAAATGGAAACTTCCTATGAACAGATCATTGAAATAAAGTAATTATTACTTCTCCATAAATTCCGTGCGTCATCCTTGCATTCGCAGGAATGACGCACTGAACACACTCAATGCTGTATATGGAGTGGCAGTGTCAGCATCCGCCTAATACAATTAGAATAGAAAGACATCAGCCTTCTGAAAATTACCTACTCAAATTCGATTTCCTTCATCACTAAATTATAGCAAACAAAACTCTTGATTCTATCAATCCACCGTCTCGTCACTGCCCATTAAATAGGCTTTGATAAAATCATTCAAATCTCCATCCAATACATTCTGTACATCCGTTCTTTCAACTCCTGTTCTGGCATCTTTAATTAATTTATAGGGATGCAAAACATAATTTCTGATCTGGGAACCAAAGTCAATTTTCTTTTTCCCTGCTTCTACTACACTTCTTTCTGCATTTTTCTTCTCAACTTCTATTTGATAAAGTTGAGATTTTAGCATTTTCATTGCCTCTTCTCTATTAGCTAATTGTGTTCTATTGGCTTGGCAAATAACTACTATTCCTGTTGGTTTGTGGGTCAACTGCACTTTGGTTTCTACCTTGTTCACATTCTGTCCACCAGCACCACCGGAACGCGAAGTATGCAATTCAATCTCATTAGGATGAATATCGATTTCTATAGTATCATCTGCCACGGGAAAAACATATACTGAAGCAAAAGAAGTATGCCTTCTTCCTCCACTATCAAATGGAGAAATACGAACCAATCGGTGAACTCCATTTTCAGATTTTAAGAAACCATATGCTTGTGGACCGTCAAATTCTAATGTAACCGACTTTACACCTGCTACATCCCCTTCCTGAAAATCCACTTCACGCACTTTATATCCATTGGATTCCCCCCACATGATGTACATTCTCATCAGGATACCTGCCCAATCGTTACTTTCAGTACCACCGGCACCAGGAGTGATTTGTAACATGGCAGAGAGTTGATCTTCCTCAGAAGAAAGCATCTTTTTAAGCTCTAAATCCTCTGTTTTAGTCAAAGCTTTTTTATAGGCTTTGGAAACTTCCTCTTCAGTGGACTCTCCCATCTCAAGGAATTCATAGTAAGTTTCTACCTCACCATACAATTCACTAAGCTCATCGAAATGCTTTGTCCATTCCTTCAAGCCTTGAATAACTTTCATGGTTTTTTCCGCCTCATCTGAATCGTTCCAGAAATCAGGCTGGGCTGAAACCAACTCCAGCTCTTTTATTTCTTCTACTTTCTTATCGTAGTCAAAGATATCCCCGAAGTGCTTTCACTCGGGCCTTTAAGTCTTTTAAATCGTCACTAGTCATTAGGACTTTGTTTTATGTTGTTTTTAATAATACTAACGTCTTTTTTCCTTTATAAATAATTTTCAACATTTGTAATCCACACCTTAAAGCCCCCTTAACCCCCAAAGGGGGAAGACGCACGGAATTATCTAAACAGAAAACAAAAATCTTATCACTATTTTATCAGTTCGCAAAAAGAAATTTCAATAAAGTGATCACAAATCAAATTAAAAAGCAAAGGTAATTTCTTGCACCTTATCCCCCCTTTGGGGGCTAGGGGGCTTTCGTACAATAATTCATTATACGGCAAAATCAATATTTTTACTATATGCTAAAGCTTAAAAATCCAGTCGAATTTATCTTCTGCTTCGCCTAATTTAATGGCATCCATTGCTTTTAGTACTTTGTTAGAAAATTCTCTTTCCTCAATTGGAGGCAATTTATAATCTACACCATCATGACCAATTAAAGCAATGTGGGCAATAGTTGCAGCTGTTCCAGCACCAAAAGCATCTTGCAATGTGCCATTTTTGGCTGCGTCAATTACTTCTTTTATGCTTATTCTTCTTTCCTCTACTTTCATTCCCCAGTCTCTAGCCAAGGTCAATACAGAATCACGAGTAATTCCTCTTAAAATAGTAGAACTCGCTTCTGGCGTAATTAAAGTATCGTTGATCACGAACATAATGTTCATGGTCCCAGACTCTTCTATGTATTTATGCTCTACAGCATCTGTCCACACCAATTGGTGATACCCTTGCTTTTGAGCTAATTTTGCGGGATATAAAGAGGCTGCATAATTACCGGCTGCTTTAGCATAACCTGTTCCACCTTTTGCAGCTCTTGTAAATTCTGTCTCGATTTTCACTTTTACCGGCTCGCTATAATAAGCACCCACCGGACAAGTGATAATCATAAATCTATATTTTTCAGAGGGCTTAATGCCGATATAATCATCCATTGCAAAAACAAAAGGACGAATATATAATGCTGTGTTTTCTCTGTTTGGAATCCATGCATTGTCTAAATTCAATAATTCGGTCATAGCCTGAATGAATAGCTCTTCCGGCACTTCTGGAATGCACATTCTTTCCGCAGATTTGTTCAATCTTTTGGCATTAGCCTCTGGACGGAAAACCACTGCTTCACCTTTACTATTTTTATAAGCTTTTAAACCTTCAAAAACAGATTGTCCATAATGAATAACACTTGAAGCAGGAGCCATAGAAAGATTTTCGTAAGGCACGATTCTTAAATCACTCCATTGACCATCTTCATAGTCCGCTATAAACATATGATCAGAATAAACTCTGCCAAAAGGGATATTACTAAAATCCACTTCATTAATACGCGAATTTTGCACTTTCCTAATTGAAATATCTAAGGTATCTAACATGATGGTCGGTTTAATTTAAAATTGCACAAAAGTACAAAAAAAGGGCGAATTTCCAATTACTTTTTTGGTATCCAAGGCACTTCACTTGCATTCAATTCCTGCGTTAATTTGCGGCTCAACATAAATAGGTAGTCGGACAACCGATTTAAATAAGTGATTATCAAATCATTGACTTCTTCATGTTCTTTCAAGGCCACCACTCCCCTTTCTGCACGTCTGCAAACGGTACGAGCCACATGCGTAAAAGAAACCAGCTGATGACCGCCTGGTAGAATGAAATTTTTCATAGGCGGTAGGCTCTCGTTCATTTCATCTATGGTAGCTTCCAATCGCTCTACATCCGATTCTGAGATATTGGGAATAGGAAATTTGCTCTCGCCCGGCTCTTTTGCCAGCTGTGAGCCAATGGTAAATAATCGATCTTGAATTTCGATAAAAAGCAGGTTACGGGAAGTGTTTTCTTTATGGTCGCGCAATACGCCCATCCAAGAATTCAGCTCGTCCACATTGCCATAAGCATCAATTCGTAAATGCGCCTTGGAAACCCGTGAACCACCCAATAAAGAGGTTTTTCCTTTGTCTCCGCCTTTAGTATATATTTTCATTTTTTGTAGTCATTTGTCAAGATGCAAATATAGGGGAAATGGTGGAAGTAGTTAGGGGTTTGGGGTGAGAAGTTGAGGGATGGTTTATGAGAAGTAAAAATATTTTTCTGTGGCTCCTTCTAGCTCACCACCATGCGGAGCATGGCGGGAACGGGGAAAGTGGCAAGAGGGATACTTTTCGTTTACGGACTTAAAGCTGGCGCAGCAGACAGCGAGGGCTTTGCCCGAAGCATGGCTGGTACGCACTGTTCTCGGCTGCTCCATTTTGTTATTCTTCGACAATAAATCCAAAATAGTCTGGGTAATTTTCCTCTTCCTCTTGAAATAGGAGCGCAATCTGATTATTTGTACTTTTTTTCCATACTAACTTCCCCCCAAATTTTTGTGTATCTCCTAACATACATAGTCCATCTTCAAGTTTAGCTTCACTTGTAAAAATTTCCTGAAAATCTATCTTTGCCCAATACTGTCCAGGTTTTTTTGCGATGTACTGAATTTCTACTTCCCAATAATCACCTATTAGTTCACTTTCAAGTACATAAGGATTGATGGTATCTCCTTTGATCAGATTTATGTCAAAGTATTGATTAAAAACATTAAATATAGTCGTGTCTGTTGCAAAAAAATCATTGTTTACTGTTTCATTTGAATCTATGTGTGTCGTTATCTTATTGAATATTTGTAATCCTTCGTCTACATTTATTTGTTGACCAGCAGTATCAACTAAGATTTTAGCTAAACTAAATTTAAGAATCAAAGTATCTCCAACCTTCAAGATTGGCTTTTGAGTTAATAATTCTGCCTCATACTCTCCGATATTCCATTTTTGAGGAACATAAGTATCGCAGTCATCTCCAAAAATCAGACAGCTATTTAGAGTTAAAGCAGTAATTATCAGTAAGGCTATTATTTCTGTTTTCATCTTTTTTGTGTTGCCGAGAACGCCTGTATAAAACCCGTTTGCTATACTAGGCTATGAAATACTGAAAGTAGTAATTTATGTTTTCTCCACAAACTGATGCACTTCATTAATTGCAAAAGCTTTGAATAATTAAGCACCATGCGTAAACATCGCAATATCTTTGGTTGCCAGCTATAAAAAGCAAGCATAATAATATAAGTTATTTAGAACCTATTTTTCCACAAGTTGTGGAGTAACTGAGCCCAAATGATGTTAGAGAGATTTATTCTCTTAAAAGATACCAAGCCCCAGTTCTATACTCTGTTATAAATTTCTCTTGGTAACCTTGCGATTCCTCCCCAATTTCTAATTCCCAAACACCTACAAATGAATTATCTTTGGAATCCCAATTTCCGTTGAAAATAAATTCTAAAGGTTTGTTTTCATCTTTCATATCAAAATTCAGGAATTCACGAAACTCTTTATTCTGTGGTGCATTTCTAACAAAGCTGATAAAGTCATCTTGAACAAAACCACTAATTTCTGATTTTTCGCTTTTAATAGTTTGATCCATGAATTCCCCTGTAAATGAATCATCATCCATTTTGATCTTCATTTGAAATGAAAAATATTGAATATCAGAGTCCTCTTCTGTTCCATGGTATATGGAATACTGACCTGACCAAAAACCTCCTATCTTCTTCATGAAATGCAGTTTTTAACTAATGTTTTAATGCGAAGCTAAAATGAGTATGTACCCCAGTTACTATACGTATTAGACTTTCAGTTTGTACTGTCATATCAAATAGCTTGGTTCGCATATTCATTTTAGTGTTTGTTAGAGATTTTTTGGTCATGCTATTTTTTTAAAATAGTAATTGTTCCAACTTTAGATTCACTTACAATCTTAAGTAAATAGAGACCTTTACTAAACTTACTTAGGTCAATTTCTTTTTTGCTATTAGTTAAATTTTTCTTAGCAAATAGCAAGATTCCGTTTAAATTATAAATTGCTAGATCATAAGTAATGGAAGTTCCATTGGGTTGAATAATTACATAATCAGTCGTAGGATTAGGGTATACCGAAAAATTTTCCTGGATAAAATCCTTATCCAACCCAAGTACCTGATTCACTTCAACCATTATTTCAAATGGCTCGCTTGAATCCGTTCCATCATTGACTGTAATTGGCACATCTATAACCCCAACAAACGCATTTTTTGGAGTAATTATATTGTTGGTTACCAAATAATTGTCACCTTCTCCAACTACCAAAGTAAAGTCGGTTGGGAATTCATTATCCGGATCTTCAACAATAAAGTCATTAAGATTAATGGTTAAACTTGTTTCTTCAGGTGTAGAATATGTAACAGTTGAACCTGTAATTACTGGAGGGTCATTTACAGGAGTTACTTCAACGGGTATTTCTGCTATTTCACTATCATCTGTTCCATCGTTTACCAGAACGGGAACAGTTAGGGTTCCATTAAAATCTAGTTCGGGAGTAATTTCATTATTTGTTACCGAATAATTGTCACCTTCTCCAACTACCAAAGTAAAGTCGGTTGGGAATTCATTATCCGGATCTTCAACAATAAAGTCATTAAGATTAATGGTTAAACTTGTTTCTTCAGGTGTAGAATATGTAACAGTTGAACCTGTAATTACTGGAGGGTCATTTACTGGGTCAACAACAATTGAAAATTCTTCAATGTATAGATAATTTTCCTTTTCACCATCGTCAGCTATGATCGTAAATGTTTCTTCTCCAAATTTATTTTCTAATGCAGATACCTCTAGTACTCCACTTGAACTATCAAAACTAAGATTAAGTAAATTGGATGATTCTGGAGAGATCGAATAGGATATTATTTGATTCAACTCATTATCTGGTGTATTTATTTGGTTAGCAGTAATTGTTTGCGTTCCACTAAAGTCTTCTAAAAAGTTTGTATTTCCATTAAGTTCAAATGTCGGAGCTGCATTAAATGATCTTTCAAATTTTGCTATGAAAATATCGTTAAACCCTTCTATAGAGAGACTCGTTTCCATAGGTTCGCTGCTTCCAAACGTGATATTGCTTCTGTAAAAACCTGTAAGGTATAAATTTCCTACTTTATCAACCTGAATATCCTTTCCTTGTTCCCATTCGCTTCCTCCTGCAGCGGTAACCCAAATAAATTCACCCGATGGTGAGAATTTAGCAATGAACAGGTCGCTAGAACCCGAATTTACGATTGTCGTATCGTTTCTTTCCCCGCCACCAAATTGAATTTGACTTCCAAAATATCCTGTAATAAAAACATTAGAGATAGAATCAACCGCCAGGCCAACTCCACGGTCATCACTCGTACTTTCTGCGGATTTCGCCCAAATGAATTCACCTTCAGAACTATATTTCGCAACTATAATTTCATCTAGCCCTGTACCTGAAAGTTGCATCTCATTCTGAGTCCCTTGTCCAAGAGTTATTGTTCCAAAAAAACTACCCGTAAATAGAACAGAACCTTCACTATCAGTTTGCAAATCTCCACTAATGTGAACCTTGCCAGAACTAGATGGGTCGATTGCCCAAATAAAATCTCCGTTTTTGTCATATTTAGCAATATAAGCGGATTCATTCCCATCGTTTAGAGTGGTTTCATTTGATAAACCTTCACCAAATGTTACAGAGTTAAAATAATTTCCAGTGATGTAAATGTTTTCTCTATTATCAATATCTAAATTTTTACCACTACTATGGTTGGATCCACTTTCCGCTCTTTGAATCCAAACTAAAGCCCCATTGGTATCATATTTTGCTAAAAAAAACGTTGAACTTTCAGAAGTGAAGGTAGTTTCCGAGGACTCGCCTTCAGCAAAGGTAACAGTACCCCAAAAACTTCCGGTTAAGTAAATATTACCATTATCGTCTACCTCAAGTCCTCTTCCTCCATTATCATCATTATCACCGCCTTCACTCAAAGCCCAAACCAAACTTCCATCAGCATCATATTTTGCTAGGAATATCTCTCCAGATGTTCCAGTTAAGGTAGTTTCGTTGGTTTGACCTACTCCAAAAGTCGCTTCCTGGAAAAAACGCCCTGATACATATATATTCCCATCCAAATCCGCATCTATGGCGTAGCTTGTGATCCCATTATTGGATGCTCCCATTTGCTGAACCCATAATAGCTCACCAGATGGTTCATATTTTGCTAAGAAAGACCCATTTATATCAAGAGTCGTCTCATTTGTTTCTCCTTCACCAAAAATAGCACCTGATGTACCAGCGCCAATTGTGCCTGTTACGAGGATATTTCCTGTTTCATCTAAGGCTATACTATTTCCTTGTTCCAAAAAGCTATCGGGGGAATCGCTCCCAATACTTTTAGCAAATACCAATTCTTGAGCTTGAATGAGGTTCTGTGTGAATAAAAGGAGCAGAATGTAAGTTAATTGAAAGTAAATTTGTTTCATATAGCTAGTATTTTAAGTTTGTTTAATTATCGGTGCAATCAAATAACAACAATATTAACACTATCCCCAATATTTTCCGCATTGTGACACAAAAGTTGCCATTATTCCACTTATAATCCCTCAAACACTCTCAAAACAGAAAACCGTCAATAGGTAGGTTTGTAGGTTTTGATTTAATATTTAAACTGCTAATATAGGTGAAAAATCAGGTTTTTGGGCATGGTAATGAGACTATTCATCGAAAAGTTTGGTTAAAGCTTATTGATATGCTTTCTAAAGTCCAAGCGGACGCTTGAACTATTGGTGCTTTGGCGACAGGTGAAATTCCAAGCGAAAGCTTGAACTACAGCGTTAAACTCAAGTAGCTTAAAGCCAAATAATATTCCTTCCTGATTTAATTTTAGCTTTCCTGACCAAATATTATTGCTTTCTGAGTGATTATTGACCCTTCCTGAGTAACTTTTAGGTGTCCCGACTCATTATTGGAGCTTCCTGAGTCATTTTAACTCCTTCCTGAACCATTATCACCCTTTCCTGACCGAATTTTGGGGTTTCCTGAGTAAAATTAGCACTTCCTGAAGGTCAGAAAGACAAGGTTTAATTCATTTTGATAATAAATGTCTATTTCGTTGAAAGGATGATAAATTGTTATTTCGGTATTTATAAAGTCCAAGCGGACGCCTGAACTAGTGCTGACCTACAGCAATGTCTGAACTAATAAACAAAAAATACTGGTTATATGAGACCGCTAGAAAAGATCGTCCTCCTCACGGAGGTGGGGATCTTGTTTGTTGAAACGAAGTTTCAATATTTTCGATAAAAGAGTGCCTTTCAATAGTTACTAATTTACTTTTTTTGAATCTCTAGCTGGTCATATTCTAACCAAAGGTTAAAATGAACAGATTCCCGCCTCCCGACTTTCAGTACGGGACAGGTTTCACGGGAATGACGCACAGATTATGATTTGATGTCTAATAATCAAGTTATCACTTTAAATCTTAGTTAAAAATGGGTAAATAAACTTGGTGAAAGCCCAAGCGGACGCTTGAGCTAGTGCTGCACATATTCTTATCTTTTCTAAATTTAACTTTCAAATTATCATAAGTTTTTATTCATTTGATACGGCTATTGTGGCTTTAACATCTTTACTATATAATGAATCAATCACTTCTAGCTTTCTTGTATCAACCCTACCCATTTTTCCATAAGGGCAAGGAACTTTTTAGGATAAGCTTGCTAATATTTACTATTGGTCTTTTATTTGAATATTTCATTATTCCCTTTGACAGAAACCCTGAGGAACATCGGTTTAATTATTTTATCATAAGTGTTTTCCATGTTGGCACAGCCACTCTAATTTATTTTCTATACTTTTTGATCGTTAGTAATTTTGTCAATGAAGATGATTGGAAGGTTTATAAGGAGTTTGTTGCTACATTTTTTCTTTTTACTCTAATTGGAATTGGCGAATGGTTAATTCGAGGAATAATTTACAATAATGAAAACAACTATGATTTTGGAGTGCTACTAGAAGAAGTAATTCATGCTTATTTATCGGGTACAATTGTTTTAATATTAGTTTTCACATTTATTTTCAACGTACTGAAAACAAAGAATATTCAAATAGCCAATCAAATTACGCTTGAAAATAAACAGCCTGAGATTTTATCATCAAAAGAAATAATTGCTCAAATACCTTCAGATAATTTTACCCTACAGCCTTCTACACTTATTTGCGCTAAAGCCGATGGAAACTATGTGGAATTCTTCATTCTTAATGGAGAAAACGTTAAAAAAGAAGTGAAGCGGATTACTTTAGCCAATACTTTCAAACAATTAAAGGAATTTACCTTCTTTCAAAAAACGCATAGGGCTTTTATGATAAACCTAAACTATTTGGAAGAAGTAAATGGAAATGCACAAGGATACCAATTAAAAATGAAACACCTGAATTTCACAGTTCCAGTTTCGCGGAATCAATTGAATGAGTTTAATAAGGCTATGCGGTAAACCCCTGTTATTTGCCCCAAAACTTGCTTGCCAACACAAAAGCTTGTCAGCGATCACAAATGAATGCTTTTCAAAACATGAGTGTACATTTCTCTTCTGCTTTTTTATAGGTTTGAAGAAAAAAAGAAAATGAAAAAAATACGCAGATACGATCTGGATTGGTTGAGAGTGATAGTTTTTGCTCTTCTCATTTTTTACCATGTAGGTATGTTCTTTGTTCCGTGGGGCTGGCATATTAAAAACAATGTCATTTATGAAGAGCTAAAGATTCCCATGATCTTTTTAAATCAATGGCGACTGCCAATACTTTTTGTAATCTCAGGTATGGGCACAGCCTATGCACTTTCCTATCGTTCTGGTGGGGAATTTATAAAAGAACGCTTTTTACGTTTGGGAATCCCTTTACTATTTGGAATTTTAATGATAGTACCTCCACAGGTTTATATTGAGCGCTTATATCAAGGTGTATTTGATGCTTCCTATTTTCAGTTTTATATAAATGAAGCATTTACAAAAGGTCCTTATCCTGTTGGAAATACCAGTTGGCATCACCTTTGGTTTCTCCCCTATTTATTAGTGTATTCCTTTATTTTAACGCCTGTGTTTTTAGCTTTCCGTAAAAATGATGAAAACAAATTTCTAAACTGGGCACGCACTAAAGTCAGCAAAAATCCATTTTCTTTATTCTGGTGTATTTTACCTCTATACCTATACGAAGCACTTTTAGAGCCATTTTTTGATGTTACTCATGACCTTACTTCGGATTGGTTCAATTTTATCAGTAGCTTAACATTATTCTTTTATGGCTATTTACTGATTCAATTAAAAGAGCATTTTTGGATTGCTATTGATAAAATAAAATCTAAGACATTGCTGATTGGAATCGCAACTTTTTCTCTTCAATTAATTGTTTGGTTCACTCTAGAGGATTCGATTACGGTGCATTTTGGGGAAGCTTTACTTAAGGTGGCTAATATATGGGCATGGATCATCACCATTTTTGGTTATGCTTCGAAATATTTAAACAGAAGTAGCAAACATTTGGCGTATTTAAACCAAGCTGTTTATCCCTTTTACATTTTACATCAGACAATTATAGTAATACTAGCCTATTTTCTATACGATATAAATATGTCATTAGCTCCAAAATTTCTTCTTTTGGTGATGGGTACTTTTGGTATCACATGGATAATCTATGAATTTATTATAAGAAGGATTAGCTTAATATGGCCATTATTTGGACTGAAAAAAGCTTTAAAAGTTTCTAAAAATCAAGATGTTAAAGCATAATCATATAATTTATTTTTTAATTATTATAAATTTCAAATTGCCCATTAAAAATGCAATAATGATTCGAAATGAGGTTATGCGGTAGAGATAGGAATTATAGCAGAATGAAAAAAACTATACACTATACTTTTGGTTTGCAAAAACTTGATAATAAAATCACTTCTCAAATTTACCTAAAGAAAATTGGGCCGTTAACAAAAACTGTCTTGGTCTCATTTGAAATCTGTTTAGGATATAATTGTTAGCCTCTGAGAAAACTGAAATATAGTTTTGGGTATTGAGTAAGTTCCTGCATTCGAAGCTTACATCAAGCCCTATCTTATTAAAAATGTAATTATATGATAAATTCATAAAATGATTAAATCCAGTATTTTCACCCAAAACAAAATTATTATTGGCCTGAAATTGAACACTAAAAAATTGATTATCATAAAACAAAAAATCAGCTGAAACCTCATGCATATCACTTCTCAAGTAGTTAGCACGAACTTCATTAATTTCATTGAAAAAGAAATCTTGGTGAAAAGTATAATCATATCCTATAAATGAATTCAGCGCCCCTCTAGCTCCGACATTGTAATTGAAACTTTTATTTTCAATATCTGAGAAAGTACCATCCAGAATTCTTGGACTCCGCATTTGCATGACGCTTGAATTAGCATAAAAAGTAGTTTTAAATGAATTGAAATACTTGCTTACATCCACTGAGGCCATTTGTCTAGTCGAATTTATCTCTTCTGCTAATGTATTAACAATGGAAGCTCCTTCCTGAGAATAACTATAACTTTCTTGAATATTAGATATCATCAAGCCATATCTGTAGCGAAAAGTCCAGAAGAAAGCTTTAATAGGATTTCTATATTGGATATTTCCTCCAATTGATTGGGATTGGATTTCTTCCAATGGTGTTTCAAATCTTAGCAGATTTCGATAAGATCTTAAAATATATCCACTATGAATTCTGTTTACATTACCAAATTCATTTTTTATTTCTGTTGAGAAATTAATTTTCCAAAAATTATTGAGTTTGTAGTGCGTATTAAATTCAGGCTCAAGGTTTAAACGTGTAAAATTGTTTTCGTGCGTTTGTAAACCATTGCCCTCAATCCAGAAATTCCTATAAAATAATGGCAGGTTAAAAGTTAGTATCCATTTTTTATATGAATACTCTGTCTTTATATTCAAGTAAGGAGAAAAATTTACTAAGCTTAGATCGTTTGATCTTAATGAATCTATAAAATCTATAGATTCGCTCTCTGGATTAATATCTGAACTCAAATCTTCTGATAAAAGGTTTACCCCCATTTCAGGAGTCACCAATAATCGTCCGTACTTTTTAGACAAGCTCATTTTATTTTTTGTATCGATTATATCTTTATTCAATTGCTGAATTGAATTTCCTGTATTCCCAATTACATTTGAAAAGACTGAAGGTGATACATATAATATTTCATTATTCTTGATATAATTCGAACTTGACTTAAAAGTGATTAAGGTATTGAAAACTTTTTTAATTGCTAAAATATCATTTTGAACCCAAAAGTGAGACTGATTTAAATCTTGATTAAAATCTGACTGATTGGAAAGATTCAGGGCCCCGAATTTATTATCTACAGTAGAATTGATGGATATGTTCTGTTTATAATAACTATCACTAATATTTTTCTCTAAAAAAAGCTCCCCTTTTATAACATTTGAATTAGACTCATTTCTCTTAATCTCTGATAATTGAATGCTATCCTTAGCCGTAAATATTTGAGTTTGTGTGCTCCCATTTAGCACTTTCCTCGCATCCAAATAATTAATATTCCCTTTTATCTGCCATTTTTCATTTAGTTTTCTTAAATAATTGATGCTTCCTAAATGCGATTGATTATCAAGCCAAAATTTTTCATTAAAAGGAGGCTCATTAATAGCTTGAACTTCCAATAAATAATCCTTTCCGTCAAAGTTCAAATTAGAAGACCGAAAGGATTGCACCTCTCTTTCTAAATTATCACCTGTATTATTAGATTGAAAAGAAGCAATTAATTGTTGCTTCTTATTGAATAGCATGGGACTTACGTTTGCTTCCCATAATCCCGGACTAAGACCTGCACCTAAAGTTGCAGTTCCTGTAAAAGTCACATCTTTATTTAGCTTAATATTTAAAGAAGTCTTGTCAGAATAAACCAAGCTATCGTATATCTTAATAGGTTGATGATTTTCTAATATTTGAACATCCGTTACGGCTCCTGCAGGTAAATTAGTATTTACCAAATTATATCTTCCTTCTAAGAGGTCGAGTCCATCGATATAATATTTTTCAATTGGCTCGCCCATATAGGTTACTCGACCATCAGCATCCACACGTATGCCTGGTAATTTCCTCAGAACATCTGCTATCACTCTATCTTGCTGACTTTTGAATGCGTTGACCGAATAATTTATAGTGTCTCCAAAATCAATAATCGGAGGTGCTTTTAACTTCACTTCATCTAACTCCACTATCTCCTCCGGCATTTTAAAATTGATTTCTTGTGGAGAACCAATAAAAATTGACTTGATGATCTTTTTATAACCGATATAGGAAACCTCAATTTTAATACTGTCTTTCTCATCTATCGATAGATCATATTGTCCATCTTTATTTACAATACTATAACTTACTATGTTCGATGAATTATGCTTTTTAAACACTACTGAAGCACCGATGAGCGGCTCATCTTTTTCATTTACCACTTCACCATGGATTTTTAATTGGGCATAAGCATCGAATAAACCTATACCTAAAAAAAATAGTATGCTAAAGCATTTTTTCATTCCAACTCAATGGGGTTATTGGCTGATGATTTCATTGGCTTTCCGTTTGAACTCATTTGTGAAAACATTCTTTTGGCCATGGCTTCTGAATTAGCTTTATAATTTGCTCTCATTTGCATATATTCTTGTTGAGTAATCAATTGATAATCCTCATTCAACAGATTCCTCTTTATTTCATAATTCCCTTTTTCTAAACCAACCAATTGAAATTTATAATGCTCTTTAGTATCATAAACTGATATAATTAGTCCGGGCAATCCATGAAATTTATAGGGACCATCACTAATTGGTATTTCCGAATCAAACCATGCTATGTAATCTCTTCCTGCATAAGAAGTAGTAGCTTTCTGACAATTATAACCATCGATATTTTTAGTCTCTCTAATAATCGTCCAGTCCATCAAATTCAATGGTTGATAATATTTATATAATTTGGTCATCATCTCTTGTAATAGTTCTATTTTTGATTCTGAATAAATCTTATTAACCTTAAGGGTGGTTTTAGTATTAGGAACTGTAAGGGTTCGCTGAACTAATTCGTCATTGCTCATCTTTCCCTCTTCAATTTCCAAAAACAATGAATCCCTTAAAGCATTGTTATAACTTAAGAATTGAGATATTTCGTTGTTTATGTATAATAAAAACGACTCGGACTCCTTATTTTTATCATTTGTAGAATCAGGTTGATAGGTTAGCTGATAAGTAGCTTTAAAACTAGATTGCGCTTGAAGAGTTGTACAAAGACCCGATAGAAAAATTAGTTGTATAATTAAATAATAGTATTTCATTTTTTTAGTATAAAGAGTTTAAATTTAAAAAAACAAGCTAGTGAAATTCACCAACTTGTTTAAAATTTAATTGTTAAAGCATTGCTTTTCGACCACCTTCACAAAAATAATTATGTGCCCATCCAATATTCCTTGATAGGGCAGCTTGATCCTCTCCACATATAGGTCCTTCCACACCGCATGATAGAGTAACATGAGCACATGTTGTTCTCATTTCTTCAGAAGGCTCAATATCAGTATTTGCCATAGATGAAATAGAGGTTAATATAAAACCGCCTACTATAGTAAAAAATAACTTTTTCATAATAATTAAAATTTAAGTCTAAAATAAGTTAACTATCAAACCCAAACATTACTAAATCATGAAAGAAAAGTGCTTGAACTACCAAAGGCCTAATAAGGTGAGTACAGTCAATTTTTTTCACTATGCAGGTTTTGCTCAAAACAGCTTTTGCTAGCGGGGGCTGTTTCGAATCAGTTTCTACATTTTATAGTATAACTGAGTTGATGATGTAAATCAAAACAAAAAAAATACTAAATACCAAAATATCTTACATCAGTTTTTAACAAAAACTTAAAATTTATTTGAATAGTTATATCGAATCCAATGAAATACAATTCAATTTCTGAATTATTAAATCATTTTTACATCTTCTATCAGCTTAATAGTTATACTTACACAAGTTTTCTTTTTCTCGTTTAGGCTTCCCTTCTAATTGATACTGCGTAAAGTATTTTGTTTCTGTGTCCTGCCTGATAGGAATAGTGGAGATCTCACCATTTTTATAGGAGGGTATCTTAAAGGAATCAGTTTGGTCATAATATACCGTATCCGACTTGAATTGTTTTAAGCTAAATAATACTATGACTGGTTTTACTTTTTCAGCTTATTGGATCTGTTTATGATTATTAAACCCCAATCTGTGACCTTTGTCAATTGTCTGTTGTCAACTGTTAATTATTCCGCAAAGCTTCAATCAATTCTACTTTATTCATTTTAGAACGGCCTTTGATTCCAACTTTTTGTGCTTGTTTTTGTAGTTCTTTTACAGTCCATTCTTCGTAGGGTGACGCTTGTCCACCTTTTTTTCCGGAGTCTGGAGTGTTTGCGATTCGAGCAGCCTTTTCTTTACTCATACCTTTGTCTCTTAAGGCTTCATATTGTTCTTCATTTTTAATGGAGGGTCTTTTGTCTTTAGGCATAATTGAAAATATTGATTTACTGATTTAACCATTTAGACCTTAAATAGTTACATTATTATAGCACCAATTAATTCGATTTTATTGCTAGATTTGTCAATAATAGAATTACAATGGATTACATCACTTCACTATACGATTATTTTAGCTTTGCTTTTTGGAATATCAGTCTTAGGTATTTCGGAGCTGCCGGAATTGCTTTCATTCTCTTTTATTTTCTTTTGAAGAAAAGCATGGAAAATAGAAAAATCCAACAAAAATTTCCACTGATGAAAGACTATTCAAGGGATATTGGGTATTCCATCATTACTATTTTTATCTTTACCATTGTAGCTGTCCTAAGTTTAAGAACTTTTTCCGAATACACTTTGATTTACAATCAAATCAATGACATGCCCATTTGGTATTATTGGGTTTCCATGCTGCTGATGCTTATTCTGCATGATATTTATTTTTATTGCACGCATAGATTAATGCATCATCCGAAATTATATAGATATTTTCACAAGGTGCATCATACCTCCACCAATCCATCTCCTTGGACTGCCTATGCTTTTCATCCATTGGAAGCTGTTGTGGAAGCAGGAATTATCACTTTAATTGCCATCACCATTCCCGCACATAGAAGTGCCATTGCATTGTTTTTCGTATTTCAAATTATCTATAATGTATATGGTCATACAGGCTATGAATTATGGCCTAAAAATTTCCATAAAACATGGATTGGCAGGTATATCAATACCTCAGTAGCCCACAATATGCATCACAAAAAATTTCATGGGAATTATGGGCTTTATACTTTAATTTGGGATAAGGTGTTTGGTACGCTTAGAAAAGATTACGATGCGGATTATGAGAAAGTGACTAGTAATAAAGGTGAGGTTGAAATTGCTAAGTAAATTATTAAACTAACTTGTATTTATTTTAAATAATTCACTTCCGCTTATGTCCTGCTAGTGGAAATTAATGTTGCCTCTGGCACATTTTAATTTTCTGTTTACTATTAAAAAAATTAGCTATCGTCCATTCCGTGCCTGATGCATAAGTACCCATCACCAGCGGGACGCTGGTGATAGAAATGCTAATTTGAAATTTAATGGTTTTATTTAGCATCTGCTTCCAAATACTCCTCCCCTGTCATAATAGGATCTAAATTTTCCAATTCTTCCATGGTGAAGATGCGGGAACGGATGATGAAACGTACGCCCATTGGGATTTCCAATGAAAAGCTGGAACCTCTGCCTTCGGTGACATCCAAGGTGAGATGTGTGTGCTTCCAATATTCAAATTGGTCTTTGCTCATAAAGAAATCGCAACCGTAAACTTGTCCCAACCAGACATCACCTCCTCCGACTTTGAAGTCGCCTTTTTCAAAGCACATAGGCGATGATCCATCGCAACAACCTCCACTTTGGTGGAACATCAATTCCCCAAACCTATCTCTTAATTCATCTATTGTTTCTATTGCTCGATCGCTTATGGTTACTCTTTCCATTTTTTTTTGTTTTAGGTTTTAAGTATTAGGTTTTAAGTTTTATGTAAAATAGAAAAAAGCTATAGGTTGCAAATAAGTTCCCCTACCTACAACCTATAACTTACTACTTAAAACAATCTACTAAAAGAAACCTAATTTATTCTTATCATAAGAAATCAACATGTTTTTGGTTTGTCTGTAGTGATCCAACATCATTTTATGGTTCTCTCTACCGAAACCTGATTTCTTATAGCCGCCAAATGGTGCGTGCGCAGGATATGCATGGTAATTATTAACCCAAACACGACCGGCTTTTACAGCTCTTGGTACTTGGTACAATTCATGGGCATCTCTACTCCATAGTCCGGCACCTAATCCGTACATGGTGTCATTGGCAATTTCAATGGCTTCTTCTACCGTTTTGAAAGTACAAACTGAGGTTACAGGCCCGAAAATCTCTTCCTGAAAGACTCTCATTTTGTTGTGACCTTTAAAGATAGTGGGCTGAATATAATAGCCATTTTCCAATCCGGAATTTAAGCTTGCTTTTTCTCCTCCGCAAAGTACTTCAGCTCCTTCTTGTTTTCCGATATCCAAATAAGATAGAATCTTTTCGAATTGGTCGTTGGATGCTTGAGCTCCCATCATGGTATCTTCCGCTAAAGGATGTCCCATTTTAATGGCTTTTGTTCGCTCAACAACTCTTTTCAAGAATTCATCCGCTATGTCTTCATGCACTAAAATTCTGGAAGGGCAAGTACAAACCTCTCCTTGGTTTAAGGCAAACATCACCGCTCCTTCTATACATTTGTCTAGGAATTCATCATCTTTATCCATGACAGATTTCATGAAGATATTTGGAGATTTACCACCCAATTCCATGGTAACCGGAATTAAGTTTTCGGAAGCATATTGCATGATTAATCTACCTGTGGTTGTTTCACCTGTGAAAGCCACTTTAGAAATTCTATCAGATTGCGCTAATGGCTTTCCTGCTTCAGGACCGAAACCAGTAACCACATTTAGTACACCTGCCGGTACCACATCTTGAATCAATTCCATCAAAACCATTAAAGAAGTAGGCGTTTGCTCAGCGGGTTTCACCACCGTACAGCATCCTGCTGCAAGAGCTGGGGCAATTTTCCAAGTAGCCATCAATAATGGGAAGTTCCAAGGGATAATTTGTCCCACCACACCTAATGGCTCTTGTAAGTTGATGCTCACGGTATGCTCATCATGCTCTGAAATAGAGCTTTCGTCTGCACGGATGGCACCTGCGAAATAACGAAAGTGATCAACACATAGAGGTAAATCTGCTGCTCTACATTCTCTAAGTGCTTTACCATTATCAATGGTTTCTACTCTGGCCAGCATTTCCAAATTTTCTTCAATGATATCAGCGATTTTCAACAATACATTGGCTCTTGCTGCTGCAGAGGTTTTCGACCAAGTTTCAAATGCTTTATGTGCCGCATCAATTGCCTTATTTATATCTTCTTTTGTTCCTCTGGCTGCTTTGGTAAAAGCTTTCCCATCTACCGGACTGATATTATCAAAATATTCACCATTGGCAGGTTTTACCCATTCGCCACCAATAAAATGTTCATACTGCGCCTTAAAAGTAGGGCGCTCTACTGTTTTGTGAGTTTTTTCTAACGTTTCCATAGTAATTTTTTAATTTTTAATTTCCCCTAATTTCATACTTATTATATGCTTTTGCTTTGCTCTGCGTATGAATCATTTTGTTTTCCATATGATTTTCAAAATCAATTGAAATAAACTATCTTGCTTTACTAACCGTTTGGAAAATATGAGTCAGATAATTCGCCCCTATCAAGTCCCGGTAAACCAAGAAAACTCACTTTTCACATTAGTGGAAAATCGTACCGCTTATACTTATGACAGTTGCGAATTGAATGTATTTGAAACCCATCAGCAGGCTAAAGATGTAAAACTAGTATTCAATGATTTTGTATTTACTTCTATGCTTAGAGGCAAAAAGGTTATGCATTTAGAAAATAAAGAGGCTTTTGATTATCTACCAGGCGAATCAGTGATTGTGGGACCCAATGAAGTAATGGAAATTGATTTTCCGGAAGCCAAAAAAGGCCAACCGACTCAGTGTATTGCATTAGCTATTTCGCAGCAATTGATTGATTTCACTTTAGATATGCTGAATGAGAAACATCCGAAAGTGATGGAAAAAGAACAATGGCAAATTGACCCTAGTGTTCATCATATCATTAATAATCAGGAATTGATTAATACGGTGGATAGAATTATAAAAATTTCAAGGACAGAGGATGGTAGTACTAAGGATTTATATGTGGATTTGGCCATGAAGGAAATGATCATCCGTTTGATGCAAACCCAAGCTCGACATGTATTTACTTCCTCGCCCAAAGCTTTAGCATCACATCACCCTTTGGCTTATGCCATTCATATCATTCAAAATAAAATCAGCGAAAAAATAGATTTTGATCGATTGGCCAATGCGGCTTGCATGAGCAGGGCTACTTTTTTCAAGAAATTCAAGGAGGCATTTGGCTTAACGCCAGGCCAATATGTACTTTCTGAAAGAATCAAACTAGCTAAAAAATGGCTAAAAAAGTCAGATTGTAGCATTACAGAAGCTTGTTTTAATTCGGGTTTTGAGAATCTCTCCCATTTCACCAGTACCTTTAAAAAAGAAGAAGGGGTTTCGCCTTCAGCATTTAAGAAGGATCATCAAGGGGCTAGTTCATTTTTGAATTAATATTTCAATTTCTCATCATCATTCATACCTTAAAGCATTTTAAAACAATAATTTGAAAGATTACAACAGAATACTCGATGATATTTTACATACGGTCAATTCAGTAGAACATCCCGGCAAAGTAGCCTCTTACATTCCTGAATTAGCCAAAATTGACCCTGATAAATTCGGGGTTTCTTTGCAATTTGTAAATGGGGAAACCTACAATGCTGGTGATTATAATGAAAGATTCTCTATTCAAAGTATTTCCAAAGTTTTCACCCTTAGTATGGCTATTCAATGTATAGGTGATAAAGTATGGGACAGAGTGGATGTTGAGCCTTCAGGTGATCCTTTCAATTCTTTAGTACAATTAGAACATGAGGCGGGTATTCCCAGAAATCCCTTCATTAATTCGGGTGCAATAGTGATTTGTGATATAATATTATCTGAATTGAAAAATCCTAAAGCTGAATATTTACAATTCATGCATGATTTGCAAGGCACTGATAAGATTCAGTACAATGAAACGGTATTTAAGTCTGAAAAGAAAATGGGCTATAGAAATGTAGCCATGGCTAACTTCATCAAAAGCTTTAAAAACATCCATAATAAGCCAGAAGATGTGCTCGATTTCTATTTTTATACTTGTTCCCTAGATATGAGCTGTGTGGAATTAGCTTGGTGCTTTCAGCTTTTCGCCCAACATGGGAAATGCGCGCCTGATGGTACCTTATTTTTAGAGCCTAATCAAATCAAGAGAATTAATGCACTGATGTTGACTTGCGGATTTTATGATGAGTCCGGGGAATTTGCTTTTAGGGTAGGCCTGCCTGGAAAAAGTGGTGTGGGCGGTGGAATAGTTGCTGTCTATCCTGAAGAATTTAGTATAGCCGTATGGAGTCCGAAGTTGAATGAAAAGGGAAATTCTGCTAAAGGCATGCATGCCTTGGAGTTGTTTACTACTCATACAGAGATGTCTATATTTTGACAAAACAATTTAATCTCAATAAATTAAATATCCCTACTTTAAATTCGGTTGTTTACAAGAATAATTTTACATTAATTTGGGTAAAATATAAAAAATGAGAGTAATAGGTGAACTTCCCAATAGCTTTTGTAAAATCAGTTTATTTCAATGGAATGAAAAATATCTCGTGAAATTTGAGTTAGGTTTGTATGAACAAACTTTTAAAATTGATGAATATGAGGTAGCCGATGTAGAGGAATTGAAGAGTCTTATTTCAGAAGATTTTATCAAAAAGGTAATGAAACGTTTTGATGATATGCATAAGGATTGGGGAGAAATTGCGTTAGGCTAATCGGGTCTCCTTTTGGGCTTACTCAAACTGATTTTATTGAATCCATTTACTAGCACTATGGTTCCACCTACTCCAATAGCACCTCCAGCATAAAGAAGTACTTCTCCTACTTCTGGATTAGTGCCAAGCAACTGACCACCTATGATGGTTACAGTATAACCAAGAGTGGCAACAAAAATTCCTGTTTTCAAAGTCTTTTTGGCATCCGAAAGTTGAAGCTGAATTTGATTCAAATCATTTTTGATGGTAAATATTTCACTTTTTATTGAATCCAATTCCTGTTTAGAAAATTCTTGAGCCCTGATAAAATTTAGGTTTAAAAAAGTAATTGCACTTAAAATAATTATGTATTTCATAACGATTAAAAATTATTGATTGATCCAATCTTTAAACTGCCCCACTCTTTCTCTAGCCACTATCAAATCCAAATCATCAGATGATTTGACAAACAACTTTAGCCTGCCATTATGATAGGATTTCATTTCCACCAATGCTTCCAGATTTATGATTATCGAGCGGTTAATTCTATAAAATTGAGAGGGATCTAAAATTTTCTTTTCCAATTCATCTAAACTAAAATTGATAATGTATTTTTTAGAGGTACCGATCTCTTTCAAATAAACTATTTTATCTTCTGCATAGAAATAAGCAATTTCATGAATATCCTTGAAAAGCATTTTGCTGCCAACTTTGGTCAAGAATCTTTGCTTATAGTTTTTAGCTGATAATTTTTTGATGACCGATTGAATCACACTGCTTTCGAGTTCCAGTTCTTCATCTTTCAAACAGAGCTGTTCGTATTTTTCAAATGCTTGCAACAATCGAGATTCCTGTAAGGGTTTAAGCACATAATCAATGCAATAATGGTTGAATGATTCAAGCGCATGCTGATCATAGGCAGTCAAGAAGATAATGGGGATCTGCAAATGTTGATTTTCAAAGATTTTAAAACATTCCCCATCAGCTAAATGAATGTCACAGATTAATAAATCAATATCAGAACCATTCTGAAGTAAATTTCTTGCTTCTGTTATACTTTGAGCGGTACCTTTAATCACCCAATCAGGTCTTGTTTTATGGATAATTTGCACTACCCTTTGCTGTGCTAATGGTTCATCTTCAAAAATTAACAGATTCATTATACTTTGATTAATGGAATTATGACTTCAAAACTATCTTTGCTTTTATTTATTTCAATTGATTTACCTAAAAACTTATATCGCTCTGAAATGTTTTGTAATCCTATCCCCATAGAATCCACGTCTTCAGTTTTGGGTTGAAAAGTGTTACTTACTATTAAATCATCAACTTCGTTTTTTACTTCAACTATTACTGGCTTTTCAATTGTGAAAAAATTATGTTTTACCACGTTTTCTATCAAAAGTTGAAGTACTACTGGCGGAATAAAGAATTTTTCTACTTTTTTATCAATTGAAATATTAATCAATAATGAGTCTTTAAACCTGATCTCAAGTAAAGAAACATAATCTTTTAAAAAATGGATTTCTTTCTCCAGACTTACTAACTCTTCATTTACATTTTGTGATATGTAACGATATATTGCGGACAATTTTTGAAGAAATAAATCTGCCTTTTCTACATCATCGTGCATTAAAGTTGATAAGGCATTCAGGTTATTAAATAAAAAGTGAGGATTTAATTGATGGTTTAGCCTTTCGTATTGAGACCCTATATTGATGTTTTTCAATTTCTCTGTTTCCAGTTCTTTTTCTTTATATTTTCTATTAAAGAAAAAGATAGCATTGATTGTATTTAAGAATAGATTTATTCGAAAGGTAAATGCAAAAGTCAAAAGAAAATTTTGTCTAGTTAAGGTAAAAGGGTCTCCTAATAAAAGCTCAGTTGTCTCTACCGAAATTAAGCTTATAAGCAAAACTGAAAATATGCTGATGACAAATTGCTTTAACAAGGAGTGGATTCTTAACCAATATTTTAATAAGTATTTCTGAATCAACCAATTGGACATCCAAACCGCAAAAGTAAGCGCTGAAATGGTCCAAAATAAATAATTGTACGGCAAGCCAGCTTGAAAAAGCCTGTCCCCTTCCAACACAATGATATTGAGGAATGAATAAATTGCCAGCAAGGCAATGAATAAGAATTTATATTTGTGTTGGAACATTTCTAGTAATTATAAAACCACTATATAATCTTGTATAAGATAATTAAATCATAAATGTAATTTAAAAAAGATGGGAAATGAATCCCATCTTTTTTTGTATTAAAAACTAAATAAACCATACTCTATTAAAGTGTTGGCAATAACACACCGTCAATTACGTGCACTACCCCGTTTTCAATTGCCACATCGGCAGTAGTAACATTGAAGGTATTTGCATTAACATCGGTCACAGTTACCCCGCCATTCTCTGTAATATTTACTGTTAAATCTTCTCCTTGTAGCGTTGTAAAAGTATCGCCATCAGATAAATCATGTGAGAAAGCAACAGCTGGCACCACATGGAAGGTCAAGACATCAGCAACTGCTTCCGCTCCTAATTTTGCAATTAATCCGTCCAAGTCTTCAACTTCCTGAGCTTCCAATAAGGCTACAAAAGCTTCATTAGTTGGAGCAAAAACCGTAATTGCCTCAGCATTGGCAACATCATCATCTAATTCGGCTGCCACTAAAGCATCAATTAAAGTAGTTAAACCAGCACTTGTGGCGGCATCCACTACATTTGGAAGTGTAATTTCCGGTAACAATACTCCATCAATCACATGAACCACACCGTTTTCGATCGCCACATCAGCAGTAACTACATTGAAAGTATTGCCAGAGGCATCAGTAACTGTTACATCAGAACCAGTTCTTGTTACGGTTAATTCTTGTTCCGCCAAAGTATTGAAAGTTTGAGCGCCTTCTGCCAAGTCTTCAGCAAAAGCAACTGCCGGTACAACGTGGAAACCTAGTACAGCTTCTAAGTTATCAACTCCTCCTAATTCAACAATTAGCTGATCTAAGTTATCAACCCCATAAGCATTAAGGGCTTCTGCAAATGCATCATTGGTAGGTGCAAAGACAGTAATTTCTTCAGCTCCTAATAATGCGTCTGCAAGTCCATCAACTGCGCCAACAGCATTTAATAATGTAGTCAAACCAGCCTCAGTAGCGGCATCTACCAGATTTGGTAAAGGTTCCAATACTTCTGTTTCATTATTTACAATTGGCCATACACCAGGGTTTGGAACACTTACACCTCTTGTATCACCGCGCTCTTCATCACTACCGAAGAAGTATAATGGGTTTCCTCTAAAAGAATTCTGATTATCTGCAATTGATGAGAAATCATCCAAGGATATGGTTGATGGCAGTACTTCAATAGCATTAACGTAGTCAGGCCAATTAGCAGCATCACCACCATAGTTACTTTGATCGCCTGTGTCATTTATGAATCTGTACAGGGTTCTTCCAGTTTCGAAATCTACATAGAATTGAGTATTTCCTGAACCCGTTACATATTCTCCCTCATCGTTAACAATATATTCTTGGTCATCATTTCCAACTAATTGGCCGTTCGCAACCATAATGGAATAATCAGGCTTAGCTGCATACCATACATCTCCTACACCATCACCACTGAAAGTAGTTTCACCTTCATCATTTACATAATAATATAGAGGCCAGCCATTGTAAGTTGTTTGATTTTGTCCATCAACTTCTATAGTTCCAATCAATTCAGGATTTATGGATTCAGGAAGGTCAGTTTCCTCTGCATAAAATATTGGCCAGTTATCCGCACAGCCTCCAGAACAATTGTTCCCTCCATTCACATCATTAGAGAAATAATACAGGGCTCTATCATTTCCATCTTTAAAGACTGTTCCTAGTTCTTCATCTTCGGCTACTGTCAAAATATTGGATGGATCTTGTAATTCAGGCAATAAGACACCATCTATAACATGAACCACTCCATTTTCGATTTCTACATCTGCTGTTACAACATTGGAAATATTACCAGCAGCATCTGTTACAGTCACACCCTCTTCCGAAGAAGTTACAGTAATGTCCTGACCTGCTAAAGTTGGAAATGATTGTTCCCCATCTTCTAAATCTGCTGCGAAAGCAACAGCAGGCACAACATGAAAACCTAGCACAGTTTCTAAATTCTCAATACCACCTATTGCTTCTACTAATTCATTTAAGTCTGCCGCACCAAAAGCTTCTAACGCATTATCAAATGCGTCATTTGTTGGAGCAAATACTGTAATTGCTTCAGCTTCTAATAAAGCATCAGCTAAACCATCAACTGCACCTACTGCCTCTAAAAGAGTGGTTAAACCAGCGTCAGTTGCAGCATCTACTAAGTTAGGCACTTCTTCTTCTGTTAGCTCAGGTAGTAGCACACCGTCAATTACGTGAACTACACCATTTTCAATCGCCACATCAGCAGTAATTACATTTACAGTATTTCCTAAAGCATCTGTGACAGTAACATTTCCTCCAGACACAGTAACTGTAAGATTTTGCCCTGCTAATGTGTTGAATGACTGCTCTCCATCTTCAAGATCTCCTGAAAACGCCACCGCAGGAACGACATGAAAACCTAAAACAATTTCTAAATTAGCAACACCACCAATTGTAGCTACTAATTCATCTAAATTAGATGCTCCAAAATCAGCCAGAGCATCTTCAAAAGCTTCATTTGAAGGTGCGAATACAGTAATTTCACCTGCATCTAATAGCGTTTGACTTAATCCGTCAACTGCTCCTACGGCATCCAATAAAGTTGTTAAACCAGCTTCCTCCGCAGCCTCCACTAGTGTAGGTGCAGGCTCCATGTTATCATCATCCATTTCCTCATCATCGCAGGCTATTGCTACAAATGTTAAAGGAATTAATAATAGTAATCTCCATAAATTTTTCATAGTTGTTATTTTTTTTGTTTGATGTAACAACATGAAAAACCAATAAGGAAAAGCTATTAAAGGACGAATTGTCACATAATAAAGATGAACTGTATCAATTTATAGACGAGCCGTACTTTTGTGTTTATTCTGTTTACAGAATTTTATTTAATAATGAAAATAAATGATTGAATAGGCTATTCCAACATTTTCACAAATCCTTCAGCATAGTTCTCTCCTATTAAATCTGCTTCATCATTAAATTGAAAATCGCTTAATTCTTCAAAATCGATGATGTGGGGATTTTGAAAAGCTTCTAATAAATCTAATTCAAAAGTTACTGTATTATTTTGTCCTGAAATATTGATAGGCTGTTGGAAATTGAATACTTGAGGTTTAAGATTTACTTCGGTACCAATATGAACAACTACTCCCCTTCTATTTCCAGCATTATCTTGAAATTCTCCATCCATTCTGATGAACTTATAACCAGTGGTCCAGTTCCAAGCCATATTATTGGATGGATCTAAATCTCCAACTAAATCCTCTGATAAATTTTCGTCTCCAAACACTCCTACATAAAATTCAATTGATTTATAATCGCCCGATGGGATTTCACTTAGGCTAAGGCTAAACTTATTTCCGATAATTGGCTCAATCAGATGATAACTATTCGGAACTTCGTAAACCTCATTATTTGATTTAATCAATTTCACTTCACTTATGTAAGTTCGCCATAACCGCAAACTGAATTCATTTCCTGCTTCATTTTGATATATTTTCCCATATTCAAAATCTTCCTGTCCCGCTTTGTGGACAAATTCTAAATCCAAAGTAGTAGTTTTTTCCATATCTTCTTTGCAAGCAAAAAATAGGAATGGAAATAAGAATAAAAAGTATTTAATTGTTTTCATTTTCAAATGGGTTAGAGAATTGAGTGTTAGTTATAAATTCTTCATCTGTCAACATATGTAGAAATGCCAGAATATCTTCCTTTTCTTGTTCCGTCAAGAATAATTGAGGTCTTTCACCAGAAGCCTGATTCTCATTACTTCCTTCTATAATCAAAATATCAAGTGTACTGCTCTGATGAATTCCATTATCATAATGTTCAATGACTTCCTCCAAAGTTTCAAATCTACCGTCATGCATATATGGAGCAGTTAAAGCAATATTTCTTAAGCTTGGGGTTTTAAATCTACCCTTATCAGCAGGATTACCAGTAACGGACATTAAGCCTTCCTTCATATTTTCATCATCATCCAAACCATTATTATGAAAGCCTTGAAAACCATCGATGGCGCCTGATGTAAGAGGCCCTAAATGACAATCACCACAATTCCCTCCTCTTAATTGACCAGGAATGGGATGCGTGAAAAATAATTGCTCCCCTCTTCGTTCAGACTGAGTTGGTTCATATTCTCCTCTTAAATATTGGTCATATTTAGAGTTGGAAGAAATCAATGCTCTTTGAAATTGTGCCAATGCTTTTCCAATTAGGTCTTCTGTAATAGCTTCGGTTTCAAAAGCTTCTTGAAATAATGTAGTATAACCTGCAGCTTCCAGTTTCCGAATAGCATTATCAAAATCCTCATGCATTTCAATGGGATTACGAATTGGCTCAGTCGATTGCTCTTCAACTGTTTCCATTTTGCCGTTCCAAGTAAACTTCTCAGCCCATAATAAATTCACTAAGGACATACTGCTCACCTCTCCATTTTGACCATCAATTCCGGGGCTAAAAGCTTTACCATCCGTAAAAGCCTTACTTTGTTCATGGCAACTCCCGCATGACATACTATTGTCTCCTGATAACTTTTTCTCATAAAAAAGCATTCTACCCAATTCGAAACCTTTTGAAGTAATAGGGTTATCTTCAGGAATTCGCTCATTAAAACTGCCGAAATAAGACGGTGGTTTTAATGCAAAATCATCTTCAGGCTCAAATTCTTTCTCTTTGGGTTCACAACCCACAGAAATGGCTATTAAGAGAAAAATGGAGAACAAGGTTTTTTGCATTATGCTAGTGCTAAAAATGTTATGAGACTATTAATCAATAGTATTAAACGTAATTTATATGAAAAAAAGTTTATATATTATAAAATTAATTATTTTTAGTCGAAACCAATGTTTCTTTTATCTTTTAAAACCAAAATACCACTGATATAAAAATCATCTATTAAATTTTAGATTTTTATTAAATTTTCAAAAAATCAAAATTATGAAAATATTCCACACTCTTTTAATTACTTTTTTTATTTCATCTTTAGGTTACAGTCAGGACCAAAAACCACAAGACTTTTTATCCAGTGACTTTCATAAAGAAAGAAGGGAGATCTTGAGGGATAAAATGCCTAATAATTCTGTGGCAGTTTTCTTTTCTAATCCTATCAGAAATAGAGCCAATGATGTTAATTATAATTATCATCAAGATCCTAATTTCTATTATTTGACCGGGCATCGACAACCGCATGGCTTGTTATTGATATTTTCAGAAGAGCAAAATATCAACGGTAGCAGTATGAATGAAATCCTATTTGTAAGAGGCAGAAATGCATTAGCTGAATTGTATGATGGCGGTCGAATTACTACAGCAGAAGCCGTGAAGGATTTGAAAATGGAAGTAGCTTTTGAAACCCCTGACTTCGAAGAATTCCCCATTGATTTCTCAAAATTCGATCAAGTATTATTCTATGATTTTGAAGATGATGTGAGGGAAACAGAAGAAAAAGGTGATTTATATGATTTGATTTCGCAGTTCAAACAGAAAGTAAACTATCCTGATGAAAAAGCTTTAGATATCACCCCTGAGCCTCAGGAAAATAATCTAAATACCGGACTTTTAGATGAATTATTACGCCCCATGCGTGGCATCAAAACTGAAGAAGAACTGGACTTATTGAGAAAAGCAGTGAAAATTTCAGCCTTAGGACAAGCAGAAGTAATGCGAGCAATGGAACCCGGCATGTCTGAATTGGAAGTGCAGGGCATGCATGAGTTTATCTACAAAAAATATAAAGCAGAGTATGAAGGTTATCCTAGCATTGTAGGTGCCGGACATAATGGATGCGTCTTACACTATATTGATAACTATAAACCAGAAATTGAAGATGGAGAGCTAATTCTGATGGATTTGGGAGCGGAATATCATGGTTATACGGCAGATGTCACCCGAACCATTCCAGTAAACGGTAAATTCACTAAAGAACAAAAAGCCATTTATGATTTAGTATATGAAGCTCAAGAAGCTGCCATGTCAATAGCTAAAGCAGGAGTTCCATTTTCAGATCTATTGGACGCTACTCAGGCGGTGATTAACAAAGGCTTATTGGAATTGGGAATAATCGAAAGCTTAAATGAAGAAGATTTAATAAATCCTGCCACTGGCAGACACCGCTATTATCCACATGGATGTTGCCATCATATAGGCTTGGATGTACACGACTTAGGAGAATATGGTGTATTAGAAGAAAATATGGTCATTACTATTGAGCCAGGCATTTATATTCCTGAAGGCAGCCCATGCGATGAAAAGTGGTGGGACATTCCTGTTAGGATTGAAGATGATTATTTGATTAAAAAAGATGGCATTGAATTACTTTCAGATGACGCACCAAGAAAAAGCGGTGAGATTGAAAAACTAATGAAAGAAAATAGTGCTTTCGGGCAGTTTAATTTACCAACACTGGAAGAGGAATAGCATATCAATATCATCAAGTTAAGAACAATTTTCTTACCCAGTAGGAGAAGGTTTAAAGGATGCGGCAATTCTCTTCTCCTTTGAGGAAGAACTAAAGATAGGGCTTTAAAGCTTAACTTAACGACATTGAATCATATGCTTTAATTGCAGGGATAGCATTTTCTACCCTGCAATTAAATTTTAAATCTTTACATAATACAAATTACTATCAAATAAAGATTAAAATAACAACACTAATTAGACCTAAAAAATCCGCTAAAATAGAACCTCAATAAATCATGATTTTTCCTAAAAAAAGTACATACCTATCCAAACAACACATACATCATACCTAGAAGGAACTAAACTTCTAACTTAGATTTCTCACTTAGATTACACCTTACGATTATATTAAATCAGTCAGCATTAGATGTGATTACAAGCCATAAGAACTTACAGAATAAATGATTAGATGTATTTATTTGAAAAATCACCTAGCTTCTATTTGTTTATCAGTGAAATCAGTCGTTTCATCTAAAAATTAATGATAATTCTACTCAAGAAACTTCTTTTTCACTTTTTTATCTAAATACTTAAAATACTTACATTAAATTTGTCTGTTAAAGAACTCAATTTTACTTGTTTCAAAATTAGATTTGATTGATAATATATTTTTCGAGAGATTATGAAAAACTTTACCCTATCACTTTTTAATACAAAAACCCTAGTTGTTCTTATATTCTCTTTTTTCAATTTGCATTCACTATACAGCCAAAATGCTGCTGATTATATTTTTAGTGCTGAAATAAAAACTTACGAACCCATCACCGGAGGAATAATTATTTCCAATGACCCTACAGATGATGATCAGTTTTATGCAGGAGAAAATATTGGATTTGATTTTGAGTATTTAGGAACAGCTTATTCTCAATTAGGAGTTTCTACAAATGGTTATGTTAAGTTTGGAGGGGCAAGTAGCACCGCCAGCTATGCTATTTTTGATGATATTCCTAATTCATTGGCAGGCTTCTCCGGTGATTTAGAAGCACAGGCAAGTGCCGAACTACTAATAGAAACAATTGGTAGTGCTCCAAACAGAATCTGTGTGATTCAATGGAACAATTACCGGTGGTTGGATCAAGCGGGAAGTTATAATTTTCAGATCAGACTTCATGAAACTTCAAATAAAATAACTTACCATTATGGTTCATTTAGTCATTCGGGAGCTGACCAGATACTAGATGTAGGGATTATTGGAACAGATAATACCGATATCCTGAGTAGAACTTTGACAGAAACTGCTAAGTGGAACACAACTAATACAGTTAACACTAATAATCCCATTACCGGTATACTAATCGAAACCGACAGAGAACCTACAGAAGGACTAGCCTTTAGCTTTTCCACTCCACCGGCAGACTTCAATCTGTCTTATGCTATTAACACCAGCAATCCGTGCAAGGGAGAAACGTTAGAATATACTGTTGAAGTAACTAATGGTGGTCCTAATGATACGTATAATGTTGAGGTTTTATCCGAAGTACCAGCAGGACTTACATTTCAAGAGGCAACTCCAAGTCAAGGAAGCTATAATTCGGCTACTGGAATTTGGGATATTGGCACTATAAATGATGGGAATTCTGCTTCCTTAGTGATTTCAGCTACAGTAAATAATGATCAAGGAGGAAATACCATTAACAGCAGTGCTTCTATAAGCAATTCATTTGCTGAAGATCCTGATCCCTCAAATAATAGCTCGAATTTGGCGGTAACTGTGAGTAACAATACCCTGCCTGAAATAAGTGCAATAGCAGATCAGTCGGCAGATTACAATCAAACCTCAACTCCAATAAATTTCACTATCTCAGATGTCGAAACATCTTCTGATGATTTAATTTTATCGGTTAGTTCTTCTAACCCAACGGTAATCCCTGAATCGGGCATTGCCTTCTCAGGAAGTGGAGACAATAGAAGCTTCACCATCACTCCAGGATTAAACCAATTTGGTACTTCAACGGTAATTATTGAGGTATCAGATGGACAATGCTCCTCCATTTCAACATTTTTCGTGGAAGTATTTAAACAAAGCTTCGCCAATTTTGAAAGAGCCAAATTTGTTGTAGGGCAAGTTGATTTTTCTACTACTAGCACTACAGCATCTGATGTAATTGCACCAGGCTCCAACAGTTCTGCTGTTAGTGCGAAAGGAGTTTTAGCGGTTGGTTCTCAAACAACTAATAGAGTATTGATTTGGAATAGTGTTCCCACTGCAAATGGAGAAGCTGCGGATGTTGTAATTGGACAGGCTGATTTTACTTCTACAGGAGCTGGGGCTAGTGCTACGCAACTCAGGAATCCTGATGGAGTTAACTTCAGCCCTGATGGAAATAAGTTAATAGTTGCCGATGCAGGGAATAATAGAATTCTAATTTGGAATAGTATCCCTACAACTAATAATCAGCCTGCAGATGTCGTTTTAGGTCAAGGGAATTTTGCAGATAATGATCCTGGAATATCTGCAAATCAATTTAATAGACCAACAGATGTACAAATCACATCTGATGGAAAAATGGTAGTAACCGATAGAAACAATAGTAGAGTATTAGTTTTTAATAAAATACCCACTACTAATCTTGTGGATGCTGATTTAGTAATTGGTCAACCCGATTTTACAACTAACACACCCACGGAAACTCAAAATGGATTATATATCCCATGGAATACAGCACTTTCACCAGATGGAAAACTATTAATTGCAGATGATCAAAATAATAGAGTTCTTATTTACAATTCTTTACCCACTTTTAATGGTGCTCCTGCAGATTATGTAATAGGCCAAACAAATTTCACTGATTGGGAACCAGGTTCTACAGCCGATAAAATGGACCAGCCAGGAGTAACTGTTTCCCCATCAGGAATTGTAGCTGTAGCTGATTTTGGAAACAATCGGGTTTTGGTCTACGATGAAATCCCCACTTCAAATGGTGCTGCAGCAGACTTTGTATTAGGACAGCCTGATTTTAGTGAAAATGTTGATTTTAATGACGGTACTGGCACTGAAGGAGACCCTGATGACCGAAACATGAGCGAGCCGTATGGAATCAATTATGATTTGAATGAAAGGTTATTTGTGAATGGAAGAGCGATGCAAAGAATGATGGTTTTTGGTGAAACTCCAAACCAGGAATCCGATCTTGCATTATCTTTTAATACAGATAATGCAAGCCCTTGTGTAAATAGCCTAGTTTCTTTTACGGTAAATATTACAAACAATGGCCCAGATAATGCTACCAACATATCAGTAATTAGTGCTTTACCTGTTGGTTTCACACTACAGGAGGCTATTGCTGATATTGGCAATTACAATGAAAGTAGTGGGTACTGGACTATTCCTTTTATTGGAAATGGAGAAACTGTAAGCCTTGTGATGAGGGGAACTGTAAATGTAGGGGAAAATAATAGCGCTATCACGGCTTATGCAAGCCTAAGATCTTATAATCAGGCAGATTCAGATTTTAGTAATAATGCTGGTTCAATCACAGTTAATGTAGCCGATAATGAAGCTCCTTCTATCGATCCTATCGATGATGTAATTACAGACATAAACACAAGCACGCCTGCCATAAATTTCACAATAGACGATCCTGATGGTGCAACTGGGGATTTAACCGTTTCAGCTGTCTCTTCCAATACAACTATTATCCCGAATGCTAACTTAACTTTAGGTGGCACTGGGGCAGGCCGTACTATCACCATAGAACCTGCCAATAATCAAACAGGCCCTGTTACCATTACCATAACAGTCGATGATGGAACTTGTACAACAACGGAATCATTTGAAATATCAGTGGGTAATGTATGGTTGGGTAATACTAACGATTGGAACACCGCTTCAAACTGGTCAACTGCACTACCTTCTTCTACTGTTGGCGCCATAATTCCAGCATCTCCTTTAGGAGGAAATTACCCAGTGATAAATACAGATGCTTCGGTTAATAATTTAGGAATAAATACTGGTGCTAGATTAACCTTAAATGCAACTAGAACCTTAGATATTTATGGAGACTTTTATAATGATGGCACTGAATCTACTGGTGCTGGAATTTTAAATATAAGAGGGGCAGTTATTCAAAACATTAGAGGACTAACTGGCGGATTGAATATTAATAATGCATCGGGTGTTGAATTGAGTGGTGATTTGAGTGTGTTGGAAGAATTGGACTTAACAACTGGTGCACTTAGTATTGGTGCAAATACTTTATTAATCAGAAATCCATTAGGCGGAAATAATGCCAACTTGCTAACTAGTGCGGCTTCTTCAATCACGGTAGCAGGAAGTACTGCTGGCATTACTCTACCAGCACAGGTAAATCAGTTAACTACTCTTACTTTAAACAACGGAAGTGGATTAACACTTAATGCCAATATCACTTTGGAAAACTTGACTTTAAGTTCGGGTAGCTTGAGATTAGATGGAAACGATATCACCATAAATGGAAATATTAATTCTACTGCTGGATTATTGAGCGGAAATATTAATTCAAATCTTACTGTCAATGGAACGGGAAATGCTGGTTCCTTGCAGATATCAACAACAGATAATGTTTTCAATAACTTTGAAATCAACAGAACAACTGGTCAATTAAGCCTACAAAATGACATAATAATAGAAGGTATTCTGAGCTTAACAGATGGAGTGATTTCTACAAATGATTTGGTTTGGGTTGAAAATACAGATGCAAATGCCATCTCAGAATTTAGCAGCAGTTCCTATATAAATGGTCAATTAAGAAGATGTGTTGTAGCTGGAGATTCTTATGATTTCCCTGTAGGATCACCCAATCATCTTGAAAATGCATCAATCTCATTCAATTCAATCACTGAACCCACTTGCATAGATGTATTATTTAATCCTGGGCTTACTGGAAGTGCCCCAAATGGTCTATCTGTAGGAGGTAATGAAGTGACTGGAATATTGGATTATGGCTTTTGGACTATTGAGCCGACCAATTTAAGTGCCACTATAGAATATGACATTACACTGACATCAATAGGTCATACTAATGGAGCAGCTGTTGACAATCATGTTCTATTAAAAAGAGCAACAGCTGCGGATGATTGGACAATTCAAGGAGAATATTCTTCTGCAAATTCAGGTGGAAGTTTTACTGACCCAATAACTGTTTCTAGAATTGGTCTAAACAGCTTTAGTGATTTTTCAGTAGGTGTTTCAACGGAAGGACCTCTACCTATCAGTTTACTATATTTTAAAGGAGAAATCAAAAGCAATTATACAGAACTAAGCTGGGAAACAGCAAGTGAAACTAACAACGATTATTTTGAAATACAAAAATCCACAGATGGTGAAAATTTCAACAAAATAGGCATTGTAGAAGGAAAAGGAACCACAAATAGTAAATCAAAGTATTCCTATTCTGATTATAGTATGAACACTGGCAAAACATTTTACAGATTTAAACAAGTTGATTATGACAATCAACATTCTTATTCCCCAGTAGTTCATATGAACTTCCAGAATAGAAATAAACAACTCGTTTTAGTGCCAAATCCCGCGCAAAATGAGGTTCGAGTTCTCCTTGAGGATGATGATGTATTAAACTGTAGAGTAGCTATTTTTGACCAAATGGGAAAACTCATGCAACAAGAAAGCCTGACCTTAGAAGACAATCCTGAAGTAAAACTTGATATTAGTAAGTTGCCAACTGGTGTTTACCAAATCAGAACGATATATCAAACTGCAACTGGCCCTATAGTAGGATACGCAAAGCTTGTAAAGCAATAAAATTTTATTGGAGGGAAAGAAGTCCAGCTTTAATAAGATTTATCTCAATTATAAAAGTTGGAATTCATTATTCATCCTCAATTAAATTCACTTCCTCAACAAGGAATATTTTACCTTTGATGTTATTATTCATATATTTTTTTGATTATTTCTAACAAAAATAAAATATTTTGTTTACACATGAAACCTAAAAATTAAACATTACTTTAAAGACTAGTGTACCAACATTGGATTTTAAAATGAAACGAACGATACCTCTTTTTCCATTAAAACTAGTAGCTTTCCCTTATCAAAATCTTAATTTACATGTATTCGAGCCGCGTTATAAAGAGCTGATTGCTGACTGTATTGCGAATAATAGCACTTTTGCTATTCCTTCTTATGTAAAAGATAGAGTGGAATACGGTACTGAGATGGAAATCCGCGAGGTAACTAAAAAATATGATGATGGGAAATTTGACATCAAAACAAGAGGAAAGAGGATTGTAAAAGTTTTGGATATGGAAAACCCATACCGAAATAAAAAATATGCTATTGGTGCAATTGAAGAAATTCCTAATAAAAATAATGGTGACATTTTATTAAAAGAAGAAATCTATGAGGCCGTTCAGGAAATGTATGATTTAGTGGAAGTTGATAATCGCCAGCTTTCAATGGATTTTCAGGTTTTCGATATTGCTCATCAAATCGGACTTTCCACAGAAGCTGAATATGAACTCATTCAATTAACCGAAGAAAGGCAACGACAAAGATTTGTTCTAGATCATTTAAAAGTAATATTACCTAAATTGAGAGATATTCAAAGATCTAAAGAATTAATTCAAATGAACGGTCACTTTAGAAAATATAATCCACCGCAAGAATTTTAATCCAGCGTTTATTTGAAAGTTAATTACTTTACTTTTTCATTATTCTAAAATGATAATACTCCTTGTTTTCGCTAGAGATTTCTAGGAGGTAAATACCTTTTTTCACATCCTCAAATTCAATAATTTTATTGCGATTTAATGATCCTTTCGAAATGATTGACCCATCCAACCAAAGCAATCTATATTGATAGTTTCCAGATTCCAATAATTCAATTTTCAATTCTGATTGAACAGGATTAGGATAAATCAAAATTCCGCCCTTATCGGGTGAAAGATTAGATGTGATAATTTCTTCCACACCTCTCAATGGAATTACTTGTTGCTGTCCACCCGATACATGAACAATCTCACCATTAATTTCTCCACCTCCTGCGGTTATAGGGGAGAAACGAACATAAACTCGAATTTCCGGAATATTGCCTCTTTCATTTATGGGTAACTCTAATGCATTGGCATAATTTGTATTTTCCAACAAACTGACTTCAAAATTTTCACTAGCTGAAAGCTTAAGATTTTTAGCTAAATTTTCAGCCCGTACTTTATAAAACTTTGGTTCTGAGAATTCATCCAACAAAATATTCCCGAAATCTAAGCCTTCATTCGGAGCCTCTATGTTTAATATTGTATCTCTCGGGATTATCTCTAAATCCTGAGCAAGTTCAGGATAAATAATAAATTCATCATTTCTTCTTCCAATAAAGCAAGTCACATTTACCTTCCCAAATGGAATTTCCGATCCCACTAAAGGATGATTAGATGTATTTAATTTAAAAATCAGAGAGTCAGAGTTTTCATCCATAATAAAATACTCCCCTTCATTAAATAAACCTTCTCCACTAATGTCTAATATTTCAATTCTAACTCTTTGTGATTCAAGAGAAGCATCAATCTCTGAAATAGATGTTAATATTGGATTGACTAAAATTGAATCTGTAGATAAAGTACTAATTTCCTTTTCAGCTATGAGACATAACCAGCCATCCTTCTCAGTTAAAATACCATTTACCTCCACACTATCTCCAAAATTTAAATAAGCAGAATTAAATCCTTGAATCGCAATTCCTGCAGTTTCATCTTGAATGATTCTCTTCTCTTGAAACTGACTATTTCCACCAATTACTACTCCCTGAATTTTGGCTCTTTCTCCTATCCACTTATCTCGAGTGGCTGCAATACTAGATAAGGATAGAGTACCCTCTTGTCCTTTTAGCGGTAAAAATACTGTATCTGCATCATGGCTAAAATGAATAATATTTCCTTGATAAAACTTTCCTTCTTCCTCATATGGGATAAATTTTACATATATTTCAGTTGTATTAAAACTATCCATTTCAAAAACCAATGTGTCAGTTCCAGAGGTAAAATCAGGACTTAAAGAAAGTTGAAAAGCTTCAGGTGCTACAACCAAAATGGAATCCTTTAAATGATCAGCTGCTAGCTGATAAGATTGAATTTCTGAACTATCAGGAAAGCTGACCAAACCAAAGTCACTTGCAAATCCAACAGTATCCAATATTATTTCAGCTTGGATAAAATTGACTTCAATAATTTGCATGAGGCTTCCATCGGTTATTTCAAAGGAAAATAACCCTTTATGATTAAAGCTCAGGCTATCAAAAATACCTTGCCCATTTATTAAATTGAGTGCTGTCTGTCCAGATAATGACTCCACACTATCCGCTGCTATGTTCATAGTTCTCTCTGATTTGTCAATATTACCATTTGCGTCTTCAGAACTTATTGCTAATTCAAAATACTCATCAATATAAACTTCATTCTGATAAGAGGTATTCAATTCTGTGGCGACTACATCTATAGAATGAGCAGAAGAAATAACTGCTTCATCAAAATTATTAGACAATTGAGAACCAAAAGGCTCCACTTGCCAGGCATTTTGGTTAGCAGGAATTTCAAAGACTAAATTTAGCTCATCCTCCACTCTTTCATTCAATTTAATGCTCAATTGAAAGTTATTTGAATCTCCATCATTCAATTCAAATACATTATCTAATTCAAATACGATTGAATCAGTGAAAATAAAATTTTGCGTATTGACCACTGCTCCATTTGACAGATCATATAATTCCACTTCACTGAGTACTTCACTAAAATTAACCTCATTTTCTGCTGAAGAATGGATGACCATCTGATTCACAAATGTGGACAAAGAATCACTTGTACCACCATCAGAAAGTATAAAATTAAAGACTGTAACAAAATCCTGTGTGGCTTCAAAAGCATTGATTTCAGTTGCAGAAATCTGATGAGGCGAGTTTACAATACTCACATCTTGATCAGCATTTGCATTGAGTGTAAAGAAGTCAAGCTGACGGATTTGAGTTGCATTCTCTAAAGTATCTTCAGATACTATATAAATGGAATATTCGGTATTGGAAGACAGATTTTCGATATTAACTGAAATAACATTTTCGACATTTCCAATCTCAATTTTCTCATTGCCGGCACTAATTATTTGTTCATCAGATTGTGGGTTTTTTAAGCTCTGCAAGTCAGAAACCGAATCGCCAATTTGTTTTACAGCATAATAACAGGTCGATAATTCATTTACAGAAAAACTCATATCAACCTCCTCACTTTGGATATTCATTACTTGAGGCTCTTGAATGAAAATTGGAGCATAAGAATCCATAATTTCATGATCTAAGGACACGATTAACTGAATGCTATCATTTATGCTTTCCATAACTCCTTCTAAATCCACAGCGCCAAAAGGAAGCTGGGCATTTCCATCATAATAAATATTATTAGGCTTTATTTTCACCAAAACAGTATCTTCTCCTTTAGAAAATTGAAATACATGTTCAGAAAAATCTCCCCATAATTCCGGCTGTTTTAAGGTCATGCTGTCCAGCTTCATTCTAGTACCAATTAGCTCATTATTTGAGTTAAATTCAGAAGGTGTAATGGAATACGTCTCTGGCAAAACTTCATTGTTATTGAGAATAATGACCGTATCCGCATTTAATCGAATACTTCCATTTACCTCTTCCCTACTGCCCAAAACTTTTACATGATTTCCAGCCTTAAGATTTGATAGTTGTTCACTATAAAAAACTGCAATCCCCTGCTCATAAGGAGTCGATTCATCTTTTTGAATATAGAATTGAGAATTCCCTAAACCAAAATCATTGGATGACACATAGCCTGTAGTCGTATAAGTAGTTCCATTTGACCCATCCCGGATGTCTTCTATTCTATCAAAAGTTTCAATGATCTCAATTTCGCTGGAAGAAATGCCATCCTCTAATGTACTAAGCAAACCAGAGCCCGAATCAGATGAAATAAATTGGTGCTCTGCTGGAATTTGTAAAGCAAATTGCTGGGTATCAATTATTTCAAATCGGTTAAACCAAATTGCGAGCGTAAAATCAACTGACATGCCTGAAGGAATTTCATATTCCTGATTCTCTGGAAAATCAATTTTAATGCTATCATCTACAATGCTAATTTGCGCATTACTTACTTTCCCATTATCATCTTTTAAAATAGCATTAAGGGAACTGCCCCAAGCCAAGGTATTAGTAGTGGCAGATTCAAAAGCCATTTCCTTAATAAAAGTAGATACCGTATCATGAGTTGCCAAATCAGCTATCTGAAATGAAAACACATCTTGAGCTTCTGATTCTTCATCTATGGTAGAAAGCAAATTGCTCACTGCCGGCTGACTTACATTTTTGATTTCTGAATCTTCATCTAGTGCTATTTCAGTAGTGAAATTTGCTGTAGCAGCAGCATCTAAATTATAGCAATTTTCAAGCTCATCATAGGCAAAGGCAGCCAAATGATAACTTGTTCCTGAATTAAGATTTGAAATGCTTACACTTTCTCCATTCCCGGCAAACACAATTTTATTGCCATCCCCTAATTCATTAGCCAAGCTAAAATCTGGATTATCAATGTAATTAGCGCCACTTATTGGAGGAAAATCAACTTCACTCCCTTCTTTTATCAGAATTATGGAATTCAAAGCTGTTGGTGCATTCCAGTTTATTTCCGCATTATTTTCAGCGATATTTTGAACGGAAATATTCGAAATCTGCTCAGTAGGTGCGCTACATCTAAAATGATTGCCCAAAAAGGAAAACTCATCAGTATCATAAACTATCCATTCGGAATCCATTTGATCATTCCCAAAAGAGGATAAATTAGCAGGATTTCCTTCCGTAACAGAGGCTTTTCTTACCAAGGTTTTGTCTTGGGTAGCTTCTGAAATACCTGCAACATCCCAAGCTGATCCTGGATCCTTGCCTATTTCCCCAATAAGATCGATTATATTTCCTTTATACAATAAAGCCAGAGCATCATTTCCAGTAAAATTAGTGATTGAGAAATTTGTCGTATCAGCTATTACCTGCAATAAAGAATCAGCACTGGTATTAGCTATCACCAAATTTCCCTGATCAGCCAAGCTATCCTGTATCTCTGATAGTTGATATTCGTAACTGATATTTTCACTGCCATTTGTGTATATAGCTAAAGAAAAATCAGTCAAATCAATTGAATTTCCACTATTATTAAAAACTTCCAATGCTTTATTTCTTGCGCTTCCTTCTATATACTCCGATATAAAAACGGTGGTAATCAAAGGAATAATATCAATTTCAGGAGAATTCACTGTTAATCCATCCCCATCAGAAACATCAATTGTGATACTTTCTTCCGTATCATATTCCAAATCTGTCCATTCATACAATCCGTCATTCATTGCAAATGGTCCCAATCCCACTGAAGGAGAAATTAGATTCCCACTTCCGGTATTTAAAGCCAAACTAATTCCCCTAGCTTCTTTATCAGTATTACTATTGACATCAACTGCTCTTACACTTAAATTAAAAGTATCATTAACTTGAGTACTAGAAATGGTATTGATTTCAAAATCAGTAGCTTCTACTTGAATAGTGAAAGGATTAGATGTAATGGCTTCTAAAATAGAATCGATAAATAATGACCCATTGACATTTGCACTAAAGTTATGGCTTTCAGGTATTTCAAAACCCAAAATATCGCCATCACTTTGCGTTTCTTCCAACCAAATGGAAAGTGTTAGACTTTCGGTAGTTCCATCTTCTATTTCGAATTCATTTCCCCTAAGGTCAAATTCAATATTATCCTGATTAATGTTTAGGTTAGCGATGTTTATGTCTGAGGTTCCATCATTTAATTTTGCTCCTTTAATTACTGATGACCAATCTTCCACTTCATTTTCAGCACTTTTTTCAATTACAATTTTATTGAGCAAAGTCGGTTCTTCATCACCATTGCCTTGATCGGAAACTTCAAAGCTTAAAACCTCAACTGCATCTGCTTCAGTATTAGCAACAGAGGAAATATCAGTGGAGAGAATTTGAGTGGCAGGAGATTTTATATCCGAATCTTCATCAAAGGAAGTGGTAGTAATGACTGAAATGGTTTCACTATCCTTTAAATAGCACTGATCAGTGGATAAATATTCAAAAATGGCAAAGTGATACTCAGTTCCCACGGTTAAACCAGTAATAACAACTGAAATAGCATCACCATCATAAACTACAAAATCTCCATTCCCGATCTCGTCAGCTAAACCACTACTAAAATCAGCATCAGAAGTATAGGAGATCCCATTTTCCGGTTTTTCATTTACGGCACTATTTTCTCTAGCCAGAATGACAACTCTATCACCATCTCCCCTGCTCCAGTTTAATGCGATCTGATTATCTTCTATATCAGTTTCGGAAGGCCTGGAAAATGAGGCTTGAGTGGTTGGGGCAATACAAGCAGCACCAAAATTTTGTCCGTTATTAAGCTGACCTTTTGTTTCAGCAGCTGGTTCTTCCCAAGTGAAATCAGAATAGGCAGTTCCAATTCCTGACAATTGTAAGGATTCACCAACTGGAGTTGAAGTGGTTTCTTCTACCACTACATCCTCTGAATTTTGCCCGTCAGCAGGACCACCTACCCCTGTGAAATCTCCCTCATAACTAATGAATTGTAGTAAAGAACCTTCAAAATCTAGCGAGAAACCATCAGGAGCACCATTTTGAATTCCCGATATATCTTTATAAAAAAGGGTGAAACCGTTTTCAGTATCGCCTTCTGTAAAAGAATCTAAAGTATGAGATCCATAAGTTTCTCCATTACTACCATTATAAAGATGTAATGTGAATAAACTAATATCGTAATTGCCTGCATCCTCAATTACTATTTCAACAAATTCTCCAACATCTCCTCCATCATTATCATAGTGGAATTCGTTAATCCATGCATTTTGGGCTTGGATATTCAATACAGTGAATAGAAATAACAGAAGGGAGAAAATAGGTTTTGGTGAAACTGACATTATTTTGAATACAATGGTTGAGATTCAAAAATGGGAAATTATTAGTTCCTTTTAAAAAAAAGGACGATTTTTTTTTAAAAATTATAAAAATCATATACTATAATCCTTACCCTTTCATACTAAATCAGAAATCGATTTAAAAGTTGCTGTATGTGAAATATTCCTTAGATTAGGTAAACGGAATATTCAATTAAGACATGCCCAAAGTTTTCATTTTAGAAAGAAGTCTCTTTTTTGAAGGTATTGCCTCATTTTAAAAAAAGATATATTATTTAACTTAGCTCTTCATTTCATTTTTTCTCTTCTTAAAATATTCCAAAATTTCTTTTGGTGATTTATTTTCTGTGTCTTTAGCAATCCTTTCACGTTCCTTTCTAATTCCCTTTACACAGTCATACTTTTTTTTATCAGTCGTTTTCATAATCAAATATCTCCCTTGGATTTCTAATTTCTAAAGTCTGGTAGTCATTAACCAGATTAACGGCATTATAGCCGTGTATACGCTTAATGTTTACAATGTGTTTGAAGTTCCAACTTACCAACAAATCAGCTTTTAAAATAGTTGCCATTGCAATATGGTAACAATCTGCACGACTAGTTTCTCCCACAACTTTTTCTGAAAGGTACTTCTCTGCTAATATTACAGCTTCTTCAGATAATTCTGTTCTTATAAGATTTTCTTTAGGAATACTTTTTACAAATTCCTTTACTTTTTTAGGTGCATTATAAAGCTCATCCTCCGCAACATCTGAATAGATAAGTTTGATGTCAGATTGAAATATTTTTTTAAAAAAAAGATCAGTCCACAATTCGAATTCGGAATCAAATTTCCCACCAAAGACTGAGGTATCTACATAAATGGTCTTCATACCTTAAATGTACAAAATTTCCTATTTTATAAAATAGTAGTTAAGATAGATAAACATCCAAAATTCTTCAATTTAAAAAAAATCACTAGACACATTTACTACTTTTGACGATTTATACTATCCAGACCTTTTAGAGTTATTTCCACCATCAAAGTCAAACTAGGTCAATTCATAAAATATTGAGGAATTTTTTAATATCTATTTCTTCAAACTCTTGATATAAAGCCGTTCAACTTTTTCTCTAGCCCAAGGTGTTTTCCTTAAAAAAGTCAAGCTAGATTTTATGGAAGGGTCATGATTAAAACTATTGATTTTAATCCTATCCCCTAATTCTTCCCAGCCATAAACTTCTACTAAATGCTCTAAAATAGCTTTAAGCGTGACTCCATGAAGTGGATTATTGGGTTGTTGTTCAGGCATAACAGATTATATTTCAATGATCTAAAATAAAAAAAGCATCCGACATAAGCCGAATGCTTTCAATATTATTAATTAAAATTACTTCTTACAATAAGTCATTTGTTTTTCTTACTGCATCAGCACTTTCAGTCATTTTTGCTTTTTCAGCCTCGTCTAATTCGATTTCAACAATTTCTTCAATTCCATTTCTACCGATAATTGCAGGAACTCCTATAGAAATGTCTTTCAACCCATATTCTCCATCCAATAAGCATGAACAAGGGAACATTTTCTTAGAATCATTTGCGATGGCATGAACCATAGCAGAAACTGCAGCACCTGGTGCATACCAAGCAGAAGTTCCTAACAATTTGGTTAAGGTTGCGCCCCCTACTTTAGTCTCTTCCTTCACATATTCCATTTTTTCCTCAGAAATAAATTTAGAAACCGGCACGCTATTTCTAGTTGCTAATCTTGTCAAAGGAATCATTCCAGTATCACTATGTCCACCAATTACCATTCCATCAACATCAGAAGCAGGGCAACCTAAAGCTTCCGCTAATCTGTATTTGAAACGCGCTGAATCTAAAGCTCCACCCATTCCAATAATTTTATTCTTAGGCAAGTTAGTTGCTTTATGAACCAAGTAAGCCATAGTATCCATTGGGTTAGAAACTACGATAATGGTCACATTTGGTGAATTTTTGATCAAGTTCTCAGCTACTTGCTTTACGATCCCAGCATTAGTAGAGATTAATTCTTCTCTTGTCATTCCTGGTTTTCTTGGAATACCAGAAGTAATTACGGCTACATCACTACCAGCTGTTTTGCTGTAGTCATTTGTAACACCAGTGATTTTCGTATCAAATCCATTTAATGAAGCGCATTGCATCAAATCCATGGCTTTACCTTCAGCAAAACCTTCTTTGATATCAACTAATACTACTTCTTCAGCAAAATTTTTGATGGCAATGTATTCAGCACAACTTGCACCCACTGCACCAGCTCCTACTACGGTAACTTTCATTTTATTTATTTTATAAGTTAAACAATCTTGATTTCGCTCACAAAACTACAAAAAATAATGCTATTCTGATGATGATTCCTTAAGTGTTTCTGAGGTTAGAATAGCATAGATCTATCTACATTTTTCCATAAACATGACCTAGGTCGAAAAAGCCGAAATTGGTCTTATATGTCGAAAACAAACGAGCTACGTAATCATTTTGTTGCTGAGTATAAGACTCCAAAACTTTTGCCTTTATTTTCGGATAATGATCAAATATTTCAAAAATATTGATCTGAGGAATTACGTAAATCTGAGCCTTTTCAGAAGCAACAACTGCATTATAAATCCTTCTTGCATCAGGAATTAAAGCATTATCACCAAAAGATTTATTGTCTCGTAATATGCCTAAGCTCTCAAATCTATCTTGAATATCAATGGTTAAAGATATCTCACCTCTTTGTGTAAGATATAAAGCATGACTGGGATCATCCCGAAAAAAAACAACCTCATCTTTTTTATAGATCCTCATATGCATAAAAGGTATAAAATGTGATAATTGCTCAAAGCTAAGTTGCTCAAAAAGTCTTATCTCTTTCAAAAACTGAAAAAGCACCATTTGCTTATGATCATATGTCTTTTTAAATGGATTAAGAATTCTCATATTCAATTCGTAATATTTTTGTAGTATCTTTTTTTACTTTAAATAATTCGGAAAATTTATGTTCAACCACCCAAACTATTCTACCGCCAGATTTTAAAATCATAGTTTGCTTCTTTTGCGGCAAAGAAACCTTTTGATCAATCAATATATCACTTATTTTTTTCTTACCCTTCATCCCTAAGGGTTGAATTTTATCTCCTTCCTGCCATAGGTCTACCACTATTGGTTCTTTTAACTTATCTGCTTCAATATAAGCTACATTATGTCCTTTAGAGTAATCTACATCACTTTCATCAATAAAACTCCATTTAAATAGGCCTAAAGGTGTTTTCATCGATTTATCTTCTAATTGTAGCTGTATCGGAAAAAATTGTTCCTGAATTTCATCAGATATGGGATTTACTAGTAAAAAACTCCTATCTACCACTAAAGTATAAGAGAAAGATGATAACTGAGCGCCTATTTTTCTAAATTTGAAAGATTGTAATTGTGCTAAATTAAATCCATAATCAGACAAAAATTCATATAAAAACACTTCCTTTTGTGGAAGTTTTATAATTCTTCTATCGATTTTAATCCCTTCTTTCCAATCAAAAACATATTTCTTTCGAATTTTGGATATTTTTTCATTCCAAACCGACTCAGCAGCACGTAATCTTAATGTCGTTTGTTGAATACCGCTCAATAAATTGGGATTCTCTTTCATTAATAAAGGAATGACATCATGTCTGATTTTATTCCTTTTATATTTATCTGAAGCATTTGAAACATCCTCTCGCCATTCGATGCTGTTTTCCTCTGCATATTCCTTAATTTGTTCTTTGCCTGCAAAAAGTAATGGTCTGGCAATGTTATGATGGAGAGGAAGAATACTTCTCAGGCCTTTTATTCCCGTCCCTCTAATTAAATTCAATAAAGTGGTCTCTAATAAATCATTTGCATGATGAGCAGTCAACAACTTATTAAAACCATGATCTTTCATCAATCTTCGGAACCAATCATATCGCAAATCCCTTGCTTGAAGCTGTGTAGAACCTAATTCCTCCTTGATTTCCACCCTTTTGATGAAAATTTCCACTTCCAATTTATGTGCTAGGTCTCGAACAAATTGTTCATCCTGATTAGAATCTTCACCTCTCAATTGAAAATTCATATGTGCTAAGGAGAACTTAAAATCGTTATGCTTTAAAAGATGGGCTAAAACTACAGAATCAAGCCCGCCACTAATGGCTAGAAGCAAATGTTCATGCCTATTAAAAAGGCTTTCTTTTATGATATAATCTAAAAATGGTGCGCTTAACATATTTCTTTATGAAATTACTTAGATTTGCACAGAATTTGCTAATGAAAGCAATCAAAAGTAAATGTATGAACTTCCAACGAATTTTAATCCTTTGTTTCTTTCTAATCTTATCTCTCAGTGCCAATGCTCAGAAAAATGGGGTAAAATATGGTTCCGAAGGATATTCCGAAACAATCAATAAAGGTAAAGACAGTTTTACCCGATTGGTTAAAAATGTTTGGTTCGATATTGAAAAAGAAAATGTTAAAATAAAGGGTGATTCAGCTCTTTATTATGATAAAAAAGGAATCATGATTGTTTTTGGAGATGTGGTGATTACCAAAAATGATACAATTGATATTACCTCTCGAAGACTAAATTACTACATTGATGAAAATAAAGCTGAATTAAGAAATAATGTGGTTTACGATGATGGCGAAATGCGCATGACTACCAATTATTTGGATTACTATATGAAAACAGAGGATGGTCATTTCTTCAATGGAGGGAAATTGGTAGATGATGAGACCACCTTGATAGCTGAAGAAGGTTTCGTGGTAAATGCAGAGGATTTAATCAAATTTTATAAAGATGTTGATTTAACCAATCCTGAGTATCAGTTATTAACCGATACACTCTTTTATAATCGAACTACCAAAGTGGCAACCACTTTCGGACCTACTAAAACTATCTTGGAAAATGGAGAGGTGGTTGATGCAGAAAGAGGCGGGGTGTTTTATACAGATAAAAAAAATGCACAATATACTTCAGGAAAAATCACTACAGAGTCTTATGAAATTTTTGGAGATGAACTCTATTTTGATGATCAAACACAACAATCTAGAGCCAAAGGAAATGTGAAAGTAATCTCCGAAGAAAATGATATTATAATTTTAGGAAAAGAAGCAGCAACAAAAAAAGAAGAAGGGATCACTAAAATCTGGGGAAATCCTGTTCTAAAACAAATGGTCGATAATGACACCTTATATCTGAGTGCTGACACCCTGATTTCTATTGATTCGGAATATGATTCTCTAAGTAGGCTTCTAGCCTATAATAATGTAAAAATCTATAAATCCGACATGCAAGGGGTTGCAGATTCTATGGCTTATATGTTACAAGATTCTATGATTTTCTTTTACCATAATCCTATCCTATGGAGTGAAGGTAATCAAATAGTGGCTGACACTATTTTCATGGAAATCAAAAATGGGAAGATGGACAAGCTAAATATGCGAAACAAAGCATTTACTATCAATCAAGATACTGTCAAAAATTTCAACCAGATTAAAGGTCGAAACATGACGGCTTATTTAAAAAATGATGAGATGGATAAAATAATGGTAGAGGGAAATGGCGAAAGCATCTATTTTGCTGTCGATGACGAAACTTTGGAGTTAATAGGATTGAACAAGGTCTTGTGCAGCTCAATGAGAATACAATTTTTAAACGGTGAAATGAATGATATTACCTTCTACAAAGACCCCGAAGGTAGATTTATACCGCCACATGAAATAGAAGAGCCGGAAACAAGATTGAAAGATTTTAATTGGCAAATTGAAAAGAAACCCGAATTAATTGATGTCTTAGGAAAATATTATTCCCCCAATAGAATTATTCCTGAAAATAAATTGCAACAACCTAAACCAATAAATATAAATCCTGAAATAAAAGACTAAAAAGAAAAAGTCGATTTAACGTTCATTATTTTCAAATATTATATCTTGCTATGTTTTTTCTTTTAAAAATCTAGATTTTCAAAAGAAAAAATCCTACTTTTACTAGTCAAATTGAAAAAATCTAGTGAAAATAATTTTTACCATATCTTTACTCTTCTTAATGAGCTTTTATACTAAAGCGCAAGACTTTACTATTAAAAATTTGAGTAAAGAGATCACTACCAATTTTCAAAATTCTAAATCCGAATCATTCCAAATTCAAAATTATTCAAACCTTGACAAATCGATCAAAATAAAATCAAGCATTAAAAATATGCAGGGTGGAGCGACCTTGCAGATTTGTTATGAAGATGATTGTAAAGAAAGTACAAGTGCAATAATAGTTAATGTTCCAGCAAACAGTCTTTCAAAGGAGATTTCAATTGTATTGAATGGTGGTCTTTCAAACTACAAAGAAACAGCCTATTTTGAATTCACTGATATGGAAGTAGACAAAGGCATTAAAAGAGAAGTTGAATTGAATGTGAGTAATGAACGAACTCAAGAATTATTCTTTTCAAAGAAAGACATTCAAATAAAAAGTTTTTTCCCTAATCCTGCAATAAAATCTGCAATTATGGAATATAGCTTAAATTCAAACGGGCTTAACGCAAAAATCACCATTCAAAATGTTTTAGGCTCCATAGTAGATACCTACATACTTAGCCCAGACGAAAATAAATTAACCATCAGTACAGAAGATTTAAATCCAGGAGTATATTTTTATACCCTTACAATTGATGACGAAGGATTAGCTACAAGGAAATTAATTGTAAAAAAATAATTTCAAATCCAATCTACGAGCAAATAATACGTTAGCACTAAAAAATTGCTCATTCCATAAAACAAATGTATATTTGCAACCTTATGCGAAATTCGTACAAATATTTACTACTAATATCAATTTTCAGCATCACTTTATCTGCTTGCAGTGACTTTCGTAAGCTTCAAAAAAGTGATGATTGGGAAAAGAAATATGATGCTGCCATTTCATACTATGAGCAGGGAGAATATTACAAGGCCAATGTTTTATTGGAACAAATTCTACCTATCATTAAGGGTTCTGAAAAGGCAGAAATTGCAAACTTTTACTACGGCTATACCTATTATTACCAAGAACAGTATTTGTTAGCTTCTCATTATTTCAAGACTTTTTACGACACCTTTAACAGAAGTGATTTTGCAGAAGAAGCAAGATTTATGTTCGCATATGCTTTATTTAAAGATTCTCCACGTTACAATCTTGACCAAACAAGTTCAAAAGATGCTATTATAGCGCTTCAAGGATTTATTAATTTGTTTCCATCTTCCAAATTCACGCCAAAAGCTGATGCCGCTTTAAGTCAATTACGTATAAAATTGGAACAAAAAGCATATGAAAAGGCTTTGTTATATTACGATCTGAAAAAGTTTATGACAGGAGAATATTTGAAAGCAGCTTTAGTTGAATTTGATAATTTTCAAGATGATTTTCCTGGCTCTCAATATACTGAAGAGATAAGATATCTTGAAATTGAAGCAATGTTTAACTTAGCAGAAGTAAGTATCTATTCTTTAAGAAAAGAAAGATACTTAGAAACTATAAACTTCTACGAACGCTTTATTGAAACATACACAGAAAGTAAATATCAATCAAAAGCAGAAAAAATTTACGAAAATAGCTTAGAACAAATTAGAAAATTAAATTCATAAATAAATATGGCAAATCCATCAATTACAACTAGAGACACATCAGAATTGGTAAAAGATACTGACAATATTTACCAAAGCGTTGTGGTAGCTTCAAAAAGAGCTCGACAGATTTCAAGCAATGTGAAAGAGGAGTTGAGTAACAAGCTAGCTGAATTTGCTTCGACTGTTGACAATCTTGAAGAAATTTTTGAAAACAGAGAACAAATCGAAATCTCTAAATTCTACGAAAGAATGCCTAAACCAACGATTATGGCTATGGAGGAATTCTTAGAAGGTAAAGTATATTATAGAAAAAGAGAAGAAGAAGAGGGTAAATAAACCTAGGAAATGCTCCAAGGTAAGAAAATAATTTTAGGCATAACGGGTAGTATTGCGGCTTATAAGTCAGCAATGCTTACCCGTTTGCTGTTTAAAGCAGGGGCTGAAGTTCAAATCATTATGACAAATGATGCTAAAGAATTCATAACACCCCTGACATTAAGTACATTAAGTAAAAATCCAGTCTTATCAAAATTCACTAAAAATGATAAAGGAGAATGGAATAATCATGTTGATTTAGGCTTATGGGCTGATCTCATATTAATTGCTCCTGCATCTGCTAATACAATTGCAAAATGTGCTAATGGCATTTGTGATAATCTGTTATTAGCCACCTACTTTTCGGCTAAATGTCCTGTAGCTTTTGCGCCAGCAATGGACTTGGACATGTATCAACATCCTACTACAAAAACAAACTTAAATAAACTTGAATCATTTGGAAATATAATACTTCATGCTGCCTCAGGAGAGTTAGCCAGCGGACTAGATGGTCAAGGAAGAATGCAAGAACCAGAAGATTTGCTCCAAGAAGTAGGGCAACTTTTATCATCAAAAAAAAAATTTCGCAATAAAAAAGTAATTATTACAGCTGGGCCTACGCAAGAAGCAATCGACCCCGTACGCTTCATTGGCAATCATTCTTCAGGAAAAATGGGGTATGCAATTGCCCAATCTTTTATTAACGAAGGTGCAAATGTCACACTCATTTCTGGCCCTTCCTCTTTAGAAGTTCCTTCAAAAATTTCGAATTTTATTTCAGTTAAGTCAGCAAAAGAAATGTTCGAGCAAACAGAAAAATATTATTCTGAGGCAGATATAATAGTATTTGCTGCCGCAGTTGCTGATTACAGACCAAAAACAATCGCTAAAGAGAAAATAAAAAAGAAGGATGGAGAAATTTCTATTGAAATGGAGAAAACCATTGACATAGCAAAAACACTAGGCCACAAAAAGGGAAATAATCAGTTAAATATCGGCTTTGCTTTAGAAACTGAAAATGAAGAAGCTAATGCTTTGAAGAAATTAGAAAATAAAAACTTTGATTTGATCGTTCTCAATAGTCTTAGAGATGAAAATGCAGCTTTTGGTCATGACACCAATAAAGTGAAAATTTATAGTCATGATAGATTATTAGAGGAATCTAAATTATTAAACAAATCAAAAGTAGCAGATCTTATATTAAGTCAAATATATAAATTGAGCAGTAAATGATAATCAAATTCCTACTTACATTTTTTGTCTCACTTATTTGCTTTACATCTGCTTTATCTCAGGATTTATTCTTTCAAATAAAGGTGGACGCTTCAACAGCTAACACGTCTGAAAAAAGAGTTTTCACTGATATGGAAAATTCCTTCAGGCAATTCATAAATGAAACAAAATGGGTAGAAGAAAACCTTGAATTATTTGAAAGAATAAAAGGCATCATGGTTATAAATATCACTGATATTCCAAGAACTGGTAGATTCGGAGCACAAATGCAGGTTCAGTCGGTAAGACCAGTTTACAATAGTAATTATGAAACCATCATGATTAACATTGCAGATCGAAAATTAAATTTTGATTATACAGAATCTCAACCCTTGGTTTATACTCAAAATAGTTTTAATGACAACCTAGTTAGTATTTTAGCTTTTTACGCAAATTTTCTATTAGGAATGGATTATGACAGTTTTTCTGAACTGGGAGGACAAAAATATTATGAAGAAGCCTTGAATATAGCGCGATCTGCTAATCAACAGGGGTTTAGCCAGGGGTGGGAGCAATTTGGAGACATAGAGAGTAGATATGCTTTAATTCAATCTGCGCTTAATTCACAACTGGAATCAGTTCGAAAAAGTCAATATCTATATTATAGAATGGGGCTCGACAGGATGGAAGAAAAGCCAGAAGAGGCTAGGAAATCGATTCTTGAAGCCTTAGAAAATATTCAAAAAGCAAATAAGCTTAATCCTAACTCTCCTATAATAACGTTAATAATTCAAACAAAATCAGATGAAATCGTTCAAATTTTCACTGAAGGAGATTTAGCCTTAAGAAGAAAAGCTTATGAAATAATGAAAGAAATTGCACCCGCAAATTCAGAGCGATACGAAGTGATGATTAAATAATCTTAAAACATTTCTTTAGATTTCAAGCCAACATAGTTTTAGTTTTTTTTGAAAGCCGAAAGCTAAAGAATTTACTATCCACAATTTTTAAGTAAATTAGCCCTGCGATAAAAACTTAATACCAATATGCTGCAAAAGCTTTTGATTAAAAACTACGCCTTAATTCAAGAACTTGATATTAAACCATCTCCAAACCTTAATACCATTACGGGTGAAACTGGTGCAGGTAAATCAATAATGCTGGGAGCTGTAGGTTTATTGCTTGGTAAAAGAGCGGACACCAAAGTGCTTTATTCTGAAGATACAAAATGTGTTGTTGAAGGAATTTTCAATATTAGGGAATATAATTTAAACGCTTTTTTTGAATCAGAAGATTTAGATTATGATGACGAGTGCGTGATCCGAAGGGAAATTAGTGCAAGTGGAAAATCAAGAGCTTTCATCAATGACACGCCCGTTACGCTCGATATCCTTAAGCTTTTAGGAAGCTATTTGATGGATGTGCATTCACAACATGAAACCCTGCTAATCGGTGATCAAGATTTTCAATTAAGGATTATAGATGCTTATGCTGAAACTATTGATAGTCTAAAAAATTATAAGTCCTTATTCTCAGCTTACACCAAAGCAAAAAAAGACTTGGAATCTTTCAAAGAAAGTGCCGCTCAAATGCAGCAAGAGAAGGATTTCAACCAATTTCTTTTTGATGAATTGGAAAAAGCTCAACTAAAAACAGCTGAGCAAGAAGAATTGGAGGAGAAATTAGAGCTGCTAGAAAATGGTGAATTAATCAAACTCAAATTGACGGAAGCTTATCAATTAGTTGATGGGCAGGATTTTGCAGCTATTCATAATTTGCATCAAGCAACTGAAAGCATGAAAGCAATCCAATCTTATGGAAAAGGTTTTCAAGAATTATCTGAAAGACTAAACAGCAGTTTTATAGAAATTCAAGATATAGCCAAAGAATTGGAAATAACAGCTAATGAATTTGAGCATCAGCCAGAGGAATTGCAACAAACTCAAGAAAGATTAAGCCTAATTTATTCACTACAACAAAAGCATCATGTTGATTCAATCGATAGTTTAAGTCAAATTAAATCAGATCTAGAGGAAAAATTACTAGCAGTTGCAGATGTTGAAGGGAGTGAAATAAAATTACAAAAAGTAGTTGATGAGGCTTATTCAAAACTGAATGAGAAGGCAAAAGAAATCAGTAAACAGAGAACAAAACATTTTGCAAATCTTGAGAATGAATTACGTACCTTGCTGGCAGGCTTGGGAATGGAAGATGCAGTAGTAAAAATTGAAAATAAATTAAAACCGCATGATAAAAGTGGTATAGATGACATCAAAATATTGTTTAGTGCAAATAAAGGTGTAGCCCCACAAAACCTAAAAAACGTAGCATCAGGCGGTGAGTTTTCACGACTCATGTTTGCTATTAAATACATCATGGCAGATAAAATAGCTATGCCAACCATTATTTTTGATGAAATTGATACTGGAATTTCCGGTGAGGTTGCCATTAAAATGGTAAATATGATGCAGAAAATGGCTAAAAATCATCAAGTAATTACCATTAGCCATCTTCCGCAAATTGCAGCAAAAGGAGATCAACACTATTTTGTTTACAAAGATAATTCTGCAGATAAATCCGTAAGTAAAATCAAATTATTAGATGAAAATCAACGCTCATTAGAAATAGCTAAAATGATTGGAGGAGAAAACCCTAGTGAATCGGCTATTCAAAGCGCGAGGGAGTTGTTAAGTGTATAAAGCCCTAAAATTGAGGGATGTTGGATGAAGGGTGATGGATGAAGTCAGTACCGAAAGTCAGACCGGAAGGCCCCCTAACCCAAAAAAGGGGGAATGGCTGCACTAATTATTGAATATGATTTAGATAAAAAAGCGGGAAGTATTGGAGTGTTGAAGTGATTTACTAGATACTCCTGTTTTCCACAATGCAGCACCCAAGATTAATTTGGCATATTGATTAAATCCTGCTGGTACTCATTGGTTTTTAAGATTTTCTTTTTCATCTGTTTAGATTTTGGCAGTTGGTAGGTTAATTCTTGTACTTCCTTTAATTGATCTATTGCTTTTTGTACTGATAATCCAATTTTATTTTCGCTGATTTTATGTTCTAATTCTTTATAAATTGCATATGCGGCAAAGCATATGATAAGATGTGCTTTAATCCTTGTTTCCTTTCGATGAAATATAGGCCTGAACCTTAAATCTGTTTTTGACATCCTAAAAGCCTTTTCCACTTTCCAGAGGTTACCATAGTTGGCTATACTATCATTTGGGATCAAGTCAGTGTTTGTAACATAACCTTTCAAACCGTCCCATACACTGTCCTCTTTGAATTTTTGGTAGTCGATTGTTATTTTGGTCTCTCCTTCCATTACCAGATATTTATTATATCCACGGTTATTGATGGCTTCCTTAGTTAGCTTTTTGTTTTTCACTTTGTTTTCAAGGCGTTTAAGTCCTTTTTGACGGTTATGCCAATCTTTTACCTTCCTTTTCTCAGAATAGGATATGATCAATCTCCCGTAGGGATGGGGCGTTTCAACAGGTTCTTCGGGACTTACTGCCAAATTGAGTACGTTTTGTTTAATCTCTCTGCTTTCGTTCTTAATCCTTCCTCCAAGTATATATTTGTATCCATTATCTTGCAGAGCCTTTAAGTTAGCTTTTGACAGCAATGCCGCATCGGCTACAACTATTGGTTTGTTGATTAAAAATCGCTCTACCAATCGCTCCATAACGGGAATAAGGGTTTTGGTCTCCGATGTATTTCCTTCAAATATGTCATAAGCAATAGGATAACCTTGGGTGTTTACTAGTAAGCCGATCATTACTTGAGGATGTTGGTGCTTGCCGTCTTTAGAATACCCTATTTTCCTTAAGTCATCCTCACTTTCAGTTTCGAAATAAAGAGTAGTCATATCGTAGAAAACAACGCTCAGACCTGTCTCACCGTTAAGATTCTGAGCTCTTTTGAATGTACATTTTTCAACCTCCACCTTAAAATCCTCGTCCAGATCGTCCATGGCTCTGTAAATAGTCTGCTCGCTTACCGTTCTGTTGAAATGCCGGGAAAGGTACTCAACAGTCTTCAATTTACTCCCAGGGTAAATTATCCTGCATAAAACTAAATCAACAAAATAGTTCTTGTCAATAAATGGAAACACTGTATTGTATATTGGTTCTAAAACCATTTGAGGGCCTACAATCCGAAGGCTGCTATTCGATAGTGAGGCAACGAAATTCTCTATTAGAATGTCTTCTGGTTCTATAAATAAAGGAAGGCTCCGTTTCTTATTTTCGATATACTCTCTGGCCTTGGCTTTTAATAATTCTATTTTTTGAGGTAAAGTTGCTGAACCAGCAGAGAAAACTACTTTGTTCTTACCTTTGATTTTTTCAATTACCTGAATACTGACCGAGCCGCTTCTATTTTTGTTTTCTCGTATAAACACACCGAAATATACGTTGCAGCACCCTAAATTGAAAAATAAAAATCATAAGAAACTCATTTATAACTAGTTATATTTTACATACATAAGTATGTTGAAAACAGGAGAGTAAGTCGTTGCCAACTTTTATTTTGACCTGCCTTGAGCAGGATAAACCCTGATAGTCTAACTGTCAGGGTTTTTTTATGCGCTTATTTTTATGCTCCTCTTTGCAATATCCTCTTCATTATTCTGACTATCGTTTCAGTGCCAATCTGGAATCTTTTTAAAAAAGTACTTTAGGGTTTATATTGTGTTTTTTAATTTAAGGGTTAAATCAATCATACCTTTAAATGCAACTCAATAAAATCTACAATGAAGACTGCCTGATAACGATGGGTAAAATGAATGACTGTTTTGTTGACCTGACCCTTACTTCTCCTCCCTATGATGATATGAGAGACTATCATGATTATTCCTTTGATGTTGAGAAAGTAGCCGGTGAACTGTTTAGAGTCACAAAGAAGGGAGGAGTAGTGGTTTGGGTTGTGTCTGATAAAACCAGCAACGGTAGTGAATCTGGTACAAGCTTTAAGCAAGCCTTAACTTTCATGGCAAAGGGTTTTAGATTAATGGATACCATGATTTTCAAAAAACCTCCTAAAGGAGCTAGTGGTAATAATCGAATTTATTGGCAAGGATTTGAATATATGTTTGTTTTCACTAAAGGTGCTCCAAAGACCATTAACTTAATTAAGGACAGGAAAAATAAGGATAGCCGTAATGGTGATAATGGAACCAAAAGATTGGTGAATGGCAAACTTAAAAAAGTAGCTAGAGGTGGATATGGTGAGTTTGGCAGAAGAACCAATGTTTGGGAATATGCCGTGGGTAAAGGCCACAGTTCAAAAGACCCAGAAGCTTTTGAACATCCTGCTATTTTCCCTGAAGAATTGGTCAAAGACCATATTATAAGTTGGAGTGAGCCAGAAGATATCGTTTATGATTGTTTTATGGGAAGTGGTACCACAGCTAAAATGGCACTGTTAACAGGACGAAAATTTATAGGAAGTGAAATATCTTCAATTTATTTCGATTTAGCCACTAGAAGATTGATGAAATATTCAAATCATATGGAGGTTGATATTCCACTAAATTAGAACATTCATTCGAGTTAAAGAATTAGATATAAGCCAATATTTTTGGCAGACGCTAACTACAAAAGCTTAAGTATTAAAAATCCTATTGTTTTTTTGACCTTAAATTTTGACTTAATATGTTTGCTTCATATACTTAAGTATAGATAGTTTTAATTTCAATCTAAACCCCAAGGTTATTGAGCTTTTTTACATTCCTTATAGTAAGTAAATCCACCAATTTTAAGTGTTATAGTACTGACATAGTTCATGCAGTACTTTTTAAAGCGAATAGCGAAGAACCACTATTCGTATCCCCATTTTTTTCAATCCCGAATTCAATAAATGTTCAACTAAATAATAAGAAAAATGTCAAAAGAAAATTTTGAAACCTTAAAAGGCACTATTGAAGCAATAGAGCCAGCAGACACAAAAATCCCTAACATGCCTGTAGATACCTATTTGCAGGGAGCTTCCGACTTAGACCAGTGGAGCAAATAGGATCAAGATCAATTAGAAAATGTGGGCGTACCAGAAGCTTATTTTGATGAAATGGAAACCCGAATTGGTGTTTTGCGCTATGCGCAATCGGTATGGAACAAAGACCAATACACCAAAGAAGAAGCCCAACAGGAATGGGATGAATTAAGCCCTAAAGCTTATGATTTGAAGAATGAAATTGAGCATTCATTGCGTTTTGCTTTCCGCAAGAGGCCTGATCTATTAAGAAAAGTACAGGGTATTGAAGAGGGCACAAGCAATGCGGACTTAGTACAAGACTTAAGTGACTTGGCTACTTTAGGAAACGCAAACTTACCACTGTTGACTGCTGTAAATTTTGATGAAGCAAAATTGGATCAAGCGGCTAATGAAGCTTCAGACCTTAGTGTTTTGTTAGCTAGAGCCAATGGCGAAAGAAAAGAGCAAAGTAGCCCGAAAATCACAAGGGATAAAGCCTACACTTATTTAAAAGAGGTGGTGGATGAGATCTATGAAGCAGGAAAATATGTCTTTTGGAAAGATGAAGCAAGGAAAAGAGGTTACTTAAGCCGCTATTTAAATAGGCAATAATGATAAAAAGCCCTTTCTAACACTCAGGAAGGGCTAATTTTTGTTCAGGAAGCCTCAAAGTCAGTCAGGAAGGGGGTGAAATGACTCAGGAAACCCCAATAATGACTCAGGACAGCCCATAATGACTCAGGAAGGGTCAATAGTCAGTCAGGAAGCAATAATATTTGGTCAGGAAAAGTAGAAGTCAATCAGCAACGAATATTATTTGGTTTAGTGCTTCTTCAAACGATCCAAATAATGAATAATAGCTGTTGGAAGCCTTTTAAATACTTACTTTCTAAGCAATTAATCATGTTTTCAGGCTCAATCACAATTTGAATGCTGCAAAAAGTCAAATAGAACTAACACGACCAATTCCGAGGGACTCGGAAAAGCGGGAGGGAGCAAAGTTTAGCGGGCCAGCGTAGGCCTAGTGGGTAGAAGCTTTAAACTTTCTTGAATTTTTGTTTCTTTTTGTTCAAGCAAAAAGAAAGGAAGAAAGCAAATAACCCAGCTTTTTGAAACTCTCAATAAAAAGCTGAACCGAATTTTCTAAACATAAACCAAAAACCTTGAAAACAAACTTCATAAACTTCGGAAAACACCTGCTCTTCGGGACTTTAATCATTCTCGGAGGGCTTTTTTTATATCTTATAGTGGTTAGAATGGTGGGCTATTTACCTTTGGAAGTGTGATCATAGGATTATCCACTACTTTTTGGACTTGGCTGACGGGCGGCTATTTAGCATTTGATGTCTATACTACCATTGCAGGAGAACTATTAGGGGTTGGATATGGTGCACTTTTATTTCCTTTTTATATAAAGCTAGAGTATAAAAAGCTTGCAGCTGATGAGTAAAAAACCACAGAATAGTTGATGTATTTGTCCCAGTCGTAGCCTATATTATAAGTTTAGTCGATTATTTTGACAATTTTATATGATTTCGGTTAGCTTGTGGTAAATTGAAATATTAAAAATGCTGATATAATAAACTAAGTTGAACCACCTTTTATAACTTATGATTACCAGCCCACGAAGAAGAATGATATATTTACACAATGATTAAAGCGTAAGTAAATAATGTTTGAACAAACTTTTAAAAATATAGACGACATACTCCACAAAGACGCAGGTTGTGGAAGTGAATTGGATTATGTGGAACAAACCTCATGGGTATTGTTCCTGAAATATTTGGACGATTTGGAGCGTGACCGTGCCACTTCTGCCGAACTAACAGGAAAAAGCTATACACCAATCATTGATCCGGAATACCAGTGGGGCGTGTGGGCTGCTCCAAAATTAGTGGATGGAAAAATCGATCACAATGCCCTGACAGGAGACGACCTCTTGGACTTTGTAAACGGTAAAATTTTCCCCTACCTCAAAAAATTCAAACTCTCAGCCGAAAATGCCGACACTATTGAATATAAGATTGGTGAGATTTTCAGCGAATTAAAAAACCGCATTCAAAGCGGTTACAATTTACGTGAAGTAATTAATCGTATTGACGAACTGCGCTTTCGAACCCATGCAGAGAAGCACGAAATGAGCCATTTGTATGAAGCCAAAATTCAAAACATGGGCAACGCAGGCAGAAACGGTGGTGAATACTACACACCACGACCGCTCATTACCACCATTGTAAAAGTGGTTGACCCAAAAATTGGAGACAAGATTTATGACGGAGCGGTAGGCTCTGGGGGTTTCTTGTGTGAAGCGTTTGATTATCTGAAATCAGGAAAGGAACTGAGCACCAAAGAATGGGAAACCCTACAAAAACGCACCTTTTACGGCAAGGAGAAAAAATCATTGGCCTACATTATTGGCATAATGAATATGATTTTGCACGGTGTGGAAGCGCCCAACATCATACACACCAATACACTTGCCGAAAACTTGGCGGATATACAGGAAAAAGATCGTTTTAATGTGGTACTAGCCAACCCGCCTTTTGGTGGAAAGGAACGTGCCGAAGTGCAACAAAACTTCCCCATTAAAACGGGCGAAACCGCTTCGCTCTTTTTACAGCACTTCATAAAGATTTTGAAAGCAGGCGGAAAGGCAGGTGTAGTGATTAAAAACACCTTTTTGAGCAATACCGATAATGCCAGCATAGCTTTACGAAAAGAACTCTTGCAAAACTGCAACCTTCACACCGTTTTGGATTTACCAGGCGGCACGTTTACAGGAGCAGGTGTAAAAACTGTAGTGCTGTTTTTTGAAAAAGGAAAACCCACACAAAAGGTTTGGTTTTACTCCTTGAACCCAGGCCGTAATTTGGGCAAGACCAACCCGCTTAATGAAAAGGATTTGGAGGAGTTTGTTGATTTGCAAAAAACCTTTGCGGAAAGCGATAACTCTTGGACGGTAAATATTAAAGATGTTGACCAAAGTACATTTGATTTGAGTGTAAAAAACCCAAATACTCCAGAAGAAGCTCCGCTACGCCAACCCCAAGAAATTTTAGAAGAAATAAAGGCTTTGGATGATGAAAGTGCTGAAATCTTAAACTCAATTTCGGAATTGATATGAAAGATTGGGTAATCAAAAGTCTAGTGGAAGTCTGCGAACTAATAACGTGCGGAGTTGCTGCTCGACCTCAATATGTTGATGAAGGAATTCCTTTCTTATCCGCGAAAAATGTAAAAGCAGGACAGGTTATTTGGAACGACTATAAATGCATCTCAGAGAAAACACACCAAGAGCTAACTAAAAACAACAAGCCTTTAAAAGGTGATATCCTTTATACTAGAGTTGGCAGTTATGGTGAAGCTGCGGTGATAGAAGATGATTATGAATTCAGTGTCTTTGTAAGCCTGACACTCATTAAGGTCGATAAAACAGTATTAAATAATTACTTTCTCAAACACTTTTTAAATTCAGATGGTGTAAAAAAACTCGCTAAAGCAAGTATTAGCGGATCAGGTGTAGGGAATCTGAATGTTGGAACGGTTAGAAAATTTCCAATCCCCCTTCCCCCCCTCCCCGAACAACAACGCATTGTTTCCATTTTAGACCAAGCCTTTGCCGCCATAGACAAGGCCAAAGCCAATGCCGAACGAAATCTCAAAAACGCGGCAGCACTTTTTGAAAGCTATTTGCAGGGGGTGTTTGAGAAAAAGGGTGATGGTTGGGAAGAGAAAACATTGGAGGAAATAGCTATCGTAAAAAGTGGTGGAACACCATTAAGGCACAAAATCGAATATTGGAGCGGTGAAATTGCTTGGTATTCTTCAGGTGAATTAAATAATCTATATACATCTGCTCCAGAAAGACATATTAACGAATTAGCAATAGAAAATTCTAATGCAAAATTGTTTCCAAAAGGTTCATTGCTGATAGGAATGTATGACACAGCTGCTTTGAAAATGTCTGTTTTAGACAGAGACGCTGCCTTTAATCAAGCAATAGCAGGTGTAAAACCAAATCCAAAAATTGATTTGATTTTCATTTTACATGCCATTAACGCAATCAAGCCTGATATTTTGAACCTAAGGCGTGGTGTTCGTCAGAAAAACTTGAGCTTACAGAAAATAAAAAATATCTCAATTTCCATTCCTCCTCTAAAAGTACAACAAGCCATCGTTCACCAGTTTGATGTTCTAAGAGCAGAAAAGCAAAAGTTAGAAGCGCTATATCAAAAGAAAATTGCGGATTTGGAAGAACTGAAAAAATCCATTTTGCAAAAGGCTTTTGCTGGGGAGTTGACAACCTCTAGTTCTTCAGCTATCTCTGTAGCCAAAGTTGCTCCACTACAGAAAATTGAAGGAATCAGTGCTACAGATTTGCAAGCAGGAATTACCGCTTTGGCTTTACAAAAACATATAGAAAAGAATCAGCAGCATTCCTTCCATCATGTAAAGACAGAGAAAATTATCCATTTGGCAGAATACATCCTAAATATCGATCTGGAAAGAAACCCTGTAAAAGATGCAGCTGGTCCGAATGATTTTCCACATGCCAAGAAAGTAGAGTCTAGAGCAAGAAAAGCGGGATTTTATACAGTGTATAAAAATGGTGATTATTATGATTATCAAAAGGGAAGTTCCATAGGTTCTGTTATTCAGAAAACCCAAAACTGTTTAGGTGAAAAGGTAAATACACTTTCTGAAATTATAGATATTTTTCTCCCCATGAGTACACAGCAAGCAGAAATATTGGCTACAATATACGCAGCATGGAATAATTTAATTTTGAAAGGCAATCCTTTTTCTGATGAAGATATCGTAACTGAAGCCAGGGAAAATTGGCATGAGAATAAATTATCTATTGAACGAGATAAGTTTTTTAATGCTCTCGAATGGATGAGGAAAAAAGAATTATTGATACCGAAGGGGAATGGTAGATTGGTCATGCAAAAGGCAAAGAAGAAATAATGAACTTAGCAAATTGTCAGAATTAAGATTTAAAGGATTACAGGATGATAGGATTGGGCTGAAGAGAAAATCCTAAAATCATCAGATCCTAAAAATCATAATTCAGACGATTAAAAGATGGTAGAATAATATAAAAGATAATGAAACACGAAGAGGTTACCCATAAAATAATCGGATGTGCTATGAAAGTACATAGCACTTTGGGCAATGGCTTTCAGGAAGTAATTTACCAGCGTGCCTTAGCTATTGAAATGAAAAAGCAAGGGTTGGGCTTTCAGCGGGAAATGGAAATGACTATCTTTTATGAAGGTATTGATATTGGCACACGGAGAGTAGATTTTTTTGTGGGAGAAAATATCATGGTGGAACTTAAAGCATTAATTAAACTGGAAGAAGTGCATTTGGCACAAACAATGAATTATTGCCAGGCATACAATTTACCTATTGGCTTATTAATAAATTTTGGTGCTAAAAGTCTTGAGTTTAAGAGGGTATACAATGTAAATCATCCTGAAAATAAAGAGTATATCAGGAACAATCCTACAATCATTCAATCCAAAAAATCCTAATTCAGACAAATGAACGAAGCAGAAACAAGAGCGGAACCAATAAATACAACAGCAAGTAGGTCATTGAGTGTGTTGTAAGTAATTATAATATTTAAAGTCATGAGTAAAGATTTAACAAATTCCAGTATTGACCGGAAAAACATTCTGAATAACAACCTTGCCATTCAGGAGGTATATGTGCAAGTGGGGTTTTTCGGAATTAAATTCGATGGAAAATATAGGTTTACTAAGCAGCAGGTTGCTGATTACTTTGAGGTAGATATTAGAACCATTGACCGTGTGCTAGAAAATCACAAAGAAGAACTGGAGCAAAGTGGATACGAAATATACACTGGGCATAAACTTAAAGGGTTTAAAGAGCATATAATTGATTTTGTGCGATTTAATCGTGATAAACTCCATGTCTCCGCCATTGATGTCGGAGACATGGAGTATGGTAACGACAAATATGTCGTTACCATACTCCAACTATTTGAGAATGAAATAAATGCCTTGCAAAAAACTTCTATTATAGGGGTCTTTACCTATAAAACATTTCTGAACGTTGGAATGCTGCTAACTGGTTCAGAAAAAGCTCAAAAACTCCGTTCCGCCATTTTGGATATTGTTATTGATTTTCTAAACAAAAAACTGGGTGGAAAAACCAAATACATCAACCAAAGAGAGGAAGAGTTTCTGCCTAGCGCAATCCGTGAATATAACTACAGGCAAGAATTTACTAATGCTTTAGATCACTTTATAGTAGAAAATAAATTTAAATATGGTCAATTAACCGATAAGATTTACAAAAGCATATTCAAAGAAAATGCTAAAGAGTATAGGCAAATTTTAAAATTGAATTCAAAAGAAAGTGTGCGTAGTACTATGTATTCAGAAGTGCTGGATCTAATTGCCGGATATGAAAATGGCTATGCCAATTTTCTAAAGAATGAATTTGAGGAAAAAGGGAGGAAGGTATCATTATCAGAAGCTCATATATTATTTAGAAAATATGAAAACATAACGGAATCAACATTAATCCCTTTGCGCGAAAAGGCAAGAAGCTTAATGGCCAGCCGAGATTTGGCATTTAGAGAAGCTTTGCATGAAAAATTGAAAGATTATATTAATGAAGTAAGTCCTGACGACTATGATAAATTTCTGGGTGAACGCAGTATGGACTTGGAAAAGCGGCTTGAAGATAATAAAGAAGTATTTAAACGACTTAAAGATCGATAGATATGGATTTCAACTATTTCACAGCCGAGTATGCAATCAGGATTCATGACAAAATAATTGAGATTTCGGGAGGTATTGAAGGTATTAAAACCTACGGCAATTTAGATAGCCCCTTGACCCATGTTAAAAACGATGATTATTACCCCACTTTTGAAGAAAAATTAACCCATTTAGTATTTTCATTCAACAAAGCCCATGCCTTTAATGATGGGAATAAAAGAACGTCAATCGCTATGGGAGCATTTTTCTTGGAAGTTAATGGTTTAGATATTTTTGTAGATAAATTCATCTTAGAAATGGAAAATATTGCTGTTACAGTAGCCGATAATATCATTGATAAGGATTTGCTGTTTGAAGTTATAACTTCCATAATTAATGAGGTAGATTATAACGAAACACTAAAACTCAAAATTATTAATGCGCTGAGTCAGGTTAATCCTGAAAATAATCAGTTAAACATTGGAACCGAATTCTATAAAGATCTATTCTAATATGAACGAAGCAGAAACTAGAGCGGAATTGATTGACCCTAAGCTTAAGGCTTGTGGATGGGGCATTGTAGAAGGTTCTAAAGTGCTTCGTGAATACCATATTACTGAGGGTAAAATTCTATCTGGTGGAGGTAGAGGTAAGAAAATTATTGCCGATTATATTTTAGTATATAAAGGCATTAAATTGGCTGTAATTGAAGCTAAAAGTGATGTATTGGAAGTGGGTGAAGGCGTTATGCAAGCCAAACAATATGCGGAGAAACTGCAATTAGAAACCACTTACAGCACTAACGGTAAAGCTATTTACCAAATTTGTATGAAAACTGGTAAAGAAGGTGTGGTAAAAGACTACCTCAGTCCAGAAGAACTTTGGAGCAAAACCTTTGCAGAGAAAAACGAATGGAGAGAGAAATTTGCCAATGTTCCATTTGAAGATAAAAGCGGCACTTGGCAGCTCCGTTATTATCAGGAAATAGCTGTAAAAAACACCTTAGAAGCATTTGCAAGCGGTAGTGAACGTATTTTGCTCACCCTCGCCACAGGAACAGGGAAAACAGCTATTGCATTTCAAATTGCATGGAAACTGTTTCAAACTAGATGGAATTTACAAAGAGATGGTAGCCGCAGACCACGCATTTTGTTTTTAGCCGATCGAAATATTTTAGCCAATCAGGCATTTAATTCATTTTCGGCATTCCCCGAAGATGCTTTGGTACGAATTAAGCCCAGTGAAATAAAGAAAAGTGGTAGAGTCCCAACCAACGGAAGTATCTTCTTCACCATTTTTCAAACCTTTATGAGTGGAACGAATGCAGAGGGCAAGCCTGCTCCATACTTTGGCGAATATCCAAAAGACTATTTCGATTTCATCATCATTGACGAGTGTCACCGTGGTGGTGCAAATGACGAAAGCAATTGGCGGGATATTTTAGAATATTTCATCCCTGCAGTGCAGTTGGGTTTAACTGCTACACCAAAACGAAATGATAATGTAGATACGTACAAATATTTTGGTGAACCTGTTTATATCTATTCACTGAAAGAAGGTATCAATGATGGTTTCTTAACTCCTTTTAAAGTAAAACGTATCAAGACTACCTTAGATGATTATCGTTACACTTCAGATGATACAATTGTGGAAGGTGAAATTGAGGAAGGTAAATTGTATGAAGAAAAAGACTTTAACCGAAGTATTGAAATTATAGAACGTGAAACGAAGCGAGTAAAAGTTTTTCTAGAAGAAGCTAAGCAAACCGAAAAGTCTATTATTTTCTGTGCTAATCAAGGGCATGCAGCTTTAATAAGGGATTTGATAAATCAAAATGCTAAAAGTAATGACCCATTCTACTGTGTCCGTGTAACTGCCAATGACGGTGAAGAAGGGGAAAGAATGCTCAGAGAGTTTCAGGACAATGAGAAAACACTACCAACCATTCTTACTACTTCGCAGAAACTTTCCACAGGAGTAGATGCACGAAACATTCGAAATATTGTTTTGCTTCGTCCTGTTAATTCCATGATTGAGTTTAAGCAAATTGTGGGTCGTGGCACACGCTTGTTTGACGGTAAAGAGTTTTTCACCATTTACGATTTCGTGGACGCATACAAACACTTCTCTGACCCGGAGTGGGATGGAGAACCTTTAGAGCCTGAGCCAAGAGACCCAAAACCATATCCAATGCCAAATCCTGATGCTTCACCAATAGTTTCAGATCCTGATGAGTCAAAATCAAGAAAGAAGAAGGTTAAAGTGAAGTTGCGAAATGGGAAAGAAAGAACAATTCAACATACTGTTCAAACTTCATTTTGGAGTGCAGAAGGTAAACCCATTTCTGCGGAAGAGTTTTTGAATAATCTATTCGGAGAATTGCCTAAATTATTTAAAGACGAAGAGGAATTACGGAAACTGTGGAGCAACCCAATGACAAGAAAGACCTTGTTAGAAAACTTAGATACCGCTGGCTTTCCTAAAGACGATTTATTGACTTTGCAAAAGTTGGTGGATATGGAGAAAAGCGATTTATACGATGTGTTAGAATATGTTTTCAATGGAGACTATATCGCAATGACCAGAGAAGCGAGAGCAAAAGCAGCCGAAGCAACCATCTTTGCATTACTCAATGAAAAGCAAAAAGAGTTTATCGCATTCGTATTGAGCAAATATGTTGAAACAGGTGTGGACGAACTTGACCAAGATAAATTACCAATCTTGCTTACCAACAAATACCAATCATTGGAAGATGCAAAAGGTTTATTAGGTGAAATACCAGATATCCGCAGATTGTTTATTGAATTTCAGGAGCATTTGTACGAACAGAATGTTGCTTAATGTCAAGAACTGTACGAAATCATAACTCAGCCACGCTATCCTCTTCATGGCGAAATAATTATTTTTCGACACTATCCCAAAACAACCCCAACTTTAGTATTTAATTAATTTCAATTAAAACCCAAAACAATGCGAACCATTTCACTCAATGCCCTATCCTTTATAGCTTTCCCCTGTGAGAAAAAGTTTATCCTACTCAGGTCTGAAAAGGTAGATCAAGATCCGGATTTTTTGGAAAACGAGGCCATTCCCAAAATTTTAAACCGAGCCGAGGCCAATAAAATCCCCGGTGTTTGGGGTATGCTGGGTTGTAGGGAAGATTGTCTCAACTTAATGACATTTACTGCTCCCCAGCCATGGACTGGAATCTGACAGGTTTTGCTTAAAGCAAAAAAATGAAATCTAGAATCAATTAAACAATTTGAATAGTGCTTAGTAGGGATAAAGCCCCGTATTTATTTGTCGCTATAGAGGGTGTTTTGTAGAAATCAAATAAATCTCCCCAAATTTAATGCTAAGTGACATTGTTCTTAGTATTATAAATTTATCGGACGACAGTAATTGCGAATTAAAAATAAATTCTTGTTTTACAAGTTATAGCCTCATATATTCGAAAACTATGGAGCTATCCTTTTTAATTACTATTCTGGTTATCTTGACGGCCATTGTTTTATTTGCTACCGAGGCTTTGCGCGTGGATTTGGTGGCTATAGGTGTGATGGTACTATGGATTATATTCGGAGTTTTGGAACCAGAGGAAAGCTTCAAAGGCTTTGCCAATAGTGCCACGCTCACGGTAATAGCCATGTTTATTTTAAGTACTGCTTTGATTAGAAGTGGCGTAATTAAATTATTGGCACCTTTAGCTACTCGTTTGTTTAACAAATCATATAGTCTGGCAGTGTTGGGGATGAGTTCAGGAGTGGGTGTATTATCTGCTTTTATTAATAATACGCCTGTGGTAGCCACTTTTATACCTATCGTTTCTGCAGCGGCAAAGAAACTTAAATTACATCCCTCTAAATTTCTCATCCCACTTTCTTATGGTGCCATATTAGGCGGAACCTGCACTTTAATAGGAACTTCTACCAACTTATTGGTGGCGGGGATTGCCAAAGATAAAGGATTCGATGAAATTGGGTTATTTACCATGGCGCCTATCGGGCTTATATTTTTAGCAGTGGGTTTATTGTATTTGATGTTTATTGGCAAGCATTTATTGCCAAAGGAATCTCATGTGAAGCCCTTGCAAGATGAAAGTCAGATTAAAACATTTCTTACGGAAGTCAAAATTCATGAGCTGCCTGACGATAAGCAGGGAATAAGTATAGAAGAGTTATTTGATGCGAAGGATTTATCTTTTGAAGTACAAGAATTAAAGAGGGGGGATGACTCCATTGAAAATCCGAAAATGGGCACTAGACTACAGACTGGAGATGTGATGCTCATAAAGGGGGAGTTGGATAAAGTGAAGAAAGTGGTGGCTGATAAGCACCTCTCTATTGTGAAATCCATAACCGATAAATACTTTCCAGAGGAAGAGACCAAAGTAGTAGAGGTGATCATTATGCCGGGAACTCATTTGGTAGATAAACGACTCAAAAATATAGGGTTCCTTAGAAATTATCATTCTCACTTATTGGCGATCAGGCATAGAGGTAAGCGTAAGTTCAGCGATATGGATAATATCCGATTGAAGGTGGGGGATATTCTGTTATTGCAAACCAGTAAAGAAGGCTATGAGCTGTTGAAGAAAGCAGAAAGTAATCCTAATGCGCCTTTTTTATCCATCAGGGAAAGTGATTTGGATATACCGGACAAAAAGAAATTGTATATATCAGCAGGGGTTTTACTATTGGTGATTTTAACCGCCACCTTTGACATTCTACCCATTGTGGCCTCAGCTTGGGCAGGTGTTTTTTTATTGGGAGCTTTTCGGATTATCAGTATGACAGATGCTTATCGATCTATTGATTGGCAGGTGATTTTTTTACTGGCGGGCTCTTTAAGTTTTGGAACGGCTATGGAGAAAAGTGGGCTGAGTGAATGGCTGGTCACACATTTAGTTTCATTTACAGAAGATCAGACGGTCCCATTTATAATGATAGGAGGCATTTATTTATTGACTATGATATTTACCGAAATCATGTCTAATAATGCGGCTGCAGCCCTGATGGCACCACTTTCCATGGCCATAGCAGAAGCTTTAGGATTTAGTCCGTTGCCATTTTTGATAGCGGTGATGATAGCCGGAAGCGCTAGTTTTATGACGCCAATCGGTTATCAAACCAATACGATGGTCTATAGTGCCGGTGATTATGAATTTAAGGATTTCTTTAAAATTGGAGCTCCTCTAGGGATTATCTTTTGGATTATTGCTTCCTTGTTAATCCCTGTTTTTTATTCTTTTTAGAGATAAATTCTAGACAATTAAAGCCTTTTTTCAGCCTTATTAAGGCTTTATAAGTGTTGGTACTCCTTCCAAGTCAAATCGTGTAATAGGTCGGTTATTTTTATTATCCTACACGGTGAAAACCACATCATTGTAATCCTTATCGCTTCTTTCACCATTCACAAATTGGTCTTCAAAAGCTAATACAATGGCATTGAAATTTTCAAACTTGAATAGTACGTGTTGTTGTACATCTTCTGAATTCAGGTAAAGGTCAGTGTAAAAAGTTTCATTTCCGTAATTTATTTCACCAGTTCTCCAGCCGTCTAAAATTAAAAAGAATCCAACAGTGGTTCCGGCAGGGAATGTCTTATCGCCCAATTGCAACATATCTCCCTGATTTAAAACATCATCACTTATATGTGGGAATAAAATATTCAACTCTAATTCATGTACCTCTACCGTATTTGTGCTCGGATTGTAAATATAATAACCCAAAGAATTTTTCAAGGTGGCTCCTTCTAAAACAAAAGTTATGTAAACTTCTGATTCTTCAGTTAATACAATGTTGAGATTATTTGATTCCTCAAATAAATAGGGATGTTCATTCGTAAAATCTTTACTAGGCGGAAAAATACTATCTAATTCTTCGAGAATGTCTGGTTCTAGATTGGTGGCTATTATGTCATCTGGTGTTTCTGGAATATCTGGAGCGAGCTCAGCTTGCTTGCAGGCAAATGTTAAAAGAATAAGTGAAGCTAAGATAAATATGGTGTTTAAGATTTTCATGATAGTTTTTCTTAGGTGCATTTTTTTAATGCTGTAAAACAAATGTAGGCGGGTTCTTTACAGGAAGTGTTACATATCAAAAGGTAAGATTTGTATATATCTCATGTTTATGAAAGGGGGATGTTTTTGGAGAAAGATTATATTCTTGTCAAAGCATTCTTAGTGTTTTTTTAAAGTGTGGAAAATATATTTTCCTGTTAGGTTAAGTTTTTATGCCCCAATCCAATTCTCATCCCGTCTCAACCTCTTGTCAAGCCCAACGGTATTCCCTCTCATAATACTCTCCAATCCATGTTTGTGGCGGATTTTATATAGGGCTTGGTAGAGTTGAACGTATTCTTTGGTGTTGTCAAAGAGGTTGATTTGGTAGTTGCCACGAACAAGTCTTCTGAAGTGAACACCAATCAGGCGGAGCATCATGCTGCGGGTGTATAATTGGTCGAAAGGCTCTTTTCCATAAAGTATTAGGGATTTATCACTGGTGGTATAGCTGATTTTCTATTGTTTGCTTTTCGTGAAAATGGATTTTTGTTCGCTACAGGGCGTGATGGGCGTATGATTTATGCCCTTTGCAAGATCACAATTTCATTTTTACCGAAAGTATATTCCATCAGCTTCTTGGGGACTTGCCTGAGTGTTTCTACTTTTTTAACGCCCCTTGCGTGCACTAGCTCAGAAGTTTCCTTACCTATCATCGGGATTTTACCCACCAGCATAGGATCCAGAAATTGAATTTCAGTATTGGGCAGTATTTGTCGGCTATTGTTAGGTTTTGCTTCTCCCGTGGCCGCCTGCAATACCATTTTATTTTGAGCAAGCGCAATGCTGATAGACAGTCCGCTTACACTATTAATTTTATTTTTTAACTCTTTTCCACAATTACAGCAACCAAAAATATCGATCCATTCCACTTAGGTCTAGGTAAAACTCATCCACAGAAGCCTTTTCGAAAAGTGGGGATTCGCTTCTAATGATCTCCTTAATCAATTTTGAGTAGTGGCTTTAGTTTTGCATATCTCTTTATCACCAAAGCTTATGGGCAGGGTTGTAATGCCGTTTTCATAGGTGTAGCAGAATGCATGACATACGCTAGAGTGGTATAACTACAGGCCGCTAACACACCCCTTTGCCCGCCTTCAATAATAACGGGCTTGCCGTTTAGGATTGAATCTAAAAGCTATTCGACCGACACAAAAAAGGTATCCATATCTAAATGAATGATAGATCTAGTAGTATTTTCTTGCGTAAAACTAAAATAATTTGCTTTTAGTTGGCATTTTTAATTATTAATACTAAATTTATTATCAAAATTACTAAAATAAATAGTAATTCACTTGAAAAAGTTTACGGCTTTTACAAATTATTAAGTGGGATGGATGTAAAAATTAGATTATCGAGTAAGCGTTTGAATTCAGGAAGGTGTCAGGTGCATTTTCAAGTGCGCACTAAGACAGGTGACAGTAGTTGGTACGGTTACACACTAGCCGAACCACAAGATACGGTAAGTGACGTAGTCAGCAGGATAAGAAGTCGTTTTAGCCAAGCGGAGGATAAGATTTCCTTGCATCATAAAGTTTTGTATCATATGAATGAGCATTATAGAGAAAGGGATGATTTGATGATTTTCAGAGAAGCTTGATTATATTTGGGGTGGGTACAGGGTACAGTTGGATGAGGGGTGATGGGTGTGGGATGATTAGGTCATTACTTAAGCTCCTCAAAATGGAATTAACTGAAAGAAAGTTAAGATGCATAAAATAAAGTAGAGTGTTGTTGAAATTAATTTGTGCACTTTCTTAATTTTTACTTAATACTTATAACCTAATACTTAATACTAAAAAACCGATGAAAGGGTCTTGATTCTAGGCTCTTGATTCTTGAATCTGATAAAATGAGCTTTATTAATATTAACATAAAACATCTCCGAAAGGAAAAGGGTTGGACGCAGCAGGACTTGGCAGATGAGTTGGAGGTAAAACGTCCGCAGATCGGATCTTATGAAGAGGGTAGAGCAGACCCTCGGATTCAGACTTTGATGAAATTATCTGATCTTTTTAATGTGAGTGTGGATGATTTGGTAGGAAAAGATTTGTCAAAACCAATGACAGTAACCAAAAGACCCACTAAAGTTTTAGCAATTACAGTAGATAGCCAAGAAAGAGAAAACATTGAACTGGTTCCTCAAAAAGCCTCAGCCGGCTATACCAATGGCTATGCCGATCCAGAATATTTGCAAGAGCTTCCCCGTTTTCAACTGCCTAATTTACCCCGCAATAGCACTTACCGCGCTTTTGAAATCAGTGGTGATTCCATGCTGCCTTTGGAGCCTGGCACCATTATCATAGGAGAATATGTGGAGAGTCCGGAGTCAATCCGAAATGGCAAAACCTACATAATCGTTAGCGAGCAAGAAGGGGTGGTTTATAAAAGAGTGTTTAATTATGCGGAGGAAAAAGGTGTGCTTTTCATGGTTTCCGATAATACTGTTTATTCGCCTTACGAAATCCCAATTGAGAGCATAATGGAAATTTGGGAAGCCAAGGCTTTTATCAGCACTCAATTTCCTGATGTGAAAAGTGGAGATAAACCCCCTATGAGCTTAAGAGAGCTAACGGATATTGTATTGGAAATTAAAGAGGAAGTGACGAAGTTGAAGAAGTAAGTTGCAAAGCCTAACTGCAAAATTTCTAGTAGCATGTTTTTTGGGATAGTGTCTGGGAAAGTGTCTTATAAAATGTTTTTAGAATCTGCAAAGAAGTATTTTGCCAAAAAAATCATTCTTCATGTGTATGTAACTGTTTTTAAGTTGCCACATGAAATAGGCAAAGTCTATCAGCCTATTTAACCAACCTTCAATTACTTGTGATATTCATATCGGTTGGTCTGCAGGGTTTATGACTATTTCATGTGAATCCTAACTTGCCAACCAGAAAACACGTCAACATGTCAACTTATAATAAACCAAAGGCACAAAATACAAAGCGGTAAAAGTACCTATAGTCAAACCACCCATTACCGCTAGCACTAAAGGTTTTTGTAATTCTGCTCCCAAGCCACCAGAAAGTAAGACAGGGCTTAATGCCAAAAGAGTGGTGATAGAAGTCATCAGAATAGGTTTTAATCTGATTTTTCCAGCTGAAAAAATGGCTTTATAAACACTTTCTTTATCTTTCTTTTCCAAGGCTTTAATATTGCGATTCATAGTATCCACTTTTAAAATGGCATCATTGACCATAATTCCCAACATCACCACCATCCCGATAGCCGACATGATATTGATGCTGCTTCCTCCAATCCAAAGCATAATCATAGCACCCATAATTCCGAAGGGCAAGGTGAAAATCACAATCAGCGGCTGCCAAAAACTTTCAAACTGAGCCGATAAAATAAAATACAAAAGCACAACAGAAATCAACAATATAAAAGCCAGCTCCTTTAAATTTTCTTGGTCGGTAAAATATCTTCCAGATATCTTTTGGATCAAGCTGTTTTTAGTAGCCCATTGATTGATTTCGGAAGTCAGTTTTTCCGGATTCTTTTCTAAAACTGCATCTTGACTTAAGTTTACAGAAAAATAAGTCCCTGAAACATCAGCTGTAATTTTTTTCAGTCTGTTGCCCCATTCATAATCTACAAAATTTCGCAAGGCATAACTTTTACCTTCATTGTTTCGGACTTTGGCGGTTTTTAATAAATCGGCAAAAGCTTTTTCATCAGTTTCTAATACTACTGGCGTGATAATGGCAAATTGCTTTAATTCTGAAATCTTATAATTGCCCAATACTCGCTCCAATTGGCTGATAATTTGCTCAGAAGAAATACCATAGCGTAATAGCTCTTTCTGCTTTATGGTCATAATCATGCTACTCTCTTCCTGTAAAGATGGGCCGGCTTGAAATTTTTCAGTAGGGAAGCTTTTCAACACAGGTTTCACACTCTCTGGATTGGCATTTTTCAAGCTTGGGTCTTGCCATTGAACCCTGAAATAGGGTTCTTCGCTGGCAAATAACATATCAAAAGCATTTTTGGCATTTTCCTTCTCAAATGAAGCTTTTGGATAGGATTGCCTTACTCGATTTTCCAGCAGGTTTAATTGCTTGTTTTTAGCTTCCTCACTTTCAAATTGCAGGTAAATCAGACTCTCCTGCAATTCTGCATTTTCCAAGCTCAACAAATATTGTGGAATGCCAGCATCCGTTTCGCTAAACTGGAGCTGCTCATTTAAATTATCCAGTAATTCTTGACTGCGGTTTGCATTTTCTATCACATCAATCGGTTCATTCCAATTGATTTTAACCACTGCATCAGTTCGGGTGATTTCAGGCAAGCCTTTTTGCTCCATATTCCAGAATGCCAAAATCCCAAAAGGAATAATTAAAATGATAAGGAATAAACTCAAGGCTTTATTTCTGAATGACCAATGATGTGATTTCTCAAATCTGATGATTATGCTTTTGAAAAAGCGGCTGTCTTCTTTCTTAAAATCTTTTTTGTTTTCAAAAAACAGTCGATAGAGTAGGGGAAGCAAAACAAATGAAACACCTAAAGAAACCGTCAAAATAATCCCAACAGAAACGGCTTGGTCGAAAAATAGCACTCCACTTACCCCACTTAAGAAAATTAAAGGAACAAATACCGCTAAGGTAGTCAATACCGAACTGATTAAAGCCCCTTGCACCTCAGCCACTCCAGCCACACAAGCATCCATTAAATTAAGACCCTCCATTCGCTTTCGGCTGATGTTTTCCAATACAATAATGGCATTGTCAATCAACATTCCCAAACCTAAAGCCAGACCGCTTAATGAAATAATATTGATACTTAATCCGAATATTTCAAAGAATAGAAAGGATAAAATCAGCGATAGCGGTAAACTTATTCCCATAATGACGGGCAATCGAAAGGAACCCATAAAAAGAAAAAGTACTCCAAAAGCGAAGACTCCTCCAAAAAGCAAACTGCCTTGCAAATTATTAATTCCCGCTTTCAGGAAAACGGATTGATCTTGCGTGATGGCGATATCCAAAGTGGGATAGTCCTTTTTAAATTGGGCAATGGATTTTTCAATTTCAGGCATTAATTCTGTCATCACCGCTTGCGGTTGTTTATGAATATTCATCACTATGCCTCTATTCTGATTGAAAAAATGGAAACCACTGACCTTCTCTTCCGCTGTTTCGACCTTTGCTAACTGATGAATCGGAATATATTTTTCTTCATTAATTCTTACTGGAATCTGTGCAATATCTTCAGCATCATTTAATCGGCCTGCCATGCGCACATAATACTGATATTGCCCATCTTTTACTTCCACTCCGCCCAGTTCCTGATTGGCAGATTGAATAGCTTGGGAAATGGCATCTATTTCAAGCCCAGCTTTTTCTAAGGCTTTTAAGTTCGGGGTGATTTTGATTTGCTCAGCTACCGTACCGTTTAAATCGACCAATGAAATTCCTTCTATTTGTTCAATTCGCTTTTTAATAACATTTTCTGCCAGCCTTGAGCTTTCCACCATATTGGAAGCATCCTTTGGGATCAACTGAATTTTTGCAATCGGGATGTCTGTATAATTTACCCGAATCACCCTTGGTCGGGACATATCAGCCGGAAATTGATCCGTCAGCCGGTCTATTTTCTCATTGACTTCCACAAAAGCCAAATCCATTCTTTGTCCATAATCAAACCGTAAGCGCAGCAAACCATTTTCGTTAGAGGCGGTGGATTGTATATCTGACAATCCTTGCATGGTAGCCAAAGATTCCCGCATAGGCTTGAGGATATTGTTTTCAATGGCTTCCGGAGAGGCATTGGCATAATCCACTCTGATGGCCATTTCGGGTACATCAATATTGGGCAGGAGGGAAACCGGTCTGTTTAACCATGCCAATACGCTCAAGCCAATGAGCGCAACAAAAGTCATGATGACGGCTATGGGCCTTTGGATGAAATAGCGGGTCATTAGTTATCCGAATTTTGAATACTGATAGGGGCATCATGTGCCAACTGCAAATTGTTATTGGTAATCACCACTGTTCCGGCTTTAATACCCTCTGTGATTTCCACCATTTTGCCATTATCAAATCCGAATTCCACATAGTTCCATTTGGCTAAATCTTTTTCAATGGAGAAAACCACAGGCTTGCCAGAGCGCAAAACTAAACTGCTTTTAGGTACTTGCAATCTTTCTCCTTTCGGGATTCTGATTTCTACCTCCACATTCATACCGGGCCAAAGGGCATGTTCTCCTTTAATGAGGATTTGAGTTTGCACTAATCCGTTTTCATCCACCTTCGGATTTACACTAAAAACTTCCCCTTGAAAACTTTCATTCATAGCAGGGTTACGAATTTCTGCCGGCATGCCTTCCTTAAGATTTAAAGCTTCTGATTCCAATAAATTGACTTCTACTAAAAGTTTGTGGTTAAATTCGGATAGTAATTCATCTCCAGAATTGATGTGCTTTCCCTTAAATACTTTTACATCATATAAAGTACCTGAAAAAGGTGCACGAATTACTGTTTTTTGCAAGGCTATTTCAGCTTCTTTCAACTGGATGCTGTTTTCTTGCAAACCGCTCCCAATTTTCAATTTTTGATAGAGGCTGTCTTGCTCAGGATTTTCCTGAGCCATTAATTTTGGGAACCCGATCAAACTGTTTTCAAATTCTAATTTGGCTTTTTCATAATTAATTTCAGCAGATTGCAGTTTTAATTGTGCTTCTGTAGGGTTTAAACGAACCAAAACTTCACCCTCTTTAACTTTTTGTCCTGACTTAATATTTACTTGTTGAATAATGCCATTTGTTTCGGCTAAAACTTGTACATCTTTATGTGCTTTAACCTTTCCAGAGCTTTCAATCAACAAATAGAAAGGAGCTGAAATAGCCGTATCCACTTTTACCATGGTATTGGGAGGAGTGTTTTTGACGTTTTCAGTTGCCGATTTTTCGTCTATTTTTTCTTCAGTGTTGCAAGCCCAGTTAACTACTAAAATGAAGAGGAGAAATATTTTTTTTGACATATAGATTTTGGTTCAAACTTAAAACTACTACTTTGGTAGTTTAATATCAAAAGAAATCGGATTAAAATTATTAAAATTTTTGCTACTGGCTAGGTACTTTCATAATTCTGAAAATAGAGTCATTTATTCGTTTGAAGTATGTAATGGATGAAGTATTGTTTATTCATACCAAGCTGTTCTCTGATTTTTTTTCTATTGGTAAAAAGGGTTTATTTATTTTCAAAATTCATCCATATATTTCTAAGTTTTAAGAAGATACGCTAGTATTTGATTTTCGAAACTAAAATTGCAATAATCGCAGAAAGATGTAATTATTCAAATACATTTTTAGTTTTTTTATAAAACTAATGTAATAAGTTTTGGTAATTCGTTTTTTTTTTTGATTTAGCCCATCAACTCAGGAATACTATAAAATGTAGATACTGATTCGGAACAGCACCCGCTAGCAAAAGCTGTTTTGAGCAAAACCTACAAAGTGAAGAATTTGACTTGTACTCACCTTATTAGGCCTTTGGTAGTTCAAGGAAGGTTTGTTTTCATGATATAATAATTGATGAGATGAAAAGTAAATCTATAATAAACTTAAATTAAAAATTATGAAAAAGAAAATGAGATTATTTGTAGCTGGTCTTATGCTAGTGAGCGCAGGTTTGATCGGTAGTACATCTAATGTACAAGCTTGTAGTGGTGATGAGGTATATGTATCGAAAAGATTGACCCTTGGTTTTATTTGCGGCTTTGGAGGTTCAGGATGTTATAAGTGTGGAACTCAAGAAGTAAAATAAATAATATGTTTAAGACTAGCTTCTTTAGAAGCTGGTCTTTTGTTAACTCTTGTCTTTGATTAAACATGCGAAATAATCTGTCTATACTAATCATTATTTTAACGAGTATCCAATGTACATCAAAAAGAAATACTACCGATCATCAAGCTAACCCAGTTTTGGGTTATGAAATTATAGAGAATATCAAGTTTGAACTAGGGCCAGAATTGACTTATAAAATGGGTTTTTTTCGTAATGTAAATGATACTCTGATTGCTTTTGATAAGGATAAAAATAAGCTTGATATTTATGATCTTTCTACTAGTCAATTCATAAAAAGTGTTGTTCTCCAACGGGATGGTGAAAATAGAATTCCCCTACCTGATGGGGTTTTTATTCATAACATGGATTCAATTTATTGTTACAAAAATGAACTTCAAGATGTATTCCTAGTAAACGGAAAAGGAGAACTTTTAAATAAGATAAAACTACCTGAATTCAAATTCCCTAAAAGTAAGGTAGGTATAGGGGGGAATAAGTTTTTCAATCCAATTACCTATTATGAACCAGATTTAATTGAAGTACCCTTCTATTTTAATGAAAACGGATTCTATTTTTTAATAATGCCAAGTTCAGATTTTTCTGGAACTAAAAGCTTGCAGACATTTTATTCCTCACCAATAATTTTAAATTTATCCGAAAACACCAATGAGCCTTATAGTTATTTTGGAAAATGGCCGGATGATTATAATTCTGCTGAATATCCAAATAATCCAATTAATAATTTTACTGTCACCGAAGATGATATTGTGATTTCATTTTATAATAACGAAAATGTGTACTCTTCTAGAAATGACGCCTTTTTTTTAGCTAAGAGTAATTTTTCGAGTAAAAAAGGGGTTACCACATTTGAAAGTAATAGCTTAAATTCAAATCCAGAATTAGAATTCAAAGTGTTTCATTTAGATGAAGGATATCTTGATATTTTGTATGACCCATTTCAAAAATTATATTACCGAGTTTTTAAGAAAGAGCAACATTCTGTTTCGGAAAGCAGTGAAACTAATCCTCATAAATTAGAGGCTGAATGGTCATTATTGATACTAGACCTCGATTTTAAAGTGAAAGGGGAGGTTTTGTTTCCCGCCAAGGTGTATAATTACATGAACATTATCCCGACTAAAACTGGCCTGATGATTTCAAAAGAAAACATTTACGCAAAAACATATGATGAAAATACATTAAACTTTGATATTATAAAATTTACCAAGGCATCTTTATAAATCACAATCTTAATTGACAATGAAATTGTTTAAAAAAATCCACACCGTATTTATTTTTTCAGTTGTCTTTTCGCTTCTTTTTAATAATTTTTATGTTTTAGGGCAGGTACAGGATTCCTTGATTAATTACCCCTATATTTTTTATAGCGCAAAGCCTTTGGGTAATATCACTTTTTTAGATGAGAGTAACAAAATAAGGTCATTCGGAGATAAAATTATTTTGTTAGATGTCCATAATCTGCCTCAGGACACTTTGAATATTGAAAGTGTAAAAGGATATAATCTAATCCAATCAGTTTTAAGATTGGATTCAAAAAGTTTTAGCGTTTCTACGAATCAATTATCATACCTGATCAAAGTGGATTCAAATAAATTGAAACTAGTAAGGCAATATTCGAGAGGTCAAATAAGAAAATTAGTTGGCTCACATCACTTTGCAGTTTTAACAAGTGATAACATAATCGTATTTAATTCTAAAAAAAGACGAGGTAGGATTGAGAATGAGTGTTTTATTATCGATCAAAATGAAAAATTATTAAAGAAATTAAATTATTCTGAAAAAGAGGAGGATGTTTTTAAACCAAATTTTATTTATCCTCATCATATTCAGTTTTGGAAGGGTTCATTAGCTTTTACCTCACAATCCAATAATTCTTATTTTGTGATAGATGTTAAAGCACTAAAAATAGATGAGCTTCAACTACTTCCCTTTAGGAGTACTACCGTATCACAAATGATATCATATGATTTTTATCATGATCAGAATTATCTAATTAGGATAGGTGAAAACAATTCAGTTGATATACTTAACTGGGATGTAAATAATAATATATATGAAAAGATTAATGCTACCTACTACCCTATTCATAAAATACGCTGTGGAATAAACGATCGAAAGATTTCTTTTATAGGAGATTTTGATAATCAAACAGCCTGGTACCTAGTGCCATTGAAAAATATAAACGAATTCAATAACTAAAATGAAGAAATTTTTGCTCTTAGCTTTAATAAGTTTAATGGGTTGTGAAAATCCCCAAAAGGATAGCTTCTTACAATATTTGACCAAAGTACATGAGTTTGATATGACTAATGAACCTCCAAGAAATTTCTATTTGATTAATCTCAATTCTTGTAGTAGCTGTGTGGATATAAGTTTGGACTATTTGCGGCATAATCAATCTTTAGATTTTGATCTTATTTTAACTGGTAAAAACGAAACGTTTTTGTCTAGCTTTAAGAAACTAGACTATAAGATCTTTTATGATGAATTAGACAAAGCATTTAAATATGGCCTCTATACTCAAAAGCCATTACTAGTAATGGTAAGTGAAGGTAATGTTTGCAAAAAGATTAACGTTAAAGATAATGAGGTGCAAAATTTATCGCAGCTTTTAAAGTGTAAGTAATTATGAATTTCTTTAATTTTAGATAATCTAGTGTATTTCAATTTCTAAAAGTTTTGACCCCATTTCGCATTATCATTGCTTTCATAGTCGTCAGTTTAATGGGATTGGCGCTTATTCCAAAACTGTCAGTCAACCTGAACCCTATTGAGCAGATTTAGGGTATTTTCGCTCTTAGAATTGATGTAAGGATAGGTCTGGATATGGATAATAAAATAAAGAATTATCCTTTACTTTTTAAAATAGCATTTGACTTTCAGTAGTGTATATTTGTCTATAGATGCTAAAGATTAAAATTAAAGCACTTTTTTAATTTTAAACTATAATGTTAATATTTAAAGAATTGTTTGATTATTCTGATAAATATTCAGTTTGTTGATTAATTTGATGTAATAAACTTGGTTTTTTTTCTTTTTCTAATTACAATTGTAATATCAACTCAGTAAAACTATAAAATGTAGATACTGATTCGGAACAGCACCCGCTAGCAAAAGCTGTTTTGAGCAAAACCTGCAAAGTGAAGAATTTGACTTGTACTCACCTTATTAGGCCTTTGGTAGTTCAAGGAAGGTTTATTTTCATGATTTAGTAATAGCTGGTTGGTTGTAATTTATTTTTAAACTTAAAATTTATTAGTTATGAAAAAAGTAAGAAAGTCACTATTTGGCATATTTGCTGTATTATTTCTTTTTGCTCTAGGTACTTCTGTTGCTGAAGCTCAAGAGGCTAGTAGTTGTAATGCAGAATGGAATGGTAATTTTTGTGATGCCTCAAAACACGGTAACTGCCTTATAATATGTTATCCAAATCTAGATGTTAAATAAATGATGAAGACCCTTTCTTTTTTTTTAAGGGCTTTCTTTTAAAAAAATACAATATGAAAAATATACAATATGCATGCTTGTCTTATCTATTTTTGGTTTTCTCTTGCCAGAAATCAGATAAAAATGAGCATCAAATAAACTCTTCATTTACGATAGAAAAAGCTGGAATCTTATCTTTCTCGGTTTCACCTTCCTCAACTAATTTTAGTAAATATTTGCAGTACTATATGGAAGAAGATCAGGAATACTTAGTCTGTGCTAATACTAATAATTATACGATTGAAGTATACTCATTTTCTCAAAAAAAGAAAATTCATAGTTACAAATTACCAATGCAAGGCAAGATTGGTTTAAGCTATCCTCAGATTTTTGGTTTCTATATGTTTAATTTTGATTCGGTATTTGTAAATTCTTATAATAGACCATCACTATTACTTTTAAATAAAAATTCAGAGGTTATTAGCTCAAAACTGATTGATATTGGCTCATTAGAATCTCAATTAGTCCCACTTTCAAACAGACCAAATTTTCATTATAACCAAAAATTAATTGTAGGAGCCCATCCGTCAGCTCCTTATGGTAAGCAGTTCTGGACTGCACCATTGTACTACACCTATGATTTAGAAACTGATTTTTTTGACAGAAGTACTGCGGATTCTTTTATTGATACAGAAGGATATTATGGTGCTTTTCATACGCATCATTCTTATACAATAAACAAGAAAGATGGATTAATAATACATAATATAACCTATGATAAAAATTTGTACGTACGTAATTTAAATACAGGAGATATAATTAAAGAGGTTATAGCCCCTAGTCAGTATTTTGCTGAAATTCCACCTTTGATGAAAGATGGAGGTACTGCTAATGGAGGAGATCAGGACTTTTATATTAATAACAATAGTTACAAGAGTATTTTGTGGGATCCTTACAAAAAGGTTTACTATAGATTTGCTGAGAGAGGTGTTGAATTGAAAGATATTAATGGGCAATTCAATACTTGGAACGATAAATTAGTGTCAGTGATCATACTAAATGAAGATTTTGAAATTGTGGGAGAGACTGATTTACCACAAAGTAGATACAGAATATCAAATTCATTTGTCGGTGAAGATGGATTGTATATTTCAACTTCGAACGAGAAAAATTCTGATTATAGTGAAGACATAATGAGTTTTGATATTTTTAAATTAAAAGAGGGATGATTTTTTATCTACTCGGATTAATCTTCCTTCATTGATTTTAAACTTTATCTTAATGTCTTATATGTCCAAATTTTCTATTTATATGGAATCTAATAATTAATTTCACAAATATTTATTATTTGGTACTGAATATCAATTAGATACAAGTTTCTCTCGTGTAATTGCCTAATAGGCTCTATTTAATTAAGGATACTTTAGTTTCATTGGCTGTTTGTAGTCAATGAAATTCCTATCTTTACCCCATGACCCCATTTCGTATTATTATCGCATTTTTAGTCGTCAGTTTAATGGGATTGGCGCTTATTCCAAAACTGTCGGTCAACCTGAACCCTTCTGAGCAGACGCCTGAGATCAGTCTGCAATTTAATGTCCGCAATGCTGATCCCACTCAAGTGGAAAAATTGGCTACCGCACCATTGGAAAATATTCTTTCCCAGTTGAGGGATTTGGACGAGCTTAATTCCCAATCGCGCTATGGGAGTGGTAACATTACAATGCCTTATTTAATTTGGTCGGAAGCGCTGATTAAGAAAATAAAACCTCTGTAAGGATAACTTTTAAGCTGATAGTAAAAGTAAAAATGATTTCATCATTCAAAATTTTAATTGTGATTTATCGAGATCGATATAAATATTCAAATAAGTTTTAAGTTTTAGTTAAAAACTTATGTAAGATATTTTGCTAATTCGTTTTTTTTTTTTTTTTTTTTTTGATTTAGCCCATCAACTCAGGAATACTATAAAATGTAGTAACTGATTCGAGACAGCACCCGCTAGCAAAAGCTGTTTTGAGCAAAACCTGGCTATTTCGGTCAGACCATGCCAGTGATTTCGGTCAAATGGTGCCACTGATGC
>Ga0076930_100132_pt1 | contig 108442 bp, 97 predicted proteins | sample HotLakConsoUCCRE_FD_71149 | JGI IMG/M metagenome (GOLD analysis project Ga0076930, IMG submission 71149) | Hypersaline microbial mat communities from Hot Lake, Washington, USA - Hot Lake Consortium UCC-RE (version 3) (version 3) ...
AACGCCTTTGAATTTCAACCCACAAAATCACTCGAATGTCAAGGCGTAACTCCTGAACGCTTAAAACGGGGCTCGTTTTCTCATCATCTATGCGGGGCCTGTTATTCCTAGAAATAGCCTTATGCTTCATTGCCAAGCCGGTTTGACTCGATGAAGCGCAATGATGACGGTCAGCAGCCACAAGAGCCCGATCGCAATACCGACCAGGACATCGCTGGGCCAGTGGGCACCTAGCACCAAGCGCGAACTGACAATCAAACTGATCCACAGCCCTACGGCGATCGCGATCAATAATCGTTCGACCCAATTGCGGGTCGCGCAACAGCCCAAGTAGCCCAGCAGACCGTAAACGGTAATCACCACAACGGTATGCCCCGAAGGAAACGAATGGAGGCCAGAGGCGGCTACGCCATCGGCAATTAAATCGGGGCGATCGCGATTCCAGTAGCCCCAGCCAATCCACACCAGCGCAAACTGCAACCCATAACTGGCCATCATGGTAGCTGCTAACAATGGTTGCGATCGTGCCACCATCATGCCAATAAACCCACACACCACCGGCACCATACCCAGCAAATTGCCGGGGGACTCCCAGGTGATCGCCCGCGCGAAATTCAGCGGCAGACGGTCAGCCAAAATCGGTAGCCAGTAGGCATCCCAAGCTTGCAAACCCTGGTCAGTGTGGCCTTTGACGGCGAGGGTCAGGGCAAATGTGAGCCCCGCACAAATGCCTAATCCGATAGCTAGGGTGCCTGCCCATTTTTGCCAAATTTGCCTGGGAATTTGTCGACTGTCTTTCCAAAAGCGGTACCAACCAGTTTTAACGGTATGAACGGTGATCCAGCGTGCCATAGGTTTGAGAAATGGAGACCGCGATCGCGAAGTTGCCTCAAACTCCTAATCGTGGTTGGTAGTTTACGTCTCTCAACGGCTTTTCACCTGCCTCTAGAGATAGACCTACAGGATAGAACTCGGTTGACCGCCGTTCACATGTTTCGTCAGCAAGATGTTTTTGTCTGCCGTTAGGTCCACGATGAAGACGAGTTTTGCCCATTTTGCTTTGTTGGTTGGGATCTCCGCTTTTCTACGCATGTTGGACCGATGAATCTTCGCCCTAAAAAAAGTCGCCCTAGCAACGTCATTATTAATGTCTTTCTCAGCCTGGTAGCGCTAATTGGCCTATTTGTGCTGGGACAACTTTTCCAGTCATGGGGTCAAGAGAGCACGGACCAGAGCGATCGCCAATCGTTCATCTTGGCTGACGGCAGGTCTGCAATTCAATGATTTTCCCATCATCCAAATTTCGTTTGCTCACCAATATGAATTTGGGCTTTTGGGGCATGCAGATCGGCAACGGGTTGCAAACGGCCAACGCCAGCGCCCTATTCGAAAGCCTGGGAGCCGAGGTGAGTCAACTCCCGCTGTTGTGGCTTGGGGCACCGCTAATGGGACTCGTGGCTCAACCCATTGTCGGCGAGTTGAGCGATCGCACCTGGAATACCTGGGGTCGCCGCCAACCCTACTTTTTGGGGGGGGCGCTGCTGGGCACCGTGACGCTTGTGGCACTACCTCTGGCGACGCAGCTCTGGCAAGCGATCGCCCTGTTCTGGTTGTTACAACTCGGTCTTAATATTGCCATTGCGCCGAGTCGTCCGTTTGTCGGCGACTTGCTCGCCCCCGAGGACCGCACCTTGGGCTATACCATTCAAGGCTTTTGCGTGGGACTGGGAGCCCTGACGGCTTCGGGCTTACCTTGGGTGTTTCAGCAGGTGTTGCATCTGCGGGCGACAGCAGACGTGGGCACCCCCCCCGCCATCACCGGAGCTTATTGGCTGGGGGCAGTCATTTTGGTAGGGGGCACCCTCTGGACCTTTTGGACGGTGGATGAGCCACCGCCACCCACCGATGTTGAAGAGTTAACCTCCGCGATCGCGGGCCTCCGTCAAACCCTGGGCGCGATCGCCCAGGCTCTGCCCAACATGCCGTCCATGATGCGACAGCTCATCGGCGTCCAAATCCTCACCTGGGCAGGCATTTACTGTTCGTTTTTGTACCTGCCAACAGCGATCGCCTTCAACATTTTTGATGCGCCCAATCGGCAGTCCGCAAGCTTTGTGCAGGGCATTGAGTGGGCCGGAGTGTGTATTGCTTTCTACAATCTCGTTTGTCTGGGCATCTCGTTTTTGTTGCCCCGGCTCTGTCAGCGGTGGGGCCGCGTGACCATCCACGCTGTTTGTCTAATGTGTGGGGCGATGGGGCTGATTTCCCTCGGCTGGATTCACCACCAGTATCCCGTTTTGCTTTCCATGATTGGCGTCGGCATTGCCTGGGCCAGCGTCTTGTCCATTCCCTACTCGTTGTTAATGGATGAGCTGTCAGAAGCCCAAAGCGGCGTCTATATGGGCCTGTTTAATGTCTTCATCGCCCTGCCTCAACTGCTCATGTCGCTGGGTTTTGGCTGGGTCATGCACTCGGTTTTGCAGGGCAATCGCCTCTGGGCTTTAATGCTCGGAGGCGTATCCATGGGGTTGGCCGCCTTACTGATGTTGGCGGTCTCCGAACCGGCGTTTCGAGAATCGCCCGATGTCCCGCCCGGTAGCGATCGCCTCCTTGCGACCAAAGAGTAGCGCTCGATTGGGTCATGCCGGTTAAGTAGATGGGCTTAATTATTTGTCGGATGGGTTAGCGCCAGCGTAACGCATCAAATCCCTGTGGAATGGTGCGTTACGGCTTCGCCTCACAGCACCCTACAACATTGTTTGTTTATGTCCACCTACTTAAGCCCCTGGTAAGCGTTGCCAGCCCCAAACTTTCTACCCGGTTTAAGCGGTCCCCCTTTAGACAGATGCGGTGCTTTTGCTGTTCATTTAAGGTGCTGTCATTAACGACTAAGTTTCGAAAGTTGCTTGATTGAGGAGATTAAAAATTGCCTCACTTTTGACGGTTGAGACCCTTGACGATGAAGAATTTAAAATCGCCAAACTTAAATCGTCAAGCTTAATTAAATAAGGCATAAAACGTTTTGGCGGGTTCCGTTTACTAGTGGTGTTGAGGGGTAGAGCAAGCCGCATATCTCAGCCGTGAGGGGCTGACTGCCGATGTCAAATTGACGATGCAAAATACTCACCATTTAGGGAACTAGAGCTAGCAACCATGAAATTAATTCTGCAAACCGTTTTGAAATGGTTCACTTCATTTTTTCAATTTTTTGAGCTGCAAGCTGATAAAGCCTGGTGGATTAGAATTAAGACTGAAGACCCAAACTACATCTATTATTTTGGGCCTTTTGAGAATCGGGCGATCGCTCAAAAAAAGCTACCCGGCTTTGTGGAAGACCTGAACGACGAAAATGCTCAAGTTTCCAGCTGCACTGTGGAATGGTGCATGCCACCACAACTTACCATTCAGGGCGGTTATCAACCTGTCAGCTTAATGTCTGATTTTTCTCACTAATGGTAAGAGGTGAGCTAGCTTCCCCATCTGCTCATCAGATTTGAATTAGCGAACTTTAACTCGGCGTGAACGGTTAGCTTCTAAAAGTTGAGATACGTTGGGGGCAAAATGTAGGCAATTCAAACGAGTGCATCCCACTTTTGCAAGTTGGCCCTCATCCCCCAACCCCTTCTCCCAAAATGGGAGAAGGGGAGCCGGATTCAAAGTCCCTCTCCCGCTCTGGGAGAGGGATTTAGGGTGAGGGTTACAAAAGTGGGATGCACCCAATTCAAACAAGTTCATCGGACGCTGCACTGGGGTTTATCCCAAAAGATGGATGTGTCGCTATTAAACTGCGCTGCATACTGAAACTTAAGCAATCTTAAAAAACTTTCTAATTATTATGGTTGGCCTTCCCAGTGCAATTAATGCTGTCCAAGAACTGGTCGAGGAAATTTCCCCCGCACCCGTTACATTCAAGCGCATCTCTTCAGCAAAGGCTCTCAAAAACCGTCTGGATTGGGGCAAGCCTGATCTGACGATTATCGACGTGCGCGATCGCTACGCTTTCAACCAAGAAAGGATTACTGGGGCAGTTTTGGTTGATTTAGAGCATCTGATTCATCAAGTGAATCAAATGCTAGAGATTAATCGAGATATCTATATTTATGGGGCTAGCGAAGAAGACACCATTAACGCAGCATCCCAACTTGATCGAGCAGGCTTTCGTCGAGTCGCCATTCTAGAGGGTGGTCTAAAAGCTTGGAAAGCTGCCAAGGGACCGACTGAGGGCCGTTCAGCCTAACCAAGGCCCCTGCTTGCAGGAAAGCATTAGAACTCGGGATCGTTTTTTGCCTGTCAGCATCATGCTTCGAGCGGCTTTTTAGGCTGATTTGTCAACCATTCTTTAGGCTGATTCAGCTACTCCAAGAAGTAGCTGATTTCGCTTATTGTCTTTTGTTTATCAAGTGTTCATGGCTTCTCATTATGACATCATTATTATTGGCGCAGGCGCAGGGGGTGGCACTCTCGCCTATGCTTTAGCCCCAACCGGTAAAAGCATTTTATTGATTGAGCGGGGCGATTATCTACCCCGAGAAAAGGCCAATTGGGACCCCGACAAAATTTTTATCGAGCGGCGTTATCAAGCGCAAGATGAATGGCTGGATGCCAAAATGCGGCCATTTAACCCAGAGACTTACTATCTGGTCGGGGGCAACACTAAACTTTATGGGGCAGCCCTGCAACGGATGCGGGCAGAGGACTTTGGCGAAGTGCGTCATGCTGAGGGTATTTCTCCGGCGTGGCCGTTCACCTATGAAATGTTAGAACCCTACTACACCCGAGCCGAAAGTCTGTTTAAGATTCACGGACAGCGGGGCGAAGACCCGACAGAACCGCCCATGTCAGTGGAATACCCCTATCCGGCGATGCCCCATGAGCCGAGAATTCAGGCGATCGCAGACCACCTCGCGACCCAGGGGTTGCACCCGCTGCACCTGACGCTCGCGGTAAACCGAGATGTCAACAACCCCCGGCGCAGTGCGTGTATTCGTTGCGACACCTGCGATCCTTATCCGTGCCTGGTGGATGCCAAATGCGATGCACAAACGGCTTGTGTTGATCCGGCGTTGACCTATGACAATGTGACGCTGCTGACCCAGACTTACGTGAGTCGGCTCATCACCTCAGCCACGGGCGATCGCGTTGAAAAAGTGGAAATTCAAACGCCTCAAGGCACCGATTATTTATCTGCCGATACGGTAGTCACCGCTTGTGGTGCGATTAATTCAGCCGCGCTGCTGCTGCGTTCCGCCAATGACCATCATCCCCAGGGGTTAGCCAATTCCTCAGATCAGGTAGGGCGCAACCTGATGAAACATAACCACTCAGCGTTGATTGCGATCGCGCCCACGCCTAATCCTACGGTATTTCAAAAAACCTTAGCCATTCACGATTATTACTTTAACGGCCCTGACCAAGACTACCCCCTCGGCCAAATCCAATTGACGGGCAAGGCCAAATGGCAACGACTCAAAAAAATGGCTCCCACTGAGCTACCTCAACATTGGTTGGAATATTTGTCGCAACACTCAGTGGATTGGTGGCTCACCACCGAAGATCTGCCCGACCCAGACAATCGCGTCACCCTGAGCCGACAAGGCCAAATTCAGGTTAACTTTACCCCCAATAATCTCAAGCCCCATTACGAACTGGCCGGTGTTTTAGAGCAGCACTTACGTCAACTCGGGTTTTATTTGTTCTGGCATAAAACCATGGAGCTGGCAGTTTCCTGGCATCAAATTGGTACCTGCCGCATGGGTTTCGATCCCCAAAACAGCGTTTTGGATGTTAATTGCCGCACCCATGATATTGACAATCTTTACGTAGTCGATGCCAGCTTTTTTCCTTCGATGGGGGCGATGAATCCGACGCTCACGATTGTGGCGAATGCTTTGCGCGTGGCGGATCATTTGAAGTCAATGCTGTAAGCCCCAGCCAGTGCTGTCTAACTTTTGTCCCCGAGCGATCGCCCAAACATGCGTTCACCTTTGTCAATAAAAACAGGGCCAACCCGGAGATTGACCCTGACAGGTGAGCCGCTAAGAAGCTGTTTGGTATCAAACATTTGACCGACTACACACGGATTTATATTTATAGGCAAACAATTACTCTAGAGAGTTTTTGTTAAGCATGCTTGGAAACTTGCTGCCAGATGAAAATGGCAATTAACGCTCCAACCACAGACAAGATAATGCCTAGAATATTGAGACCCGCTGAGGTAAAGGCGAGACTACCCGTGGTGATCAAAGTTGCCAGGGTACCCCCGACAAACGAACCGACGATACCTAGAATTAAGGCACTAATCCAACCGCCTCGCTGGTGACCTGGATAAATGGCCTTGGCGATCGCACCGACAATAATGCCAACGACCACCCAGATAATAATTCCCAGTAAAGACATAGACCCTCCTAAACACTAACGAATAACTGAATTGTCAATGATTTTCGCAAAAGTAACCTCTATCTTTTGTTAGAGCAGGTCGGAACCTAAAGACAGGTTTTTCTACTGTAGAGCTTCACTTTTATTCATGATTGAAAATTCAAAGTGCGGGGTGTTGCCTCTCTTGGGGCTGATGTAGAGGGGGAGAGCTTACCCGGCCAGGAAATGTTGTAAAGAGATTTATGGGAAAGCAGATCCCAATGATGCCGGGGTATTTATCTCTGGAGATTTCTTAAGCGTTACAAAGCATACCAAAACCAGTTTAAAACAGGGAGTGTTCTCTGGGTGAATAAAATTACTGCGATTTCTGTCCTCAGATCTGCCCCCCAAAATTGAGATCTACCCCTCGACTGGGACAGATTCGGCAATGCCGTATGTGACTTGCTCTGTGGCGATTTTACGATGATATTCTCAGCATCTTAAGCTGCCCTATTCAGGGTTTGAGGTTATCAGTGAGGATATCCCAGTTCAGCAAATCAACCTCAGGGAAGATACAAAAATTGAGCAATTTGCCGAATGTGTTAGTGCGATTAGCACTATCTTTTACGAGATTTCCATCATTATGCGTCCCCCAAAGTCTTCTGACACGGTCCGTGCTTACTTAAAATCAATTGGCCGCGTGCCTCTCTTAACCAAAGAGGAAGAAGTTGTTTTAGGCAAACAGGTTAAGGCCATGATGCAGTTAGAGGCTGCTCGTGAAGACCTGAAAGCTGAGTTGGGACAAGAGCCTACTTGGGAAGCCTGGGCCGACTACACCCAAACGGAAGTTTTCCAACTGAAGAAAATTATTCGCGCTGGCAATCAGGCTAAACATAAAATGATTCAGGCGAATCTACGTTTAGTCGTTTCGATCGCTAAAAAATATACCGGGCGTGATCTAGACTTACTGGATCTGATTCAAGAAGGCTCCATTGGCCTTAACCGAGGGGTAGAAAAGTTTGACCCGGCCAAGGGCTATCGATTTAGCACCTATGCCTACTGGTGGATTCGTCAGGCCATGACTCGGGCGATCGCCGAAAAGAGTCGCATCGTGCGTCTGCCAATTCATGTAACTGAAACCCTTAACAAAATCAAAAAAGCGCAGCGTGATTTGAGCCAACAATTAGGCCGGGCAGCTTCGCTTGAGGAAATTGCTGGACATTTAGAACTGATGCCCCATCAAGTGCGGGATTATCTGCAATATTCCCGCAAGCCGTTGTCCTTAGAAATTCGGGTGGGGGACAATAACGATACCGAACTCGCCGACCTGCTAGAGGTAGACGCCGAAACGCCTGAGCAGACCGTCACGCAAAGTCTACTCCGGGCCGATATTGATCATCTGATGAACTTTTTGACTCCCCAGCAACGCGAAGTTTTAAGCCTACGTTTTGGGTTGAGGGACGGCAATTCTTTGTCTTTGTCTAAGGTGGGAGAAAGATTGAATATTAGTCGCGAGCGAGTTCGTCAAATACAACAACAAGCCGTATCAAAATTAAGGGCAAACTGTAGTCAACTGCGGGAATATTTGACTGCTGTTTAGCGCGCGATCGCGCTCCTGTAGCGATTAAGCAATTCTGAACAGCTCCCAGCGGCTTTAAGAGATCCAGACATCAGCCGTTCGTGAATGAATCTTGAATTAACAAATTAGTTCAATCGTAACCGTCCCCTGAACGGAGTCGAAGGGGACGTTCTAGCTGAGTTTTGGCTTCGACTTCGCTCAGCCAGTGTAGTTCCTGGGACGGTTACGTTCCATCTTACTCTCTGCTTAAGAAGGTCAACCTGTAGTGAGAGGTCACTCTTTCTTGACTTTTATAGGATCAAGCTTTGAGTTAACTCATCCTGCCGTAACGGTAGGTGATAGTTTTTGTCATGCCTTATGAAATGAACGCTCAGTTAAATCAACAGAATTTGCCGTCCTCTCCCATCAAATTACTACAGCAGATGGAATTAGGACAAAACTTGGAAACCGCTTTTGATCAGTTATTACCCTGGCTCGGGCAGCAGTTGAATTGCGATCGCGTATTCCTTTACGTGCGATCGCCCTACCAGCAATTAGGTCGAGTGCCTTTTTGCTGGATCAGACAACCTGATTTTCCAAAAATTTACGATCCTGACTGGAAGCATGAACCTCCGGCTCTGCCCCAGCATGACCCGATGTTTGCAGCGGCACTAAATGCCCAGCCTAGCTTGTTTATTGAGGATGTTAAAACGGCTAATTCGAATGTGGTGAACTACGAATTTGAACGCCAAAATTTTTCCCATCGGGCATTAATTCATGCTCATTTGTGTATTGAGAAAAAGCTGTGGGGAATTTTACAGCCCTGCGTCTTTGATCACCCTCGGCAATGGCAACGACGCGATCGCCAATTGATCGAACAAATTGTCGGTTGGTTAGCGCTCCTCACCCGAGCCTACGTTAATCGACATGCCCCACAACGGGAGGCTGGTTAGACATGATTGTGAACCTGCAAACCGATGGTTGGGAGATCATTTATCACCGCGCCCATGCTTTGCTAGCCGCTCAAATCGCAGGCTATTGGGATATTTGTAAAAACAGCAGTCGTCTTTATGAAACGATCGCGGCAATTTCACACCATGACGATTTAGAAAAAGAGTGGGAAGGCAACCAGTTGACAGCAGCGGGAGCCCCGCTTGATTTCACATTAGAACGGAATGATTCCCTTTCTCGTCTACGTCGCCATGCTGATGAGGCCCTTTACCGGGGGCGTTGGGTCGCGATGCTGATTTCGATGCATAGCTGTTTTTTAAACCAAAGCAAGCGCGACGAAAATCCTGAAATCGCCGAATTTATCGACGAGCAGCAGCAGCGCCAGCGTCAGTGGCGTGACGAACTCAACATTACCAAAGATGAAGCGCTTGCCGCCTATGACTTTATGCGGTGGTGCGATCGCCTCTCGTTAATTTTGTGTCAGCGCCAGGTGCCGACCGGTGGACGTAAACTTGAAATCATTACGGATTATGAGGGGCTGAGCTACACCCTATTTCGCTCATCGCCGGGAGATCTCACCGTCAAGCCTTGGCCGTTTGCCACCGAGAGTTTTAGTATTTCTGTCGATGCCTGCGATCTCTCCCAACTCCAGTTTGAGTCTAACGATCAGTTGAGCACAGCCCTACAAAATGCCCCACGAAAAATCCTAACTTGGCAATTTTCCGCTAACAGCGATGAATAGCTATCTGGAGGTAGTTTTGCTAAATACCCATCCACTAGGGGGCGGTGACAGCAGCAGTCTGTACTGTATAAACCTCATCCAGATTCAGAAGTGGAGTTTTGGCATGTGGGAAACCTCACCGCCTGCGGCACCTCTCCTTGTCAAGGAGAGGTTTGACAAGACTCTGGTTCCTCTCCTTTGAAAGGAGAGGTTAGGTGAGGTTCTGCCCGATCATACAAAACTCCAGTTCTCAACTTAGACGGGGTTTAGCTTGACTTTAAGTAGGTGGGCTTAACTATTTGTAGGATGTGTTAGCGCCTGCGTAACGTATTAGATCCCTGTGGCATGGTGCGTTACAGCTTCGCCTCACAGCATCCTACAACATCGTTTGTTTATGTCCACCTACTAGTACTCGACGGCTTAAGTCCCGATACCGATTGGAAGTCCCTCTCCCAAGGTTGGGAGAGGGATTTAGGGTGAAGGCCAAGGGTGTGCAGATTTACGCCGCACTGTACTAGAGAAGGGGCATTCCGTTTTCTGTCAGTAGTCTTCCAATCTATCCCACGTCAGGGGCTCTCTTTAGAAACAGGAATAAATGGGATGTTGGAGGATGGTTCTCAGCCGTTGCTAATGGCGGATTCTTAGATTTTTCAGCTTCATCCTATCGAGGGAACACAAGGACTTATTTAGAAAGATACGGTACTGATAAGTCCTTATTTCGAGTCATTGAAAAACGCACGATATGCCTAAAGAAAACTATGGTCAAAAAGGGCTCTCTCAAAAGCCTAATATGAATGCTGAGGGCTCTTTAGATGAAGCCACTGATCCCGTTGATCCCAGGGATGTTGAGCCGACAAACGAGTCGGCTAATCGCGCCAATGATGCGCCTGAGAATAAGGAGGCAACTCAAAGACCTCAGACTTCTCAAGAACGATAAATCCACATTTGCAAATTCACTCACTCAACATTAACCATGACTATTACCCCCAATCAAATTCCTGCCCAGAGTCAAGATCGGACTCCCGCGCTAGAAAATGAAATGACGCCCAGGCCGGAGTATGACAATCCCAATTACAAAGGCAGCGGCAAACTTAAAGATAAAGTCGCGCTCATTACGGGTGGCGACAGTGGTATTGGCCGTTCGGTCGCCGTATTTTATGCTAAAGAAGGGGCCGATGTCGCGATCGTCTACTACGATGAGCACGACGACGCTAAGGAAACCCAGAAAGCAGTAGAAAAGTATGGCCGCCGCTGCATTTTGTTACCGGGCGACATTCGTAATGAAAGCTTTTGCCATGGTGCCGTCCGCAAAACTTTAGACGAATTTGGGCGACTCGATATTCTGGTTAACAATGCTGCCGTTCAATATCTTGAGCCGTCATTAGATGACATTGATTCGTCACGATTAGGCGATATTTTTGCCACTAATGTTTTCGCGATGTTCTATTTCACCCGAGCTGCAGTTCCCCATATGAAAGAGGGGAGTTCTGTGATCAACACCACCTCGATTAACGCTTACAAAGGTAATGCCAAGTTGTTAAGTTATTCAACTACGAAGGGGGCCATTCTGGCATTTACCCGTTCTTTAGCTGAGCCCATGTTGGAAAAAGGAATTCGCGTCAATGGCGTTGCGCCTGGTCCGATTTGGACGCCGTTTATTCCGGATGCTTTTTCCGGTGAGGCGGTGGAGAACTTTGGTAAGCAGGTGCCCATGCAGCGTCCGGGGCAACCCATGGAAGTCGCGCCCAGTTTTGTCTTCTTGGCTTCCGAAGATGCCTCCTACATTACCGGGCAGGTACTGCATCCCAATGGTGGCGTTGTCGTCGGGGCTTAAAACGTCGGTAAGTAGATGGGCTTAATTATTTGTAGGATGTGTTAGCGCCAGCGTAACGCATCAAATCTCTATGGAATGGTGCATTACGGCTTCGCCTCACAGCACCCTACAACATGGTTTGTTTATGTCCACCTACTTACAGAAACCCGGTTTTTGCTGGGTGAAAGAGCAAATCTCTTCAGTTAGCCCACCAAGAAATCGGGTTTCTAGCCCAGTTGCACCGAGTGCATCCCACTTTTGCAATGAGTATAAATGCCCAGCGCTAAACTTGAGACTGTCCCCTGCCTGAGGTTCTCCGATGGATGCTGCTAAAAAAAACGAAATTCAAGCCCACGCCCGCGCCATTGCGGCGCTGCTGTATGAAGAGGCTGACGCTGAGCAGGTGCAAACCCTGGCCGGCATCGAAGACACCGTTCGTGCCCAGTTGCTGAAGCATGTCAGTCCAGAAATCGGAGTTTTTTTATCGAAACGAGCAGCGGCACGACTCGAGGACGCCGCCGACTTTGCCTGCATCCTCGCCGTCACCCACATTCCCCACTTCCGTGAAGCCTTTGAAACCCGCATCGATGTGACCAAAACCCCCGACGGCTCCCAGCTCATCGTCTCCATGTGAAGCCCCTAGAAACCATCAAGGCGTTGCTGAATGCGTAGATGATTTGGCGTAATTTTGGATGAGCTTTCAAGGGTCTGAGCCGCTCATCATTCATTGAATCAGCAACGCTCAAACAAGTTTTAAGCCTTGCCCCACAGACAACTGAAAGCCGCCTAACGGTGAAGTGCAGCGGCGGCAATTAATACATAACACCCAACCGATGACTTTTGTCCGTCCGCTGCCACGCAGTGTTAGGCTTCTAGACTAAACCGAGCACACGACGTACAGCATTATCCAAATCTTCCCCTGATGGTAGATTTGCACCAGCTATAAATCGACCTGAAAACTCCTCCAGTTTAAATTTTATTTCTCGTTCAAGAATAAGATGACGTTGTTGCCCATGTTCAACTGGACTAGATAAGGAGTAAGTGTGAACGGTCAAAACATCTGGTGCACATTCATTCACTAGCGGAATATCAGCCCCTATGACTTCTTCAAATTTTTGATACACAATATTTGGTAGCACAAAGTATAAACCGCTCGCGACCAAATTTGATCTTGAATAAATAAGACCCTTGCGAATTAGCTGCGGAATTAAACGTTTGTGGACATTAGCCCAATTCATGCCATGTCCAGATTTGGGAATCAGCGTGTCTGACGAAGTTAAATTTTTATAGGCGTACCAGTTATCACGATAGTTTCCGGTAATATCGATACTTTGGACTTCAATACCTACGTACTCAACAAGATCTCCATTGTCAACTCTAGCTAATACCCAATCCATAGACAGACTTGTCCCTAGTTTTACTTCTTTCCCTGATGTTTGACCCAAAGCAACGACACATTCTGATAAATCATTTCGTCGGGGAATATATTCCTCATAAGTTAAAAACTCTAAGCTATCTCCAAATGCATCGATTGCCACTCTCTTAAGCGAAGCATATCGGTTTTCATACATACGGTTAGGACAAATTATGCAGTCTCCATAAGGAGAGGTAACGCTACATGTGCCATAGATAATAGTTTGATCGTGGTTTGTCTTAGTACATGCCTTTTCGATGAAAGGACATGCTCCCAAGTTCCACAAACTTCGGCTTACATTAGACAGATCATCTGGTGCATATCCAAATATTTCGACAATATCTTTTTTGGGTCTTTGCACCATCTTTTAGCCACCTATCATTGACTTTATTGATTCTCCAATAGCCTTCGCCATGAGCGGTGGAACTGCATTACCGACCTGCTCATATTGTTGGGTAATGCTTCCTGTAAATTTATAATGATCTGGGAATGACTGGATACGAGCTGCTTCGCGCACCGAAATTATTCGATCTTGTTCTGGATGAAAAAAACTACCCCAATGAGGGTCACATTTAGTTAGTACGGTCGAGCATAGAGAATCAGGATGCAATCTTCCATAGCGCTTAGTATGATCACTGCGACGTGCTCTTTTCATTCCAGCAGGCAAGAGTTCATAAGGAATGTCACGCCAACTTCCACCTTGAGGAATGTATTTTAATCTTTCCAAGTTTACTTTTCCTAAACTTGCACAACTATGATTCCAGACTTTGTATGAGTAATGCCGTAAAGTAGCTTGATATTCATTTTGTGGGGCTTTTGCATAATCAAGTACTTCATTTCTACTTCCACTCTCGATAGGTGGCAAGTCAGAAATAGCGTCCCATACCGTTGTGTACTTCTTTAGAGTTGAAGCAAATAGAGGAAGAACATTAAAGCATAGCTCTTTTGCCCCTGCAAAATTTGCTATTGCTTTAGCGTTATGGGTAGGCTTTGGAAACTCAATTCCTTTTTTACTTTGCCTAATGCCGATGAATATAGTCCTAAAGCGCATTTGTGGTACACCGTAATGTCCAGCAAACAGGATTCGATGCTCGACAGTGTATCCTAAAGATTGGAGCACATTATAGATTTGCTCAACCACTGTGCCTTTACAGAGCTGGATAATTCCAGTAACATTTTCAATCAAGACAGCTTTAGGCTGTAAGACAGAAGCTACTCTAAGGAAGTCTTTAAATAAATGATTGCGTTCATCGTCAAGCGTCCTTATAGGTGCATTCACTGAGAAGCCTTGGCAGGGTGGGCCACCTGCCAATAAGTCTAATTCACCAGTCTGGAGACTAAGATTTTGTTTCAAGTTCAGTTCGCACACCTGACGAACATCACCAACGACAACCTTTACACCAGGGTTATTTTTCTTGTAGGTTTCTGCGTACTGCTCTACCAGCTCATTAGCTAGTATGGCTTGGAAACCGGCCATCTCCAGACCACAAGACAAACCACCTGCACCAGCGAATAAATCAATAAACTTCACGCAGACGAACTTAGAGATCTGATGAATTATAGCAAAGTTAGGGGCAATCTTTTGGATTGAGTGAATGTATTCCAGGATTTTAAGGCTAGCCTTGGGATAAACTTTGGAACCACCAATTTTAGACGGAATTCACTCGGCTGAGCATGGGGCTACTTGCCATCTGATGTTCCTAGACAACAGCAGTCCAGATCTTTAAAGCACTATAAGCATCTTCACTCACTCCACGACGCGAGAGTTATTTATCTTGCTAGCTAACAATTTCAGCAAGGAACATTATGCCATCCTCAACCCTTTTTTTGATTGAGTTGAGCTGTTGAAAACTAAACGTTCCAGCAGAGCCATGAGTGCCGTCATTAAATACGCGAAAGAGTTGAACAATATTCTCCATGTCCTGCTCTACGAACTCCTCAAGGACATCTTCTAGCATGCCTTTTCGGGTTAGCAAGAATTTTAGTTTAGATCTTCGCGTTGGCTTTCCCTGATCTGTCCTATCACAACTTGGCATTGAGCTAATGACATCTGCATCTGGCGCTCTAAGCTCAAGTATTTGGCTAATAATTTCACGTGCGCTTGTGCAGAAATGCCTTGCTGCGTCAGGGTTACGTGGATTAAGGGCATAAACCGCACCTTGCCACCGACCGTCGAGGTCATCAGAGATCTTGCGTAGCTCGTCTAGCAGCGTTGCATCTTGCTCCCTACTGGCTTCCGCTGAATCAGGCTCCAAACCGGATAGTAGACTGAGAACTTCCAGGCTGTTTGCAGTTTCCCTCTCAGAGAGATCGAGAAATCGATTGTATCTTGGATCAAAATTTTGCGTCTCAGATTGCTGCTCTAAATGGGTATATGCCTCATATAAGGAGTTAACAGAAGTACGGTATACAACGTACTGCGTTTTCTTGGTAGGTTGTCCACTCAATTTGGCTAATTCACGTTTAATTCGTTGCCGATTTGCTCGGACACGCGAGTTATAAGTGCGTACCTCTCGGTTGTAGTCATCAACTACTCGTTTGACCTGCTGGTTATAGCGTTTAACCTCGCGATTATATTTATCGATCGCTTGTTGAGTTTTACGCTGAGCTTGCCGCAACTTGCTTTGCAGCTGGGATGCTGAGATTCTTCGTGTCATAAAGTTCCTAGTCAAAAGCTGCGGAGTATCTGCCTGTCCACACTAGCCATAGAGCAGTCATGCGCAAATTTTAGCTTTCTGACACTAGACTATAGTACCCTTGTCCGATTTTGAAATAATTTGTAAAAAATCAAATGCCAAAACATGCTTTAGGCTAGCTTGATCAACTGATGCAATGTTGCGACCCGTAAGCCTAACTATTTATTGGACTGACGCATTCCACATAACTCCCCTACTGGGGTGATTAGGTAGAAATACGTCAGCCTAATCCCCTCATTGGGGTGATTAGATGGAAATATGTCAGCCTAACTACCCTATTTGGGTGTTTAGGTGGAAAGATGTCTGCCTATTTCCCCCTTAGTTATAGCCACGTGGTGCGAAGAGGGAGAAATTCTTTGACTTCTGTTTATCAGAAGCGATCCCGCAGGGGGTCCAGAGGACGATCGCCCCACGAAGCAACTACGCCAACGCCCCCTCGTCAACAAATCAACAAATACGGTTGTACGGCAAGAGCGCTTCTTGTACTATTTTTTCCACGGGGAATGGTTCTAGGCGGGGAAGAGAGGAGTTCGCAGCTCCTCAAATCCCCTGAACATCCCGACTTAGCAGTGGTAAGACGAGATATCTAGGATCATTTTATGATCTAGCTTCTTCGTTGCGCCTCATTTGGGAAACGCTAGACACGTTCCCCGTTTTCCTTAACCCGAAAACGGAGACACCCGCATGTTTCAATCATCCGGCGGTGGGGGCAATGCCCCTGCCAGCTTTAACCTACCCTCCTTTAGCCAGGAGACCGTTCGTCATCTCTTGATTGGCGACTATGGCGCGATCGCCGCCACCATCCACCGCTTAGAAGTGCTCGGTTACTGCGATCGACTCGCCTGGAGCGAACCCCTACCCACCGGACGCACCGGCGAATACATCAGCGTCATGACCCGCAAGCGCACCCTGTCGTAGCAGGTAACGCATAGAACCCCGGTTTCTGGTGCAGGTTTGACCTGTCGGGAGAACTGCGACCAAAGAAACCGGGATTCTGGGCCATCAGGCGCAAACAGCCGCATCGAACTCCGCAACATACTCCCCCAACGACAAACCTTTAAAGGTTTGCCGCTAATGCTGATGCCTTTGCTACAAATACTTAAGCCGTCGCGATGAATGCTGAAAGATTTACAGCTAACGCTTAGAGGTTTGCTGTAAACGCTGACACCCAACCGTTAATACCAATTCTCCAAATTCAGGCTACAAAACCTGTGCCTTCAAAGCCCCTCTCCCAAGCTTGGGAGAGGGGTTTGGGGTGAGGGCTAAGTGTAGCGGCGAAGTACAGAATTGGTATAAACCAGATGCCAAGTGCGAATTGGGCGACAAAGTTTGCGGTTAATTCTGAAGCGATCGCCATCAATCAGAGTATTAAGATACGCACGAAAATGCTTTAAAGTCTTGACTTGAGGACAGGGTTATCTTTGCCAGACGCGGGGCACCGTGGTGAAGTCGCCGCCGTAGTGAGGCCGCAACAATTGCCAAACCGCGACAAACCAGCGCCGCACTTCACTGGTGGCATGGCCGCGATAGCGACACAGCAGTCCCCGTTGCAGGCGAGTCACCCCCACTTCTCCGCGCGGATTGGGAAGAGCGGCCCAAGCATCGCGGACAGCGTTTACCAGTGCCACATCGGGCAGGGTGCCGACCCAGGCCAGGGTACCAATGACGGGACACTGCTTCAGCGCATGGGGACTGCGCCACAGGTCCTCGCTGCCGACGAGCCGCTGCGGGTCGACCCAAATGAGTTGGTCGTCATGCCAGACCTCGAAGCGCGATCGCACCTCCCCCCGACAAAACCGCTCGCCTCGCGCGGTGCGCCCCAGCCGCAAGATATCCCACCCGAGCCAGTGAGCACCAGCAGCGAGTTCTACCCGCCAGGTTTGGTGATACTGCGCCCCCTCAAATACGATCGCCTCCTGGGGCAACCATTCCAGACAAGCGCCCGACTCGACGCGGATGTGACCGTTCACCGTCGCTGGTTCCGGATGATCGCTGTAGATTTTGGCGGCGGCAGCGGTCGTTACGAGGGCATGGGTGTTCGGCTCCAGATGCAGGTCGTAGCTAAGGCGATCGCCCCCGACCATGCCCCCCGCTGTGTGCAACAGCACCGACTGACAGACCCCTGGCCCTTCAGGATAGAACGGTCGCTGCACCTTGAGGGGAGCCTGGGTTTGCACCTGGGGCACCGTGCGATCGCCCCGCTGGTGAAACCTCAATGTGGCTTTTCCCTGCCACGATCGCCCGGCATTGATTTGAGCATTGGCTGCTGGCTCTAGCACTTCAGACCCCAAGGTAAACGCTCCCACTTGTGAACCTGGCTGTCAGAATACCGGAATCGGCCGCGTTCATCACCACTTCTAGGAGATCTCCTTAAACGATCAACGGGAAATTATCTGCGGATAAATTATCTGCGGATGGAGGTAGATGGATGGATGGGGCAGTTTCGAGTTGGGGAGCCGTCCGTGATGGCAGGCGGGTCGCTGAGAGTAATTTTGCCTGCATTTGCTCACGCCAGCTTTAGGCTACGCTGGAGCCAAGTTTCTTCACGGTTTACCCGCGTCACAACATGATGGTTCGTCCCCTGCGCTTTGCCATTATCAGCGATCCGCACATCGCCCGACCCCACACCATCGCCCCCACCCCCCAGCGGTTTCATCTGGTCGAGGTCAGCATTCCCGCCATGGAACAGATTTTGCGATCGCTAGAAACGCAAGCCCTCGACTTTTTGCTGCTGCCCGGCGACTTGACCCAGCACGGCGAACGCGAAAATCATGACTGGCTGGTCAACCGGCTACGGCAACTCCCCTTTCCCGCCTATGTGGTGCCGGGCAACCACGACATTATTACGCGGGACGGCAGCGATCGCACCATCGGTCTGGCGGAGTTTCCTCCGCTCTATCGCGACTTTGGCTACAGCGGCGATCGCCCCTACTACCATCAGGAACTGGCACCCGGCGCACATTTGATCGGCCTCAACTCCATTGCCTTTGATGACGAGGGGCAGCAACTTTTCTCGGGCTTTGTGGATGGGGCGCAACTCGACTGGCTCACGCAAATGCTGGAAAAGCTGCGATCGGAGTGGGTGATGGTCGCCATTCATCACAACGTGTTGGAACACCTGCCCGGTCAGTCGCGCCATCCCATGGGTCGCCGCTACATCACCAAAAATCGCGACGAACTGATGCGCCGACTGCGGCAGGGGGGCGTCAAGCTCCTGTTCACGGGGCATCTGCATGTGCAGGATATCGCCCAAGCCGGCGACCTCTGGGAAATCACGACGGGCTCTCTGGTCAGCTATCCCCACCCTTATCGAATTTTGACCCTCACGCCCCAACCGACTGGGGCCATGCAGCTCGCGATCGAGAGCCAGCGCGTTCAAGCAGTGCCCGACTGGCCCGACTTGCAAACCACCTCGCGCCAGTGGATGCGCGATCGCTCCCAGCATTTCATGGTCAAGTTTCTCACCAGTCCGCCGTTCAACCTGCCGGTGGAGAAGGCGGAATTTTATGCCCCCGAGCTGCAAGACTTTTGGGCAACGGTTTCCGCTGGGGATGGTCTGTTTGACTATGCTCACTTGCCCCCTGAGCTCAATCGCGTGTTCCAAGCCTTTGGGGCGGTGGATGCCGCCGGGCGGCATCGCCCCATCGATAACCAGGCCACCCTGCGGTTTTCCGCTGCCCATGCTTAGCTAAACCACGTCCAAATTGAAAACTGGAGTTGTGCTTGCTCGGGAAAACCTCACCTAACCTCTCCTTGCCAAGGAGAGGCACCAGAATCTAATTAAACCTCTCCTTGGCAAGGAGAGGTGCCGCAGGCGGTGAGGTCGGGCCAGATGGCAAAGCTCCACTTCTGAAACTGGATGAGGTTTAGCCGCCGGGGTGGTCTGTCAGTCAACGCCTCAAGCCCCCGCTCGCCATCGCCGCAACGACTCCTGACAAGCAATTGGTCGATCGCCCCAGCCGTCATCCTCACTCGGGCGATCGCGATAGCTGAATCTCGTACTCCAGCGTCGATTGAGCGAAATAGCCGGGTTGGAGGGTGCCGGAAACGGGAGCGGCGTCTTTTGGATGGGCGGCGGCGGCCAGGGGCACATGGCGATCGCTCACCGCCAGGCCGTGGGTGGGGTCAAACCCCCGCCACCCCCCACCGGGAATGTAAACCTCAGGCCAGGCATGGAGTTCGCGACTCTCCTGGGCCTCGTCCCCTTCCTGATAACCGCTGACAAACCGGGCCGCCAACCCCACCGCCTGACAGGCTTCCATAAACAGCACCGCAAAATCGCGACAGGACCCCGCTTGCTGACGCATTGTGATCCCCGCTGGTTGCGAATCCCCATCAGGCCGATGAAAATACTGGAAATCCTGATAAATGGTCTGGGTGAGCTGCGCCAGAAATAACCCCACATTCCCCTGCACATCATGCAGCAGGGTTTGCGCCATCTCCACCACCGCAGGACTCGGCAACGTAGAGAGCGCCGGGTGCAAATAGGGGGCCAGGTGCGCCGCGATCGCCTGCGGATATTCCACCGGGGCTGTCATCGCCCAGGGCTCGCTGAAATAGTCAAAGGGATTGTCGCGAAAGGTCTTGACCGCCGCTTCGGTGTGAATTTTGAGTTCTGTGACTTCAGCATCGGGAAACCACAGCCGCAGGCAAACATTGCCCTCCATGTCCAAAATTTCGGAGAGCTTGTCGGGCGGCGGCAAAATCGTCACCGAAAACTGCTGCAGGTGTTGGCTACCGTCACTGCGAGGCCGCAACCGCACCGTCTGGGGACCCAGTTTGACGGGTTGCGGATAGTGATAGCGGGTCGTATGGGAAATGTGATAAAGCACAGCGATCGTCCTTTCAAGAGGCCAGTGGCACCGCCATAAAGTCTTCGTAGATGTGCTCACCTACCGTGTTTAGACGGGTTTGCAGCTTGTCGAGAAACTCATGCAGCCCCATGTCGAACACTTCGTCCAGGGTCATGTATTCTAACTCCGATCGCAGCCGTCCTAACGTGCGCTCGCTGCTGTTGCACCAGCTCCCGATGGTTGTCCCCGTAATTTGGTGGAGCGATCGCTCCGCCTGCAACAGGCAGAACTGAATGGACCGGGGAAACTCCGGATCGAGAATCAAAAACTTGGTGATGCCCTCTGGTGTCACCCGCCGCTGCCGCTTTCGGTACATTTCGTAAGCACTCGCCGACTTCAGCAGCGCAATCCACTGCAACTCGTCCAACGGCGTACCCACATCCCTCACCGAAGGCAGCAAAATGTAGTATTTCACGTCGAGAATGCGAGCGGTTTTGTCGGCCCGCTCTAGCAGCCGCCCCAACCGGCCAAAATTCCAGCCCTCATTATGGGCCATCGTCGCCTCCATCACCCCAGCAAATAAGTGACTAGCCGTTTTGACCTCGGGGTAAAAGCTGTAAAGCTGTTCGGCGGAGATTTCCGTGTTGGCCGCCTCTTTCACCCAGAGATAAAAGGAATTGACCTGCTCCCACATCTCTGACGAAATGGTCTCGCGCACCGCCCGCGCATTCTCCCGCGCCGATTTCACACAAGACAGGATGGAATTGGAATACTCACTATCAAAGGTGAGGAATTTGAGTACGTTGTGGGCACTGGCGTCACCGTAACGCGCTTTGAATCGATCGCGATCGCCCGTCGTTGTCACTAATGGTTCCCACTGTTCGGTCATGCCCGCCACCGACGTATCCAGCAGCAAGTTCAAGTTCACCTCGACAAACCGAGCGACATTTTCCGCCCGCTCAACGTAGCGATTCATCCAATAAATCGAATCGGCAACTCGGCTTAGCATGTGCCCTCCTTCACTACCCAGGTATCTTTACTACCGCCGCCCTGCGACGAGTTGACCACCAGCGACCCCCGCCGCAGCGCCACTCGGGTCAGCCCCCCCGGATTCACGTAAACGTCGCGACCGTAGAGAATGAACGGACGTAAATCAACATGACAGCCTTCAAACTGACCATCGATCAGGGTCGGTACGCGGGACAGCTTCAGCGTCGGCTGGGCAATGTAATTGCGCGGATCGGCCTGAATTTTTTCGGCAAATACCGCCCGCTCTGCCGCTGTTGCGTGTGGCCCCATCAACATACCGTAGCCCCCCGAAGCGTTGGTCGCTTTGACCACCAACTCATCCAGGTGAGCCAGCACATACTCCCGCTGTTTCGGATCTTCGCAGAGATAGGTCGGCACATTGGGCAGGATTTGCTCTTCGCCGAGATAATAGCGAATCATCTCCGGCACATAGGCATAAATCATTTTGTCGTCGGCGACGCCCGTGCCCGGAGCATTGGCGATCGCCACCCGGCCTTTGCGATACACCTCCATCAGTCCCGAGACGCCCAGCATCGAGTCCGCCCGAAACGCCTGCGGATCCAAAAAATCATCATCAATGCGGCGATAGATCACATCGACCCGGCGCAATCCTTTGGTCGTCCGCATTTGCAAATAGCCATCGGTGACCACCAAGTCACGCCCCTCGACCAGTTCCGTCCCCATCTGCTGCGCCAGAAAGGAATGCTCAAAATAGGCCGAGTTGTAAATCCCCGGACTCAGCACCACCACACAGGGATCCGACAAGTTTGACGGAGCGAGATTGAGCAACGCTTCCAGCAATTGACTGGCGTAGTCGTCCACCGGCTGAATATCCAGCGCATCAAAAAAGCCGGGAAAGGAACTTTTCATCACCCGCCGATTTTCTAACACGTAGGAAACGCCGGAGGGGCAGCGCAAATTATCTTCTAAGACGTACCATCGACCGTCTTGATCTTTGACCAAATCAGTCCCCGTAATGTGGCACCAAATGCCTTTAGGCGGCTGCAACCCCATGCAGGGCCGCAAATAGCCAGGAGCCGTCTCGATCGCCTCTCGCGCAATTACCTGATCCTTAATGATTTTTTGGTCGTTATAGATGTCGTGAATAAAGCAGTTCAGCGCCTCAATGCGCTGCTTCAAGCCTTTTTCGAGCCATTCCCACTCACTGTAGGGCACGAACCGGGGAATCACATCGAAGGGAAAAATCCGCTCGGTGCCCTGATTGTCGCTGTAAACGTTAAACGTCACCCCGAGCTTAAAGAGCATTTTTTGCGCCGCTTCCTGTCGCCGCTGCAGTTCTTTGAGCGGCAGCGACTGGATGCGGCGAACCAGTTCGGCTGCTGCCGGTCGAGGGGTGCCCTTCGCCTGAAACAGTTCGTCATAAAAATCGCCGGGATCGTAAGTATCCAAGCAGGCCATGCATTCTCTCCAAGCCAATCGAATAACTCATACTGGGTTACACGACCTGTATACCGTAACAGCGGATACCCTCGGGGAAAGCTTAATGCCGATACAAGAATGTGTCGGGAGCGGTGGATCGATGCAGTATGGCGGCAAAGAACAATTTATGCCGATGCTTTAGAGTCGCGCTACCGAATCGGGGCTCCCCGCTGTCGCCGCCCCCTTGTCAGAGGCTAATCCTGTAGGAGATTTAAATGCTGCTCTGATAATGCGCTCTTGTTGGCTGGCCCTGCTGGCCGTCCTGAGTGACTGAGCGTTTTGGAGCCGGTGAGAGTAAGGGGGGCAGGCTAGGAAGCCTACCCGACCGGTTATCTACTCGTGTTTGAGCGACAGGACATCGCGATCGCCGCCCTGATGAGGCTGAAAGTTACGTGGCGTCAGGTTTCTGGAAAATCCTTACCGGATTAGGCCAGAGGGGCTCCACCTGGTCTGAATTGGTCGCTCAGGTATGGAAAATTGGGATTCAGGACCAGCCGTAGGGTGGCACCGCCCCCCGGCCTTAACTCAGTGGCATTCGTCTAAGGTTCTGAAATATCGGTCAAATCGGGACCATCGGGTACCGCCGCCAAGTTCCATTCGATCGGAGGCATACCCGCCGCCGCCTCGCGCAGCGCTACTTCCCAGTGCTTGCGCATTTTGATCAGATAAGGATCGCCAGCGTAAAACCGGGCTTTGTGCCCAATCTGAAAGCTGTCGGTGTGATACATGATCAAATTGACCGGTGGCCCCACCGACAAATTCGATCGCATCGTGGAGTCAATCGAGAGCAAGGCATACTTCGCCACATCTTCGATCGCCGATTCGTAGGTCAGGGTGCGATCGAGAATGGGCTTGCCGTACTTGGTTTCGCCAATTTGCAAAAATGGCGTTTCGGGGGTGCTGCGGATACAGTTGCCCTGACTGTAAATCAAGTAAAGTTGCGGTTCCTCACCTTTAACCTGACCGCCCAACAAAAAGCTGCACTGAAAGTCAATTTTGTCCTTTTGCAGCCAGGGGCGATCGACTTCCTGCAAGTTGCGGATGCAGTTGCCGATGTAGCGAGCAATGTCGTACATCGTCGGCAGGGAATGCAGATTGATTTCGGCATTGACAATCAGGTCACGCTCTAAGGAATGCAACACTGACTGCGTGATCGAGAGATTGCCTGAGGTGCAGAGGATCAGAGTGCGATCGCCCGACACCGAATAATCAAATAGCTTGCGGTAGGAGGAAATATAGTCGACCCCTGCATTGGTGCGAGAGTCAGCCGCAAGCAACACACCTTGCCGCACATGAATGCCTAAGCAATAAGTCATTGAGAAAGTAGGAGAGATTAAAACGGCTTTTAGGGCTACTCGACGGAGCTATCGATAAAGGGGGGATGTTTAACGGTTGCTTAAGAATAAATCTAACCGTATTAGACCAAATTTTTCGTCAGATGAACGAAATTTCAGGGCATTCTTCACTTTGCGGGCGACTCTGTCTAGAGGCGATCGCCGCCGCCCTAGTCTTGTAGCCACTGCTTGTGAAAGCGGACATCGCGCCGCCTGCTGAAAGATTGCCAAGCGGGACTGGGCAATCTTCAACAGCATGACCGACACCGCGATCGTCAGGTTTTGAAGCGGCATTCCGGCTTTGGCGATATTGTCACGCTGATCGGGCTAACACGCCGATACGGCAACCCGGTGTCTAGCCATACTGAACTTAGGGCTCTAGTCAGTTGCCGCCCCGTCGACCGTGGTGATAAACCGTTCGAGTTCCTCGCTTTGGTTGCCATAAACCCCAGCAATTTGTTGCTCACAACAGTCGATCGCAAACTCATCCAACTCGGCGGGCTCAATGCCAAACATGCGGCTAAAGGTGTCCGGCTGCACCCGGCAAAAATCGGGCCGTGTGTCATAAATGGTGCACAGCCGCTGCGACTGATCATAGTGAATGCACCAGCCATCTGCCCCCACCAGACTCAGATAATGAGCCAGTTCGTCGGGGGTGAGATAGTCGGCCAGATCGGGGCGATCGCCGGGGGCGAGGTGACAACAAGCGCCACAGCCTTGAATGCATTGCCAATGTGCCATGGGATAAAGGGGGTTCCTCCCTTAGAATTTTGTAAAGTTAGTTAAATATGCGTTCCCAACAGCGGATAAAATAGCGCAGTCAGGCTTTTGGAAAGGCCAAATTTGTTGTCTGGGAGGATCCATGGAGTTCATTTCAAATTTTTTCAGTGGTATTAGCTTTGAGTTGATTGCTCAGCTAACCATGCTAGCGATGATCGTGATTGCGGGTCCGGTCATTGTCTTCCTACTGGCGGCCCGAGGTGGCGACCTCTAAACCGTCCGGCGGGAGACCGAGGCTGTCATCAGCAGAGCCATAACCGCTTCGACGTTCTGCAGACATTCCATCGAAAGGGCGCGATCGCACTATTGGCTGCGATCTCGCCCTTTTTCATCGACCCACTACAGCTTGTAGCCAATTTGCCGCAAAAAATCCTGCCGCGCGGTGATATCTTCGGGACCCTCCACCCCTTGCGGCGCAGCCCCATCCACGACGCCTAAAATGCCGCGCCCCTGCTCCGTCTCTGCCACGATCACCTGCACCGGATTCGCCGTCGCGCAGTAGATACCACACACTTCCGGGCAGGCTTTGATGGCATTTAAAAAGTTAATCGGAAAGGCCTCCTTCAGCAAAATGTGGAATGTGTGTCCGGCGGCCACCAGACGAGCATTTTCGATCGCGTAGGATTCCAGTTCCGGGTCGTTACCCGCCCGACGGATCAAACAAGGCCCCGAGGCTTCGCTAAAGGCCAGACCAAATTTCACCTGGGTCGAGATGCCCACGATCGCCTCATACAAATCCTCAACGGTCTTGATAAAGTGCGACTGCCCCAAAATCAAATTTGTCCCCTCCGGCATCGTTAGGGGAATTGCTTTTAGTTCCATTCGGGTCTCTCCTGTCAGGCAACCGGGCCTGAAGTGCTAGTCTCCGCATGCCCGCTTCGAATTCTAACGCTCCCAGACTGTTCACAGCTTACGCGCTGGTTTCGCGATCGCTTAGCACCTTGTCAGCAATCTTCAAATCCTCCGGGGTGGTCACTTTCAGGTTGGTTTCTTCCCCCGGCACCACTTTGACCGGCAACCCCACTTTTTCAAACAGCGCCGCATCATCCGTGACGGCCCAGTTTTCGGCCTTGCCCCGGTCGTGGGCAGCCTTGAGCGGGGCGACGTGAAATCCCTGGGGCGTCTGCGCGGCCCACAGACGACTACGATCGGGGGTCGCCTCAATCACGCCATCGTCTCCCACGACCTTGATGGTGTCCTTCACGGGAATGGCGGCAATCAAGCCGGGGCAGGTTTGCAACGCGGCGGCACAGCGATCGAACAGAGCGGGGGTGGCTAAGCAGCGCGCCCCATCATGAATCAGCACCTGATCCGCCGAGGACGGCAGCGCTTGTAACCCGTTGTAGACCGATGCTTGTCGCGTACTGCCGCCGGGGATGAGCATCACGGGTTTAGACAACGCCGTGGTGGCCAAAATGTTGAGCAGGTCGGGCTGATCCACCGCCTGACAAATCAGCCCAATCCACTCGATGCTCCGACTAGCGGCGGCGGCTTGCAGAGTCCATGTCAAAATCGGTTGCCCGCGCAGCGGTAAGAGCAGCTTGTTGCGATCGCTGCCCATGCGACGCCCGACGCCAGCCGCAGGAATCAACAGATGCACCACACGCGCTCCTCTCAGCAATGTTCTCCCCTCACCCTACCCCGAAAATTCGCCCCGCATGACTGATAAGCAAAGCTGACCGTTAATTATTGAGGGATTGTTGGCAACAACGCATTCTTAACGGCCACGTTCCTCTAAAATGTGGGACGGATAAGCAAGACGGACAGCTATGCAAGTACTGGCTCTCGTTCCGGGTGGAATTAGCGATCAGCTTCTATTTTTTCCAACGCTTGAGCATCTCAAGCAGGCCTTTCCAAAGGCCGAAATTTCCGTGGTGGTAGAACCAACCGCAGCGACGGCCTACCGGGTGTCAAAAGTGGTCAAATCCACCATTCCTTATCCGTTTGGCAAAAACAACAGTCCGGCTGACTGGGCCAACCTGTTAGGTATTGTGCGCGATCGCGAGTACGAGGTCGTGCTCACCACGACCCAAGACTGGACCACGGCCCTGATGCTCTGGTTAAGCGGCGTTCCTACCCGTATCGGATATCAGAGTGCCGCCAACAATCTCTTGCTCACGGCGACCGTACCGGCTAAAGACCAGCAGTACGCCGCCTTCCGATACCATGATTTACTCGGGCCACTAGCCCTATTCGAGCCTTGCCCCGAGATTGCGATCAACGTTCCTCAGGGCGATATCGGTTGGGTGCAAAATCAGCTCCAAAGCCAGGACATTGGCGATCAGGGCTATGTCTTGATGTATCCCGGTCCGGCGGAGGGTCAGCCCCATGACCTCTATCCCGCCGCCAACTGGATCGCCATTGTCCAAGACTTTCAGCGCCGCCAACCGGGCTTGCCGCTGGTGTTACTGCAACAACCCGAAACCGCCGAAATCGTCAAAACGATTCAGCAGACGGTACCCAGTGCCAAGGTGATGCGCCCGGATAATGTAGGCCAAACCGCTGCCCTCGTGGCGGGAGCCAACTTGCTGCTCACCACCGACAGTTACGTTTCTGCCCTGGGCATCGCCCTCAGTGTCTTTACCTTGGTGCTATTTGGTCAGCAGCAGCCCAGCGATCGCCTGCCCCCGGCAAGCGACTCTGAACAACGCTTTTTGGGCATAACCTCAGACACTAACCAGGTAGCTGACATTCCGGTCGATACCATTTTGAAAAAGGTCTGGGGAGAGGGCTAACCCAGCCATCGGCTCGTCGTTAACGGGTCTTAGAATAGAGTCAGTGCCCCCTTCCTAAGGAGCTCACAACTGTGGACAAAATTAAAACCCAGGCTGGCAAAGTCGGTGACATCATCTTTGATGCTGAGACGGGAGCCACTTACAAAAAGACGGTCACTCTGACGTGGGCAATCTTGCGCGAAATGGGCATCCTCCTATGGCTGGTGGTTTGTCTCTTATTTGTCGGGGCCGAGTGGTTTTGGCAAAAATCCATCGCATTGGGCCAATCGACCCGTGGCTGGTATGAAGGGTTGAACGAACCCCGCGACGAAGCGCCAAAGTCGCCAACTGAAATGGGTCAGTCAGCGCTGTCAGCCCTGGGAACAGGCACGGCAACGCTGCTCTATCAGGCGAAGAAGCAGTTGGGCATTGACGCCCAACCCCCCGCCGCCCAGCCCCCGCCGTCCCCAGTCAAAGCCGCACCCGCGCCAGAACCGGAACCGGTCAAACCGACAGAAGCCGCGATCGCGGCTGCTGCCGCTCAAGCTAAAACCGAAACCGAATCGGTCAAGCCCATTGAGTCCGAAACGGAAACCGGCGATCGCGACGAAGATTAATCAACAAAGTCAATAAAGTCTGCCTCACGCCATCACTCGACGTTGTGGCTACCCGCGCAAGATGCATTCAAAGCCCTCACTGGCCTCTGGTCAGCGAGGGCTTTGAGTGTTTGCAGCGGAATCGCCAGGTTCAGCAGTCTATCGGCTGCACCCACCAACAGGGAGCGATCGCCCCTCCCCAAAAGTAAACCCACTACACAGACAATCTCCCGGCATCCGTCTATGGTAAAACGCGACCACTTCAATACAGGGTTGCAAGTCGTACTCATAACGAGTATGATTTAGAAAAGAAAGGAGGCTGTTGCCGATCCCGCTGTCCGGTCAGTAGTTTCGTTTGCAGTGCCCATCTAACTTTATTAGGAGTATTTCCATGGTTACCACCCCGACCAAACCAGAAGCTCGGTTCTACCCGACCCGCAACGATTTATCCGCAGACATTCGTGAGCAAGTTGTAGCCCTTTTGAATCACAGCCTGGCCGCTACCTTAGACCTCAAAACTCAGACCAAGCAGGCCCACTGGAATGTCAAAGGCAAGGACTTTTACCAGTTGCACGAGCTCTTTGACGCAATGGCAAGTGAAATCGAGGAATACGTTGATATGGTGGCAGAACGAGTCACCGCCCTGGGGGGCACTGCCCTGGGGACGGCTCGCCTGGCTGCCGATCGCTCCATCCTGCCTGAGTATCCGGTGGATGCGGTCAATGGGGAAGATCACGTCACCGCTTTAGCCGATCGCTATGCTACTTATGCCAAGCACGTCCGCGCAGCGATTGACCAAACCGATGCGCTAGGTGACGCTGACACCGCCGACTTGTACACAGAAATCTCTCGCACGATCGACAAGCGATTGTGGTTCTTAGAAGCTCACCTGATCAATCAGTAAGAGTATTCCAACTAAAAAAGCATCCGATTGGTGCCCTCACCCTAAATCCCTCTCCCAGAGCGGGCTACCGTGTATACACATCTCGGCCCTCACCCCCCTCAGTCCCCCTCGCCCAAAATTGGGCGAGGGGGAGGCCAGACAAGGCTTTCCGGCTCCCCTTCTCCCAAAGCGGGAGAAGGGGTTGGGGGATGAGGGCCAGACGGATAGTTATTTTCATGGATTACTCTAAGACACTCAGCGGCTAACCCAGATACTTCAAAAGCCGCTCTGTCCTTAATACAGAGCGGCTTTTAGTACGCTGGTAAGTAGATGGGCTTAATTATTTGTCGGATGTGTTAGCACCAGCGTAACGCATCAAATCCCTGGGGAATGGTGCGTTACGGCTGCGCCTAACAGCACCCTACGACATCGTTTATTTATGTCCACCTATTATGTCCACCTACTTATCGCCCCCGTTTGCCCTGGAAATCATCCGCTGTGGGGTGGACCGCCCCACACCGATCGCGCCAGAACTCCTTGCCCGAATGTGATGCGCTCCCTCACCTCAACCCACATGTCGCAGAAAACAACCTCGGAGAGGGTGCATCGCTACGCGAATGCACCCCACAATTTTCATGGTTTGGAATGTCGCGATCGCGTCATAAATTCCCTCAAAAACCGGGGTTCTGAACGCACCAAACCGCTGCCCTAGCGGTCTGTGCCCCCTCCAGACACCCCCCAAAGCTCCAGCAGGGCATCAACCCGGTCTACCGATTCCAAGTCTTCCTGATCGGCATAGAGGCGACGGGCCCGATTAATCGAAGAGAGGGCTTGTTTTTCGAGTCCCTCGGCCCATAGCGCCAGGCCCAAATTGTAATGGGCACCGGGATTGTTGGGAAAGACCTGAATCACCCGCCGATAGGCCCCAATGGCCTGCAGATACACGCCCTCGCTCAGGTGAAACGCTCCGACTGCCGCCTGGGCAGGAATCAGGTCAGGATCAGCCTGGGCCGCCCGACGATAGTAATCGTAGGCCTCGGCTTCGTCTCCGAGTTCCATCGAAAGCTCGCCCAGGAGAAAATTCGCTTGGGCGTTATTGCGATCGAGTCTGACTGCTTGTAGCAAATTTTGATAGGCCGTTCGGGAGTCGCCTAGCGCGAGTTGGGTCTCGGCCAAACCCACGTAAGACTCGCTCCGCCGGTCATCTACCTGGACCGCCCGCTGAAACGCCGATCGCGCAGCTTCGTAGTCTGCTTGAACTAAATACAGAGTTCCTAGCGCCTCATAGGCCTGGGCATTGCCAGGGGAGCGGCGCGTCAGGTCTTCGTAGGTTGCCAGCGCGGCATCGTAGTCTTCCAGAGTGATGAAGATATTGCCCAAGCCCAGGTAGGCATCGGTTTCGTTAGGGGCGATGGTGGTAATTGCTTCGTAAGTGGCGATCGCCGATTCGTAGTCCTCTAGCTGCACGTAGGCATAGGCTAGACCATAGCGAAAGGGCAAATTGTCGGACTCTAGCTCAATGGCCTGCTGGTACGGCGTAATGGCGGACGCATATTCCCCCTGCTGCACATAGAGATAGCCAATACCGGAATACAACCGGGCATTTTGCGGATCGAGGCGGGTGGCTTGCTGATACAGGGCGATCGCGGCATTGTAATCGCGCGCTTCCACCTTGTCTTGGCCTTCGCTCAGCAAATCATCTAGCGCCTCCTGTTCGGCCTCCGACAGGTTGGAACGGCTGCGTTGAGCCAGATACAGCGCCTCATCTAACGGCCTAAAGAGCGCCGTTTCACCAGCGCCGTGAGCGGCGATCGCCGCTGGCGTAGCCGCCGCGACGCTCCCGGCAGTGAGTCCCACGACCGCGCCTGACAATAAGAGTGCAATCCATCGAAAAGTCACAGTTAACCGACCTCCGTCACATTCAACTCGCGTTGGGCTGACCTTTGCACCCCTTTGGATCCTGAAACCGCGATTAAGCCATCGTTCATCTTAGCTCAAAGCGACCGATGCTTTGGCCAGATTTTGATACTGACGGCTCAACCGTGGGATCAAGTTCCTGAGAATTGCTTTCACGCAGGATAAATCCGCAAGCGCCGATTGGGTTCATCGCCAAAGCTGCAAGACTTCAGGCGGTAGTGCTCCGCCAGTTCATGCTGCATTTTCCGAATGCGGGCCGATCGCGGCAGCAACTCCACCGGTTGGCCTTTGGGAATGACGATTTGCTCCACCGCCAGGCGAGCTTCCTCTAGCGCTTCTAGCTCGTCGGCATCCTCATTCGGAGAAAACAGACTGAGATTGGGCATGGCCCGCACGGTGCTGTCGTCGATGTCGAGCATGCGCTGCAGGGTGCGCACAATCTGCGGCAGACTATTGGACTTGACGGTATGAATAGGCAAATCTCGCACCTGAGCGATATGCCGCAGTTTGGAATGGTGTTTGACGTGCGATCGCAACGCTAGCACCGCATCCGCACTGTCCAGTTCCTTGGTCAAGACGACTGGCAGTCGTAGCGTCGAGATCACCTGGTCGAGATGATGCTTGCTGATGCCGTAGGCATAAACCCGCAGAATATCTTCGCCATTTGGTCCCACTGTGGGGGCTGGCGCGAGCGACAGACTGCCTTCAGAAACCGCTGAAGCCACCAGATCATTCTCGTCAAGCGAGCGATCAAGCATATCCTCAAAGGTCTGCTGCTCAGTCGTGACGGGCAATCGCTCGACCGTTCCTCCGCTCCTTTTGGGCGGCACCATGCGACCTGAAGCGCGCCAGCCGCCACCTTTAAAGCTTGAGCTATTGGGCGATCGCCCCTTGAGCGGCATCGCTTTGAGCGGTGGGGCTTCCGTAGTGACAACGACCTCCCCCGCTTCATCCATCGCCCGAATTTGAGTACCCGGTTGCCGTCCCCGCAGCAAGGCATCCACCGTTTCCGACACATCTTCATGAATCACCCAGCGCTGACGCTCCAGCATCTCGACGGCGATATCAAAGGTGGGGGGCGCTTTGCGTTCTAGCACACTCTTTTGACTACCGCGACGGCGCGCTTCGTCATCCCCAAGCGTGACCGACTGGATACCGCCCACCAGATCGGAAAGGGTCGGGTTTTTGATCAGATTTTCAAGCTGATTGCCGTGGGCCGTACCCACCAGTTGCACTCCCCGCTCGGCAATGGTCCGAGCGGCAGTGGCCTCTAACTCAGTCCCAATCTCATCAATCACGATGACCTCGGGCATGTGGTTTTCCACCGCCTCGATCATCACCTGGTGCTGGAGTTCCGGCTTGGCGACCTGCATGCGCCGTGCCCGACCAATGGCGGGATGAGGGATATCACCATCCCCCGCAATTTCGTTGGAGGTGTCGATAATGACCACCCGCCGGTCTAGCTCATCTGCCAGCACACGGGCAATCTCCCGGAGGGCGGTAGTTTTGCCCACGCCGGGTCGACCCAGCATTAAGATCGACTGCCCCCGCTCCACCAAATCGCGAATCAGGCCAATGGTGCCAAAGACCGCCCGCCCGACTCGGCAGGTTAAACCAATGATGTCGCCCGACCGATTGCGAATGGCGCTGATGCGGTGCAGTGTTTTTTCAATGCCAGCCCGGTTGTCGCCACCAAAATAGCCCACCCGGTCCACGCAATATTTCAACTCTTCTTTGGTGACCACTTGCTCCGATAAATACTCGGATCTTGATAAAAATCGGGCCTCAGGGCGGCGACCCAAATCTAAAATGACTTCGATCAGTTGGTCGGCTTGTTCGTGACGTTGAATCTGGGCGGCGGTAGCCGGGGGCAAAATAGCCAGCAATTCTTGGAGATCGTCGTACACGGTAGACTGGGGGGTCGAGGCGTGACCTTCTGTAGCAGAAGGCAGATGTTGGGCAGAATCAACGGACTGTGCGTCGTTTTGAAGGACCATAGCCTAATTAGGATCTACTCGATTAAAGATGAATACAGCGGCGGCTCGGTAATCGCTGCCGGGGAATCGTCGCGATCGCCCCAGGTTGTCCAGGGCAATACAGCGCCGTCAAACTCTCCTTTGATAGGAGACACTAAGCTCTGGGCGAGCTGCACAGCTTGACGCAACTGAGATAGAGAACGGGACAGGGAATCGGGGACATGACACGACGGCCTCGCTTCAGAACTAACAGCAGATGCAAACAACGGCTCAGTCGACCACTCAGCCAAAACGGGATGTAACAACCGACGGGCAAAGCTCCCAAAAGCCACCCCGCCCAACCGGGGAGCGGGGTAGGCTGGTTGGCCCCACCGGGCCAACCAGGTAGCGCTGGGGGCACTGGCTGCAGGGGTTGCCAGGGTGCCAAGTTTTGCTGCGGTGTGGTCATTGGTGCCGCCAGCCAGTTGCACATAACCCGGCGGGCCTGATTGCATGACCTTTTGGGCATACCGCACAGTGGCGTGGGTGGTGCCCTTGCCAATATCACCACTCATAGGGCGACCATCAGTTTGCCAAATCAGGGGCAAATCCAGGGGCTGAATGCCCTCGTAAAGCTGCCAGAGGTAAGCGATCGCGTCGGCCTGGTCAGGGCAACTGATGGAAACCACAGACAACTGATGCAGATGGGGACGCAGCACCGACCACAACGCCATAAAGGAGTCGTAGCGTCCCACCTGAGTGTGAATTTCGATCGCATCCACCTGCTCTAGCAAGGACGCGGCGATCGCTGATACCTGGGTAGGCCGAGTGACCGTCTCGATCTGCTGAATGGGACACACGGGTAAGCAGCGACCACAACCATAACAGCGGTCTTCAAGGACGCCAGCCGCCTGAGGGGTAAAGGCGATCGCGGCCGCCGGACAGATCGGCTCACAAGGCCTGGTACAATCCTGCGGGCAGCGCTGCGGGTCAAAAGTTGCTTTGCGGAAATGTGGGTCATCCCCATCACTAAAACTCACCATCAGCAAAGGCGGCTCTGAGGGGATTTTGCCAATCAGTTGCCCGGCGAAATCAGGTATTTGCGGGAGACGAGAGACGACGAAAAACGCTTCCTTAACCGCGTTAACGACAGCAGGATCAGCAGCGACATCAACGCAGTCAGCACCTGCAAGAGTATAAGCCAGTGCCAAATTACGAATCGAGGGGAGGTGTTGATAGCTGGCTCCTCCAATGAGCTTGAACCAGCGACCTGCCTGCAAAGAAATTACGGAACGATGGGTATTTCTCACCCTTTCATGCTAGTAGGTTCTGTCGAAAAATACGAGATTTCAGAAAAACTTTCAACTTTTCCAGAAACTCTAGTGTAATCGGACAAATTGTCGCCGACTATTTAGGGGTGAGTCTACCGACTTTCAAGCCCCCGCTGAAAACGGGCTTTAAATTTCTTAATCCTTAAACGCTTAGATAAAATCACAAAATTCCTCAATTTGGTGTTCTGCTTGCAAGTTCTATCCCAGAAAACGCTATGGATGGTCTTTGAATTTTCTGTAAACCTTTTGAGCGTCAGCCGGTGCCGTCGATCGCGGTTCGGTCAAGGCAACGGGGATTGCTCCGTCACGCTCTGATCAAGGTCTCAATTCCTCAGCTTACAGAGTCCCTGCCGCTGTCTGCTGTCGCAATCTCCTCACCCCGCCAGTTCTGGCTCACCCGATGAACGACACTTGGGTTCCCCAATCCATTAGCCCACCGAGTCCCTAAGGAATGAGAATTGAATCAGTTGGGATAGCCGTCTCGGCTGTCCCAAGGCAGGCAAGATGCCTGCCCTAACAATTTGGATGTATTCGATCCTCATTCCTAAGACTCAGTTCCTGAAACCGAACTAGCAGAAGCGGGGGGGATTGCTGCCCCTATCGTTCCATTGTCGACCCCTTGTAGCGCAGATACTCCGCCAGAGCCGCGATCATACCGGAGGCGAGGATCAGCAACACGCTGAGGGCATTCATGTCGGGTTTTACGCCGTTGCGGATGCGGCTGAAAATTTCCAACGGCAGAGGATTTGCGCCGCCACCTGCCGTAAAGCTGGAAATCAACAAATCGTCCACGCTGAGCACAAACGCCAGCAGGCAGCCAGCGACGATCGCGGGCATCAGTTGGGGCAGCAGCACCTTGATCAGCGCCTGGGTGGGCGTCGCGCCCAAGTCTAGCGCTGCTTCTTCTAAGTTGGGGTCTAAGCTACCGAGGCGACTGGAGACGATAACAGCGATGTAGGCCAGACAAAACACCATATGCGCGGCAATAATTGTCCAAATGCTGAGGGGAATCGCCATCGACGCCAGGAACACTAGGGTCGCCACCGCGATGGAAATGTCAGGAATGATCAGCGGCAGGTAAGACACCCCTCGATACACCCCTTTGCCAGGAAAGTAGTATTTGCAGAGGCCGATCGCCATCAGCGTGCCCAGTACGGAGGAAATCGCCACCGCCACGATCGCGACAAACAGGGTATCCTGCAACGCGCGAAAAATCCGGGCATCCTGAAACAAGCTCTCGTACCACCGTAGGCTAAATCCCTGCCAGACCGAGGTATAGCGGCGAGAGTCGTTAAAGCTATAAATGCCCAACACGACGATGGGGCCATACATAAAGCCAAACAGGGCAATGGTCAGCCACCCCTGCCAGGTGTTCGGAAAGCTCAATTTCGGCATGTCTGCCCCCTTGCCTTACGCCTCTTTGACCGAATCGCGATCGCCATATTTCAGCAACAGGGCGATCGCCAGACTCACCGCCATAATCAGCACCATACTCAACGCTGACCCCAGCCCCCAGTTGCGGGTAATGCCCAAAAATTGGTTATAAATCAAGCGCGAAATGGTCATACTCGACGCCCCCCCCAGCAGCGTCGGCACCACAAAATCGCCCATGCTAGTGATGAAGACCAGCAGACAACCCGCCGCAATCCCCGGCAGGGTTTGGGGCACCGTCACTTTCCAGAAGACCTGGCGAGGGGTGGCTCCCAGATCGGCAGCGGCTTCCAGCAGGGAGATATCGAGCTTTTCCAGCGAGGCGTACAAGATCAGCACCATGTAGGGCAAGAAATTGTACGTCAAGCCCACAAACACGGCGGTTGAGGTGTAGAGCCAGCTCTGGGTCGGCAACTCCACACCGGGGATGAAACTACTCAACCAGGCAATAAAACTGTTCAGCAGGCCGGTGGGCCGCAGAATACTCATCCAGGCGTAGGACCGCAACAGCGACGAGGTCCACAAGGGCAAAACAAAAGCCACTACCAGAAAATTGCGCCAGCGCCGGGGAGCCATAATCGCCAACCAGTAAGCGACCGGAAACCCCAGCACCAGACAGGCCAGGGTCGACACCGTGGCGTAGTAGACCGATCGCCAGATGACTTGGAGATAAACCGGATCAAACGCGGGGTCAAAGGGATTAAAGAGCTTGGAATAGTTACCGAGTCCGTAGGCGCTATCCACATCCTCAGGCCGCAACCCTGGCACTAGACTGATATCGAGAATCAGCAGCGTCGGCAGCACCAAAAAGAGCAAGAGCCAGATGCCCGCTGGCCCTAACAGGGCGATCGGCCCCGTCCAGCGACTGAGGTGATATCCCCAGCCGGTCGCCAAGCCCCGCAATCGGCCCTTGCTCAAAGAAGCACTCATCACCTTTGTTCCTAAGCGCTGGTAACGCGAGTCCAAAACTCGTCATACACGGAGGCGGCGTCACCCACAGGGGCAATGCCTTCACACTTCGCCAACAGCTCTTCCGGCGGGAAGAGCTTTTCGTCGTTCTTAAACTCTGCCGAAAGATTTTCGTAAGCCACTTTGTTCGGCGTAGCGTTGAACAGCGTCTCGGTGTTGAGCTGAGCGATCGCCGGGTCCAGGTTGAAGTTAATCCATTCGTAGGCGGCATCCGCGTTGGGAGCCGTGGTGGGAATCACCAGCGTGTCAGTCCACACCGAAGAGCCACTGCTGGGAATGACATAATTGAGGCGATCGTCCTCAGCAATACTCGACAGGGCATCCACCGAGTAAGCCATGACCACTGCCAGATCACCGCTCAGCAAGCCATCTTCAAATCCAAAGGACATAAAGGAAGCGAGGTCGGGCTTAATCTCGACCAGGCGTTCGTAGGCTTCCTCAATTTCTGCCGGGTCGGTGGAATTGTAGGAGTAGCCCAGCGACTTCAGCACCATGCCCATGGTTTCGCGCACATCGTCCAGCAGGGTCATCTGCTTTGACAGGGCCGAGCTGTTGTCCCAAAGGTAGTCCCAATCTTCGGGGGCGTCGCTGATGACATCGGTGTTGTAGAGCAAGCCCGTGGTGCCCCAGGCAAACGGCACGCTGAAGGTGTTGCCCGGATCGTAGACCGGGTCTTGCCATTTATCAAAAATATTGTCGAGGCCAGAGATGCGCGCCGGTTCGAGCTTGGTGAGCATGTTTAACTCAATCATCTGCTGCACCATGTAGTCCGACGGATAAATGATGCTGTAGGCATCGCCGCCGCCGGCCTGCATTTTAGCCAACATGGTTTCGTTGGAGTCGTAAATGTCGACGATGACTTCAATGCCGGTCTTTTCGGTAAAGGCGTTGACCATCTCGTCATTGGTGTAGTCGGCCCAGGTATATACGTGCAACACACCGCTGCCCCCCCCATTACCGCCCTCGGTTGTAGAGCCGGTAGATTCTGCCTCTGCTTCGGGGGCGGCTTGTTGGGCGATATTTTGGCGGCAATTAGCCAAGGTTACCCCCGCGATCGCGGCAGCGGATCCTTGCAAAAAACGCCGTCGGGTAGGGCCTAAACGGTACGCTCGTGGTAGGTAGAGAGCGCGCTGGCGGGGCATGGCAGGATTCCTCCCTAAATAAACTAAAAACTAAAGAACTGCTTGACGGTTGACTGACGGTTTGGGGGTTGACATTGAGATTATGAAACCCTGACCAAAGACTCTGTTTCAAAGGCAACAGTTTATCGGCTTTTTGACGGCAACATTAAGCCGCTAGAGCCAGGCAGTCGGCAGGGGTCCAAGATACGTAGACCGGCGTCTCTGAGCACAACGACTGCCCCGTCCGGTTTGGTTGCATCACCGTGAGGCACTCTCCCGATTGGAGTTGCACCACACAATGCAGATGTGTGCCTAAATACATGACATGTTTGACGTAGCCAGAATAGCAGTTTCCTTCGTGTAACGGACGATCGACACTCAGGTGGATTTTTTCGGGACGAATACTAACGACTGCTGATTTAAGATCTGCCGGGATATCTTGCGATCGCTGCACCAAAACCGTCGTGCCTTCTAAGGTTTGAATGCGCAACACCGCAGCATCGGCAAAGTTAACTTCCCCCCGGAGCAGATTAGTGTCACCAATAAAGTCGGCGACAAACGGGGTTCTGGGATGATCATAAATTTCGCTCGGCGTGCCCACTTGCTCAATGTCACCATCCTTCATCACGGCGATGCGGTTAGACAGAGAGAGCGCTTCTTCTTGATCGTGGGTCACCATCACAAAGGTAATTCCCAACTGCCGATGCAGATTGCTGAGCTCCACCTGCATTTCTTTTCTCAGCTTGAGATCCAGTGCCCCTAGCGGCTCATCTAGCAACATGACGGCAGGCCGATTGACCAGTGCCCGTGCCAGCGCCACCCGCTGCTTTTGCCCCCCCGAGAGTTGAGTCGGATACCGATTCGCAAAAGATTCCATCTTCACCAATCGCAGGGCATCGGCCACCTGCTGCTGCACCTGCGATCGCCCCATTCGCTTAATCCTTAAGCCAAAGGCAATGTTGTCTTTCACCATCATGTGATTGAACAGGGCATAGCTCTGAAAGACCGTATTCACTGAGCGCCGATGAGCCGGAATGCGCCCCATATCGCGCCCTTGAATCAAGACGGTGCCGGAAGACGGCTGCTCAAAGCCAGCAATTAACCTCAGGGTTGTGGTTTTGCCACAGCCTGATGGTCCCAAAATGCTAAAAAACTCGCCTTCTTGAATCGTCAGACTAATATCTCGAACCGCAGCTTCTCCCTCGAAATATTTTGAAACTTGCCGGAGTTCTACATCTACAACCTTCTGGGTTGGCGGTTGAGAGATAGAGGGAGAAACTGTCTGTGACATGAAGGTAATCCCCTGGATAGCAGCAGAATTGCCTGAAGGCATTCTCTTTTAAGAGTGCCCGATGACTTCTTAGACAGCATCATTACACATTGTCTGATTTTCTTATCAAACTCAAGGCAAATCTATCGATGCTTACCCACTATTGAAAATCACTGGCTGCTAAAAAGTAGCTTCTGTAACCAGATGACGATCTTTAGCCACGAATCCACCTCGGCGTGGCGGATTCGGCTATTGCGAGCCATCTTTCTCGCAGTCGAATGAGGGTTCCTCCTAAAACGCTCGATAGATCGCTATCCTAGTTGAGATATAAAAACGGGAAGCAAGGCCCCGGATGGTTGGAGCAGTCAATGACCTTAGAGTTTCCTTCGCGGTTTCAGTTACGACTCAGCAAAGATAGCGATCGCACCGTCGGCAAGCACTTTCAAGCGGTGGTGACGATGGTGCTGGTGTCCGGTATCTTGTTTGGCGCAGTGGGCACGCGACTAGCCCAATTACAGCTAATTGAGGGACCGCTCAACCGTCAACGAGCAGAAACGAACCGCATTCGTCTGGTGCCTAAGCGACCGGCGCGGGGAGCCATCCTGGATCGCAACGGCAAAATTCTCGCCAGTAGTCGACTGTCTCACGCCATTTCGATCTGGCCGATCGCCCTGCCCCGGTCTGAGTGGCCCACGGTCGTTGCCCGCCTTTCTGACATCCTCAATGTGCCGCCGGAAAGTATTCAGCAGCGGCTCGAACAGGCGGGGTACGAGTCGATCGAAGCGATCACGATTGCCCGAGGCATCAGTCCGGCCCAAGCGACCGCGATCGCCGAATTTGGTCATGAACTGCCTGGCGTCCGCCTCGAAGCTGAAGCCGTCCGCAACTACCCCAACGGCGACTTAGCCGCTCACGTCTTGGGCTATACCGGCGAAATCACCCAAGAAGAACTCGACAGCGCTCAGTATGAGCAATACCGCATGGGTGACATCATCGGCCAGATGGGAGCCGAAGCGGCCTTTGAGTCAAGGCTGCAAGGGGAATGGGGTGGTCAGCAGGTAGAGGTTGATAGCGCTGGACGGGTACTGAGCGTTTTGGGCGATAAGCCCGCTGTGTCCGGCGATGACGTGCAACTCACCATTGACATCGAGATTCAAAAACTGGCTGAGCAAGCCCTGGGCGATACCCGAGGGGCGATCGTCGCGATGGATCCCCAGTCCGGGGCCATTTTGGCGATGGTGAGCCGCCCCGCCTTTGACCCCAATATTTTCACCACGAATATTACTGATGCCCAGTGGGCGCAGCTCCAAAGCACCCAATACCCTTTTCTCAACCGGGCTTTGCAGGGGTTTCCTCCGGCTAGCACCTTCAAAATTGTGACGACTGCTGCCGCCATTGAGTCCGGCGCTTACTCCCCGGATGCCGTATTGCCAACTTTCCCATTTTTGAGAGTGGGAGGAATTCAATTTTGGGACTGGAATAACGCTGGCTTTGGCCCGCTCGGGTTTCGTGGCGCGATGGCCATGAGCAGCGACACCTTTTTCTATCAGGTGGGCCGGAAGATGGGTGGCGAAACACTGATTCAGTGGACCCGCCGCTTTGGGTTTGGCAGTAAAACCGGCATTGAGCTAGGGTCAGAGGAAAGTGCGGGACTCGTGCCCGATGATGCCTGGAAACGGGAAAATATTGGCTACGAATGGTTCGTCGGCGACACTATCAACATGTCCATCGGTCAGGGCTTTTTGCAAACGTCTCCCCTGCAAGTAGCGGTGATGTTTGCCGTGCCCGCGAATGGTGGCTATAAAGTCACGCCTCACCTGCTCAAAGATAGTCGCACAACGGATGATTGGCGCGAGTCTTTAGGCCTGCAGCCCGCTACGGTAGAAGTTTTGCAGGATGGCTTGCGCCAGGTGATTGCGGGGGGCACAGCCAAGGCCCTAAATTTGCCCAATCTGCCCCCGATCGCAGGCAAGACGGGGACTGCCGAAGCTCCCCCATTCGAAAACCATGCCTGGTTTGGGGCGTACGCGCCAGCCGATAAACCGGAAATATTGGTGGTGGCCTTTGCCGAACACTCCGGCGGCGGGGGCGGCGCGATCGCGGCTCCCATGGTCAAGCAGGTGTTGGAAGGGTATTACAAAGACTGGAAAAAGTAGGGGAGCTGCTTGAAAATAGTAAGTCGGTGGACATAAATAAACGATGTCGTAGGGTGCTGTTAGGCGAAGCCGTAACGCACCATTTCACAAGGATTTGATGCGTTACGCTGGTGCTAACACATCCTACAAATAATTAAGCCCATCTACTTATCCCCGCTCGTCGGGATTTGGCACTGCCAACCCCCGACAAAAACGTTTCTGTTTGAGGATCGGGCAAAATCCGCCCCTACGCAACTGGGATCTTCTTTTCCAGAAATCTCCCAAGGAATGAGAATTGAATCAGTTGGGATAGCCGTCTTGGCTGTCCCAAGGCAGGCAGGATGCCTGCCCGAACAATTTGGAGGTTATTTGCTCCTCATTCCTAAGTCCCAGAATTCACGATTTGTGGGGACATTAAATCTTCAAATAATGCATCCACTGGCTGGTCTGTTCCGGGGCTAAGCGCAGCCGATGGTGAACGTCGCTCCAAGTGGTGAAGGGCGATCGCTGCCGCTCGTTGACAATGCGTTCTGCGATCGCGATCGACATGCCGGGTAAAGCCATCAGTTGCGCCGGGGTTGCCTGGTTGAGTGAGGTCGGCAAAGCCGCGACGGCACTAGCTTCGTCGTAATAGCAAAATTGCAAGACGGGGGCCAGGGGGGCCAGGTGTTGGCTAGCCATGCCCAGGGCTGCCGCGACATCATCCAGCCCGCAAAACACGACCCCGCTGTGGCTCAAACTGACCAACGTGCGCGCCTGGTGAATGGAAATATTGGGGAGGCGCAACCAGTCGTCTACCCTGGCCTGGTTAACATCAATTCGCATGCCTAAATCAGCGGCGATCGCGACCTCCGCCAGATTATCCAGTCGCGCCAGCGGATCGCGCTGCAAGCGTTCGCGCAGGGGATGAAAATGGTTTAGCCAGGTTCGCAATCCCCGTCGTGGAGAGCGGGTTTGAGCGCGTAAAAAGTTAGCCATGGCCCATCACAAACTGCCTTTAAGACTCTTCCTAACTTAGCTTTGCCAGTAAGCTCCGGCGGTTTTGTTCAAACTCCTGTTCCGAAATCAACCCCTCTTGGCGCAATTGCTCCAACTCTCGCAGGGCAGTGGCGATCGCCTGAGTTTGTTCCGAAGCTCTGACCCCATCCGGCACGTCTCCACCCAAACTGGTTGTTGAGTCCTGCAGCCGCTGCGATCGCGACAAAAACCAGACGCCCTCAACGGCGCAAGCAATGCGGGGAATTTGGGTCCACCCCAGGAGCAAATAAATGCCGCCCCAGATCGGTTGCCCTAAATAAAATTTATGGATCCCCGTGATGGGAAACGGCACCAAGGCACCAGCAAACGCCAGTGCAGCGGCGATTTTCCACTGGTGCGAGGTTTTTGCCTGCCCCCTCATCGGTGAGGGTGAAGTTGCTTGATGAGCCATGCCCACCTCAAACATTCCTGTCGACCTACTTTAACGCAAGAAGAATGAAATCAGGAGATCGAGACGGCAACTGTCTGCTGGCTTAAGCTAGATAGCAAACCGGCTCTGACGCAGCAAGAGAGGTCGACTCATGCCCCGCTTAGTTCAGGTCGACTCAGCCATATTAATGGAGAGCGCTGCCGCCCATGAGATCGACGCACTGCCCCCCGAGAAAACAGCCTCAACGCTTGGGGTCTGATAGGGTCAGGTTTTATTCTCTGAGTTGAGGAAAAGCGTTTATGGTCGGGGTTACGATTAGCTGGACTAGACTGGTTCTCTACGCAATCTGCTGAAAACGCTAATCTAGTCTTAGCCAACCTGATTTCAAATTGCTAAACATTAAGTAGACTCAATTTGGACAAAAAAGATTCTAATCGCTAATTTTTTCTTCGCTTTGCCCCCCCTTTTGTACGGTTTGCATGACATCACCGGCTTTTTCCCCCGACTGGCTCAATCAGTTCTCTGACCCCTACGCTGTGCTAGGGGTATCTGTCACCGCTGATGAGCGACGTATCGCCAAACGCTATCGTCAAATTGCCAAGCGCTTGCATCCTGATCAGCAAGTTGGCGTTCCTGAGGAAGCCCGGAAATTTGCCAACACCGTCCTGACGCGCTTGGTCAATCCCGCCTATCAGCGTTTAAAGCAAGATAAGGGACGGGCCGAAACTCTAGCTACACTGCGATTTAAGGTGCGACGGCTGACCCGTGAACAGAAATTGATCACTGAGGTGAGTCAGTCTAAACAACTCCTGCACATCGATGAGGCCGAAGTCGAGATCTTTTATGAAAAAGCCCTAACTGAACTATCCGAAACGCAATTTGACTCGACGGAATCTTTTGCCAGCCAGACTGATGCGATCGCCGAACTCAACCTGGTCTATCTGCGACGCAAAATGGGCGACCCAGTGATCCGGGAAAAGCGTACCGGACTGATGGCGGCGGCGACCATGGCCCCCGCCACCGGCCCCGAGCCCTCGCCACCGGAAAAGCCCAAAGATCCTCCCCAGGTTGACTATGGACAAAGGCACGTCATGCGAGCCAAGACCTATATCGCCAGCAAGTCTTATGGCGAAGCCGTCCAAGAGTTGCGGGATGCCGTCCGTATCGAGCCCAACAACAGTAACTATCACACCATGCTGGGCCAAGCCTATCTCATGCAAAATATGGCCGGGATGGCGAAAGTGCATATCCGTCAGGCGCTGAAACTTGACTCCGAAAATCAAGTCGCGCAAAAATATGCCAAGCGGTTGGATCTGAAGATGGCTCCGCCAGCGGCTGCCGATACTCACCACGGCCAGAGCAAAACCAATGGCCATCAAAAGAGAGGGGGACTCTTTAGTCTGTTTGCCAACAAGCGAGCTCACAAGTAGGGTTTTCTCCCCTTGGCCTCTAGTTGTCCAGTCCCTTACATTTGAACTATTGATACGCAGGCTAGCATTACACTGTCTTTTGCCGTTGCGTCATCAGTGGGCCTTGGTAACCAGATTATTCAGCAACACAAATTCTGGCAATCAGCCCCTTGTTCTCTGTCGCTAACCGACTAATTAACCGTAAATGTGATGGGAATTTTTGACTCTGAAATAGTTCAACAAGAAGCGATGTCCTTATTTCAGGACTATCAGAACCTGATGGAAATGGGTAGTCGCTACGGCAAGTTCGATCGCGAAGGCAAAAAACTTTACATTCAACAAATGGAAGATGTTTTAGAGCGCTATCGCATTTTCATGAAACGGTTCGAGCTTTCGGACGATTTCATGGCCAAAATGACGGTCGAACAACTGAAAACCCAACTGAGTCAGGCAGGAATGACGCCTCAACAGATGTTTGACCAGATGCACCTCACCCTTGAGCGCATGAAATCAGAAATCGGCGACTATTGAATTCTGGGGAGCGGGGGGCGACAATTCTCCACTACGGCGAATCACTGTCAGGCAAAGCGGAGCGACCATTGAATGCACTCATGGTCGCTTCTGTGCCTTTTTTGAGCACCAGTTCGATCGCTTCGACTGCCCAATCGAGGGCCGTATTAACCAGCGGCTTTTCATCGGGGGCAAATTTGCCCAACACATGATCGACCACCGCCCGATCGCGATCGCCCACCCGATGAGTGCTGCCAATGCCGACCCGGACTCGCGGAAAATCTGGCGTCCCGAGATGGGCAATGATGGACTTCATGCCGTTGTGCCCCCCGGCAGAACCGCCAGGCCGTATCCGCAGTCGCCCCAAGGGCAAGGCCATGTCGTCATAAATCACGAGCACCGACTCGGGTGGAAATTTATACCAATCCACCACCGCGCGGACCGCCTGCCCCGAGCGATTCATATAGGTGGTCGGCTTGAGCAGAGCAATCTTGTGCCCCGCGATCGCCCAACCTTCGCCAAAGTCACCCTGAAACTTGCGCTGACCACTCAAAGGAATTTGCCAGTGCCGAGCCAATGCATCCAACACATCAAACCCAACATTGTGGCGGGTGTGAGCATACTTAGGGCCAGGATTGCCCAACCCGACAATTAACCGCAAAGAGTCCGTCACGTCGTTAGCCACTCACTGAGTTGCTTGCAACCTACCAACTGACGACCTCATGATGGTCGCCTAAAGTGATTTTCAAACCGAATGTACCGCTAGGGGCAGAGTTCACATCATGCTATCGAGCCTCAAGTGATCAGCATGGGACAAAACCCGCCCCTACGTAACTGAGATTCGCTGTTTCAGAAAGCCCTTAAGCCGATGGGGCCGAAGCGTCTGACACAGACTCATCGGCAGTGGCAGCATCTGCTTCCTGCGCCTGGGTAGAACCGGTTGCCGAGGGGGCGGCCTCAGCTTCAGCTTCCTTTTGAGGCAAAGCTTTAGAGTCAGGACGCTCAATTTCTGCTTTCATGGGGGCGTTCATCGTTTTTTCGATTTCGGCTGTTTCCCGTTTCAATTCGGCTTCAAATTCCTGTTGAGCTTTCTTAAAGCTGCCGAGGGCCTGGGCCATACTACGACCAATTTCAGGTAATTTTTTGGGGCCAAAAACCAGTAGGGCGATGACCAAGATCAGGGCCATTTCAGGCAGACCGATGCCAAAAATGTTCATATTGTTCTCCTAACCAGAGTTGGCTGAGCTGGTTGACTGACAAAACTCTCAAACCCCTTATTCTCCCGTAGGTTGGGTAAAGCCCTCCGGGCATGGCTGCGCTAAAGCGCTAGCGTAACCCAACGAAACCGCTGCTGGTGTTGGGTTTCACTTTGTTCTACCCAACCTCCGCGAGGAACTTTTGTCAGTCAATCAAGTTGGCTGAGACTAACTACACAGTATCGCAGTGATTATCGAGGTGATAGGTAGTCGTGCCTCGTCTCAGCAAAAACCATGAGCATTTCTCGGGGCATGAGGGTTAAAAGTTGTCGTTCCCTCAAGGGTTAGAGACATCCGTCTCTGACCAGACGAGAAATGTTGCATTCAAAACACAAGGGGCAGAAGGCGATTAGCTTCTGCCCCTCAGTAAGCTCTAAAAATTGCAGCGGTGACTTAAAGTCCCAGGCTGCGCCAGTCGACATCCACGTTTTGCAGGATTAGAGAAGAGTTGTAGAGCTGAAGAATGATGAGCAAGAAGACCAGAAACAAGCCCATAAAAACTGCCATTACGGGAGTTGTGCCCCAGCCAGGAGTGACTTTACCGTATTCAGAGTTAAGGGGCTTGAGCAGATTGCCTAGCCGCGTTTGTTGTGCCATCGGTATCCTAAAACCTATACGCCACTTTATATTCCGTAATATTATAAGATTAGAGTGTCTTCAAAAAAACTATATCCTATGCAGCCTGCAACAGTTCTTATCATTTCTGTAGGGGCGATTATTGTCGCCTTTACTGTCTTCGCAATTTACACCGCTTTTGGGCCACCCTCTAAGCAATTGGCAGATCCTTTTGATGAGCACGAAGACTAAATTAACGCGCCAGTTTTAGCGGTGAGATTGATCCGGTGCTTTCGTCCCACTCATTTCCGGACAGTGTTGAGGGGGGATGAATCCATTCAAGAATATTAGTCCATGCGAGTGGTCGTTGCAGTGCAGCGACCACTCGCCGTTTTTGGGGATCCAGAATATAGATTAGGGATGCAATCGCAATAAAAGTGCCTCCTGCCGACGTGAACCGGCCCCCACTCACCAGCTCCTGACGTCACCAAAATATCAGTTGCCCGCCCGCCCCTTAGGCCCCAAAGACATCGCCCTAGCGGGGGCGATCGCGCGATGAGCGGGGGGAAATTGGCACCACCTGGTTGGCGATCGCCGTGCCTAGCAAAATTAACGCGCCGCCTGACACCATCGACAGGGTGATGGCCTCTTGCAGGAGAAGTGCGCCCCAGAGAATGGCAAATAAGGGGATCAGGTAAGCCACGGTGAGGGCACGCGTGGAACCCACGGTTTGGATCAGCCGAAAGTAGAGGATATAGGCCAGGGAAGTTGATAGGAAGGCGAGTCCGACCACAGCCAGTAGCGCCCGTGGCGACGGTGGCCCCTCAGGTTGGGTAAAGGGCAACAGCGGGAGCAAAAAGGCGGCAGCAGACAGTTGGCTACCCGTGGCAATCACCAGCGAAGGCACCCCCTGGAGATGCAGGCGGATATATGGGGCGGCGATCGCGTACATCAAAGCCGCACCCAGTCCGGTGGCGATCGCCAGCCAAATCTCGGGGGTGAGCGCCGTGCCCCGGAGCCCGACCAACACCACCACTCCGGCAAAGCCCACCAGCAAACCCACGATCCGGCTGGCATTCAATTTTTCGTGGAGCCAGACATAGGCGACCGCCACACCAAAAAACGGGACGGTTCCGTTCAAAATGGCGGTGGTACCAGCAGGCAACGACAACGACGTAAACGCCAATAGTGAAAAGGGCAACGCTGAATTGAGCAAACCAACTACTGCCAGCGATCGCCAGTGGGTCCGCACCTGACCCCCAAGGCCCCAATACAGCAGCCAGGGAAGCAGCGTCAGGCCGGATAGCAACACTCGTAGCTCAATCAGCCAGATGGGTCCCAGCTCGGGAGCTGCAATCCGCATAAACAGAAAAGAGCCGCCCCACAGGGCCGCCAGCAGCAGCAGTTCGGCCATCTGTAGGGCTCCCATCAGTGCGCCTCTAACTGAGCGGCTTCCCAACCCAGCATCGCCGTTTTGCGCAGTTGCCCCCAGCGATAGCCGCCGAGTTCGCCCGTCGCCCGAATCACCCGATGGCAGGGGATCAAATAGCCCACTGGATTCGCCCCGATCGCCGTGCCCACGGCTCTAGCCGCCTGAGGATTGCCCACGCGGTTAGCAATATCTTGATAGGTGGCTAAACTGCCCAGGGGCAAATCGAGGAGAGCCCGCCACACCTGCGTCTGAAAATTGGTGCCCTTAACTAGCAGCGAAAGGGGCTGAGGGGGGCGATTGCCCAACGCTTGATGCAGGCGATCGCTAATCGGTTGCGTGTGCTCTGGTGCCTGGTGTAGCGAGGCCTGCGGCCACTGCGCCTGAAGCCAATCGTGGGCGCGGTTAGGGGCGTCTGACTCGCAAAACTGGAGGTGGCAAATCCCGCGATCGGTGGTGGCGATTAGCGCCGTCCCAAATCGGGTTCCATGCAGGCCGTAAGCGATGTCGAGACCTTTGCCACCCTCTCGGTAGGTAGCTGGCGTCATCGCTTCGAAGCGAATATACAAATCGTGGAGTCGACTCGGACTCGACAGCCCTGATTCCAGCGCGACGGCTAGCAGAGAGCGAGAAGTCTGCAAGCGATGCCGCGTCGCCTCAAGGGTGAGCACTTGCAAAAACCGTTTGGGGCTGATGCCCACCCAGCGGCTAAAGAGTTTTTGAAAATGGTGCTCACTCAAATGGACGTGGCGAGCGATCGCCGCGAGATCAGGTTGCTGCTGACGCTGGGCTTGAAGGAAGGCGATCGCGGCAGCGATGCGATCGTAATCTTCGGCATAACTGGGAGATAAAGTGCTGGAGTCTGGCATGGGTGACTGCCGGAAATGACAAGTAATTCTTAACCTTAAGGGAAGTTAGCCAAGGCCGCGATCCAGTTCTGGCGGGATTCAACACTGCCGGGTAATGGTTCCGGCGAGACGCGGTATCCTCTCCATCGCGCCGACTAGGCAACGCCAATAATGGCGATACCCACCACTGGCTCAGTCAAAAGTCAGTCTGAGCGATCGCGCAGGGAGGCAAAACCTTCAGCCCCTGTCAGCCTAGCTGAGAAGTCTCAGTCAAAACCGAGCCATCGGTTACAGCAAGCGGAAATTGGCTTGATCCAAATCCAACTCAAATTGTTGAATTCATGGGCTGGTAAAGCCTCCTTTCCGCATGCCCGAGGTCGCGTACCACATTGCGCTAGGTCGTGTCGGGAAAGCACGTGAGATGCGGCGATCGCCCCGCCGCGCCTTGATCCGACTCAAGGGGGCAGCGCTGCCCCAGTGCGGCAAGGCCGCACCATCACCGGGCGAAAAAACCAGCTAATATAACTTGTCTCCTTGGGGCACTTGGAAATCTGACCAGAAACTTAATTTCCACAAAAATTCTCGATATTTCCAACCAACGAAGTGTTCTAAAAATCCAAACCCCTGCTATATTCGGGAACCATCAAGCCAGTCAAAGGCTGTATTGATTTATAAACGGCTCTCTGAGCGATTAAAGGCAATTGGGAAAAATAGTGTCGACAACGCGTTTTACCCTCTTTCTTGCTCAAGGTTGGTCAACCGTATCGTTGATCACAGCCATTGCATCACTGCTGAGCGATGGGGTGAGCGATCGCTAATCTACTGAAACCTAAGCGCAAAGCTCCGTTTCGCAAATTAGAGCCAGATTTTAGGTCATCTTGGGGATACCTGGTATGATACGCCTGATATTGGTGTGGTGTGGCATGTTGAGGAGTGTAAGATGCTGAATTCCGTGGATTTCAGCGGTAGGCCTTTCCATTTCATCGGTATTGGAGGGATAGGCATGTCTGCGTTGGCTTATGTGTTGACGCAGAAGCAGCTACCGGTCTCAGGATCAGATTTACGGCTGAGTCACATTACTCAGCGATTGCAAGAAGCAGGAGCCCATATTTTTTGGCGTCAAGAAGCGGATAATCTGAGATTTTTTGAGAAAGGGTTTTCCCAAGACCACGCCGCTCAGTCGCTGGTATCTTACGCCCAATCTTTGTCCCAGGTATTACCGCAGGTCGTTTGTTCGACAGCGATTAATACAAGCAACGAAGAGTATCGGGCGGCATTAGAAATGGGCTGCCCGATTTTTCACCGCTCTGATTTGTTGGCCGCCCTGATGAATCAGTGTCAGAGCATTGCCGTCGCCGGTACCCATGGCAAGACGACCACTAGCAGCATGATGGGGTATGCCCTCCTGGCCGCCGAAGTTGATCCCACCATTGTCGTCGGCGGCGAAGTCTCCGCCTGGGAAGGCAATGCTCGCCTGGGCAGCAGCCACTGGTTTGTCGCCGAAGCCGATGAATCCGACGGCTCTCTCGTCAAGCTGGCTCCCAACATTGGCATCATTACCAACATTGAGCTTGATCATCCTGATCACTACAGCAGTCTGGATGACGTTGTCGATATTTTTCGGCAGTTTGCGCAGCAAACCGAAACCATCATCGGCTCGGCTGACTGCCAAACGATCGCCGAGTTCATCAAACCGGAAATCACCTACAGCGTCGAAGTCGGCGAACCGGCTGATTACACCGTGAGCGATGTGGTATATGGAGCTACCGGCACTCGAGCGGTCGTTTGGGAACGCGGCATCCGTCTAGGCATTTTGCGGTTGTCGGTGCCGGGCAAGCATAACCTGAGCAACGCCCTGGCGGTGATTGCAGCAGGACGTCGCATGGACTTAGATTTTGCGGCCCTGGCAGCCGGTTTAGCCAAATTTGAAGGGGCTCGTCGTCGGTTTGAGCGACGGGGTTTTTACAACGGCATTCAGTTTGTCGATGATTACGCCCACCACCCCAGCGAAATTAAGGTCACCCTTTCCACGGCCCGCCTTCTCAAAACTGGTGAGGTGCCTTTTGGGAGGGATGTCAAGCGGATTGTGGCGATTTTTCAGCCCCACCGTTACAGCCGCATCACGGCATTTTTGGATGATTTTGCCGCTGCGTTTGCCGATGCCGATGAGGTCATCGTGACGGACGTTTACGGCGCGGGTGAAGTGGCTCCCTCGGATTTTTCGACGAAAACCGTGGGTCAAGCGATCGCCCTGCATCATCCCCATGTGCAATACTGCCCCTCTCTGGATGCGGTGAGCACCGTTCTCAAGGAAAGGCTACAACCAGGGGACATGGCCCTCTTTTTGGGCGCGGGTAATCTTAATCGCATTATTCCCGAGGTGATGGAACCCTTTATGGCGGCGGAGATGCAAGCGGTGCAGCAGGCCTAAACCCAATCGCGGACTGTCTCAGAGGTAAAATATGGTGTTCTTTCTGGATGCTACTGACGTGGTTGGGCAGCCAAAGTTTCCCCTGAAACAGCGAGTATCGTTAGCGAGTTTTACCTCATATCGAGTGGGAGGCTGTGCTGACTGGTTTGCTCTACCCAAAACCCCTGAGGCCGTCATTGAGCAATTAGTCTGGGCGCACGAGAACGAGTTGCCCGTCACGTTTTTAGGGGCGGGTTCTAACTTGTTGGTGAGCGATCGCGGCGTGCGGGGTCTGGTCATCTGCACTCGACATCTGCGCGGCGTCACCTTTGACGATGCGGTGGGAGCCCTCACAGCGGCAGCTGGCGAACCTTTACCAAATCTTGCCTGGAAAGCGGCTCGTCGGGGCTGGAGTGGGTTGGAGTGGGCGGTTGGCATTCCGGGGACGGTGGGCGGAGCCGTGTTTATGAATGCTGGAGCGCATAGCGCTTGCACGGCAGACAGCCTGATTGAAGCCCAGGGGCTGACCCAAACGGGCACCTCCGTTAACCTGATGCCGAATCATCTGAACTTTGCCTACCGCACCTCTAGCTTGCAATCTCGGGTTTGTCTGGTCACCCAAGCGCGATTTCAACTCAGTCCGGGTCATGATCCCGCTGAGGTGATGGCGGCAACCCAAGAGGCCCTGGCTCACCGCCGCTCAACTCAGCCTTATCATTTGCCCAGTTGCGGCAGTGTTTTTCGCAATCCCTTGCCTTACAAAGCGGGGTGGCTCATCGAACAAACCGGCCTCAAAACCTTTCAAATTGGTCAAGCGCAAGTTTCGCCGATGCATGCCAATTTCATCGTGAATGTGGGCGGCGCAACTGCCGACAATGTTTTAAGTCTGATTCGCTCGGTGCAAGATCGCGTCGAAGAAAAGTGGCATGTGCGGCTGCATCCCGAAGTCAGGCTGTTGGGGCACTTTGACGCTTAACGCCATTGCTTCACATTGCATAATTGTGGTGGCTACGGGGGAACCGGCAGGCGGGCGATCGTCGTCAATAAACGGATGGTTCAGTGGGCGATCGCCCTGTGGACAAGTTTTGAGGTCAGCCCCTCAGCTAACGACCTGACCCTTGTGACCTTTTGAGTTTCTGCCTGTCCTATGAAACGACGCATCGGTATGCAATTGATCCTGGCGACTGCCCTCGCCCTGACAGCGATCGCTGTCACCGTGCCGACGATGCCGACCTGGTTGGCGCTGGCGGGGCAAATTCGCTCCTATGGGGTGGATGGGCGCGATGGCGTGAATGGCCGGGATGGGCGCACTGGGCGCGATGGGCGATCGCAGAGTATTCGGGCTGATGGCACCCCCATGCAGGTAGAGGCCGGAGGCGAACCTGGGCAAGACGGCGAAGACGGGGCGCGGGGTAATCGGCCTAGCTGTCCGGCACAGCCGCGCAACGTCCGCTACGACTTACAAGCGCCCGATGGTGGTGATGGCGGCGATGGCGGTAACGGTGGGGCGGGCGGCCAAGGCGGGCGGATCACTCTTTACTACACGGACCCCGCTCAATTGCGGCAGGTGCTGGTCGAGGCGACGGGGGGGCAGACCGGGCGGGCCGGGCGGGGGGGACCCGGAACACCGGGCTGTCGCTGTGTCGATCGCAGCTGGCAGGTGCGAGTATGTCGCGATGGCACTTGCGAAACCGAGCGTTATCGCTGCCGGGATGGCGATCACGGTCGCGATGGGCGCGATGGTCGTGATGGCATGTCGGGGGAGCTGGGCCAGGTGTGGTTAGTCAACCGCGAGGCTCCGTTGCCCGCCGAGCAGCCGACCTTGACTCAACCTTTGGAGGCTTTTTTGCGGCAGCCGGTGGCGTTATCAAAGCACCTTTGGGACCCACGTCAGGGGGCAGGTGCCCTACTTGCAGCGGGATCTACCGTCGCAGATACTTACTATGAATACGTGGGGCGAGTCGAAGCGGAAGCGCAAATCGTTTGGCAAGCCCAGCGATCGCCCACGCCGTTTCTGACCCTATCCCCCACGGCCAGCTTGACAGATACTGGTAGCCTGCAACTCGACTTCCCCGATACCTATTGGATTGCTGGCCAGACCCGACAAGATGGCCCCCTAACCACTTATACAATTGACCACATTGTGCGAGCCGACGAGGTCACTGAGCTAGCCTGGGGCGTCCAAAGTGGTCAGGGCTCAGATTTTGCCGTCACCGTGATTGACCTGGCCGGAGAGTCAGCCTTTGTGAACACCGAGTTTGAGTTGGTGTATCGCACGTCCAATGACGATCCCCGCAATAACCGCCGGATGCGCTATCAAGAACAGTTTGCCGGTCCCTTGCCCGCAGCGGTGATCACGCAAGATCAAAATCGCTTTGTGCTCAATTTGGGCCAGTTGCCTATCAGCGATCGCCACTTTCGTCCGGGCACTCAAGCCCAGGTGCAGTTGCGAATAGTGCGATCGCTGGGTCAAAACTCGGCTGAACAAACTTTGGCATGGCAAGGAGCATTATGAATAGATCAGACTTGGATCAAAGAAGCTATGGGAAAGAGAACATAGCTTGATCAAGCTTCTTGCCAATGACGGTAAAACTCAGCAACCGATTGCCAATTATATTGACGGCTCATTACGCACCGTCCACCACTGGCTCCCCCCAAAGTTGCCGGAGAGTGGCCGCGATATCCGGTTAACCATGACGTTGAACATCAGGCATGGCTAGCTGTCTAAACCAGCAATTAGCCGCTCAGGGACCGTATTAATTTTGCGGCTAAATGCGGCGATAGCGATTAGCAAATTTAAGGCAATGTATAAATCGGTCTCTTGAGTAGAGATCCATTGATCCCTACAATTATAAGAATCGATTAATAAGCAAAAATACGCAGTTTGGTCAGGAGGAATTATGCCCAACCGTCCAATTATTTTGGGGATTGTGGGTGACAGCGCAGCGGGTAAAACTACCCTCACTCGCGGGATTGCACAGATTCTAGGAGAAGATCAGGTCACGGCCATCTGTACAGACGATTACCACCGGTACGATCGCCAGCAGCGCAAAGAAATGGGAATCTCAGCTCTGCACCCAGACTGCAACTACCTTGACATTATCGAACAGCACTTACAACTGCTGCGGGAAGGCAAGCCGATTCTGAAGCCGATTTATAACCACACCACCGGCATGTTTGATCCCCCGGAGTACATCAAACCCAGCAAGTTTGTCATTGTGGAAGGGCTGCTGGGCTATTCGACGGCGTTTGCCCGCGAATGCTATGACGTGATGGTGTACCTCGCTCCCCCAGAAGATTTGCGAGCCACTTGGAAAATTAAACGCGACACCCGTAAACGGGGTTATACCGAAGATCAAGTCCTTGACCAACTCAAAGCCCGCGAATCTGACTCCGAAGCCTTTATTCGCCCCCAGCGCCAATGGGCGGATGTCATTGTCTCCTTCTATCCTCCGACTGTAGGTAACGGCGGCGAAGATGATCTGTTGTTGAATGTCAAGCTAGTGCTGCGTCCGACGATTCCACATCCGGACTTTACCCATATTTTGGATGACACGGGCAATCACCTGGGAGATGCCATTCGCCTGGTTTTGGATCGCGACATGGGTAAGCCGGTGGATGTGCTCGAAATCGACGGCCAAGCCAACCAAGAGCAAGTGCAGGAACTGGAGCGTATTCTCTGCTCTGAAGTGCCTTACTTGGGGCAGTTTTGCAGCTTAGAGGGCAATGACGAGATTGGCAAGCTGGTGGGCACCACTGGGGAGACGCTGCAAAGCTATCCGTTGGCCTTGACCCAGCTCTTCATCACGTATCACATGCTGAAGGCTGATAAGGTCGCGAAACAGTTGGTGGCTTAGTCGCTGCCCAGTCTCAGGTTTTGGGGATTGCAGTTTTAGGGTGGGGGAGTGTGAGCAGTCACATTCCCTGGTTTTGTGGTCCTTTGAGGGGGTAGTCGGCGATCGCCATTCGCGCAGGTGAGGAAATTGCCCATCCCCAAATGGGGGTAAGCCTGCCGAAGCTTTATGTCAGAAGCGTTACAGTATTAACAAATGCGATCGCGCCAAGTCATCGCGGTTCACCCCTTGAGATTGGCGCTGTATAGTTCGCTATAAAACTGTCTGGATAGCAATATGCGTCACAAGCTTCAATTCCTTTTTAATCGTCTCAAGCCCCTGATCAAGCCGGTCATGGCGATCGCCTTAATGGGCGTTTTGATGTTTGGTCACGCTGATGGGGCGCTGGCCGCTCGAGCCGGAGGGCGGATCGGCGGGGGCAGTTTCCGGGCCCCCACCCGCGTCGCGCCGTCTCCTTCCTATCGCAGTCCGGGCGGCGGCGGCGGGTACTATCCCGGTGGCGGCTTTGGCTTCCCCTTCTTGTTGCCCTTGTTTGGTTTTGGGGGCGGCTTTGGCGGTTTGTTCAGCATCATTTTGTTCATTGGCTTAGCCAACTTCATCATGCGCACGGTGCGCGAGATGGGTAGCGATAACGAGGTGGGTGGCGGTAGCGCCGTTAACCCCCCGGTATCGGTCGCCAAGCTCCAAATCGGTCTGCTGGCTGAGGCGCGTTCTCTGCAAGACGACCTCAACCGCATCGCTCTGTCAGCCGATACCTCGTCTTCAGAAGGGTTGACCCAAGTGCTGCAAGAGGCCACCTTGTCGCTGTTGCGGCACCCCGAGTACTGGCAGTACGCGACCGCTCAAACGGCATCGACCCGGTTGTTGTCGGCAGAGCAGAGCTTTAACCAACTGGTGTTGGCAGAGCGCAGTAAGTTCACTGGTGAGACTGTCAGTAATGTGAATAACCGCTTGCAGCAAGCCGATGCTAAAGTCGCCGAGTCTGGCGAGTTGGCTCCCACGCAGCCCGGTGCCTACATTGTGGCGTCGGTGATTGTCGCCACCCAAGGCAAGCTAAATCTGCCGAAAGTGTCTTCTACTCAGGACGTGCGGCAGGCGCTGAGCACCTTGGGCGCGGTGTCGAGCGATCGCCTGCTGGCGGTGGAAGTGCTTTGGACGCCCCAAGCCTCTGGCGAAACTCTGACCTCGGATGAAATGATTGCGGAATACCCTGAACTGACGCTCGTCTAACCTCCTTAGGATCAGTTCATAAAGGCCTGTAACGACCGCTCGGATCAAGTTTGATCCGGGCGGTTTTGGTAGAATTTGAGACTGCACCAAGGTTTGGGGATTTGGAACGATGACGGGATCTCAGGCGGCGATCGCAGGCAACGCCCACAGTGGGGTTAATCTTTTGCCCATTGCGAAGGGCACGCGAGCAGCGGCGCAACAACTCGCCCCGCTGCCAACAGCGACCAAAAATCAAGCGCTTACTGCCATTGCCGATGCCCTGGAAGCCCACGCCGACATGATTTTGGCGGCTAATGCGGCGGATTGCGAAGCGGCGATCGCTGACGACCTGGCGAAACCGCTTTACGGACGCCTGAAGCTGGATGCGGTGAAACTGGTGGGGGCGATCGCGGGGGTGCGCGATGTGGCAAAACTGCCCGACCCCGTGGGCACAGTGCAGATTCATACGGAACTGGATACGGGACTGGAACTCAAACGCATCAGTTCCCCCCTGGGGGTATTGGGGGTCATTTTTGAATCCCGTCCCGACGCGGTGATGCAGATTTCTAGCCTGGCGGTGAAATCGGGCAATGGCGTGATTTTGAAAGGCGGCAAGGAAGCGGGGCGTTCCTGTCAGGCCCTGGTCACCGCCATTCGCGCTGGGCTCGAAGTCGCTGGCGTTAACCCCGACGCCGTGCAGCTCTTGACCACGCGAGAAGAAACCCGCGCCATGTTGGCGTTAGAGGGCCACATTGATCTGATTATTCCCCGTGGTTCCAACGCCTTTGTGCGCTTCGTGCAAGATCACACCCGCATTCCCGTGTTGGGGCACGCCGACGGCATCTGTCACTTGTATGTAGACGCCGCCGCCGACTTTGACAAAGCCATCAAGATTGCGATCGATGCCAAGGTGGGCTATCCGTCCGCCTGCAACGCCATTGAAACGCTGTTAGTACATGCCGCGATCGCCGCTGACTTTTTGCCCCAAGTGGCTCAAGCCCTGCAATCACAGGGGGTAGAACTGCGGGGCGATCGCCCCACCCAGGCCATCCTGCCAGACATCACCGCCGCTACAGAAGATGACTGGGCGACGGAATACAGCGATCTGGTGCTGGCGATTAAAGTGGTGGATTCCCTGGCGGCGGCGATCGCCCACATCAATACCTATGGCTCGCGGCATACCGATGCGATCGTCACCGAGGAGGCCGCCGCCGCTGCAACTTTCCGCAGTCAGGTAAATGCGGCGGGCGTTTACCACAACTGCTCGACGCGGTTTGCTGACGGCTTTCGCTATGGCTTTGGGGCCGAAGTGGGCATCAGTACCCAAACTATGCCCCCTCGGGGACCCGTGGGTCTGGAAGGACTGGTGACCTACAAATATCATCTGATCGGGGATGGCCATGTCGTGGCGACCTACTCCGGTGCGGAGGCGAAGCCGTTCACCCACAAAAATCTACGCTGAAAATAACCCTGATGTAGGGTGGGTCCGCTCCTCAGCGATCGCGCCCAAACTCTCAGCCCGAAGGCAATGCGACCCACCCACCCCAGCCCGAATGCCCAAGCATCCTTTTCATCGTTCGGAGGGTGGCGATCGCGTCATGGACCATGGCTCTAAACCTCAAGGTCAGAGGGCCGCTGGATTACCTGAAGCTCGTGGATGAAGTAATCTGTGCTTTCATTTTGCTGTAGGGGCAGACGGCAGTGCGCCCTGAGCAAGCGATTTGCCCTCGCCCATTTTCCATCCGCCCTCACGCGGCCCCAGCTCCGGCTGAAATCTTCCCCGATGCCCCAGAGGGCGATCGCCTTCACCATGGACAAAATTTACGTCAACGATATTCGGGCCTATGGCTATAGCGGAGCCTTGCCAGCAGAAAATGTGCTGGGCCAGTGGTTTCGCGTGGATTTGGTGCTGACCTTAAATTTGGCGGCGGCGGGAGCCTCCGATCACCTGATGGATACCTACAACTATGGGGTCGCGGTGCAGGCGGTGCAGCGACTGATTCAGCACCAGCCGTTCAACTTGATCGAAACCGTCGCCAGCGAAATTGCCAAGACGGTATTAACCACCGACGATCGCCTCCACCAAATTACCGTCAAGCTAACCAAACTCACGCCCCCAGTGCCCCACTTTGCGGGTAGCGTCGCCGTGGAAATCACCCGCGATCGCACCCATCTCAGCACCCCTACCCCCGTTTCCCTGAAGCCCGCACCGACCGAGCCATCGGCCTGACTCCCGACAGCCTTTAATTACGCAGGAAATAAAATTCGATGCTGTTAAAGTTCTCGTCGGTGAGAGCGGCGTCTTCAATGTAAAAGTAGAAGTTGTCATCACAGTTAAATTCGTGTTGCAGTTCCAGCAGCAAGCGGCCCCTGGCTCCTTCGATGGTTTCTGCCACGGTGGAATGCACCTCAGGGTAGCCGCCTAGCTTGTTTTTGCGCCCCCCCTGACTTTGGGCGTTATAGATGCATTTATCCTCATACTCTTCGATCCACTCGTCAAATTCTTGACTCAGGGCCTGCAGCGCTTCAGGAATTTTGATCGTGTTTTCCAAGCAGCGGCGGGCGGTCCAAAACAGGTCTCGTTTGGGAGCAAAGCTTAAGGTGTATACGTCCTCGTACCATTCCAACGCCCTGGCGGATTCCTCCAAAAAGCTGAAGTCGGTAATCAGGTCGGTTTTGTCGTAAGACACTGCCGGAAAATAGAGCACCCGGTGCTGTTCGGGGCTCAGCTCGCACATGGGGACATCAAGTCCGACAAAAAACTGTAGCAGTCCCTCTTTGGGCAGGTTTAGATGCTCAACGACCGGCAAATCGGCGCAGTTAATTTGCATGAGCATCATCATCAGCTGTCCGGTTTGGCGATCAGCCGGATAGGGCGTTCCTTTGGGAAGGTAGGGATGGCCGCCAATTTTGCTTTGCCAAGGGTCTAGCGGGTCTTGGCACCACCCCGAAGCCGGATCGTTGGCCCCTGAGCTTTGCGCCTCGGTCGCGGTGAATTGGATATAAGACACCAAATGAGCTTCGATCAAGGGGCGCAGCGGCTCAAAGCGGGACGGTAGATTGTCTAAAAACTCGGGCATCTCTACCTCTGGCGGAAAAGGGGATGGGGCAGCGGGCGATGGGGTAGTCTCAGGGGATGGTGTGGCGATCGCCGCTTTCTTTGCTCCCTTTTTAGCCGACCTCGGGGGCGCTTTACCACGGGGTTCGAGCACTCTGAAAAGTTTGAGTTGCAAACCTGTGGTGTCGTAATTTAGCGTCACTTTGTCAATTGGGGCGCTCAGGCGGGTGGGCGGACTGTAAGCAAAGGGCTGATTGTTGAAGTAGAGCACAAAATCGTTATGGGCTGTAATCGCCACCACCAATTGCAGCACTTGCCCAGATGCTAAGCCCTCGGGCAGGCTCCCCCTTGCCTGATGCCCGGTGGATTGCTGGGTCATGTGGCCCTCGCCGGGGCGGAACCATAGGCTATAGGCGGTCTCGTTTTGGGCGCTGAGGGTGAGTGTAAAGCTACTGTTGCCCAGGTTGTTAAAGGTCCCGACCATTTCTAAGCCCACCAGCGATCGCGCCAGGGGCATCTGCATGCTGCAATAGCGATTCTCTCGGAAGTTAAATGCCAGAGGGTACTGCATCTGGCGGAGATGCTCGCGGGCTACTCGCGGGGGGGCATAGGGCGAGACATTCAACAAGGAGAGGGAAGGCGCAGGTAGATCGAGGGGCTGAGGGGGCGCAGGGCTGACTGGCGTCACGGGATCGGTGAGCGGGGCGGCAGCGGGGCGGGCGATCGGGTGAATTTCCCAGCGGGTGCCAGTATCGTCGCCCTCAGCGGTGGGTGCCAGGGCCACACTCCCCGCTCCGGTTGCGCCTGCTAACCAGCGAGGACCGTCAAGGTGCCCCAGGCATTTCAAGGTGATGACATTCGGGGCCAGGGGCACGACCTGCCACCGGGTGCCGGTGTAACCTCCCCCAGTGGTGGGAGCTAAGCCCACATCGCCAGTGAGGGTTCTGCCGTCTAACCAGCGAGGGCCATCAAGGTGCCCCAGGCATTTCAAGGCGATGATATTCGGGGCCAGGGGCACGACCTGCCACCGGGTGCCGGTATATCCGCCCTCGGTCGTCGGGGCCAGGGCCACCGTGCCCCGGCCCGTTTTGCCATCTAACCAGTGGGGACCATCGACCGCCCCCAAACACTGCAAAGCGAGTTCATCGGGCAGGGGGGGCGTGGTGGTTGGGGCTGCTTGGGTAGAGGGTTCGTCAGTTGGGGATGCGTTGGTCGGGGGTTCGGTCTGTCTGGTATAACCTTTGCGGAGTTTTTCGTTAATCTTTTTGGTGGCTTCGGCCTGGGCTTTTTCGGCGGTGGCGTAGGTCTTGCTAGCGGTCTGACCCGATGCGCCGATGCGACCATAGCGAATGGTGACGTTGGCCCCCACCACGGTAACCTCGTAAAATTTTTGCGAGGTATTGTCTGAAAGTTCTAGATAGATCGTTTCTGACTCTGAAGTAGCGCGATCGCGATCGTCATCACCACTCATAAATTTTACTGAGCCTCAAAAAGCAATACCAAGCTAACTCAGCGATCGGGGATAGACAAGAGACCGGCAGCGCAAGTAGTCGCCAGTTCAACGAAGCCACCTTGGGGCGTATTCTCAAAAGCTAGATCAGGGACTCTGACACCGCATCCCGCACGGGGGCGGGCATGGCATCGGCCTGATCGAGGTAATGGTCAAACCGCTTTTTGAGGGCGTCAGGGGTGAGGTCTTGGGTCCAGTATTCGACGAGGGCTTGGCCCCAGGCCCAGGCGCTTTGGGCGGGGGGGCGATCGCCGTTTTGCAGCAAGATGGGCCACAGTTTGAGGATTTCGCCAGGGCGAAAGATCTGGCCTTTTTCATTCAGCAGACCGGCGAGTTCGTAGGTGAGCATCATTTTGCTGGCGACGACGGGCACCTGCTCAGCGGGAAAGGACTGCGCCACCAGCATGCCAAGTTCCGGGGTGCCGGTAAAGCGGGCGGAGAGAAAGGCGAACAGCGGCGTTTTCACCAGGGCCACAATGCCCTGACTGCTGGACATTTGAATGGCGTATCGCTCGACCAGGCGAATGGCGGCGGCAACCCGAGCCTCGCGACTGCGGAGAAATTGGGCCAGGCGGCGTGATTTGGCGGGGGCGATCGCCTCTACTAGTTGGGTGGCCAGGTCGTCACTACCCCAGGCGGTGCGATCGTCCGGCTCTGATTGCGTCACGACGGGAAGAATGTGCTGCACCCAGGGCGCGAGTTGTGCCTGCCGATATTCCACCGCCGCTCGGATATTGCGCTCTTTGGGACGATCGCCCTGTGCCCAGTCATAGGGGGGCTGCCATTCGCGGATGGGGCGCAGGCGATCGACTTGAGTCAGCACTAACAAGCTCGGAATGGTCTCCCCAGCTCGGGCCAAATCTTGCAAGAAGGCGATATCGGGCTCTAACGCTGGATCAAGCGCCGGATTAACCAGCAAAATCACGTCTGCTTGGCGGGCCTGGTCAAGCACTTGCTGGCGTAACTTGGGGCGATCAACCTGCTCATAACCGGGGGTATCCCACAGGTTGAGCACTTCGGCGGCGGGAGTCTCCCAGCGGTAGCGGGTGATTTGGTCCGTACTGGGCAGCACATCGACCTGGGCCAGATCTTGCTGAAAGAGGGTATTGATCAGGCTGCTTTTGCCTGCTCCGGTGCGCCCCACCAGTAGTAGATTGAGCGGTTCTGCGGCGATCGCCTGGGCCGATTCCGCTGCTTCCATCAGCTCGCGCAGGGTTTGGCTCTGGGCCGGGCTCGGAGCCGTGGATTGAAACTCAAGCACGGTGTCGCCGCCGTAGAGCGCGATCGCCTGTTTGCACAAAATCGTCAGCGCCGTTTCCCGTAGGGTTTGGCTAAAGTTCATCAACAACTGCTGATTGGCCTGATGGCCCAAAGGTCGACCGACCTCCCGCGCCACCGCGCCGATGGGATTCCACAACCAGCGGCTCAGATCCACCACCGTCCACAACCGCTTGAGCGGCGTTTCTAAAGCTCGATAGGTTTCGTAGGTTTGGTAAACCTGCGCGACAGTCACCTGATTTAATGCGGGGGCGGCGACCCGCATGTAGCGATCGAGGTCGTCTACCGTGCCGCGAATTAGTCCGTAAGCCTGGGGCACATAGATGTTGAGCAGCGGATACTTTTCTTCCGGGTGGTACAGGTGGGCAATGTCGCGAATCAGGGTCTGGCAGCGTTGGGTAAAGGTGGGCCAGTCTTCCCAGAGGGGCTGGTCGTCGCGGGCTGTTTCCAGCGTTTGGCGGAGCACCACTTCGATGCGCTCTGGGGGCACTTTTTGGGCGGTTGCGCTGAGGGTGTCTTGCAGTTGCGATCGCACCGTCGTCAGGTTTTCCTCCAACGCCAGTTGATTGGGCTTGCTCCACTGACTAAACAGCCACCGCCAGAGCCCGATCGCGATCGCCACCAGCGCCCACACCCAGCTCAGCCCCCAATCCTGCAATTGCAGACCCGCCAGCACGGCCAACCCGCTAATCAGCCCCAACGGAGGAATCGCGAGCACAATCCACTGCCAGCGGCGTAACTTCAACATGGTACCGACCTCACTGAGTCTTTGACCGCACTGCTCCAACTCGGCAAGATGGCCCCCATCCTATCAGGCACGTTCAACTCAGGCACGTTCAACATTGGCATCGCCCTCGCCTTCGGTAGCTATTTGCTTTGTAACGTCAACGCTTTCCGGTTGCTGACTATCGCGCCAATCTTGCTTGGCCTGCTGAAATGTTTCGCCCATCAGCGCTTGAATCGCCTCGGGATCGGGCTTTTTGCCGGCCATCAAGTCACCGAAATAGACACATGCCCCTTCGCCAAGGGCCCAGGTATAGCCGACGGCCCACGAGGTCGCCACCACACTGCCCACAACGGGAATGAACTTCACCAGTTCGCGGCCCACCGCTTGGGCAAAAAAGCCCCCGGCCAGGGTGCCAATGACCCCCAGGGCTTGCCCAAAGGTCAGGGTTTGATTGTAGACCCGACCCAGCGCCATCACCATGGAAATTTGTAGGCTGGTGAGCACCGGCATGGTCGCAAAGGGCAGGGGCACCGCAGCGACGATGCCCGCCATCACGGCAAAGGCGCTGATGTAGTGTCGCGCCACGCGCCGGTAAAGATCGCCGATCGCCCGGCCTTGAGCATCCGTCTCTAATAGTTGGTGAATGGCCTGGGCTTGGGCCTGGGGCAACAAATCATCCAGGGCTTGTTGGAGGGCTGGCAGGCCATAAAACACGGGATGGTAGTCGTCTTCCTCCAGGGTGAAGTCGAGCAGGAGGGTGCGATCGCTCAAGGTGCCAAAATTCGCCTCCGTGGTTTGGGCGGTACGGGCGATCGCCTCAAACTGGGGCGGATAGTCGGGGTGATCATCCGTCGGTGAGGGATACAACTCATGCAGACAGGTCAGGGCTAGAATGCAGGGAATCTGGGGAAAGTCCTTTTTGAGCTGGGTGATGATCTGCCGCAGACTGTCGTTGGCAAAATCCGTGATTTTAATTGTCAGGATGAAGATGCGCGATCGCGCCGCATCGGCTTTGAGGGTTTGGGTCAAGTCCTCAATAATGCCAGCGGGATCTCGCTCGACATCACCAAGGCCCACCGTATCGGTAAAGATGAGGAGCGGCAGCTCGGCAGAGGGATAGGGATATTGCTGGGTGCTGCGCGTGTGGGGGCGAAAGCCCTGACCCACAATATCGGCGGGTTGTCCTGTCATTCCCCGCACGATCGAGCTTTTCCCCGCCTGGGGTTTGCCAATTAAAATCACTTCTGTCGTCGGCAATTGTGCTCTGACCGCTTCCAGGTGGGCGGCGATTTGGGCTTCATTGACGGTGAAGCGCTGCCAGATATTTTTGAATGGCCCCAAGATTCGTTCCACCGCCCCTCTCCACGCTGCGCTGTGCCTCTCCTTTCAGAATAAGAAATCATAGCGAAAGCGTCGGCTTTCGTTTGAAAAAGTTGTGCCAATCCCTTTAAATCCTGGGGGCAGGCGATTCCACTCCCTTGCTGGACGGCATATGGAACGGCGACAGCGTCGGGGCCAGGTGAGGCGATCGCTAAGGGATGGGGGGCGTCGCGGGGACAGCGGGCGTCGCGGGGGTGCCCGGCTCCCCTGGGACCGCAGGCGTCGCAGGAATTGCGCCGGGTCTATCCGGATCGGCCTCATCCAAATTGCCTGGATTATCTGAATTATTTGGATCAGCGGGCGTTGCGGGGGTGCCCGGTTCTCCGGGGATGGCAGGGATGGCCGGTGTGCCGGGGATGGCCGGGATCGCTGGTACCGCCGGGCTGCGAGGGTCATCCGGATCAGCCGGAATGGCTGGCACCGTGAGGGACGGCTCAACTACCCCAGGCGGTGGAGCACTGGCTCCGACGCCCCCAACCTCGTTGCCGCTGACCGCCCCCCCAGGGGTTAAATCAGGCTGTCCTGAGGGGGTTGGCTCAAGCCCAAACATGCTTGTGTCAGGTGCGGGGATGGCGACGTTACTCCGGGTGCCTGTGGCCGAGGATGAATTGGGGCTCAACATCTCGCGGTTTGAGAAGGTCTGCTCTAAGCGATCGCTGGCGATCGCCTCGACCCCCTCTGCCGTCAGGGGGACTTGCCACTCAATCGCCGCCGTCGACGTGACCGCAAAGTCCAGGATCTCCGGATTCAGCACCGCGTCCCCTACAAAGTTGGCCTGCTGAGCCAGCCCATCCAGGGTCTCTTGGCGCACCGGGTCCGTTGGCGACGCCGTGCCGGCATAGTTGGGGTCGTCTAACTTCAAGTCAGCAACTAGCGGACTCGTTTCGTAAAACAACCGCAGATCAAATTCCAGGCGCTCAAGGGTGTCGTTGGTCGCGATCGCCATTTGACCGGCCACCAGGTCGACACTCTGCCCATTCGGCAAACTTACCTTCACCGGACCGCCGGGGTTGTTCGTCAGCGCCATGACGATGGTGCGGCCAACGGGGGTATTGAGGTCTCGATCAAGGGCGATCGCCACCGGGGACGCAGACTCCGGAATGTGGCGCACGATGACCGCTGTCCCCTGAATGCCCGTCACGACGTTGGGGGTTTCAATGGTGCTGGGACCACGTCCAGGGGGCACCAAAAAGAGCGCGGTGCCATTTGATAAACGAAACGTCCGCGTGTTGGGTACAAACCAAAAGGTCGCTCGTTCGCCGACGCGCGCCAGTGAACCGTCATTGAACCGCAGATCGGCGCGGGAAGCCGCAGCGGTACGAATCGCATCGCCTAAATCTAGCCAATCGGAAAGGGTTGCCGGTCTGGCAGTGCCCGCTTCGGGCAAATACTCAACCCGGTTATAAAGGGTCTCAACGTCGGCCCGAATTAACGGGACTTGGGCACTTCCGTCGCGAGCGACCAGCAGACTCCCCAGCAGACAAACTGCGCTGACTAATCCAGTTAGCTGAAAACGGTGTTTCATAACGGTATGTGACTGAACTCTTTCGATATCACTGGAGGTCGTGAAATTATCTTGTCGATACCGATAGTCAGTAGTTGCCCTGATATATAAAATCTTCTTAAAGCAAGGATTTTATGGGAATTTCAAACATTTCCATAAAGTCTTGATGTATTGATTATGACATCTAGACCCTGAACACGGAACTAACTTGATAATTCACTGAGTCTGGATAGTAGCCCTGAATGTTCCTGGTGAGGGGACAAGCGTTGGCAACCCGGAAATTGAGACGGGTTGCCAACGCTGAGCCAGGTTACGTGCTGAGGGAAGAATCAGGGCCACCGTGGAGGCTGAGCCAATCGCCAAACATGCCCCTAAACGAAAGCTTTGAGACAAACCACCAGCGTCAGCATCAGCACCACCGTTGACAGCACCGTGATGCGGCCTCTCAAGGCGAGAATTTCTTTGGCTTGCTGCTCAATGATGGGAGCAATGGCGGCGGTATCGGGTTGTTTTTCGGCGATCGCCGGGGGTAATTCGGGCGACGGCAAGACTTCGATGGGTTCGACTTCATTTTCGACGGCTTCTAGCAAGAGGGAGCGATCGCCAAACCGCACCTGTTGATAAAGCCATTTGGTAATCAGTTCTGGACAGTTGCGCCGAAACCAGCGCCAGGCAAATATGCGAAAAACCGGCTTACTCAGGCTAGCAATGCCTTTGAGGGGTCCCCGCAGCGCTTGCACAGTGACTTTTTTATTAATCAACCGCACCGAACCCACGTCATACAAGCTATCCAAAATCGCTTTGACCGTTGCCTTTTCACGCTCAGTTAAATTTGTGAGCAACAAGTGAGTATCCTGCATTAACCGCAGTTCTTGCTGATATTCTTCGGAATTGAGCGATAGCCGTTGGGTTCGCCCCTCTACCGAAGACGGTTTTGCCTGGGATTCCTGCATCTGGAACTACACGATGAATCTGAAAAAGTTGGTTCTAAACCACGTCTAAGTTGAGAACTGGAGTTTTGTGTGATCGGGCAGAACCTCACCTAGCCTCTCCTTGAAAAGGAGAGGAACCAGAGTCTCATTAAACCTCTCCTTGAGGGAGAGGAACCAGAGTTTCATCAAACCTCTCCTTGAGAAGGAGAGGTGCCGCAGGCGGTGAGGTTGTCTCATATGCCAAAACTCCACTTCTGAATCTGGATGAGGTTTAGCACTCTTCTAGGACTCCTCTCGTACTCAAAGTTACACCGTTGACGGTTGAGTCTTCATCCAGCTAAATCTAGATAAGTGCCGGGGCTAGGTATTTAAGATCCTAGCGAATTCTCGGAATCAGAGGTAACCCGACGGAGAGGTGTCAAAGATTTGTAACAGCATCTTTACCTTTGTTTCCCTTCCCATCGCCTCCCCGGTTTTGTCCTCAAGATCGGCACAGCCACCCCATCTAGTCACTCATTGCCGAATCTTGGGCTACCCCTCATGTCAAAAGGCACGCAGTAAACCTGGATTTAGTATGAAAATCGGTTAAATCCACACAATTTGAGCCATCATTTCAGCGTATCGTCAGACTCGGTTATTCAATCAGCCATCTATGCAACTATCGCCCCAAGAAAAAGACAAACTGCTAATCTTCACCGCCGCTCTGCTGGCAGAACGTCGTAAAGCAAAAGGGTTAAAGCTGAACTATCCGGAAGCGGTCGCCTACTTATCGGCAGCCATTTTAGAGGGGGCGCGAGAAGGGCGCACCGTGGCGGAGCTGATGCATTATGGCACGACGCTGCTCACCCCAGAGGATGTCATGGAAGGCATCCCGGCCATGATTGACGAGGTCCAGGTAGAGGCGACGTTTCCCGACGGAACGAAGCTGGTAACCGTGCATAACCCGATCGCTTAACGGCGGAATCGTTCCACGCGATATTGCCCATAAGGCGATCGCTCTAACTCTAATTTTGTTGGACTTACTGAATCTGGAGATTGCTGATGATTCCCGGAGAACTGTTCCCCGCTGCGGGCGACATTGAACTCAATGCTGGGCGCGAAACCATCACGCTGAGCATTGCCAATACGGGCGATCGCCCCATTCAGGTGGGGTCGCACTTTCACTTTTTTGAAGTGAACTCAGCCCTGCAATTTGAGCGCGATCGGGCTCGGGGCATGCGCCTCGACATTCCCGCTGGTACCGCCGTGCGCTTTGAACCTGGCGACGAACGGGAAGTGACGCTCGTCCCCTTTGTTGGCAGCCGCCAGGTTTATGGTCTGAATGCCATGATCAATGGCCCTCTGGACTAAATTTTCAGCCCTTTTGAGAGGTTGCCCCCCCTTCAAAGTGGCGAACAGGGCTGCTCAAGGCTATTCTGCATCGCCGACATTGCGTGGGGGCTTGGCACTGCCAAGGTACGTGTTTAGCGTCAATCTTCTCATCCAGTACTGAATCTCCTCCTGGGAGGGGCGAAGGGGTGGGTCGGCCCTGTCACTCAAAGGAGTAAACTCACCCTGCCCTGCGGGCACCCCTCCACAGGAGCTACGGCTTATACATAAGTTTCTGACTGACTGCTTCCAGTGGTTTAGCCCCCTAAATCCCCCAATTCTGGGGGACTTCAAACTCCGGTCTCCCCCCAATTCTGGGGGGACTAAAGGGGGGCGAGTGCGCCTGTTGAGGCGGCAATCGAGATGTGTATAAGCGGCAGCCACAGGAGGGGATAGGAGCCCGTTTGCGAAGGTTAAACACATACCTGCCAAGCCCCTACCAGCAACCTAAAAACGCTTTTACCAGCCAGTCTGGCTCCATTCACACGGGTTGGGTTGTCAGCAGGGGAGCGGCTCCCATCAGCTCTTGAGTGTAGGGATGCTGGGGATGGTTGAAGATGCTCTCGGTGGAGCCCATTTCGACGATTTTGCCCGCTTGCATGACGGCGATGCGATCGCACAAATAGCGGGCCACCCACAAGTCATGGGTGATGAAGAGGTACGTCAGATCAAACTCCACTTTGAGTTCCAGCATGAGGGCAAGCACCTGGGCTTGAATGCTGGCGTCTAGCATGCTGACAGGTTCGTCGCAGACCACCAGCTTGGGGCGGGTGATGAGGGCGCGGGCGATCGCCACCCGCTGCTGTTGCCCGCCGGAGAGATCACCGGGAAAGCGATCGCGGTATTCCTCAATGGGGGTTAGGCCAACCCGCTCCATCATGCCCCGCACCCGCTGGTCAATCTCGGCAGCGGTGCCCAGTTTGTGAATGCGGAGCGGATCGCCGATCCCCTGCTCCACCGTCATCATGGGGTTTAAACAGGCATGGGGATCTTGAAAGACCATTTGCATGTCGCGCCGCTGTTTTTGCAACTCGCCGCGCGACAAGTGGGTGATGTCTTTGCCCAAAAAACGCACTGCGCCAGCGGTGGACGGCACAATCTGCAAAAGCGTGCGGGAGAGGGTGCTTTTGCCACAGCCCGACTCCCCCACCAGACCAAACACTTCGCCGTGGTAGAGGTCAAAGGAGACGCCATCCACAGCCTTGATGACCTGACTGGTCTGGCCGCCCATCCATCGCGCCAGGGGATTCGCAGCGAGGGTGTAGTGCTTGGTGAGATCTTGCACTTCTAACAGGGGGGCGGCGGTGGGCTCGACTTCAGCGCGAATCTTCGCCTGTTGCAGGTCTAAGGCGGATTGCAGCAGCGATCGCGTGTAGGCATGTTCCGGCTGCTGCAACACCTGCTGAGAGGTGCCCAATTCCACCAGCTTGCCCTCATACATGACGGCGACGCGATCGCAATATTCCGCCACTAGCGCTAAGTCGTGGGAAATCAGGATCAGCCCCATGTGGCGATCGCGGCACAGGCGGGTCAGCTCCGCCAGAATTTGGGCCGAAACGGTGACATCCAGACTAGTGGTCGGTTCGTCGGCCACAATGAGCTTGGGGTTGAGCACCAGGGCCAGGGCGATCGCGACGCGCTGCCGCATCCCCCCGCTAAACTCGTGGGGATACTGGCTCCAGCGATCGGCGGGAATGTGGACGGCGGCGAGAGCGGCGAGCGATCGCACCTTCGCTTCTGGCTTGGATAGTTGGGGTTCGTGGGCGAGTAGCGTCTCCACACAGTGATCGCCAATAGTCATCAGCGGATCGAGCCGCGTCATCGGATCTTGAAACACCAACGACACCGCCTCCCCCCGAAAGTGTCGGAGCGCCTGCGGTGACATCGCTGGAATGGAGCGCCCCTCAAAGGTGGCATCTCCAGCGATGCGTGTGCCTTTGGGCAACAGACGCAGCGCCGCCCGCCCCAGGGTGCTCTTGCCGCAGCCCGACTCCCCCACCAGGCCCAAAATGTCTCCAGGGGCCAACGACAGGGAAACGTCATCTACTGCCCATGTCGTTTGCCCAGGATAAGAAACGCGAAATTGAGTCAACGAGAGCAAGCTATCAGGCATAGTTTAGGCCGTAAATGGGAGCAGTAGCGGGTAGCTAGGCGTCCGGCGAATCGTCAAGGACTTCATTCTTCAAACCGCCGCATCAGATAGGCAACCCCAAAATCGCCTTCGGGATGGGCTTCCAGCAGCCGCGCCAGCTCAAACACCTTTTCGGCAATCTCTGGCCCTAATTTTTCAACAGTGGCGGTCTTTTCGCGGGCGGCAAAATCCAGCGCCTTGACTCGATTTTGCCACTGGTCGCTAAAAATATACTCCAGGTGCTGGTCGAGCTGTAGCGCTTGCAGAACTTCCCATTCGCCGCGATCGCACCAGTAACCTTTGCAGTTGGGGCACCGCTCAACAAAAAATGTCACCTGCCGCAGTTGCACCCGCCCCCGCACCAAATAGTGCTTGCAATCAGGACACAGCGCCGCGCGGTTATCCAGCGAGGGAGGCTGAAAGTGGATATCCACCTGACTCGGCACGACCGCCACTGCCAGTTCGGCATCTCGACTAATGCCCCGCTGATTTTGCCACTCACAATAGCTCTCAGGACGAATCCACGCGCCGCCGCAGTCGGGACAACATTGGGCAGGCAGATCACCTGTCAAAATTCCGTCACTGAGTTCCACTTTCAATTCTTTTGGGCACTGCACCATAACCGGACATCGCAAATAGACGTTCTTATTAAATCACTTCCTCTCAACGGTTCAGCGATCGCGAGGCAGAGACTTGAGCCTCACCATCTGCATAGGACGAACGTACTTCAGGCCTCTGATGATGTGCTTCGGGGGCGAATTTTATAATTAGATGGGCTGTTTCAGCTTATGGCCAGCTGGCAAAGCCGATTACCAAACGGAGGCCAATCAGCTCTATGCCGGGGCGACGGTAACGCTCTATGCCAACAACAAAAAATCGGCTTAACTTGCGCTTTTTGAATAGTGATACCAAAGCGTTGAGCGTACAATCTTGTTGATTTGAGACCCAGCATGGAGGTATCAACAGAGACCCCGGTGGACGGCAGAACCGCTTCAGATAGTTCCAGTTCCCCAAGCAGGAGCCTGCCCAACCAAACCCTAAGCGGTATTTCCATGCGGGTTAAAGATACCCGCGTCAGAGAAGTCCGGGGCATTAAGATTCGTTGACCTTTCCACCCCTAATCTCTCATCCCAACTGTGTGCCATGCCAGATAAACCCCCAACCCCTGGATCGATTAGCTTCATGCCCCGCATTGGTGCCGCGATTAAATGGACCCGCTTAATCAGTGTGTTAGCGGTCCTGTCTTCGCTGGTGGGGGCAGTGGTGATGTTCTGGATTGGCACCATCAACACCTTCAAAACCGTTTTGCTGGTGGCTGGAGTTGAAGAAAAGGTGATAGATGGTAGCTCGATTAAGCCTACCGAACTGGCCACCATCGAGCTTTTAGAATGTCTGGATGATTTTCTGGTGGGGTTAGCCTTCTTATATTTTGCTTACGGTATTTACTCCTTATTTATTCAGCTGGGGCGCAAAGATCCCGATACCCCCTCATGGCTGCGGGTCAGCAGTATTGGCGTGTTGAAAAAAACGCTACTGGAATTGCTCATCGTTCTATTAACGGTGGTATTTGTCAAAGGGTTGTTAGAAAGGCTCTCGTTTCGGGGGTTGGAATGGACTTATTTGGTGATTCCGCTGTCAATTTTAGCGATCGCGGCCAGCACCCGTCTGCTGCAGTTTGAAACCGCAGGGGCGACCAAGGAAGCGGAGATTGACCCATGACCGCGACGACGATGAATCCAGACTCGTTTGAACAGCGTTTAGACAACTCACGTCTCACCCGCACGATGTGGCTCCTGTGGCTGCTGTCGGCGAGCTTGATTGCCCTGGATGGGTTTGACTTTTTTATCATTGGCGTGGCGATTCCCTTCCTCCAGCGGGACTTTGGGCTCGATGCCACCACGGTGGGCGCAGTCGCCACTGCGGCAGTGGTCGGAGCCCTGGTCGGCTCCCTCACCCTTGGCCCCCTGACCGACCGCGTGGGGCGACAGCGCATGCTGATTGTCGATGTCATCATTTTTGTGATCGCCACCGCTGGTACGGCCCTGGCCTGGAACGCCGCTTCCCTGATTGTCTTTCGCTTTTGGGTGGGGGTGGGCATTGGGGCTGACTACCCCATCAGCGTGGCGTACATCACCGAGAACGTGCCTGCGCGTTTACGGGGGCGCATGGTGATCGGAGCCTTTACGTTTCAGGCGGTAGGGGCGCTGCTAGGGGCACTGACCGGACTGGTGACGATTCACCTATTTCGGGTTGTCTATCCCGACCCTGACCCAATGGCGATCCAATATGCCTGGCGCTGGATGCTGGGGGTCGGGGTCGGACTGGCCTTGCTGGTAGCGATCGCCCGCCTCAGTTTTAGCCTGGAAAGCCCTCGCTACTACATCAACCGGGGCGAATATGCCCAAGCTTCAGCAGCGGCGACGCAATTACTGGCAACGCCCATGACCATCACCGCAGCGATGGAACCGCCAAAATCCCAAGAGCAGCCGACCTATGGCGTTTTATTTAATCAACATCACCGCCGCAGTACCCTGCTCGCTTCGCTCCCCTGGTTTCTACAAGACATTGCAACCTATGGCGTCGGCATCTTTACCCCGGTCATTATTGCCATGCTGGCCTTAGGGGAAGAAACCGACTTCCTGGTGCGGGAAATGGGAGCCGCTAAAGGCGCTGCCCTGGTGGATCTATTCTTAATTCTGGGCTTCATCTGCGCCCTGGTGTTGGTCGACAAGCTAGGCCGCATTCGTCTACAAATTGTCGGCTTTTTAGGCATGGCGGTGGGACTGAGCATCCTGGCGGCGGCTGACAGCTTCACTGCCGGTAGCCAAAGCGAAATCGCGCTGGTGCTACTGGGATTCGTCGTCTTCAACCTGATGATGAATGCAGGTCCTAATGCCACCACCTTTTTACTCTCGGGGGAAGTTTTCCCCACGGCAATTCGTGCGACGGGAGCCGGCTTTGCCGCCGCCTTTGCCAAAGCCGGAGCCGTGATAGGAACCTTTTTGCTACCAATTTTGCAGACATCCTGGGGGGTGCCGCAGATGCTTATCGGTCTTGCGATGTGCTGCATTTTAGCGGCTGCCATTACGGCTAGCTTCCGGATTGAAACGATGGGGACATCCCTCGAAGCCGTGCAGGAATTACAACTGGAATGAGCCGCCGACTCTACAACAATGCCTACAAAATCTTGCCCTACTCATTAACCCAAGCGCTAAATCATGGCATGGCTGTACCCCATCGAAGAATTTTTTCTGATCATCGCCCAGATTGGGGAGGTGTTCTTAGAGGGAATCGCCATTATTTGCGTATTTATTGGTCTTTTGGCCACGGCTAAACTGCTCACAAAACTGGGGCGGCGGCGGCAAAAAGTAGAATTTCCCTTTGTGGAAGTTCGCCTAAAGTTTGGCTTATGGTTAGCCCTGGCCCTAGAATTTCAACTCGGAGCAGATATTCTCAATACCACCATTGCACCAAGTACTGATGCGCTGATTCAGTTGGCCGTCATTGCCGTGATTCGCACCTTCTTAAACTACTTCTTAAATAAAGAAATTGAAGCCGAGATAGCCATGCGTGAAAAGTCTCAGGAACTCCAACATCAAGCCTTATTTGCCGATGAGCGATTGAGAGATAAACCCGATGAATGAGCCTATGCAAAATCCCTATCCACCCAAGGTACAGGATGAACTGGCGCGGGAGCGAAACCGGGTTGCTGCCGATCGCTCTCTTCTATCTTTTGTGCGCAATAGCGTGACGCTAATTACTATCGGCGTGAGCATCGATCAGGTGGTCAGAGCACTGGCCTCTACTGCTCTCTTTATTGACGCCTGGATTTATGCTCTCAGCCTGACGCTGATTGGCTTAGGGGTCATAAATTTAGGCTTTGCCATCCTGGATTACAATGGCGAAATGCAGCGGTTACGGCAACCAGAATACTCCTTCACGCCTCGCTGGTCTTTAAGCGGTGTGACCGGTTGGATACTCTTTGTTGTCGGCTTATTGGCTTTTTTAAGACTGATCATTGCTTCCCTAGTCTGACGGCACATCGAGGTTTAAAAGGATTGAAAAAGATGGCAAACCCGCTCAATTTTTTCAGGGTAATCGGGAATTTCTCGGCAACCTTAAAGCAGCAACAGAATTGCAAAGAACCCGAGGAACCCGGTCAGCAAAATGGCGGCTACGACAATGCGGTTCAGGGCATTGACCGACAGCAACACATAATCTTCTCGCTCGATGGACTTGATTACGAGCCGATGCTGCATCAGAGCCAGCAACAGCAGCACCAACCCCACTCCAATAAACACCAGGCTGGTAATCTGGGCAACGGTTGCCGTCATCAGCGGATCCCCATCCGGAAACCGCTGCCGCAGGCTGCGAGAAATTTGCTCAATGGCGACGCCGATACCGATAAAACTCAGGCAGTTGCCAATCCAGGTGTTCATGGTGCGTTGAGCGGCGGCCCGGTTACGTTCTTTGGCCAACTCGTTGGTAGTGCCAAACAGTTTTTGAGATTGGGGCGCATTCATTGGAAGTTCGTTGAGTCGATGAACATACGCTAGTCGCGATTAATTTGACTGTTGTTGATTGTTCTTTTTCTTATTGAGTCTAAGACATAATGACTGATCCCAATCCGCAATCTCCCCCTACCCCTGACCCATTGCCCCTACCCAGCAATAATGAGCTGGCCATGCAGCGCACCGACTTAGCCGAAAAGCGCACGGACCTGTCGACCCAGCGCACTGAACTGGCCCAGGAACGCACGGTGCTGGCGGTGGAACGGAACGATCTGGCTGAGGTTCGCACCGCTCTGGCCCGCGAACGCACCCGTGCCGCCGAAGAGCGCACCCTGATGGCCTGGATTCGCACGGCTCTCTCCATGATTAGCTTTGGCTTTGGCATCGATCGCCTGTTCACCTATCTGGATAAAACCGGGGCGGGGGCTGAGGTCAATATGCTGACGGAGGAGCGCATTCTGGGGCTGAGTTTGATGAGTCTGGGGCTGTTTACCCTGGTGGCGGCGATCGTTAGCCACTGGCGTATCCTGAAAAACATTGAGACAGAGGAGTATCAGTACACCCCCCGTTGGTCCCAGGGCTTGACTGTCGCTGTGGTGCTGCTGTTTTTGGGCCTGGCGGCGTTCATTCCCCTGGTGTTAACGGGGGTGGCATTGGCCGACGTGTTTACCCTCGACAGTCGGGTGCTGAAGGCGCTGGCCGCCATGACGATTTTTCTGCTGATGCTGACCCTGGGAGTCAAAACGCCACTGGCGGCGCTGGCTTCCCTTTGGCAGCAGCCCAGGTTGCTGGGGCGATCGCTGCTGGCGGCGCTGGTGCTCTTTCCGGTGGGGGCGGGGCTGATCGGCTACCTGTGTTTGAAGGATTTGCCAGGAGCCTTACCCATTGGGTTAGGGCTGGTGGTGCTGGCGTCATCGCCGGGGGCACCCCTGCTGACGCAACGGGCGACGATGGCGGGAGGCAATGTGGCGATCGCCACCAGCCTCCAGGTCACCCTGGCCACCCTAGCCGTGGTCACTACGCCGCTAACCCTGCTGATGTTTACGGCCATTTTTGCGGAAGTCAAAGCCAGTGCCGATTTCCTGCTCATTGCCAAACAGGTGTTGACGGTGCAGCTATTGCCCCTGGGCTTGGGGCTGTTAATTCGCTATCTGGGGAGAGAGGCCGCTGCTGAGCTGAGCGAACTGCTGACAACAGTGGCGAATACGTTATTTATCGTGCTACTGGTGTTTTTGCTGGGGTTTAGCCTGGTGACCATTCCCACGGTGCCCTGGCGGGGGCTGGCGGTGATTGCCCTGATCGTGATCTTTGGGTTGATCTGCGGCCATCTCTTGGGTGGGCCAGACCTGGAAACCCGTTCCGCGATCGCGACGGGGGCGATCGCCCGCAATGCCGGTCTGGCCCTGTTTTTGCTGGCGGCGAATGGAGCCGGACAGGCGATCCCGACGATCATTGCTTACATGGTGGTCGGTGCCCTCACCGCGCTGCCCTACAACATCTGGGTCAAGCGACAACAACAGCAGCCAACGCCAGCAGTAAGTTAATTTAGCCAGTTTTGAGGGTTGAGTGAAAGCTCAAATTCAACCCTCAAAATTCAACCCCCACCCTGAACCTTGCCTGCCCATGAAACGCTTCCTATTCGCCATTATCTTTATTGGATTCATCCTCATCGCCAGTTGGGGGATTTCGGCAGCGATCGCGATCGCTGCCGAAATCCCCCCCCCGTCCTCCTGCCCCAGCGACATGGTATACATTCCTGGTGGCACCTTCACCATGGGGTCTGATAACCCTGATTTTGGGGAAGAAAAAATCGTTGAGGATGTCACCGTCAGTAGCTTCTGCATGGAGCCCCACGAAGTCACCAATGCTCAATTCGCTGAGTTTGTCGCAGCTACCGGCTACCTCACCGTAGCGGAGCGTCCCCTGGCCCAAGCGCAGTTTCCGGACCTGACCGACGCTGAACGGGCTCCTGGTTCCCTGGTGTTTCAGCCGCCTCAAGAGGGCATCCAGCAGGTGGCGTATTTGAGCTGGTGGCACTGGACCCCCGGCGCAAATTGGCGGCATCCCTTTGGGCCAGCTAGTGATATCCAGGGTAAGGCCGATCATCCCGTCGTTCACATTGCCTATGAAGACGCCCAAGCCTATGCTGACTGGGGCGATCGCCAACTGCCCACCGAAGCCCAGTGGGAATATGCCGCTCGCGGAGGGCAGGAAGGCTGGACCTACACCTGGGGAGAGCAGTACTCTACCCAGCAGGCCAACACCTGGCAGGGCTTGTTTCCCTTTTTCAATACCAAGGAGGATGGGCATTTGGGCACCGCCCCCGTGATGTCTTATCCGCCCAATGGCTATGGTCTTTATGACATGGCTGGCAACGTCTGGGAACTCACCGCTAGTTGGTTTACGGTGCAACATGACGAGCTGGCTCACAGTGTCGATGCCAGCGGTCCCGCTCAGGACTCCAGCTATGACCCCAAAAAGCCTGCCGATGGGGCCATGCACGTCATCAAAGGGGGCTCTTACCTGTGCGCCAAAAACTACTGTAGCCGCTATCGCCCTGCCGCTCGGGAATCCCAAGCATTGGATACCGGCACCACCCATGTGGGGTTTCGGTTAGTAAAGCCTGCCGCCATTGCTCAACCTGCTTGACTCAAGACATGACTAGCGGAGGACATTCTTAGGCGGCTTGCCGGACGAGACACACCCGCTCAAACCGCCTCAGTTGCCTTCCCCCACCCAGTCACCCAACGCCCTACTGCGCATTAATCGTAGCGAGTTGAGCACCCTGATAATAGTGACCCAAAATTTGCTGATAGGTATAGCCTTGAGCCGCCATGTTGTGGGCTCCCCACTGGCTCATGCCAATGCCGTGACCAAAGCCCCGCCCGCTAATCTGCACGGTGTCGCCCGCGATCGCGATCGAAAACAGCGTACTTCTCAGATCCAGAGCGTTGCGCAGGTCGTTGCCCGTCATCACCATTGACCCGCGATCGCCCTGCAATTGAATTTCCCGTACCCGCCCGCGGGGGGTGCTGCGCTGAGGGGTGGCGCTAATCAGCCGTCCAACACTCGGCATCAGGCGACTGAACTCATCCAGGGAAAAGGTCCGAGTCCATTGGTAGACGGGGGCTCCGGCATCAAAATCTTGAACCCCGCGCAAATAGGGCAGCGGCTGACTCCAGACGTCTTCCACATTTTCGGTGTGACCGCCAGAAGATGAGTGAAAGACGGCTTCAATCACCTGACCGTTGTGGGTTAAGACCTGACCACGGGTGCCTTCCACCGCCGCTTGCGTGCTCTGGGCTTCTTGTTCGAGGCCGCGATAGACCTGCCAGGTGGTCGTGCCGCCGACATCATAATGGGGATTCCGGGCCTGCTGCCGTTTATTCAGCGCATAGGAGCGAGCCGCTACGGCCTGCGCTTTCAGCGCCTCCAAAGGCCAACTGGTGGGCATTTCACTGCCGACGACGCTGTAGAGATAGTGTTCTAAGTCGACATAGTTGATTGCGGTAACGCCGCTACCGTTGGACATGACCAGCACCCGACCGCGATACCAGCGATCGCTAATAAACACAAAGCCGTCTGGCCCTGGCTCCACCCAAAACGACGAACCCACGGAATTAGCCGCCTTGACCTGAGACCCCTGAGCCGCCACCGTCAGCGATCGCCCCTGGGGCACCTGGGCAATCTGCTGACCCTGCTGGTCTCGAATCATGCCTGGGCTGGAAGTGCCGACAATCACTTCACTTGCGCCCTCGCGGATGGCTACCCGCATCTCCAACGCCAGTGCCGGAAAGCTGCACAACACCCACGCCAGAACGGCCATCCCTCCTCTCGGTAAAAATTTCGAGAAAGCCGCTCGCCGCATGGTGGGAGCCGCAGAACAAGCGGAGGCGTGCAAATGAGCCATAATCATATCTTCAGAACGGGCACTACAACCATGAGAGCGTTCACTTCCTCAGGGAAATGACCATTATTACCGGCACATCAATAGCGTTATGGTCTTAACAAATGTCTGCTTTGAACGCTAGAAACAGAGGTATTTAGCTAGCGGCATTCAGACACATAAAAACCAAGTTGGGAGAACTTACATCCGCTCAACTTGGCCCTAAACTGGCACCTTTTCACCAAATCTGATGCTGTTTTCACAGCAAATTAAACATAACCATAGCATCTGATCTCCAACGCGGATCGCTAAATTTTGATCAGGTCGATAAATTAAAGGATGCCAGCCGATTCATAGAGGCGTCTCATGATGGCGAGAATCTTGTCACCGTACTGCTGATCAGGATCCCAGCGGCCACTCAGTTGTTGTACCAACGGTGCAACGCCTCGACGCACAAATTGAAAGCGAGGATCGACGACTTCTTGCACTAAAGGTTCCGTACTACCGTAGGCCTTCAAATGTTGAATATGGGCTCGCACACCAATCCGGGGATCGTTGAAAGACACCCCGCCCGTCGAACTTTCGGTAGCCCCGATGCCGCCAAAGTTATTGTCTTCTGGTCTCAGACTGCCACTAAACCGTAAAAAGTCGGTTTCTAAACACATTTGACAAAAGGCGATATCGTAATCGACTCCTTCGATTTGCCCCTCTTCGCGATAGTAGCGAGGGAGGTCTTTGTAGGGTTCCGTGGCGCTCTCGTTGTTACTTTTAATAAACATCAACCGTTGAATGTCAGAAGTAATGCCTCGCCCCATGATGCGTTCCAACCGATCTTCACAGATGGGCAGAACGTTCATGCTTTTGAGGATGACGGTGCGGGTAGTGGCATCCCACCCTACAGAGACGTTAAATTGCCGCAGATCGATCGCTTTCACATAGACCACGCCGCGATAGCGCACCCGACGCACATTGGGATCGTTGGCGATGTCGATGCCAAGCTGATCGGCCAGATCGATGGGGACGTAGGCATTGTTGTTGATAATGATGCCTTTTTCGCCATAGAGCCCGCCGTTGACGCTAATGTTGCAGGTCGGAAAGCTCTGGACATCGCCGCCGGTGCTACTGGCCACGGCTCGACTCCAGGAGGCCATGCCGTCCGCAATGCCCAGGGAAATATCGCGCCGCCGATTTTGAATCAGCCCCAGATCGTCAGGATTGGTGAGATACGCCACTTCCATAAATAAGGAAGGGCAGGCCAATCGCCGGGTAAAGGACAGACTGCCGATGCCCGTATCGGTGTCGGGTCGAGCCCCGCGACTGGGCAGTTGGGGCAGGCGGCGGACCAGCGCCAGCAGCAGCAACTCGGCATGGGACTGGCGCACTTCATTATTGGGGATATAGAAGACGCTGGCCCCGCGGGCACCGGGACTGCTAGCCGCCCCGCCATGAATTTCGAGGGCGACATCGTCGGGTCGGCAGCGCGTGTTGATCCAGTTGAGGGTTTGCTCATTGCTTAAGTCGTCGGGCACGGCCAACACCTCAAAGCCCCGCGATCGCAACTCGGGCACCACCAAGTCGCGAATCCGGATCATTTCAGTGGCTTCGGTGGTGTTTGATACCGTTACTCCATAATCCAGGGAGCCATTTTCGTAGCCACCGTGTCCTGCCGAGATAAATATCTTTCCCATAACCGATGCCAAATGTTTCCAGAGAAAGTTGAATTCTAGGAAAGGATACCTTCAAAGTCGCGAGGATTGACCAACTTGCTGCCAAGTTGTCGAGATTTTCTCGCTACCCTCTGGGAGATAAGGGCCCTTTCAGGATTAGAACCGCTGAATGAGTGGGTGGGTCAGGCAGCGGCTAGAGGGGACAGGCTTTAGGTCCGACGCGGAGTTGTGCCGATTTCGTCCCCCTGACTGGACGAAATCGGCTCATGGCGGCGATGGTATGGCTCCTGATGCTGAGTATCCTACTGGTTCAGCGGGGATAGCCCAGATGCTCTGACCGCCTGCGTCGGCTCCCCCGAGCAGCCAACCCGAAAATCGTTAACCGGAAAAATACTTATGTGGGACACTTACCTGTCTCTGGCCGTGGAAAAACCAGCCCTGTTTTGGCTCATTTTTGCCATAGCGGCGAGCAGTCTGGCGATTTTGTTAGGCCAGGTCGTGCCCTGGTTGACGCAGCTATTGCTCCGGCGAGTCCTCAAAGAGGATGCCAAAACCTTTTACAGCCTCATTGTCGAGCCGCACCGATCGCTGCTGACGTGGACGGGGGCATTGGCGGTGCTCGATCTCGTGGCGCTGTGGTTGCTGCAGGGGCTCTGGTACGTGCCCTGGTATCCCACCCTGGAATTTGGCATCACCCTGGGTTTAACGGTGTCTCTGGGGACCTTTTTGTTTCGCTGCTTTCAGACCTACTTTGACGAGTATTTGCTGGATGCCGCCTTGCAAGAGGGTCGCAAAACCAACAGTGAATTGCTGCTGGTCGGGCGCTTTTTGGCGATCGCGGGGCTACTGCTCATTCTCGTCACCCTCTTTGCCCAAACCCACCAGATCAATATCATTGGTGTCTTTGCCAGTTTGGGGGTCGGCGGCATCGCGGTGGCCTTCTCGGCGCAAAAGGTGCTGGAGCAATTGCTGGGGGGCGTGGTGATTTACGTCGATCGCCCCTTTGCCGTCGACGACTATATCGGGCTACCCGATGGTACTTTTGGGCGGGTGGAAGCGATTGGTCTGCGGTCTACCAAAATTCGCACCTCGGGTAAGGGCACGTTGGCGATCGTGCCCAACAGTGCCCTCATTCAGGCGACGGTGGAGAACTTTACAGGGGCGAAAAAGGTGATGGCGATCGTCTACCTCAACCTTTATCGGACGGTGGGGGAAGATGAACAGGCCCTCATTCGCCAGGTCATCTTTGAGAGCACCAAAGATATTTTTGGCATCGATACCCGCAGCACCAATATCGCCTTTCGCACGTTGGATAGCGGCAATCTTACCCAGGTGCAGGCGACCCTTTTCATTTTGGGGGCGACTGGCAGCTCGATGGAGATTCGGCGGCAGGTGTTGAATATTGCGAACCAAAAGATGACCCAGCGGCTCAAATCCTACGGCATTTCCTTTGACATCGAAGAACCCACCGTTTACGTTGATTCTCCCATTACGATTTGAGGCCGTCGGGCTCCTCACCCCTGGGCCGATCGCGGAACTCGGCTGCCTCCTCACCCCGATCGCTGTTGTACTGAGAATTTTGGATGGATACTGAGGCATTTGACCTACAAAGTTGGCTAGAAATTGTGGGGATCACCTTTGGTGAAACCCCCAAGCTGGTCATTTTTGGGGTGTCGTTATTTCTGTCATTAGTCATTGGTCGCTTTACCCCCGGCATTGTCAGGCTCTTTATTCGCCGCTTTTCCCCCGAGCAGGTCACCCACCTATACGAAAATCTGATTGCCCCGTTGAGCGGAGCTTTTCAGTTTGCAGGCACCATGCTGCTCATCTCGTTGTCGATGGTCTGGCTCAACGAAGACTTTCGCAGCCTCAGCGCCTTTCTGAATCCCTTTGTGGATTTGGCGCTGATCAGCAGTATGGCCTGGTTGACCTCCCGCGTGTTTGGGCGCATCTTTCGGGTGTACGGGGTGGGATTGCTCAAAAAGATGGGCCGCGAAGTCGACGAAATGCTGCTGGTGTTTGAGACTATTACCAATGTCGTGATCGGGTTTGTAGCCGTCCTGGCCTTTGCCCAAAGCCAAAACTTTAACCTCGTCGGCTTATTCGCCAGTTTGGGAATCGGGGGGTTGGCGATCGCCTTTGCCGCCCAAAAGATTCTGGAGCAGTTGCTCAGCACCATCGTGATTTACCTCGATCGCCCCTTCATTCCAGGGGAGTACATTCGGCTGAGCGATGGGCAACTGGGGCGGGTGGAATCCATTGGCTTGCGATCGACCAAAATCCGTACTGCCGCCAAGAGTACGCTGTTCATCGTGCCGAACTCGACCCTGCTCAGCATGGAAATCGAGAACGTCAGCCGGGCCAAAAAAGTCATGGTGATGCTGTATCTGGAGTTTGCTCGCAAGCTCACGGATGAGGATGCGGCCCTGGTCAGGCAGGTGATTACTCAAAGCACAAACTCCGTCTTTGGGGTTGATCCCGGCAGCACCAGCATCGTGTTTCCCCACAGCAGCGAAGAAAATGGTCGCACTGACCAATACATGCGCCGCGCCCGCGTCACCTTCTTTATCCTGGGATCCAACGAAAGCTCGATCGAACTACGCAAGCGACTGTTAGAACTGGCAAACGATACGATCGCGAGAACTCTAGACCGCTATGGCATTCGTTTTGAAATGCAGGAACCGACGGTGTATGTGGAGTCGCCGGTGACGTTGTAGGGAGTGGGTTGGCGGAGCCTGCCCGGAGCTGGGGTGGAGTGGGTAAACCACCCAAAAGGGGGTTCCTGTCTGTGAGTATTTGCACAAAACTGTCTGTGAATATTTGAAAAGAAACCTTGAGAGTGCTAAATTCGCCTAGGGTAATGACAGAAAGTTACTGTCTCCCCATGACGTTAGTGAGTAGCCTGATATGGTAGCGGCATCTCCTTTTACGCGATCGCTGATTACGTTTGAGCAAAGATCGGAAAAGCGCATTGTGGCGATCGGAGACAGTCTGGTTTACGGTTTTGGCGATCCTGAAGGGGGGGGCTGGGTAGAGCGGTTACGGCGGCGGTGGCTGCAACCGGAGTCACCGGGGCACGCTATTTACAACTTGGGAGTCCGAGCTGACACCACCCAGCGCGTGGGCAAACGGCTGGTGCAGGAGTTTCAAACGCGGGGCGAGTTTCGCAATCGGGTGCCAGATCTGATGTTGCTCTCGGTAGGCCTGAACGACACGGCTCGCGTGGGCAAACCAGATGGGCGTTCGTTTACCGAGTTCGAAATTTTTCAGGCGCAGATGTTTGAGCTGCTGGATACGGCTAAAGCGCTCTGCCCGGTGAGGTTCATCGGCATGACGCCAGTGCTTGAAGAGCGGATGCCGTTTGCCGAAATTTTGCATTACAACCACTCCGATCAGTGGCGCTATAAGGAATTTACCCGTCGGGCCTGTGAGCAGCGCGATATTCCCTATCTGGATGTGCTGGATCTGTGGCTGGGTCGCGGTGATGCCTGGTGGCGATCGCGCATCTCGACCGATGGCCTGCATCCCAATGTGCTGGGCTACCGAGCCTTGCTAGACGATGTGACAAACTGGTCTGCCCTCCGCGATATTTTGTAGCCTCTTCGGCCTTCCTGAACCGAGCCGCTAGAACTCTATTTGAGGGCTGCCGACGGGTTAGGAATGAGAATTGAATAAGTTGAGATAGCCGTCTCGGCTGTCCCAAGGCAGGCAAGATGCCTGCCCTAACGATTTGGATGTTAAACCTCATCCAGATTCAGAAGTGGAGTTTTGGCATGTGGGAAACCTTACCGCCTGCGGCACCTCTCCTTCTCAAGGCTGCCGCTTATACATAAGTTTCTGACTGACTGCTTCCAGTGATTTAGCCCCCTTTTCTGGTATGCCCGGAGGGCTTTAAGCCCCCAATTCTGGGGGACTTCAAACTCCGGTCTCCCCCCAGAATTGGGGGGACTAAGGGGGGCGAATGCGCCTATTGAGGTGGCAATCGAGATGTGTATAAGCGGCAGCCTTCTCAAGGAGAGGTTTGACAAGACTCTGGTTCCTCTCCTTTGAAAGGAGAGGTTAGGTGAGGTTCTGCCCGATCATACAAAACTCCAGTTCTCAACTTAGACGGGGTTTATTTGATCCTCATTCCTTAGTTCAATTTTGGTGGCTTTGGCTCAGGTAAGCGGAGCCAGGGCGATCGCGGCATCCTCAAACATCAACAACCAGAGGATCGCTAGCGCGATAATGCCCCCAACCTTTAACGCCCAACCCATTGCTGTTTGCCCTCCCATACTTTGGCATGATCACCAGGGACAGAATTGTGACCGCGATCGCAGAACAGGTCAAGACTATAGCCCTTGATGCTGACGCTAGGTCGGGTCTCTCCCCACTCTGTTACTGGATATTGGGGGTTTGCATGAGCCAATCGCGTCCGACTCGGATGGTCAACTCTGACTCCAGATCGCCGGTGGACTCGGCCACCACTCGACCTAAATCGAGCACCGAAGACACCAGTTCGGCGCTTCGCAGGTCGCCCCGCTGGGCAATGACCTGAGTCCGCTGCAGTTCGCTCGACCAATCACTGATCACGTAAACATTGCGGAAGCCTTCACCGCGCAGATAGTCCGCGACTTCGCCAGCGACTTGGGATTGGCCAGAAGCATTTTGCACCGCGATTGGCAAGTTGGTGACCGCCTGATTTTCGTCGCTAGACAGCAGTGCCACGGTATCCAGCTCAAAGAAATTATTCATAACTTGCTGAGTCGCCACAGGATCGAGAATCCAGTAGCTCGCAATGTACTCATCCAGTGAACTAAAACGCCCCGGCAGCATCACCATGCGCAGATTTTCAGGATCAACTTCCATCGCGACGTTAGCCAGCGCCAAAATTTCCTCTAGGGTCAAATTGGTATCGATATGGCGCATCATCACCCGCATCACCTGGGGCAACCTGGGGATCACGGTCGGATGGGTCAAGCGTTCCCGCAGCGCTTTCATCAACATTTGCTGGCGTTGTACGCGACCAATATCGCCGTTGCCGTCACTGCGAAAGCGGGCAAATTGCTCAGCCTGGTCGCCGTTCAAGGTTTGCCAGCCCGGTTCCAGATCGATGTTGAGGCCCTGAGTCATGTCCTGGTAGACCATCCGCTGAGGCACGTTGACTTCCACCCCCCCGAGCAGATCAACCAGTTCTCGTAGGGATTCCGTGCTCACCCGGACGTAGCGATCGACGGGCACGGGTCCCAGGTTCGTTTGTATGGTTTCGGCAACCAGCTCAGGGCCACCGGCAAAGTTAGCGTGATTGATTTTCGCGATGCCTTCACCGGGAATATCCACCTGGGTATCGCGGGGAATAGAGAGCATGCCAACGGTGCTGTCGTCGGGGTTAACTCGCACCAAAAACATGGTATCCGAGCGTCCAGAAAACAGGCTGTCGGCATTTTCTGGCCCTGCGTCTGGGAGGTCAATGCCCATAATCAACAGATTGACCGGGCGTGTGACCTTGTAGCGAAAACCCGTTTGCCACAGGTCAGCGAGATTGAGGGGTTGTCTGGCTTCGGAGCCCAACCAATTGGGCAGGGGCACCATCGTGGCAAAGAGGGCACCGCCCAAGACCGCCGCGATCGCGGTAGCCCCAAAAACCCCCGTCCAGGCGAGACGGTGCAGCCAGGGCCGCAAAGTGGTTGCGAGGGTGGTAGATTTTGCGGCAAGGGGGGGTGGGGAAGCGTGAGGAGGCGCAGTCTGCGATGCAGGATTGGGCTGAGTCGGGTTCGAAGGGGGTTGTACAGACGGCGACATGGATCCTCACATAATGCGTACTTTGGGGAATCACCTGACTACGCCCAGGGTCCCCGGTTGCGCAGGTTTAGAAGCTGCCCAAAGCACAACTTCAAGAAATATGAACAAAAGATTACGGCGATTATATCCTGCTTTAAGGAGGCTTTGGGTACTATAGGGCGGACAATATTTGGAGTGTCAGACCTATGCCCCCGACGGTGATTCCAGTAATTTTGGCAGGCGGTAAAGGGGAAAGATTTTGGCCGGTCAGCCGCCGCCAATACCCAAAACAGTTTCTCTGTTTAGATGGAAGCGGTTCTAGTCTACTGCAAGCCACCGCCAACCGCCTCTTACCGTTAGCAGAAAGCTGGGAGTCCCTCTGGGTCATTACTGCCGCCCATTTGGCAGACGGCATTCGCGAGCAGCTACCGGCGTTACCGGAACGTAATTTGTTAATTGAACCGGAGGGCAAAGACACCGCCCCGGCGGTCGCCTGGGCCACCCTCGAAGTGGCACAACGCCATGGGGAAGGGGCGATCGCGGGCTTCTTTCCCGCTGACCACTGGATTGCGGATGAGGCGCACTATCGCGACACCCTCAAGGCAGCCGCGTCGCTAGCGGGCGATCGCGGGGCGATCGCTACCTTGGGCATTACCCCCACTTTTCCCTCCACAGGCTACGGCTATATCGAACAGGGCGAGCCGGTGGGCACTTACGCTGACCTCGTGGCTTATCAAGTCGCCCGGTTTACCGAAAAGCCGGATCAAGCCACGGCGGAAAGTTTTATCGCTAGCGGTCGCTTTAGCTGGAACAGCGGCATGTTTATCTTTCCTGCTGGGGTGATGCTGCAAGAACTCGACACCCATGCCCCGCAAGTCATGCAGCCCCTGAGGGCACAGGGCGTTGACGCCTACAGCAAGTTAGCGAAGCTCAGCATCGACTACGCCGTCATGGAAAAGACGGACAAAGCCTGCGTCATGCCGGTGGCGTTTGGGTGGGATGATCTGGGCGACTGGAACGCGGTGGAGCGACTGCTCAAGTCTCCCGAAAAACCCAATGTCGAAATGGCCCAACACTTGGGGCTCGACACCACCGGCAGTATTGTCTATGCCAGTGATGATGAGGAGTTAATTGTCACCATTGGGTTAGAAGATGTGGTCGTGGTGCGCAATGGCAAAGCCACCTTGGTAGTTCACAAGAACCGCACTCAAGACATTAAGAAAGCGGTGAAGGCGCTGGGGGCTGATCCCAAGTTCCAGCATCTTTTGTAATACCCATTCTCTGAAGTTTGACTACACTGCTTTGCGAACCAATCTCCCCACGCACCCCCTTGATAAGCTATCCCTTAGGCACAAGTTGGTCGAAGGTATGCCAGCAGAGGCTTCCAGGCTCTGCTGGGGCAACTAAAACCTCACCGCCTGCGGCACCTCTCCTTAGGAAGGAGAGGTTTAGTCACAATCTACTCAACGATTTGCCTCGAATTGAGCCGAGCCTCCGGTTCCTCTCCTTGCCAAGGAGAGGTTAGGTGAGGTTGACAACCCGTAAAACTGCCACAACCGATTCCTGAAACTTAAACTCGACAAACGATACAGCGATTTATGTGTAAAGGACAGCTTGATTAAAGGGGCGGCGATCGCGGGGGATCTTTGCTCTGCAACGCTATTTTGAAGAGTTGGTATGAGAACTGCGCGGACTCAGCTTGCAACCCTGGCTTCGGAGACCTTGGGCTGGCTGCCGCCGCTCACATTTTGAATTGAAGAGGATGAGCGGCGGCGGCTTTTTTCATGGGTGGTCTAAAAATGGGGGCGGTGGGGGCAAAAGCTTTGCGGCTATGATGCAGAGCATCGAACCACTATGTGCGGAGGGTTGAGGAAAGGGATGCGATCGCGATTGAACGACTGGACTCAAGGCACCCGCTGGCCGCTCAGGTCGGCAGCCTGGATGCTGGCTAGCGGGTGTTTGTTGAGCACGGTTGCCTGTGACCCTGCGCCGACGGTCTCCGACCCGGTGGACTCCACGCCCGAAACCGTGCCCGAAACAGCAACCCCAATCCCCCCGCCGCCGCCCGATGGCGCATTTTTGGCCTTGCTGCCGCCTGAGCAGACTAACCAAATTCGGGCCTTAGGGCTGCCGTTGGTGTTGCCAACGGCCATTCCTGAGGGGTTTGAGGTGGCTCAGGTGCAAACCCAGCCGGACGAGCGATTTGCGGGCTATCAAATTTTATATCGGGATCAGGGCGTTCCCGCAGGGTCTCCAGCGGAGCATCGTTGCTTTCTCGTTGAGTTTACCGGGGGCGGCATCGGCGGCACCCCCACCACGGAGAACCGCTTGGCGCTCAAGCCCCCCATCCTGGCGGAGGATGGAGCCGAGTACGGGCTCAACTATGGTCCCTATACCGATGCAGCGTTGCAAGAACAGTTTCCCGAACCATCGCTGGTGAGCGATTGGCTGCCCGTCGCAGGGGGATTTGTGCGTCTAGCTGGGGCGGCGCTCATCAACAACACCCTGACTCCCTCCGTTGCCTGTACCGATATCACGGTCGAAGCAGCCGTCTCGATCATCGATTCGTTGGCGGTGATTGCCGATGAAATTCAAGGGGATGGCGTGCCTGCCGAGTGACGAGGGGGCAACGGGAGCGGGCAAGAATGTTAGACTGCGTCACTAGATTGTTAACTGACCGGGCGATCGCATGACTGACCTGACTCACGTTTTGGCCCAAGAACTGGCGCTGCCGGTTCGCCACCTTGTCGCCGCTCTGGAACTGTTGAACGAAGGCGCGACCGTGCCCTTTATCGCGCGATACCGCAAGGAGCGCACGGGCGGGATGGATGAGGTACAGCTGCGATCGCTGCAAGAACGCTACGCCTACCTGACGGAGTTGGGCGATCGCAAGCAGACCATCCTTAAGTCCATTGCCGATCAGGGCAAGCTGACGGCGGCACTGCAGGCCCAAATCCAAGCTTGTGACCAAAAGACCGAACTCGAAGACCTGTATCTGCCTTATCGGCCCAAGCGCCGCACCCGTGCCACCATCGCGAAAGAAAAAGGGCTGGAACCGCTGGCCGATCGCCTCGCCAAGCACAATCAGCCCTCAGCTCCAGCGCTGAATTTGTCCCAAGCGGCGGCAGACTTTGTGAATCCTGAGGTCGGGGTAGACACTGCCGAGGACGCCCTGAAAGGGGCTGCCGATATCTTGGCGGAAACCGTCGCGGAACGGGCCGACCTACGGGCCTGGGTGCGCGAGTATTTCTTAACAGCGGGCATCTTTCAATCGCGCATCGACCCCAAAATTCCGGAAGGCAGCACCAAGTTTGAGCTGTACCGCCACTACGACAACCCCGTCAGCAAAATCGCCCCCCACAATTTACTGGCCCTGCTGCGGGGGCAACGGGAAGAGGTGATCAGTCTGGAACTGGCCTTTGACACCGACGAAGTGCTGCGCCACTTGGAATCTGAGGTGATCCGCACCCGCCACGCGGAGCTGCGGACGTTCTACCGGAATTTGATTCAAGATGCCTTTGCCCGGCTAATGAAAACCTCGCTGGTGAACACTGTCATTGCTGAGAAAAAAGCCTGGGCTGATGAAGAATCCATCCAAACCTTTGAGGCGAACTTGCGGGATCTACTGCTGGCTCCCCCGGCGGGCATGAAGCCCACGATCGCGATCGACCCCGGTTTTCGCACGGGCTGCAAGGTCGCTGTCATTGACCAGACTGGTCAATTTCTCCACTACGAGGCGATCTTTCCCCACCAGGCCCAGGCCCAGCGGGAAAAAGCGGCTGCCACGTTGAAACAGCTGATTCAAAAATTCGAGGTGGCGCTGATTGCGATCGGCAACGGCACCGCTGGACGGGAGACCGAGGCCTTTGTGAATGAAGTGCTCAATTCCCTGCCCCAGAAGCCGATGAAGGTGATGGTGAATGAATCTGGCGCGTCGGTGTATTCGGCGAGTGAGGTGGCGATCGCGGAATTTCCCCATCTGGATGTGACGGTGCGGGGGGCCATCAGCATTGGGCGGCGGCTGCAAGATCCCCTGGCGGAACTGGTGAAAATCGACCCGAAATCCATCGGCGTCGGGCAGTATCAGCACGATGTCGATCAAAAGCGGCTGAAGCAAAAGCTGGCGGAAACGGTGGAAAGCTGCGTGAACTATGTCGGCGTCGACCTGAATACCGCATCTCGAGAATTGCTGACCTATGTGTCGGGCATTAACTCGACGCTGGCGAACAACATCGTGCAGTATCGCAATGAAAATGGGGCATTTCGCGATCGCAAAGCGCTGAAAAAAGTCCCCAAACTTGGCCCCAAAGCCTTTGAGCAGGCGGCGGGATTTTTGCGGATTCGCGACGGCGACAATCCTCTGGACAATACCGCTGTACACCCTGAGAGCTATGGCATTGTGGCCCAAATCCTCAAGGATTTGCAGGTCGATCCGAAAAAACTGGGAGCCGCCCAATCGCTCCAGTCTCTGCCGCTACAGCAGATCGACCTGAAGCGCTACATCACCGACGAGGTGGGCGAGCCGACCCTGCGCGACATTTTGGAAGAACTGGAAAAGCCCGGACGGGACCCGCGATCGCAGTTCGTCACCGCGCAATTTCGCGATGATATTCAAACGATGGCCGATCTGGCACCGGGCATGATGCTGGAGGGCGTCGTCACCAACGTCGCTAACTTCGGGGCCTTTGTCGATATCGGCGTGCACCAGGATGGCCTCGTCCACATTTCTCAATTGGCCGATCGCTTTGTCAAAGACCCCAAAGACATCGTTAAAGTCGGCCAAGTCGTCACCGTGCGAGTGATGGAGGTGGACGAAAAACTCAAGCGGATTGGTTTGTCGATGCGATCGCCCGATAGTGACGCCGTCAGTCTCTCTGGTCAATCCCCAAAGTCCAACCAGGCTAAACCCCAAAGTCAAAAAACGCGATCGCAGCCAGGGAAAAATCCAGTTAAATCCCAAAAGACGGATCAAAATTCGACCGCTGCGCCTACCTTGCAAGACCTACAAGCTAAATTCAACAAACGATGAGTTGTCGTGGAATAAAGCATGCCTAAGTTGAGAACTGGAATTTTAGGCGATCGCAAAAACCTCACCTAACCTCTCCTTACAAAGGAGAGGAACCAGAATCTTCTTAATCATCTCTTTACAAAGGAGAGGGCCGCAGGCAGTGAGTTTCAGGCAAATGTCATAACTCTACTTCTGAATTTGACTGAGGTTTAGCTAGAAGTAGGAAAGAAGGTTCTTAGAGTTCACCCTGAGAAGAAAAATACCGTAGAACTCAAGATTTAGAATGGGGAGTTTCAGGATTGAGCTATACAAGAACGGGGAACGTCGGTTGAGGAATCAGCTCCGGCATTCCCAGGTAGCTTTGTTTGGGTTTTGCCTCCGTAACAGCTTTGAGCAGGTTGCCTTTACCCAACATTGACCAGCCAAGAAGTTGGGAAAAATCTTGATTTGGCGATGCTTTTTCCTCTTTCAAAGCTGAATTTCATCGGTATCTCTGATTGTGCTCATCCCCCTGAAACCTATGTTCGCCATAGATTTTTGTCTAACCTGACTCACCTTAAATCTTTATTAGATCTGATTTTTCTGGATATTTCTATACAGCTTGAGAAAGGAAAGTTCACTAAACAGTAGGATATATGATCTAGATCAGGAATTTTGCGACTGGGTCTCGCCTTCTTGATGCAGTTTCTAATGTTGATGACTTTATGAGCACGACGATGCCTCATGGGCCTACAGTCAAAGTTTTTGGTCAACCCGCAGAGCAGGGTAGATGGCTGCTATTGCCTTTAGGGATGGTGATTTTGCTCTGCTTGGGCAGCGTCTATTCCTGGAGTATTTTTAGAACTCCCCTGGAAAATGAGCTGGCGATTAGTGCGACGCAAAGCCTTTTGCCTTATACCTTTGGCCTGGTGTTTTATGCAGCGACGATGCCGATCGCGGGCTTTTATATTCCTAAAATTGGGACCCGCGTCATGACGGCGCTTGGTGGGATTGTGGTCGGTCTGGGTTACATTCTTTCCAGTTTTGCGACCCAGATCGGCGTTCTCGTCTTTACCTATGGGGTCATTGCTGGCACTGGCGTGGGCATTGCCTATGGAGTACCGATGGTGATCGCCTCGCGTTGGTTTCCTGATAAAAAAGGTTTAGCTGTGGGGTTAACTATTGTGGGCTTTGGTCTTTCGCCCCTGATTACTGCGCCCCTTGCGAACCAGCTCATCGGGACTTATGGTGCGCGACCAACGTTGCGCCTTCTGGGCATTGCCTTTACCGCCATTATTTTGGTGATTTCTTTAACGATGAAGTTGCCACCTAAGGATTGGCATCCCCAGCAAACAATCGCTGCATCGAGTGCGATCGCGGTGCCCCATTATCCCCAGGGGCTGTTCAAAAGTCGTTCATTTTATGGGCTGTGGATTTGCTATGTGATTGGCACTTTGGTGGGGTTGAGCGCGATCGGTATTTCGAGTCCTGTCGGAGAGGAAATTATTCAGATAAATCCGACTGTGGCGGCCAGAAGTGTCTCTTTGTTTGCCGTGTTTAACGGGGTGAGTCGACCGTTGTTTGGGTGGTTAAGCGATCGCTTTAAACCTCACTACGTGGCGCTTTTTTCCTACACGCTAATCCTCATCGCTTGTGTCATGATGGCGAATGCGCAAACGGGTCAAGTCGCCACTTACTTAATTGCTTTTTGTCTATTTTGGTTTTGCCTAGGGGGATGGCTAGCCATGGCTCCCACCATTACGCTGCGCTTTTTTGATCCTGACCATTATGCGCAAAACTACGGCATTGTTTTCACTGCCTATGGCGTGGGCGCACTGATTGGGACCTTAGTGACCGGTCGCATTCGCGATATTTTTGGGAGCTACAACTTTGTGTTCTATCCGATGGCATTGTTAGCGATCGCGGGCATGGTTGTGGCAGTTGTGATGCTCAAACGAGAACGCTCCTCCGTCGATCCTCTTCTGAATTAAAGCTGGCGTGAATCATTGATGTGGTAGCCACCAATTAGGAAATTGACTGAGGAATTAGAATTGAATAAAGTCCAAATTTTGAGTTTTAAGTTGAACGGTCAATTCAAACTTCAAAACTAAGAACTTAAAACTCACTCATCCCTTCGCATTCATCCCTGCAAGCTCTCGCCCCTTCGGAGGGGCTTGGTCTCGCTAACACGCTCTGCGACCTGTTACGCCCCTAGATACGCCTTCAAAACCTGCTCATCCTGCTGCATCTCTTGGCTGGTGCCCGACTGTACCACCTGCCCCGTTTCAAGCAGATAGGTGCGATCGGCAACCGCGAAAGCAAGGCTAGCCATCTGGTCGACCAGCAAAATGGTCATGCCCTCGTCGCGCAGGGTAGCCAGCGTCGCAAAGAGGTCGGCGACTAGTTTGGGGGCGAGGCCCAGGGAGGGTTCATCGAGCAGCAGTAGTTGGGGACGAGCCATGAGGCCACGACCGATCGCGAGCATTTGCTGTTCTCCCCCCGACAGTAACCCCGCTGGTTGATGCTGGCGTTCTTGGAGGCGAGGAAACCGCTTCAGGACATCGGCCATATCGGCGTCCACGGCATCATCCTGGCGGTTGTAGGCTCCCAGGCGCAGGTTGTCGATCACGGAGAGTTCTTTGAAGACCTGACGCCCCTCGGGCACCAGGACGATGCCTTGCTGCACGATCGCGTGGGCGGGTTGTCCGATCATCGACTGGGCCTGAAAGGTTACAGTCCCTGACCAGGGAGTAATGAGCTGAGTCACGGCCTTCATCAAGGTGCTTTTGCCTGCACCGTTGGCCCCGATGACGGCCACGAGTTCCCCGGTGTTGACCGTCAGGTCGATGCCTTTGAGCACTTTGAGCTTGTCGTAGCCCGCCACGAGGTCGTGCACCTGCAGCAGCGGCGTGTGAGAGGCAAAGGTCGGACGGGCCAGCTCGGGAGAATTGACGCCCAGATAAGCCGCTAACACAGCCGGGTCTCGCTGCACCGCTGCCGGAGCCCCCACGCAGATGCGATCGCCGCTATCCAGCACCACCACTTGGTCGGAAATATCCATCACCAGGCCCATGTCGTGCTCAATCAAGATCACGGGAATGCCGCTGCTGGCAATGCGGCGGATGAGTTGGGCGAGGGCGTGCTTGTCGTCTTGACTCAGGCCCGCGGCGGGTTCGTCCAGCAGCAAGAGTTGGGGTCCCAGGACCAGGGCGCGAGCGATTTCGACGAGACGGCGATCGCCAAAGGGCAGATTGGCCGCCAACTGGTGCACATCGCCCGTGAAGCCCACAAACGACAACACTTCCAGCAAGGCTTTTTCGGGGTGGGCAGGGGCTTTGCCGCGACCGATCAGGGCGGCGAGGATGCTGCCGGTGGGGGCTCCCTGGGCGGCCACTCGCAGGTTGTCGATGACTGAGAGCGAGTCAAACAGCCGCGTGGCTTGAAAGGTGCGACCGATCCCCGCATGGGCGATCGCTAATCCGGATGCCGTCGTCAAGTCGCGATCGCCCAGTTGAATGTGGCCCGTCTGCGTCCGGTAAAAACCGCTGATCAGATTGAGTAGGGTAGTTTTACCTGCACCGTTGGGGCCAATCACAGCCGTCACGGTGCCGGGGGTCGCGGTGAGGCTGACGGCATTCACCGCCCGCACTCCCCCAAACTGAATGCCCACGTCTTTGACGGTGAGGGCGGCAGCCGCATGATGGCGGGTAATCAGAGCGGGCATGTCGGGGGGCGTAGGCAGCGGGGTGACAGGGGATTGGCGATCGAACCAGCGCTGGAGGGGACTGGTTAACCCGTCGGGAGCCAGCCACAGAGTCAGCAACAGCAGAGACCCAAACACCAACAGTTGATAATCGGCAAAATCTTTGATCAGTTCCGGCAGCAGCACGAGCACGATCGCCCCCACCAGTGCCCCTTCGGCGGTGCCAATGCCGCCCAAAATCACCACCAGCAGAAACAAAATCGAACGGTGGAAGGTAAAGCTGTCGGGACTGACGAACCCAATCGTGGAGGCGAATAACGCCCCCGCTAAGCCTGTGAATCCGGCGGATACGGCAAAGGCCATGACCCGCACCGCGAGGGGATTGAGCCCCAGGGAAATGGCGGCAATTTCGTCGTCCCGTACGGCTTGAAAGGCATTGCCCCAGGGGTGATGCTTCAATTGGGTAAAGGACCACAGCGCTATGAACGCCAGCACCACGGCAATCAGTACGACATCGCGCAGAGCGGGCTGCAGGCCAAACAACACCGGCTTGGGAATGCTGCTGAGACCACCAAAGCCGCCGGTCAGCCCCACCCATTCGATCAGCACCCGCTCGACGATGATGCCAAAGGCGATCGTCACCATGGCCAGGTAAGGACCGGTGACCCGCAGGGCCGGAGCCGCCAGGGCCGCCCCCATGCCCACCGTCGCGACGATGCCCGCCGCCGCCGCCGCCGGAAACGACCAATTTACCCTCAGCATGAGCAGGCTCGCGACGTAGGCCCCGATCGCAAAAAATCCGGCATGGCCGATGGATACCTGCCCCGATAACCCCACCAGAATATTCAGGCCCACCGCTACCAGCGTGGTGATGGCGATCATGCCCAGGGTGTAGAGGTAATACGTATTGGGTGCCAGCAGGGCCGCCGCGATCGCGGCCACCAACAGGCCTATTCCCAACCAGCCCCGAATCTTCATAACCCCTGCCTAATGTACGAACGTTCGATGTGAAGTGAATGCGGCATGCTGCCCATGATTTTTCAGGTCGTGACCCGCCGGGCCTATCGCGCTAAACTTTTTTGACTAGGGCCTGACCAAACAAGCCATAGGGCCGCAGCGCCAGCATCACAATCACGACTGCAAAGCCGATGATCTCCCGGTAGGTACCGCCCAACAGCCCGGCGGCGGCAGATTCCACCAGTCCGTAGATAATCCCGGCGACCATCACGCCCCAGGGGTTAGCCAAACCACCAATGATGGCAGTGGCAAAGGCTTTGAGCCCTAACAGGGTGCCCATCGTGGCAGACACATTGCTCACCGGAGCGATTAACATGCCCGCTAACGCCGCCAGGGCGGTCGAGAGGCCAAAGGTCAGGGCGATCATCCGCTCTACGGGAATGCCCATGAGCCGAGCGGTGCTGTGGCTCTCGCTGACGGCCTGCAGCGCCTTGCCTAGCAGGGTCGTTTTGAATAGCACACGGAGGGCGATCGCCACCGCCAACCCCACTACCGGAATCAACAGCTCCACGGGAAAGACCCCAAAGCCCAACACCGGAATCGGCGTTTCGGCCCAGGGGGAGGGGTAGCCCCGCGTTTCCTTACCAAAGGTCAGCATCGCCAGGTTTTCGAGAATGATACCCAGGGCGATCGTGGTCAGTAACCAGCTATTGGAGCCGTCTTGGGCAAAGGGGCGCACCACCAACCGCTCAATCAACATACCCAACCCAAAGCAGGCCACCAGCGTGATGGGCACGGCCAATAGAGCCGGGACGCCAAAGGTCATGTTGAGGGTGTAGCACAATACCGCCCCCACCATGACCGACGCCCCCTGCGAGAAGTTCATCGTGTTCGAAACCGCGTAGGTAATCTGAAAGCCCAGGGCCACCAGGCCATAAAGGCTACCGACGGCGATACCAGATAACAGGAGTTGTGACCACATCAGACCGTTCCCTTAAAGGGCACTAACTTGTTGTCCTGCCACTGCACGAGAATGTAATCGTCCTCGTTCAGCGCATCATGATTGTCGGGGGTAAAAGAATTTTCATAGGTTTTGATCAGCCCTTCGTAGGTCGGCAATTCGTAGAACGATGCCCGCAGCACTGGGCCTTCGGTAGTTCCAGCGGTGTCTAACGCCAGGGCCACCAGATGCATCGCGTCATAGGCATTGGCGATCCCAACCGGCGCAATAATGTCCTCTGGTCCGGCGATGTTGTACTTCTCCTGTAGCTTGCCCAACACCGACTGCGTCCGGTCATCTGCCGCCTCATAAAAGCTGTAGGTCTGCATCAACACCACGCGGGCAGCGGCATCAGCCCCTGCGAGTTCCGGGAAGCGACCCCCCGTAGGCCCCCAGTGCGAGACAACCGGCACATCCCACCCCAATCGCACCAGCGACTTCATGGCTTGGGCGGAGGGGGCGGCGTTGGCGACCATCAACAGCACTTCTGCGCCGCCTTCTTGCAGGCGACTGAGTTGGGAGGAAATGTCGGTGTCGCCGTCGTTGAATTTTTCAATGCCGACGATTTCCATATCGTACTTCGGGGCCCATTCTTCAAAGCCTTGCTGGTTCGACTCGCCCCAGGGGTTGTTGATCAGCACCAGACCAACTTTAGTGGCACCCAACTCGTTTTTGGCGTAGCGCAATAAAAAGCTGTCGACGATGTTGTCGTTGGCGGACACGCGGAAAGCGTAGTTGGGGTCGAAGTCGTTGCGGGTGATGCCTGTGGCCGCTGCCCAAACCCCCATGTAGGGCACTTCTAATTCATGAAACACCGGCAGCATGGCCAGGGAGACGGGGGAGTCTAAGCCCCCAAACACCAGCGCCACGTTTTCTTGCTCAATCAGTTCGCGAGCAGACGCCACGCCTTTCGCGGGGGTGGATTCGTCATCGCGAATCACCAGTTCCAGAGGCCGTCCGCCCATGACACCGCCGTTAGCGTTGATCTCTTCGAGGGCAATGGTGAGGCCACGGGTAATCGCTTCGCCAGACACCGCTGAGGGGCCGGTAATGGCAGCGACCAGGCCGAGCTTAATCGGGTCGCCCGCTGCACTGCTGTCTGTGCCTTCGGTCGCGGTCGCGGGGGTGCCGTCGTCGGTGGTGGTGGCACACCCGGCTAGCTTCGACAACAGCAGGGCCGCACCAAACCCGGTGGCCCCCTGGAGAACTTGCCGCCGCTTAAACAGGATGCGATCGCGGGAATTTTGAGTCATAACGTTTCACGGGTTTAGAGAACCTTCAGGCACCGAGATTATCGGATTCGAGCTGCAGTGAGTTTGATGTGAATGCTACAAACCATCTCCTAACGCAGGCGTTTCTACAACGTTTATTCTTTTGGTCAGCAGTATTCCCACGGAAGTCGGCGCTCGCTCAGGGCCATGCTATCCCGATCGCTGCCGGATGGTCGCTAGTTTGTTCGTAACCCGCAAAATAAAGGGCTTAGTGACGATCCCAACCCCTTGCTTGACAAGCTGCTTCAGAAACGACTAAGGAATGAGAATTGCATAAGTTGGGATAGCCGTCTCGGCTGTTCCAAGCCAGGCAAGATGCCTGCCCTCACAATTTGGCTGTTATTTGATCCTCATTCCTAAGTAGATGGGCTGAATTATTTGGAGGATGTGTCAGCACCAGCGTAACGCATCAAATCTCTGTGGCATGATGCGTTACGGCTTCGCCTAACAGCACCCTACGACATCGTGTATTTATGTCCACCTACTTACCCCTGGCGGGGATTGTCCGAGTAGCCGAAGGTTCAAACCCCTCGCTGCAACCGTAGATCAATACGAATGAGACATCGGTGGAACGTCGTACGAAAGTGTCTCCTCAAACAACGATTGACTGGGGAATGTGATGAAGCGTGATCCTTCGTGGGACATAAAGGCAACCAACAATGAATTGGGCTCGCCATCAATACGGGAAACCCGCGCAATTATTGGCCTGCAGGTGGGGAACCGCAGCCGTAACGGAGCCCACGGCCCGGCGGCAGTCTTTATCGCGGCCCGTCTACCGCCAGGCCTAGTCCCAGGGCGACTTCTGAGAAGCTTATTCAACCCTACTCCCTAACCAGCGCTACGACGAGGGCTGCCCCAAGGAATGGGGGCGATCGCGCCGCTTATTCCTGCTTTGTAACGGCCACTTGAGCTGCTGTATCACCGACCCCATCAAAGCGTGCCAGGTACTGCCCGTAGCCTTCTGCCTCTAAATCAGCCAGCGGAATGAAGCGTAACGCCGCCGAATTCAGGCAATAACGCAGTCCCGTCGGCTCCGGCCCGTCATTAAATACATGCCCCAAGTGGGAGTCTGCCTGACGGCTTCGCACTTCTGTCCGTGTCATGAAGAATGAGCGATCCTTACGTTCCACAACGTTTTCGGGCTCCAGTGGTCGAGAAAAAGAGGGCCATCCCGTCCCCGAAGCAAACTTATCGAGCGAAGCAAACAACGGTTCCCCAGAGACGACATCGACGTAGATACCGGGCTCTTTGTTATTCCAGTAGGTATTGCGGAAGGGGCGCTCGGTGGCGTCTTCTTGGGTCACGGAGTACTGCAAATCGGTGAGCCGCGATCGCAATTCGGCATCGGTTGGTTTTTGAGAATTGGAGGTGGCTATCGGGCCAGCGATCGGCGCAGCAGTGCTAGTGTCGCTAGGGAGTTGAGTGAACAGCGTCGCGACTCCAAGCACAACACTTGCGAGAACCAGCCAATACAGTCGTTTCATCGAACCTCTTAATTACGGGCCAAAGACTATCATTATTTAGCGTAACGATTTTCTAGCCAGGGTTCAGCCAAGGTTGCCCAATGGCGATCGCACCGCTCCCCTCGCGATCGCTAATTCTGGTTTCTTGCTTAAGGCTGGCTGCGAACTATCTGTTTATACCTAACGGCCCACGACTTTCTCGCTACTTTGGGAAAGTGCTGTAACACCAATGAACGAAGACGTGATGAACCACGACAGAGAACCGATCCGGCTGGACTCGACCGATGCCCAAGCGGTGGGCGATTTGGTGATGTCTCTCATGCGCAGTGAGTCCCAAGCGTACACCGTTCTGAATGAAGACCAGGAGGACATCACCCACGAGATTCGGAAGCTGGTATCCCTCCAGGCCAGAATGCTGAAAGGGAGATAGTTTGGGGGATGGCACAACTCACAGGAGCGGACGTGCTGGCGATCTCTGCTTACTCAAATGGGCGAGTTTGGTTAAGTTGCCCCACCCTGACTACAATACCCCCGGCAGGCCATTCACCGCACTTTCGATGGGCACGGTGATCTGGGTTGCCACCGCTTCGGGAGCCAGACTCACCGCTTCCACCTGCACATCCACCTGGGGCGACGCAAAGGGCGGAAACACATCCAGTGGCATCTGGGTAACGCTAAAGACGCCCCCGATTGTGATAGCGATCGCCCCCGCCACAATGAACCACCGCTGGGTAATGGAGTTTTTGAGAATTTGATTGAGAACTGCGTTCAGCATCTACCGGGAAGTCCTAACTGCTGGCTGAATTTCACGTATCCAGTTGCAAAAGTAGAGTTGTGACATGTAGGCTCACCTCACCGCCTGCGGCACCTCTCCTAAGCCCTCTGGGCAGGCTTCGCCAAAGGCAAGGAGAGGTTTATACACACTCCGGTTCCTCTCCTGACGAAGGCTACTAAGTACACACCTCTCGATTGCTCCTGGCGATCGCCATCCTCCACCAATGCCGACACGGGAATCATCACCGCACCACTACTGTCGGCGGCAGCTTCGATAGTAAGCCCCGTCTAAGTTGAGAACTGGAGTTTTGTATGATCGGGCAGAACCTCACCTAACCTCTCCTTTCAAAAGAGAGGAACCAGAGTCTTGTCAAACCTCTCCTTCTCAGGGCTGCCGCTTATACATAAGTTTCTGACTTACTGCTTTCAATGGTTTAGCCCCCTAAATCCCCCAATTCTGAGGGACTTCAAACTCCGGTCTCCCCCCAAAATTGGGGGGACTAAGGGGGGCGAGTGCGCCTGTTGAGGTGGCAATCAAGATGTGTATAAGCGGCAGCCTTCTCAGGGAGAGGTGCCGCAGGCGGTGAGGTTTCCCACATGCCAAAACTCCACTTCTGAATCTGGATGAGGTTTAGTCACCTGAATACCCAGTTGAGTTTGCTGATTCAGGTCATAAAGGGGCAGGGCGATTTGCCGATACTCGTTGCCAGCAGCATCCCATGCCGTTTGCCAAGACTCGCCGGGGTCGGTGGCAGACAGGCCCTCCGGATAAACACCTGCGGTGACGATGAGATCCTGCTCTGGGGACAAGACTCGAAAGTAATAGCTCCCGCGGTAAAGGGTGCCCTGGTGATGTCCTCTTGATCGCTCGAAGGGTACCCGGCAGGGCTCTCCGGCTACACATAGATTCGGTCGCAAGTTCGGAGACACCCCGTCGATCTGACCGTTGTTGGTGAGGGTCTTTTCCAGGGCGCTGTGAACGGTTTCAGCGACGGATTTGAGTTCGCGATCGGCGGTAACTCGGTGGGCGTGGGCGATCGCTTCGTAAACACCCAGTCCACTGATGCTCAGTACCACCGCCATGACGCCGGTATACCAGACGGTGAGTTGCCAGCGACTGCGGCGAAACAGCTTATTGGGCGTTGACGCGGTATCCCATGCCATAGACAGTCTCGATAACGTCTTCACAGCCATGTTGGGCCAATTTGCGTCGCAGCCGCCGCATTTGGGCCGCTACGACGTTGCTGTTAGGTTCCGCCCCAATTTCCCAAAGCTGGTTGAGCACCTGATCGCGGGTCAAAATTTGATTCGGATGCTCCATGAAATATTGCAGCAGTTGAAACTCTTTTTGGGTGAGGTCGATGGGGTGTTTGGTATCGTCAGTTTTAAGGATTGCGATGCGGCGATCGCAATCCAGCATCAACGGCCCGATCTGTAGTTTATTGGACTTGATTTCCGGTTGCCGTCGCCGTAGTGCCCGCAGTCGCGCCAGCAGTTCCGCCATACTGAAGGGTTTCACCAGGTAATCGTCCGTCCCGGCATCCAGTCCGGTAATGCGATCTTCGATCTGGTCTTTGGCCGTGAGGATGAGGACGGGCAGGGCATGGTGATAATCCCTCAGCCACTGACATAGCTCAATCCCTGACTTCCCCGACAGCATCCAGTCAAATACGCCCACGGTGTAGAGCGACAAATCGTTTTCCAGATAAGCCAATGCCTCATCCCCCGACTGCACCCAGTCCACCACGTAGGCTTCCTGGATCAGGGTGCGTTTGATGGCTTTGCCCAAATCGGGCTCGTCTTCAACCAGCAGAATTCGCATAGGTTAATACAGTTGAAAGTTTTGAGTTTTGAGTTTTGAATTGCCCAACTCAAAACTCAAAACTAAGCACTCAAAACTCAAAACTCAAAACTAATCCGGCAAGTCGAATTGTTACTCTGGCAGTTGATCGGGGTCAATGCCCTGGGATCTGAGGAGTTCTGCTAAGCGATCGGCGCGATCTCGCTCTTGGTTTGCCCTTTGCTCTGCCTGCTCTGTCCGATTTCGTTCCTGCTCGGCTTGCTCATCCCCTGTCAACAGAATTTCTCCCTCGGCATTGTGCCAGCGCAGCCAGGTATCCTGCCGTCGTTCAAATTCCCCTGCCCAGGTGGCCAGCCCCAGGCTCACCTGTTCCAGCCAGGGTTCGGCCATTTCGGTGTAGTGCATGCCCCGCAGTTCAAACAGCCGCAGGGGAGTCTCGCTGAGTTGCTGGCTGGGGTCGTAAACCACGTAGTAGCTGACCCGCATGTATTCATAAGTGGCAAACTTATCAGTCAATTCATTACCCACTTTGTTGGAGACAATTTCGATCACAATTTCCGGTGGTTTGCCAAAGTTCCATACCAGATAGCAGCGGTTCTCTTTATCCCACCAGTTCTGCGGCACCTGCACATTGAAGCTGACGAAGACATCCGGCACAATCGGCGGCTGGCTGAAGGTATGGTAAATGCCGACGTTGGCTTCAGCTAAGACAATCTGTCCCTCCAGGGCACTGTAGAGAGAACTCACTAAGAGTCGTTGTTGTTTAGCAGATGCAAAATTATCCACCGGAGTATCGTCCTCGGTGATGAGTTGGCTGGCGTCTGGGAATGCGATCGCTTCGGTGATGGCAAGTTGGTCAACCATGGATAACTCCGTTTTGGCCAGGGGTGGTTCTATTGTACGTAGCCTGGGCTTGAGTCGGCTGGTTGCGATCGCGAAGCGCTTCAGATATGAGGAGTAGGTTATTGACATCACCACCAAGGTCAGCGGTGTGAATAACAGCAGCTTGCTTAGCAATGGGCGAGTAGGTTCCCCGGTACCTTTCGAAGGGCATTCGGTCGCTGAACTCACGCTGGCTTCTACCTCATGGCAAGTTCTCCATATCTCTCAAAACCTGCAAAATCATCACTTTTAGCTGTGGAACATCTTCCTGAACGGCTTCCCAAATGATTTCGACATCCGTGTTGAAATAATCATGAATCAGTTTGTCCCGCATGCCAGCAATATCTCGCCAGGGAATATCAGGATACTGGCTCCTTACAGAATCTGGTATTCGCTTTACGGCTTCGCCAATGATCTCCATCCCCCTCGAAACTGCAAAGACCTTCTCTAAATTCCGCGCAAATGCCTCATACTCAATGCCTGCCGTAAATTGCTCGATCGCATCAACAGCATCCAAGATATCCTCTAAATAATCCTGAACCTGGCGCTGACTCACAGATAGACCACCTCTGCCAGGATGCGATCGCCAATGCGCGGCTTCAATCCAGCCTTGTGTACCAGGTCAACTTTAACCCCGAGGTTGTCGCTGAGGTAATTCTCTAGATTGACAAACTTCAGCAGACTGGGCGTTTTAGAAAACTCCACCAGCATGTCCACATCGCTGGTTTCAGTTTGCTCGTGCCTGACGTAGGAACCAAAAATGCCGAGTTCGCTCACCTGATACCGCTCCTGCAACACCGATTGATGCTGCACCAGCCATTGCTTAATTTCCTCCAGGGTTGTCATCTCGCCATCTCCTGTACCCCACGCACAGCCACTCACCTAGCTTAACTCGCTCAGCCTGATAGTAGCCGGGCGTATCAATTTGCTTTGATGGCTTTGCCCAGATCAGGCTCGTCTTCAACCAGCAGAATTCGCATAGGACTGGACTTCAGTATTTAGTAACGGCTAAGCTTATCCATTGCTGAAAATTACTAGAGGCAATCAACTTCAAGCGCTCAATCTTTCAACACTAAGACAAACTTTGTCTCATTTCTTCTAACCAGTTATTATCGGGAGCATCCCACTTTCGCGAAAACATGATTGGGGGGAGAATTGAGGGGTTGCCCCGGAGACACCTCATCATGACCCCTCAAGATCAAGAACGCTTGGAAGCCTGTAGCGCCGAGATTGCCGAAATTTTGTACCGCAATAGCGCCCCAGAGGGGCTTGAGAGTTTAGCGGGTATCGAACAGACTGTGCGCCAGCAGATGCTGGTCGAGGTGAGCCCCCGAGTTGCCCTTTTTTTGTCAACCAACAAACATCTCCAGGCCGAGGACGTCGCCGCCGATTGAAGAGTTTAGTGGGGACCCTAGAGATCCGCCAAAGCCAAGCCGAGCAATTGGGAGTCCAGGCTTACAGCCGCCTCAGTAGCGGTTTAGAGCAAGCGAGTTTACGCTTAAGTGCCAACGAATCGTTTCAGGATGCCGAGGCGGATATTGCCGCCCTCACGGGCATGACGGTGGGGCATTCGACCCAACAGCGCCTCGTGGGACGTCAGTCGTTTGAATCTGTCGAGGCGAAACAAGGGGTCAGTGAAGTCAGTATTGATGGGGGCAAAGTGCGGCTGCGTGACCTGATCGATAGTGCCAGTCCTTGGCGCGATTACAAAGCGGTGCGGGTGCAAGGCATTTACTACAGCGCCTTTTTTCAAGATAATGACAGCTTGATTGATGCCCTCAGTGCGCAACGCCTGCTCACCCCCCTGGTCTGTTTAGGCGATGGTCACGATGGGGTGTGGAATCTGTTCAACGAACTCGCCACCCCAGAGACCCGCTGGGAGATTCTCGATTGGTATCATCTCAAAGAAAATCTCTACAAGGTGGGGGGCTCGCTCAAGCGCTTAGCGGCGGCGGAAGCCCTGCTCTGGCGGGGCGATGTCGAGGCGGCCAAGGCCCTCTTTCAGGACTGTCGGCGCAAGCAGGCTCGCAATTTTGAAGCCTATCTCAGCAAGCATCGCGCTCGCATCGTGAATTATCAGTACTATCAGGCGGAGCAACTGTGCTCGATCGGCTCTGGCGCAGTAGAGTCAGCCGTTAAACAGATTGGCCGTCGCCTCCAAATTTCGGGGGCTCGTTGGAATACTGCTTCGGTCAATCCCATGTTGAGTCTACGCTGTGCTTACCTCAATGGTCAGCTCGCCAGTTGACTATTTTGTCGAAACTGGGATGCTCCCAGAGCTTGTGCATCAGGGCTTTCTTAAGCTCTGTGGTGGTCTGGATGATTTGCTCTTGTTGCGAAATGGCCTGCTGCACCGTCGAAAGCACATAAGCAATCCGCTTCTGCTCAGCGATCGGTGGATAATTGACCTCTAAATTTCTAATAATTTGCTGGCTAATATTTGGTTGTGCGCCACCATAACGATGACTCAACAGCTCAGGCCGTTTGAAGATTAGATGATAGCGAAGATAGTCTGTGTCAAGGATGGAAGATTTAGGTGTAATGCCACAAACAGCCTGATTGGTACAAGCAGTAATGTTAAGAATTGAAGTCTTGCCGACAGTCGCACCATAGAGTGCAACTAACAGTGTTCCGACGGCAAACATTTTTGCAGAAGAGCATTTTAGTGCTTCTGCTGTAATTCTCTCTTCGGTGAATTCAGTACAACCATCATTGAGCTCACCCGATTTCACCCAAGGTATTGTTCCATTCTCGTAGAAATCTCTGCGTTTTCTACTCGGGGTGCCTCCACTAGTTGTCTTAGCTAGCTCACCCAGAACTTTCTTTTCCCAAATGATGTAAGCCTTATTCATGAGTCCATTTTTTCTAAAATTTCTTTTAGAATTGAATTGACTTTAGCCGCTTCAGACTCGATTGTATTTAGCTCCTGAACAATATCTTTGATAGACCGATACACCTCGGCATCGTCAGTGTGAATATATCGACTGGGCGAAATGTTGTAGTCATTTTTGACAATTTCTGCCTTGCCTACAATCTGACTAAACTTGTCCTCCTCCTGCCACTCCACAAACGTTCTGGCAATCCGCTCTATCCCTTCATCGGTGATGTAGTTCTTCGGGTCGCCCTTCTCAAATACCTGGCTGGCATTTACCAGCAGCAGCTTATCCTTCTGCTCCGCCGACTTGCCCCGATTCAAAAACAGCAAAATGCCCGGTGCGCTGGTGTTATAAAACAGGTTTTCTGGCAGATAAATCACCCCTTCGATCAAATCCTGCTCCACAAACCACTTCCGCACCTCCTTCTCCTTATCGGTGCCCGCATTCCCAGAACCGCGAGAGGCTGCTCCCGTATCCAGGACGATCGCCGCCCGACCTGTCGCGTTTAAGCTGGCCGCCATGTGCTGTGCCCAGCCCCAATCTGCCGACCGCTTCCCCGGAAAACCTGCCTCCTTGGGAAAGCGGTTCAGCTCATCGGCGTCATAGTCCTTTTCGGTAAACCAATCCTGATTCCACATCGGGTTGGCCACCACCCGGTCAAACTGGCGCACCCCACCCGCCTGCCGAAACTTCGGCTGCTTAAACGAATCGCCAATCTCAATTTCCCCCTGCATGTCATGGATGATCATGTTCATGTTGGCCATGGCCCAGGTGCCAGGGGTGTACTCCTGCCCGTAGAGCAACAGCGGCTTATACTGCTCTTGCCCAGCCTGCTCCATCTGGGCCTCCAGCTCTAGCTGGCACTTAATCAGCAGCCCCGCCGACCCACAGCAGGGGTCATAAATCTCCATCCCTGGCTGGGGCTGCATAATCTTCGCCATGATCCAGCCCACTTCCTTCGGCGTGTAAAACTCGCCCGCACTCTGGCCGCCCCCCTCCGCAAATTTGCGAATCAGGTACTCATAGCTGCGGCCAATGATGTCCGGCTCCACATCCTTCAGGCCCAAGCGCTTGGTGCTGATTTCCTCAATCAGATTGCTGAGGCGATCGTCGTCCAGATCCCGCTGCCCATGAACGGTGGCATTGAAATCGACGCGATCGATGATGCCCTTGAGGGAAGGGTTTTCTTTGGCGATGCTCTTCACATGAGTGGTCAGCGTCTCCCCAATCTTCTCCGTCAGATTCCGAATCACCGACCACACCGGCTCCTCTGGGTCCTCTGGCTTCAGCGGCAGATAGAACCGCACCAGGTCGTGATCCAGCTTCACCATCTTGAAAGCCTTCTCACGGGTCTTCACCCGCTCCGCAATGCGGTTGATTTCATCGTCAAAGACGTCACAGAGCCGCTTCACGAAGATCAACGGCAGGATGTAGTCCTTATACTTCGCCGCCTCCTGCGCCCCCCGGATGGAGCACGCCGCATCCCAAATCCACGACTCCATCGACTTGTCAGCGCTGCCATTGCCATTGCCGTTGGCTTTGGTATTCGATGTCTTCTTCGTCTTGCGAGCCTGCGTCTTTGCCATCTACCCGTTTCAAACCAGAACTGCGGAAAGGTCTCAGCGGAATGTCTTCCAGCAGACACCATCCTACGCATCAGAATGCCCAGATGTATCACTATCTTCAGAGAATTTGCAAAATTTCAGGAGAGTGGGCGGGAGGAGCGGATGGTAAACAAAACACCCGTTAGCGGTGAACATAGGCTTATTCAATACCAAGCTGTCTCTTCAGTTCCTCGGGAATGTTCTTGGCCATAGCGACTTTTTGAGGAGCGGGCCATTGGGTCCGTTCATTCCATTCGATAGCGTGGAGGTTGGTATCGCCTAGAAGGGCTGTACTGAGATTAGCACCACAAAGGTTGGCATAACTGAGGTCGGTCTCGCAAAGGTTTGTCTCGTCAAAGTTGGTTCCGCCAAGGATGGCTCCTCTGAGAAAAGCATTACTGAGATCGGCCTCGCTGAGGTTAGCATTACTGAGTTTGGCATGGGTAAGATCGGTTCGAACCAGGCATGCCCTACTGAAATTGGCGTAGTTGAGGAAAGCATTATCGAGTTTGGTCCATTTGATGTCAGCGTGGCTGAGGTCGGCATGGCTGAGGTCGGCGTGACTGAGTTTGACCATGCCGAGGTTGGCATGGGGCAGTTTGGCATATTCGAAGTCGACATTGCTAAGGTCGGTCAAAGCGCCAAAATGGACATGGCTGAGGTTAGCGTGACTGAGTTTAATACCCTTGAGTATGGTATTCGTGAGTTTGACCTCCCTGAGGTTAGCCCCGCTGAGGTCAGCCCTGCTAAGGTCAGCACCCTTTAAGTTAATTCCCTGTAAGTCTGCTTCTGGAATGTCTATTTCACGGAAAGAAATACCATCTTCGTATAGATCTTCTATTGCCTTTCTACGTGCATAGCTAGTTTTTATCCCGTGAGCATTATCAATGATTTGCCAAGCTTCATAATGTCTCTGTTTCTTGCGCTCAGGAATTTCTTTGAAATATAAAATGACTGCTGAAGCTATTGCGATTGATTCAGCATTATCGAAAAGAACTTTGAGAGGATTCTTTCCTATTGGTTCTGGCTCAACAAGAAGAGCGAAGCCTGCGAGAAGGATGGAAACAATTGTGATTAACCACCAGGTAGGCATTAACAGCAGTTGTTCTTCAACCTTGTTGAATGGCCTCTTTTTTGCCATGGAGCATTACCCAAAATATCCCTAAGGCCATTTATAAGCCCCGTAAGCGTCTTCACTTCACTTGACGACCGGATACACGTTTTGGCGGTAGCCATGGCCTTGAGCGTCGGTGTACGCTTTGATCCCGAATTTCTCACCAGCACGTTTTGAGGGAGGCCCCCCTCACCTGGTAAGGCCT
>Ga0076930_100134_pt1 | contig 103978 bp, 84 predicted proteins | sample HotLakConsoUCCRE_FD_71149 | JGI IMG/M metagenome (GOLD analysis project Ga0076930, IMG submission 71149) | Hypersaline microbial mat communities from Hot Lake, Washington, USA - Hot Lake Consortium UCC-RE (version 3) (version 3) ...
GATTTTGCTTACCTTTTTTCTTGCCGTTCTTACGGATATGAGTCGCTCCACACTCGGGACATTGCATGGCAGATTACCCCTAATTCATACCCTCATTATGCAACGCCGAAAACCTTTTCACCCGTAAACCTTTCCTCCGTTACCTTAGAAGCTTCTTCTGCGATGCAAAACCTTTTCTTCTTCAACAGCATCCTTACGGTGCAGGCGGAATTCGCGCAATTCTACAGGGCTGAAGCCTACTGGGCAGCTTGTAAGCAGGCACCATGCCGTCTTCGCTGTCGAGGTAGAGTTCACCAGCGGTGAGCAGGTCTGCGGCACTTGCCACAGGCAGGTCGCCGAAGAGATAGGTGGGCTTGTGGGTGCCGACGTAGGCGATCGCGCAAGCCCTTTCGCAAATACATAGACAGGTGGTGGACTCAATTACCAGCTCATCTTTTCGAGGCCACTGGTCATGCAGTGCTTTAAGCTGATTGAGCAAGCGGGTACCATTCGTCTCCTGGTTGGCATTCTCGTCAGAACTGGCTCCGCAGGCTTTGCAGACGACTAAAACGTGTTTCGCCATTGAGATTAACCCTCCTCTACCAGGTATTTGAACAGATCATCGAGGACGGCATTGGCGGCGATCGAACCATTGCCAATCCAGTAGCTCGGCACCTGGTAGACGCGCCCCGATTGGACTGCCTTAAGCTGCCCCCACAGCGGCTCTTGCTGAAGTTCCTGTAACTGCTTTTGGGCTTCCTGGTTGCCTTCAGCAGTATTCTCACCGGTCCAGATGAAGATCACATCGCCATCAGCTTGTGCCAATAACTCACGGCTGATGCTGATCTGAATGGGGTTATCAAAGCGCTGCTGGGCCTCAGCGGCCCCAATATCTTGAGCCGGGGGACGAGCTAGACCAGCATCTTGCAAAACGGTGCCGCAAAAAGAATCTTTCAAGTACAGGTTGATTGTGTCGGGATACAGACGAATCACCGATACCTGGAGATTATTCAGCCGCTCCCCCATTTGGGCTTGAAAGTCAGCCGTTCGGGCCTGATACGCCTCTAACTCCGACAGAGCCGCCTCTTCCTGATTTAGTGCTGCTCCCGTCTTTAGAAACACCTCCTGCCACTGCCCACTGTGCTCAAAGGGCACCAGCAGCGTCGGAGCCATCTGAGAAAGCTGGGGGTAAATGTCCTGGTGAAAGTCCAGCCCCACAATCAAATCCGGCTTTAGAGACAGAATGGCTTCCAGGTTGGGTTCGCCCCCTTTGCCGATGTTTTGAGCATCGGTCATCAGCGGCGGCAATTGAGCCTGAAAGTCTGAAGATACGGTCGCGATCGGGTTGAGGTCAGCCGCGATCGCATATTCAAACATCACCCCATCCAGCGTCACCAACCGCTGAATCTCCCTCGGCACGCAGGCCGTCCCCGCTACGTGCTCAACGACAGTGCAATCCACCCCATCAATGGGTGCGCTACTTTGGGGCGATCGCTGACAAGCCACCACCAACCCAAACGTCAGCAGTAGCAGACCCAATCTGATAGACCAATGTTTCAATGACTGTAAACTCAAATCTTCAACCTCGCTAATTAGAGTGGATGAGAAAGGGCGGGGTTTAGGTATTTGGGTATTAGGTATCAGGTTTTGGGTATCAGGTATTAGGCCGCACCCAGCACCCAGCACCCATCCACTCTCCTAAAACTCCACTCCCACCTTTGCCGTCACCGTCAGCGGTGCGCCCGGATTGCCAAACTGAAACTCATCCGACGAAGTGAAGTAATCGATATCGAAGAGATTTTCGACATTGAGTTGAGCCCGCCAGTTGTCACGCTCGTAAAACACGGCAGCGTCAGTGCGGAAGTAGCTGGGTAGGGTAAAGCTGTTGTCGAGGTCGCCGGGGCGATCGCTCAGGTAAAACAGCCCCAGACCAAAGCCTAACCCGTCCAAACTGCCTTCTTGAATTTCGTAGGTCGTCCATAGACTGAATTGATTGTCAGGGACATTGGCCAGTGCATTCCCCTCGACATCCGTCGTGTCTTCGCTCACAAAGGCATCGAGTAGAGTGTAACCCGCGACAATATTCCAGCCGGGTAAAATCTCGCCACCCAAATTTAGCTCAAGTCCCCGGCTGGTGACTTCTCCCGTTTGCACCGACAGCAGCGGGTCATTGGGGTCTTGGGTTTCTACGTTTTGTTTGCGAATATCAAATGCTGCAAAGGTCAGACTTAATGTGTCTGTCAAATCAGCCTTGATACCGACCTCAAACTGCCGCCCCGTTTCCGGGTCAAAAATAGACCCATCGGCATTTCGACTGGCTCCAAAACTCGGTTCAAAAGATTCGGTATAGGAGGCATAGAGAGAAATGGGTTCAATCGGCTGGTAGACGATGCCTAAGCGGGGAGATAGAGCGCTGTCGGACTGATCGAATTCCTCTCGTTCTTCCCCAACGGACTGGGTGGTGCGGAACTGATCGACAAAGTCGTAGCGCAACCCGGCTAGGACGATCAGATTCGGCAGAATATCAATTTGGTCCTGCACATAGACGCCAACGGTATTGATCGTGTCATCGCGAAAGAACTCCGGCTCGATCGCATAGGGCACCCCAATGTAAACCGGGTCAAAAATATTGATGGCTGGGTAGTCGGCACTGAACTGAAAATTAGGCTGCTCTAGGGTGTTGCGATACTCTACCCCAGCGAGCACCTGGTGCTGAATTGAGCCAGTGTTAAAGCGAGCGATCGCCTCTACGTTGGTGAAAAAGCGCTGATAATGTCCCCCAGCAAAGTAGGCCAGCCGCTCTACATCCCCCGTCGTCTCATCAAAAAAGGTATACAGCGGCGCATAGCGCTCAGGGGCATACTCCAGATATTGCAGCGCATGGCGGAGTTCAAGCGATTCATTCACGTCATGGTTGAGACGATAGCCAATGCTGAATTGCTCCTGGGAAAATTCACCAAAGTCTTCCCCAATAAATCGGCTACGGGGTACGTCAACGGCACCATCCGCCGTAAAGGGAATGCCCTCATCAATGGTTTCGCGGTTATAGGCATACTGCCCATACAGATTCAGCGTGGTATCGGGGCCAATATCCCAAGCGACGGTGGGCGACACCATCACCCGTTCGCCATCCACAAAATCGCGAAAACTGCCGAAATTGCCGTAGGTGAAATTCAGCCGATAGCGGGCAGCGGCATTTTCTGTCAATGGCCCGGTTAGGTCAACATCGCCCCGATAGTTGCTATAGCTGCCCACCGTCGCGGCAATTTCATAGCGGGGTTCACTCAAAGGCCGTTCAGACACCAGGTTAATCACCCCGCCCGGATCGCCCTGGCCAAACAGGACTGAGGCCGGACCTTTCAAAATTTCGATGCGCTCAATGTCGTTGGTGTCGAGGGGAGCGAGGGAAAACGTTTCAATGCCATCGCGAAAGATCCCTTCCTCCGCTGGAAAACCCCGAATCAAAAAGCCAGGGCCAAAGACGCTGGTGCCGCGCCCACCGATGGAAACCACTCCCCCTGCCGTTTCCAGAGCATCCCCTAGCTCGATCGCATTGCGATCTTCAATCACTGCCCGAGGAATCACTTGAATCGATTGAGGAATATCGCGCAGCGGCGTCTCTATGCCGCCAGTAGCGGTCGAACCCGTCGAGGGATTGTAGCCGTCTTCGCCCTCGCCCGTGACGGTAAGTTGCAGGGCCTCATCGTCAGATGCCCCTTGGGCAATCCCAGGAACCACGCTGAAGGCCAGCCCAGATCCGATCGCTCTGGGTTCTAAAGTAGGTGCGCCATCCGTTCCAGTGATGGAAACCTGCACCCGGTTATCCGGCAAGTTTGTCACCTGCACCAAAGCGATGCCCGCAGCCGGGTTGAACTGCTGAAATTCCCCGCCCTCCGGTAAGGCCAGCACCGCATTGGGAATCTCCGCGACGATCGCATCCCCCACCACCGCAGTCTCCGGCGTGGCCAATTCACCCTCAGCCTCCAAAGCCAGCTCCAGGCGATCGCCCGCCGTGCTCACAGTCACCCCCGTAATCTGAGTCAGCGCCTGAGCCACCTCGGTCGGATTGGCAGCCACTGTCTCCTGCGCTGCCATCTGACTGACCCACTCTTCAACGGTGGTCGCGGGTGCCACGTCCGCCTCGTTCGCCACGTCTGCCGTTGCAGTTTCCCCCGCAGGCGTCACCACCACCACTTCTGACATTTCCGCCTGCGCCACTGGAGCCAACCCGACCGCAAACAGGCCCGTCAGCCAAAAAATTCTGTGCAAATTGTTCATTACTCACTCCCTAACCACACGCGATCGCTCATCCGTTGACCACGCCAAACGACTCGCAAATATCATCTAATTCGGAATACTTCTCAAGAAGATACCGGGTGGGGGGATAGTTTTTGATCCGGAGGGGGAGTTTTTGCGATCACCCCCCGGAGTTTTGTGCTGACCTACCCCAGCGCTACAATGGAGCCATCCAAAACGGTGGACGGTGACCATGCTCGACATCGACCTCACCCAACTTCCCAGCAGCGACGAACTCCCCTGTTCCGACGATACCCCGGTGGATAACGAAGATCAGAATTGGCTGCCCAACGTCTTGCTGTTTGTGCTGGAGTATCTGTGGAAAGACCGCCAGGACTGGTTTTTTGCTGTCGATATGGGCGTTTATCACACTACTGGCGTTAGCCCGCGCGTGCCCGTGGTGCCCGACGGCTTTTTGAGCCTGGGCGTTGAGCGCCGCAAGGGTGGCAAGTCGCGCAGTAGCTATGTGACTTGGGAAGAGGGCAACATGCCGCCCATTTTGACTCTGGAAGTAGTTTCCCACACCCCCGGCGGTGAGTACGACACCAAGATGGATATCTACGCCCGTCTGGGGGTGCTGTACTACGTGATCTACAACCCCAGCTTTTGGCAGCGCGATCGCCATCTACCCTTTGAAGTTTACAAACTGGTGGAAGGTACCTATCAGTTACAAATGGGCGAACCCTTCTGGATGCCAGAGTTGAGGCTGGGCATCGGTCGCTGCATTTTGCCAACGGAACCCTTTGAGCGGGAGGCCCTGGGCTGGTTTGACCAGCAAGGCGATCGCTACCTGACCCCGGCGGAGCGAGCCGAGCAGGAGCAGCAACGGGCTGAGCAGGAGCAGCAACGGGCTGAGCAGGAGCAGCAACGGGCTGAGCGGCTCGCTGACTATGTGCGATCGCTCGGGCTCGACCCAGACCATTTACCGGATCACTAAGGGGCACTCAAATTATGGGCAACCAATTATGGGCAACCACAGCCCTGCGATGCCCCCCATCCACCCCTCTACGCTCTCCACGCTCGCGCATACACCCCCGGATTCACGCCATATTTGCGGCGAAAGGCAGCAGCAAAATGCCCGCGATTGGCAAAGCCGACGGCGTGGGCAGCGGTGGTCACGCTGATCGCACCTGATTCGAGCAATTGCCGCGATCGCTCCAGGCGGCGATCGTGCAGATAGCCAAACACGGTGGTATCGAAGACTTGGCGGAACCCGACCTTCAGTTTGTGGTCATTGATGCCAACGGCTCGGGCCAATTCCATGAGGGAGGGGGGATCTAACAGCCGACGGCGCAGAATCTTGCTGGCGTAGTGGATGCGTTCGATGTCATCCGCTTTCAAGATGGGGGCGATGCTTCCGGTATCTTTGCGGAGGCGCAAATCTTCCATCAGCAAGGCCATGAGTTCCCAGACTTTGCTTTCCAGATAAAGGCGGTGGGTAAATCCCTGAAACGGACAGTTGAGGATTTGCTGCACCGTCATCTGCATGGCTGCCGAAGGTGTGCCGGAATGCTCAAAGAACTTTTCATGGGGCGATCGCATCAGGGGTTTTAGGGAATCCGGCCAGCCTTCTGAACCGCCCATCCACTGCTCGAATAATTCGGGTTCGATATGAACGTTGATGCTGCAAATCTTGGTATTACCGGGTACTTGCCACGGTTCTCCGGGGGCTAAACCGCTGCCGTAGAGGTGATAGCGTTGCAGGTCTTTACCAGCGGGATTGAGCTGCTCAAAAGTGTATTCGAGGGGATGATAGCGATCGCAGTGGGTCATCACCAGGTCATCTTTCAGGCAAAACTTGTCAATTGCCAGTTCTAACCCATTCCGCAACTCAAACCAGCGGCTCTCCCCTTGCCCGAGGCCAGCAGGGTATGTACATACTGCGTCAGATTCCCCCATAAACCCGGATGCGGTCTCCACAAAGAGTCTCGAGTAGTCTGCTGGGGAAAGGGTAATCGCCATAGCGGTTTCGTTACTGACTGCACAGATTTTACCGTCAATCGAGAATTTCTCTCAATATGTCTATGTAGTCGCTGCTGGCGATCGCAAGGTCAGCTTTTGTACCTGGTAGGGGGTCACAGTAGACCGTTTTTCACTGGCACAGGAACCCTGGATGGCGACGGTTCCGCTTTCATCGGCAACTATCTCAGCCTGGTAGGTCTGTCGCTCCCCGCTCGGCGTTTGGCAGGAAAGCTCAACCCGGTTGGAGGTTTCTTCGTCGTTATGCTCCAGCACTTGAGCTGACACAGCGTAGGTGAACCAATCCCAGCCGTGGGTCAGCAGCAGGTGTTTTTCCAGCACCTGAGCGGCCCAGGGCAGGACTCCCCAACCACGATAGATAGTCTCCAGGCAGTGAATGTCGCCGCTGTGGGTGAGCACCGACTGAAGGGAATCCGCATCTAGGTAGCCGTAGTAGCGGGCGGAGGGAAAGTCGATCGCGGTGGGGGCCATGCGGTGGCCGCCGATGTGGCTGGCCTGCCAGATGCGGATGTTTTGCAGGCCCAGTTCGGCGACGAGTTTGCGGGCCTGGTGGTAAATGGGTGCGCCAAAGCGGGAACAGCAGCGATCGCGGCTGCCGTGGGTGCAGACCAAAATATCGCGGCTGGGCAGATCGACTGGGGTCGCATCGCCGGATTCTCCCATCGCCCCTACCACACCAATCAATAAGCCCCATCCCATGTGCTGCTGAGCCATATCCTTCACACCACCGTTTAAGTATTCACTCCGCTAGATGCGAATAGCTTTCATCTAGGTATGAGAACTTTAGGGCGAAAGGTGCGATCGCGTCTGCTGCTGGCCGGAATTTTTCAATCCCCCGGCGGAATATTTGTCGCCCATGGCTTACAGCTATACTGAAGGCAGATTCACCGGAGTATCTGGCCATGGTTCGTCTGGATGAGAATCGCCCTGAGCTTGGCGAGGCGATCGCTGACGAGATTGAGCTGCCGCCCAGTAACCTTTACAGTGATGAGCCGCCCTTGGAAACCGATTTTCATCGCAATCAGATTGATCTGCTGATTCGACTGTTGCAGCATTGGTGGCATGACCGCCAAGACTTTTATATTTCCGGCAACCTAACGGTTTACTACAACATCCAACAACTAAAATCGCGGGACTTCCGGGGGCCAGATGTGTTTGTGGTACTGGGCACCGAAAAAAAAGATCGTCGCAGTTGGGCTATTTGGGACGAGGGCGGCAAATATCCCAATGTGGTGATTGAATTGCTCTCTAGCTCCACCGCCAGGATTGATAAAGGGGCCAAGAAAATCCTGTACCAAGATGTTTGGCGGCTGCCAGAATACTACTGGTTCCACCCAGAAACCCTAGAATTTGCTGGTTTTCATCTTGTGGATGGGCACTACGATGCGATCTCCCCGGTGGAGAATGGTCGATTGCCCAGTGAGCAGTTGGGGTTACAGTTGGGAATTCACGAACGCCAGTTGCGCTGGTTTACGGCAGAGGGAGAGTTGATTCCTTTACCGGAAGAGGCAGAACGCCAGCGGGCAGAGCAAGAGCACCAACGGGCAGAACAGGAACGCCTGCGGGCAGAACAGGAACGCCTGCGGGCAGAACAAGAGCAGCAGGCCAGAGAGCGTTTAGAAGCCTATTTGCGATCGCAAGGCATTGACCCCGATCAACTGCCTGATTTGGCATAAGCAGCTGATCTGGAGGCAGGGGCGATCGCGTTGCTCCAGTCAAGAGCACACCCCTAGTCAGACAACGGCAATTTCTCCACCTGAGCCTCTGTCAAGCGGCATACCTGAATTACCTGAGCCAAATCCATACCAGTAGCGAGGAGATTTTGAGCGGTTTGCAAAATCTGAGCTTCAGCCTCTTCCCTGGCCCGGCGTTCTTGATTTTTGGCCCGGCGTTCTTGCTCCTTGGCGAGCCGTTCTTGCTCTGTATCGGTCAAAAACCAATCGCCTGATGCATCACACCACCGCAACCAGTCGCCTGCTACCTCGTCAAATTTCCCTTGCCATATCCCCAGGCCGATCGCCAAATCATCTAACCAAATCAGCGGGTTAGTGGGGCGTAGGGACTGCTCCTGATACGTCCCCTCAATCCAGCGAAAATAGCGCAATCGCCGGGTGTAACGGCTGTACACAATGTAGTGCGGCACCTTCAAATAGCGCTCGTATACCTCAAATTTTCTGGGGGGTTGCTGCGATTCCTTCCTCTCCCCTCTCTCGGCCTCTACTAACTTAGGGTTGTCAACGTCGTCTTCCCCACTATCTGCCTGTACCGCCTGATCGACAAACCGACCCAGATCTTCGCCAGCGGTGCCCGCCGACAAAAACTCCACCACCACATCCGGCGATTTCCCTTCTTGCCACACCACATAGCTGCGGCGCAAATCTTCCCCGTCGTAGAGCCGCGACACGCCCACCGAGAGAAACCAATCGGGGCGTTTATACCACTGGTGATGGGTTTCGTCGTAGTAAAGGTTGAGGTCGGAGCCGGTAAACCACTCCCCTCGCGCATAGTGGGTTAGGTGCAGGGTGCGGCTGAGCAACTGGGGTTGTAGGTCGTGGTACTCGTCAGGCAATCCCGGCTCCTCTGGGTCTTCGCTGGGTAAATCGTACATGGTGGGTAAGTCAGCCCGCCGCGATCGCCCCTCCCCACCCTGGGCGCTAGCTCCCTCTGGAAACGCTCGACGCACCGAAGAAAAAGACGGGGGACGACTAGAAACCATCGTTGCCTCGCGAATTGCTTGAATGCTTACTCAGTTAGATGGTATCGCACCGTCCGGAGCGACTGTTGGGGATTGGGTATCGGGTTTTGGGTTTCGGGCACCTAACACCTAACACCTAACACCCGACTCACTCCCCCACCGCTTAAACACCTTCGGGCTCACCCCAAACTCGCGCTTAAAGGCAGCGGCGAAATGCCCCGCATGGCTATAGCCCATCTGGTAGGTGACCTCCGCTACACTCATCTCGGTGTCTTGCAAGAGCTGTTGTGCCTTGATTAGGCGCTGCTGCCGCAGGTAGCCAAACACCGTGGTGCCAAACACCTGGCGAAAGCCGCGCTTCAGGGTGCAGTCATTCAAGCCGACAGCCCGAGCTAGTTCCAGCAGTGAGGGCGGGTCATTTAAACGCTGGGCCATGAGTTCTCGGGCCTGATGGATGCGGTCAATATCTGAGGGCTTCAACCGCTGGGTCACTCTAGTGGGGCCAGCCTCTAGCCACTGAGCCGTTTGTAGGGCAATCAGCTCCAGGGCTTTGCCTTCCAGGTAAACCTGCTGAATGGAGCCGGTGTAGGGACAGTTGAGAATCTGCTGAAGCACCAGCTGTATCGCCGGGGAAATCGACCCCACCGGCTGGTGCCAGTCGTCGTCATCGGTGGCGATCGCGGCCTGGAGCTCTGCGGGAATCAGCGCTAATTGATCATCGCTAAAGGTCAAGCAGCCCGCCTGGGTGACCAGATGCAGGTCGATTTTCAGCACCCGCCGCTGCCCAGCCCAGGGTTGAAACAGGTGCTGAGTGCAAGTTTCGCTGAATTCGAGAAAGCTGCTCTGGTTAGCTGGCTCTGGGGGGTGTCCCTCGTCTGGAACGATGTGTAGGTTGAAGCCAAATTCGAGGGTGCGCCCAGGGGCTTCTGGCGGGTTTTCTTCGACCAGGGTCTCTTGCAGCCAGTAGTCGCGGATCAGCAGGTTCAGACCACGGCTAAGGTTGAGCGATCGCTTATAGCCCCGACTGGTGCCCTGGAGAGCTTGAATCACCAGTTCATAGTCGCTAGTGCCTGAACGGTCGGCAGCGGTAGAGGGTGATTTGGGCCTAGCTTGTTCTAAAAGGAGAATGGTCATGGAAATAATCGCACTTGCTCAAGGGAGCCCCAAAACTGCAGCTCACAAATAAGATCTATTCTCATTTGACCAGTCTGTTTTGGCAAGCAGTCGCCGCTCCGGGTGAGGCGAAGTCATACCAAATACCGTGTTTATTGGGGTGACTTCGCAAGGTGGGCCATGATGGCATCCAAGAGCTGGCTGAGCGATCGCGTGCCGGTAGTCAGCCCGCCCACCTCGGCATCGCTCAACTCATAGAGTTGCCCAGCTTTCACCGCCGTTAGGTGGCCCCAAACGGCATCCTGAGCCAGGGCGGCCACCGAGGCGGGCGAGGGGGCGGGCACCAGCACAAAAATCACGTCTGGATCTACCTGCAAAATATGCTCGGTGGAAAACACCGCCCAGTTGATGGCGCTGGGGGTGCGATCGCCCAGGGACCAGGGGTAATCCACCAGTTCTGCCAGAGTAGAGCCCACCAACGATTCGCGGGTGGCGACATAAAAGGTGCCCTGGGTACCGTTAGTGACCAGGACGGTGCGATCGCGTCGAGCCTGCTCCTGGTGAGCGGTCAGGCGATCGCGAAAGGTTTGGGCCGCGACCTCAGCGGCAGCGGTGTGAGCGGTCAGTTGACCGAGCTGGTGCAGATTGGCGATCGCCTGCTCAGTGCTGCTCACCTCCAGCAAAAACAACGGCGCGATCGGCGCGAGGGTTTCTCGCAGGCCATCAACCTGGCCCCGGTAGCCGATGATCAGATCGGGGCGCAAGCCCAGCAGCGCTTCGAGGTTAGGCTCTGGGCCACCGACAACGGCGATCTGATTGGCGGCCTCGCCAAAGTAAATCGGGCTTTTGGCCCAGTCTGCCAGGCGGGGATGACCCACCGCCAGCGGCACTATCCCCAGCTCGGCCAGAATATCAATACAGCTCAGGTGCAGGCAGACAATTCGTTCTGCAGGCTGAGGGAGGGTAACGGCAGTGCCCGATGCATCGGTCAGCGTCATGGCGTTGACCGATGCTGGCTCTGGCGCATGGGTGGTCTGGGTAGAGCGGCAGGCGGTGAGCAGAAGCAGGCTCATCAGCGGTAGCCAGGCGAACCAACGAGAGAATGTCATGATGGGCTTAAAATTGCATACTGTAACCAATTCGGAAGGTGCGGCCCTCTCCGGCGGCGTTAAAGATTTCGTTGAAGCCGCTGAGGAATTGCGACTGTACCGGAAAATACTGGCTATTGAATAGATTGTTGATACCGATCTGGAGTGTGCCAGGGCCAAGATCAGCCTGGCTAATCAAATCAACGACAAAATAGTCATTAATGCCAACGGCATCGACGCCCGCATCAAAGGCGCGATCGCGATTGCCAGAGTAAAGCGCCTGAATCCGATTCCGCCAACCCGGCAGAGTTTCATTTTCCAGATAGGCCGTGAGCTTGAGGGGTTGAATATTAAACGTAGAGATGGGCTCGAAATTGCCGTCATCCTCCTCATCGGTGTCCCCTTCGACCCAGCCCAAGGTGCCCCCTAAGCTCCAAGTATCAGCCGGTTGCCAATCTACCGTGGCTTCAACCCCATAGATTTGCTGAGGAGCCCGGACCAGTTGGGAGATGCCCCCCTCAAAGGTATAGTCTTCTCCCAACTCAGAAGTATTGTAAAACGCGGCTAAAGAGGCCTGGACCGTAGGCCAGCTACCCCGCAGGCCCATTTCGTAGTTGTTGACCTTAACGGGTTCAGTGAGTTGCAGGCCATCGCTAACACTGACAAAGTTGGCTGGTGGGTTGCGCAGCACGCCGCCAAAGGTGGGGACGGAGAACCCCTGGGCAAAGCTGGCAAAAGCCGTGAGTTCAGGAGTGAGGTTATAGCTGGTGCCGATGTTAAATACGGTGGCATCGAAGTCTTGGTTTCCTCCGGCAATAGCATCGCCAAAGAACGTGGTGTAGTCGTCTACCCGCAGACCAATGCGCTCATGACGCACGCCCCCGCTCAACAGCCAGCGATCGCTGACATCCCACTGTAGTTGGGCAAAGAGTCCCAACTGGGACAGGTCGTAGGGAGGAACAAAGGTGCGCTCGCCCACTTTTTGCAGGGTGTTGCGGGTGTCAAAGGCCACCGGGTCAAAAATTTCAAAGGGTGCCCGGTTGTTCTCATCGACGTAATCTAAACCCCACAGCAGTTGTGCGGCCCCGCCATCCCAGAGGGGCGTTTCCACCTGTACCTGGGTGCCCCACTTGTCGCCCATCGCCCGCTGACGACCAATGACATCAAAAAAGCCCCCCCGAAAGTCGCTAAACCCGACGATGGAGGTGTAGTCCCGGTAATACAGGCTGCCCTGGAGACGGCTACCCCAGAGGTTGTCGTGGCGATAGCTCACACCTGCCAAGAAGCTTTCATCCCCAGCCAGGTCAGTACCCTCGGTGGCCACATCGACTAACTGGGTGCGAGCCTTCTGGATACCCGGTTCCTGCTGCACCGCCGGATCCGACAAAAAGGCGGTATTTTGCTGAGCATCGTAGTAGCTGAGGGTCAGTCGTAACTCCTGGTCAGGGGCAAAGCGATAGCCGATCGCCCCCAAAAAGGCGTAAGACTCAGCATCAATCACCCCGCCACCACTCGTTTCGGGAATGCGATCGCCCTCGGCGTCAAATGCCGCCCCCCGGTCTTGCCGCCGCAAAGACACCACATAGTCCACGTCACCGCTGTTGCCAGAAAACCCAAGCTGTAGGCCATAGCCAAAGCTATCGCCCAGATTCGCCAAGTCCCCCTCAATGTCTGTGCCCACGGTGGTCAAAATCGGCACATCGGCTGGCGATCGGGGAATGAAGTTGATCACCCCACCCGTTGCCTGGCTCCCGTAGACAGCCGTTGGCCCCCGCACGATTTCCACCCGCTCGATCGTACTCGGATCGAGGGCGCGCAACTCACGATTGAGTCCACCGTTTCCGGTTAGGGGAATGCCATTAAACAGAATGGTGGTCTCGCGTCCCCGCAGGTTTTGAATAATCGACCGGGGGGTGGACACACTCGTCGGTGGGCCAAAACCGGGCACCAGGTTGCCTAAAATATCGCGGAAATCAGTACTGAGAGCGGCCTGCTGCTCGATGTCCTCGCGGGTGACCACCGTTACCGATCGCGGTAGGTCCTGCAGATCTTCTTCTGTGCGCGTCGCACTTACCACCACCTGAATCGCCTCTGCCTCTGCCTCGGTAGCCGCTGCCACTCCCGGCACCACACTCAGCACCCAATTTCCGGTGGCTGTACTGGCTTGAACCTGCGGCGGTGCATCGGTTCCCGTGATCGATACCCTGATGCCACCCTCCGGCATATTCATCACGCTCAGCAGCGCAATTCCTGCCGCTGGGCCAAACTGCTCAAACGGCTCGCCCTCTGGCAAAGCCAGTACCGCGTTAGGAATATCCACGATCACAGCATTGCCCGTCACCGAACCAGGAGACTGGAGGACCTCTCCCCCACGGGTGTCTAAGATTACCTCCAGGCCATTCTCCGTCTGATTTAAGCGAATACCCGTCACTTCCACCACGGCGGTCTGGGCGATCTGAGTTAGTTCATCCTCCAGGGTGGTGGCGATCGGTGCCCGATGCTCATGCGCCCATGCCGGGTGCATAGCAGTGGCAAGGATGCCAACTGTCCCCAGACCAACAAACCGCCCTAAAGGCTGTACACTGTGCTGTCGCGTCAGTCGATCCAAGATCTCTCTCCTCACATCTCATCTGTCCAGGAACCACTCAATTAACAATGGTTCTCAAGAAGAATACCTGGAATTAACGACGTGCTGACGGCGACGGTAACTGCTAAACGGATGTTTCTGATTGCTAAACGGATTTTCTGGCCGTCATCCTGATCTTCGATTGATAGGTCTTGGGATTCATCCCGTATTTCTTGCGAAAAGCCGCCGCAAAGTTACTCTGTTTGGCATACCCCACCAGGGTCGAAACCTCTTTGATGTTGTATTGCCCTTCGATCAGTAACTGACGGGCCTGCTCCATGCGGTAATGCCACAGGTAACCAAAAGCCGTAGTGCCAAAAACCTGGCGAAAACCGAGTTTAAGTTTGTAGTCATTCAGCCCAACCTGTCGCGCTAATTCTAAAAGGGAGGGGGGCGTTTGCCAGTGGCGGGTCAAAATGGCTTTAGCCTCATGGATGCGGTCAATATCATCGCGATTCAGTTGCTTTAGTGCGACAGGGGGTGATTCCGTCGCTAACTGGTCGAGTTTGAGGGCAATCAGTTCCCAACATTTGCCTTCCAGATAAATCTGTCGGGTTAGCCCCTGAAACGGACAGTGCAGCACCTGTTCCAGCACCGCCTGCATGGCGGGGGTGGTGGTGTCGATTTGGGTATAGGGTTGCTGGCCAGAAGCTTGAAGCAACTGTTGAACCTGTAAGGATGCTGGCTCAACATCGTCGGGCAAAAAACTTTTTAAACAATCCACAGACCCGAGATGAAGATCAATCTGTAGATTATGTTCTCCTGACTTCTTACAAACGGTGTCTAACAGTGGCGGTCCATTTTGTACAAAACTTTGCCCGGCGCACCGTTGGGCATAGCTCCCCCCTTGAAGCTGAAAGCCAAACTCTAACCCTCCTTCATCGGGGTAGTAACGCACCTCAACATCCCGATGAAATTTATAGTCGTGAATCAGCAGGTCAATCTCCCGCAGGGTTACCCAACGCTTTGAGCCCACTCCAAATTCTGGAGGACACACCTCGACGCTTTCGGTTGTGGGGTCAGGGCGATCGCCCACAGGTTGCCCCTGAGTTTCTTGCTGCCAGAGATGGCAGTAATCTGCCTGCGAAAGGGTAATAGTCACAGCGAGCGTCCCAAATGCGTACCAGTGATCAGTATTAAATGGGAGCCATTATCATTTAATGCCGAGGGTTTTGGCAAGCGGTGTTTTTGGGGAGCGAGGGTAGGTTGAACTGGGGAGCGGCAGGAGCCGCCCCGCTGGGGCGATCGTCCTCTGGACACCCTGCGGGAACGCTTCTGATAAACAGAACTTAAAGAATTTCTCCCTCTTCGTAGTTACATGGCTATAACTAAGGGGAAAATAGGCAGAATCATTCCACCTAAACACCCAAATAGGGTAGTTAGGCTGACATATTTCCATCTAATCACCCAAATGAGGGGATTAGGCTGAAAATTTTCCACCTAAACACCCGCACGAGAATGTTATGCAGAACAGTTCACTCTAATAACGAGTTATGCCGCCCTCAGTAATCAGTAAGGCTTATCGAAGCCCTGTCTATCAGTATCTAAGAGGTAGTTGCCCTAACCGTATTTCTGCCTGAAAGATTGAAAGCAATGCCATAATTACTTAGATGGAGAAGCATACAAATCTCCTAGGTACAGCCCAATCGACAAGCAATTGATGACATGAGCGGCGAACAACTCAATCTACAACTAACGTTTGGTGATAGTTTTCTGGAACATCATGCTGGAAGCATAATCGCTGATCCTCACTATGCATTGATTGAGCTTGTAGCTAACTGTTGGGATGCAGGGGCAGATAGAGTTGACATTGAGTGGTTGAGAAGCGATGGTCAGTGCCTCTCTGTTCAAGATAATGGTACTGGCATGACATATGAGGAGTTCACTCAAAGATGGACGCAGTTAAACTACAATCGCTTGAAGTATCAAGGTAATACTGTAGAGTTTCCACCTAAGTCAACCAAACGCAAAAGAGTTCCCTTCGGTCGAAACGGAATAGGCAGACACGCTATGTTTTGTTTTGCCGATAAATATTTTGTTGAAACCAGGAAAAATGGTGAGTTTCATCTTATTAGAGTCGAAAGAAGCTATAAAGATACCCCTTTTAAGTTAATTCTTGAAGATAAGGGAAGTGCTAAAGGACATGGCACAAAAATCTATACCGAAGCGAAAAGAAATGTATCTGAGCTAAGCCCATCACAGGTATCTGAATTGATAGGTTCGCGCTTTGTAGCAGATCCAGAGTTCAATATATACGTCAATGGGAACTTTGTCTCCTTAAAAGACATTGAACATCTCTGCGAAACATATTCTGTTTCTATTCCAGAATATGGAGATGTCAAGATACACAGATTTGACTCTAAGAAAACAGGGCGAACTAGTAAACAGAGCGGAATGGCATGGTGGGTGAATCGCCGTCTTGTTGGGGAGCCTTCATGGGAAGGTTTTGATGGTCCCTTGCTAGATGCTCGAACCTCTACAGGAAAGAGGTTTACTTATGTAATCGAAGCAGATCAATTAATTGAAAATATAAAGCCTGACTGGTCAGGTTTTTACTCATCGCCCATTGTCCATAGCTTTCAAAGAAAAATATCTGGTTTTGTTAGAGATGATTTACGTTTATTGCTCAGTGATATACGGAGTGACCGTAAACGTGAAGCACTCCAAGCGAATAAAGATAAAATTAAGAGGTTGCCTCTAATTTCACAAAAACAAATCTCTGAATTTTTGGAAGAAATTCAGGTTTTATGTCCAACCATGCAACAGCGAGACTTGGACAATACAGTTCAGGTTTTAGCAAATTTAGAAAGGGTTCGCTCTGGTTATGCTCTTTTGGAAAAACTAGCTCGATTAGATTCAGGAGATCTAGAGCAATTAGAAATTATACTTCATGAGTGGAGTGTAACTGATGCCAAGAAAGTTCTTGATGAACTTCGGTATCGGCTTGAATTAATTACGCAGCTTGAGGGCTTGGTAGAAAACCATACAGCCGATGAATTGCACGATCTTCAACCGCTCTTTGAGCGTGGTCTTTGGATATTTGGTCCTGAATTTGAGTCCATAAGTTTTACATCGAATCGTTCATTGGCAACTGTTGTTAAGAAGTTTTTTGCCAATGCAAGCCTGGAACACCCGAGCAAGCGACCAGATTTTGTTGTGTTGCCAGACAGTTCACTTGGCATATATGCCTGCGATGATTTTAATGAAAAACACGAGGTTGTTGGTTTTAAGTCCATTGTCATAGTTGAACTTAAAAAAGGAGGTTTTAAGATCACGAACGAGGAAAAGACTCAAGCGGCAAACTACGCAAGGGAATTAAGGAGAAGTGGAAAAGTCGGCAAGAGTACCAAAATCATTTGCTATGTGCTTGGAACATATGTAGATCCTTTAGATGAAGACACATCAACAGACGGAGAAACTACTATACATCCGAGAACTTACAACACTGTTCTTCGTCAAGCTCATGCAAGGACTTTCAACTTATTGAGAAAAATAGAGGCAGTTCAAGAACCGAATATAACCGCTGACAAGGAACTTGAGGAAGTTCTATCTACGGATCAGGGTAATCTTTTTACGAGTGATATAAATCCTTGCCAACAAAATCAAAATTCTGGACGGAATGTCTCAAACCTATAGTCTACATTTTGTACATATTTTTTGAGGTAAATAATTATGAATGCGCAATTAATGATTCAACCCTCATCTTTTATTGATGCTGGCATTCAAATCAAGTCAGTTCGAGGATTGTTCCTGTTCAAATTTAGTGAAGACCTACAAGAGCGGTTAGAGAGCCTGAACGAGAGGCAGCGAGAGTCGCAGTTATCACCCGATGAAGCAGTAGAACTGACTGGAATTTTGGAACTCGACCGAATTTTCACGTTGCTGAATGCAAAAATCATTGCTGAGTCTGCTTAGGTATGACGATTTCAAAAGAGCTTCGGCAACAGATTCGAGAGCGGGCAAAATACCTGTGTGAATACTGCCATTCCTCTGAAGAAGCCAGTGCAGCACGGTTTGAAATTGATCACATCCAACCTCGATCTCTTGGAGGGGCAGATACATTTGAAAATTTGGCTTTGGCTTGTCAGCGATGTAATAGCTACCGTTACAACTTCACAGAGGGAACTGATCCAGAATCTCAAGTTTCTACTCAGTTGTTTAACCCACGACTGCATCAGTGGAATGAGCATTTTGTTTGGGAGAAAGGTGGTCTAGTAATTCGAGGCAAGACTTCAATTGGACGTGCAACGTGTGATCGATTAGATCTGAATGACCAAGATCATAATGATGGGGCAATTGTTAAAGCCCGTCGTTTTTGGATTCGGGGCGGTTGGCATCCACCGTTAGATGACATCATTGAAGCCTGACATTGATAAACCTAATCGCGGAGGCATAACAAATCGTTGCAGCGGCGTACTTAGGTGATCTGCCATGTAATTCAAGGCTATCTACCGCCGCTGAACTCAATCGTTAGCTATCAGATCCATAGCGTGTGAGCATTACAGGAAATGCAGCAAAGTTCTGAATTACCCAAAGACTTTCTCCATGAACTTCCAAAGGATTTGCCCACTCCTTTAGATGATGGAGCCTGTGACCACCTGCTTGGTCTTTTGCTTCCCTCTGTAAATCTCTACTCAACGGCTGGTCGTACAGTTAATCCTGCACAAATCTCTAATTGGCTTGTAATCTATTGTTATCCAATGACCGGACGCCCCGGTCGACCCGTACCCGACGGGTGGGCTCAAATTCCTGGTGCTGCGGGCTGTACTCCGCAGTCATGCTCGTTTCGTGACCACCAAAAAGAACTTCAAGCCCTAAATACTCAATTGTTTGGAGTCAGTACCCAAACCACCGAGGATCAGAGGGAGGCAGTAGAACGCTTACACCTTCCGTTTGAGCTATTAAGTGATACTGATTTCAAGTTTGCTCAGGGACTTGGCTTGCCCATGTTCGAGGTAGAGGGCATGCGCATGATCAAGCGCGTTACGCTTGTTGCAAAAGATGGCAGAATTATGAAATACTTCTACCCAGTTTTTCCGCCCGACAAGAACATTGACGATGTGCTCTCCTGGTTGCGTGACAATGGCACTTAACAAAAATGTCGCGTTAGTAGGGCTGGCTTACCTTATCCATGGGATATTTACAAAGCTGACTGGTTAACTCAGAAGATCAAGGCAAGTCACCCTCGTTAACAAGTTGCAAAACACTGTTATACAAAGGTTCTGAAACCCAAAATCCAGCTTCATTAATCAACGCATCCAATAGGGGTTTCACTTCAGCGATTAAGCCTTTATTTTGCGCTTCGACTAAGATTCCCAAGATACCTGTGTAGCGAAGATTCAGCCTGCTTGCAACTAACCGACCTCGACGTTCGTCGATCAAAACTTGATCAGCTTGCATCTCAACTGCTAGAGCGATCGCTTCCGCTTCTCCAGTATCCAGTTCGTTACTCAATGCTTCGACAAGGATGCGATCGCTAACAGAACGTGTTTGAATCCAGTCAAAGGTTTGTACTTCAGTCGAACCAGCAACAGGAAAATCAGGGTCGGTTAATTCTCGATAAACGGCTTCGGGAATAAAAACCGTTCCATACAATTGATGAAGAAGATGGAGGTGATTGATTGCAGCAAGATTATTGATGGGTGATGTGTCACTAACAATAATCACAATCGACCCATCTCACGCAGGTTTTGAATATCCTGCTCAAAATCCTCTACTCCGTAGTGTACCGGGATATGGCGACTGGCGAGTAGGTGCTGAAAGGCAACACGGTGTATTCCCGCAAAGCGACTGGCTTGAGCAAGGGTAAGCTTTTCCCGTTGAAAGAGCATAATTGCAATTTCCTGCCGCATTTCAGCCTCAGTCATGCGAGTTGCAGTTAAAATTTCGTCAGGGACGATAATGCTCATGGCTAAATTCCTCGCTACTCCTACTATTTTATGCTTCTCAGGCAGCAGACGGCTGTGTTCTGTCCGAGCTAGCTAACATAGGCCCTGAGGCGGACGGCTAAAAAACATTGTACGATTACGCAAGTTATCTGCCGCCGCTGCACTTCACCGTCATGCCGCTCAGTTTTTCTGCGGGGGCTTAACCGACAATTGATTTGCCCATATTCAAAGTCAAAATTCTGTCAGAGTGTATAAGGGGCGATCTCAAAATCCTCAAGAGCAATTCAAAAGCTGGATTGTACTGACTAAATTTATTTAGACGTATACACCGATTACTTTCCTCCAAAAAGTGAGAGCTATTGTGTTGCAAGCTCCTGAAGTATTGATAACAGAAAGGCTTGCTTTACGCCGCCCTCGTCTTTCAGATGCAGCGGCAATTTTTGAATACGCCAGCGATCGCCAAGTCGTTTACTACATGGATTACTGCCCTTGTACTGACATTAATGAGGTGGTGAAGTCACTTGAAAGCAAGCCACAACAATGGGAATCAGGCAACTACACTTGGGTGCTTACCATCAAACCTGATGATCGACCCATCGGGACAATCGCTTGTTGTGTAGAAGGGCATGCCGCTGGTTTTGGCTATTTGTTAAATCAACAGTACTGGGGGCAAGGATTTGCAACAGAAGCCGCTAGTGCTGTCGTGCAATGGGCAATTAATTTGCCTACGGTATGTCGAGTTTGGGCGACCTGTGATGCCGAAAATATCGCCTCAGCCAAGGTTTTAGAAAAGAGTGGTTTAGTGTGTGAAGGTCGGTTGCGCTGTTACCAAGTTCGCCCCAATATTTCAGCCGTTCCGAGGGCTACTTGGATGTATGCGAGAGTGCGTAACGCAAACCTAATTGACTGACAAAAGTTTCTCTCATAGGTTGGGTTGAGGTAACCAAACTCAACAGCCGCAACATTTCTTTCAGTTACGCGATCGCTTGAGCGTAGCCTGCTTTTAGTCAGCTATCCGTGATTTGTAAAATGATCAGGAGCCTACGACGATGAGTATTGCTGTTTACAGACCCCCAAAACCTGGAGATGAAAACCAAATAAGTGGTTGTATGTGGGCTTCCGCAAATCTGCCGGAACTCACCGATGGTACAGCTGAAAGTGTTGCCGAATGGTTGGAAATCTGTGACCCGGCAGACTTAAAAACTAGAATCTTGAGTGGTGAGAAAACCTTAGTTGCCACATGGAATGACATCGTGATTGGCTTTATTGCATTCAAGAGAGTGAATCACTTGTCATTACTGTTTGTTCGCAAAGAATTTTCGGGGCAAGGCATTGGTCGGCAACTCTTCACACAATGCACTCATGATTTGGATGAAGTCACTGTCACTGCCGCTGAAGCGGCAGTGGGCTTTTACCAAAAAGTGGGTTTTCAGCAAAATGGCGATCGCTTCTTCAAGCATGGAATCTGGGGAATACCCATGAAATGGATTAACCCTTCACCCAAAGTCAGGGAGTAATTGGATGGAGAACCGATTACTGCTGGCCACCCTGCGCGCCCTAGAGTGCGAACTTCATCAACCTGAGTGCCGTCGAAATCGAGAACGCTTGGCACAGTTGCTTGCTCCGGATTTCAAGGAATTCGGTCGCTCAGGAGCAACCTACACCCGCGATGATGAACTGCTGTCATTGCCAAGTGACCCAGAACCGCCGCAGATTTACGCGCAAGACTTTGCGGTGCATCAGCTCTCAGACGCGATCGCATTACTGACCTATCGAGATGCCCATGTGAAGCCATCAAGAGAGTTGTGCCGTTACACCAACCGCTCGTCGATTTGGCGGTTAAATTTATCAGGTTGGCAAATGGTGTTTCATCAGGGGACGCCGACCGACCCTTTTGAGCCAACTGCGAGCTAAGCCCCCCCTTGGCAAGGATCGCTGAGCGACTGACGGTGGGCAATTCAAGGTTATTTACCGCCGCTGCACCTAAGCATTATTCAGCAAACGCCACGGCCCCACCCCGGCGAGCATCTCCCGCCCCGTGAAAGTCGCCTTGGTCATCAACCCCCACAGCATGCACGCCGCCAAAATACATGTTTTGCTGCTGCCAGGAAATCACCGTCGTCGTGTCTGGCAAGTTTTGCAGCGCCTCAAGGGGCAGATCGGGGCTGGGCTCCAGGTGCAGGGTGCCGCGTTCCCAGTGAATACGGGGGGCGGCGATCGCGGTCTCTAGCGGCAAGCCGAAATTGATCACGTTGGCAATCACCTGCAAGATCGCCGTGCGAATGCGGTTCGACCCGCCCGACCCCAGCACCAGTTGCGGCTTGCCATGATGCAAAATCATCGTGGGAGCCATCATCGACGAAATGCGCTGATTTTCCGTCCACTGGTGAAAGCCGTGGGGGTGCAGGTCTTCTTCCCCCAGCATGTTGTTAATCATGATCCCCGTCTGGGGAATGACGTAGGAGGAGCCTTCGCCATTCGAGGTGGTGACGCTGGCGGCATTGCCCTCTGCATCAATCACACTGACATGGGTGGTGCTGCCCAGCCGATTCACCCGGTGTCTCAGCGCCTCCTGATAGGGCTGGAGATGCGCCTGACTGAGGAAGGCTGCCGTCACTTGGGGATCATACAGATTGGCATCAAAGCCATCCCGCCGAGCCGCGTTGGTGAGAGCCATGACCTGGCTCAGACAGGCCAGATGGTGCTCACTGCCGAACGGCGTTGGGGAGAGGTCAAGTTGCTCCAACAGCTTGAGGGCAAAGCCAATCAGCGTGCCGCCAGAACTCGGCGGCGGATTGGTGAGAAAAGTGCGATCGCGGTAAGACAAGCTCAGCGGTTGCCGCTCGATGACGCGATACTGCTGCAGATCGGCCAGGGTAAGATAGCCCCCCGCCGCCCGACTGTCGCGATCAATCTGCTGGGCGATCGCCCCCTCGTAAAACCCCGCCGCCCCTTGTTCTACAATCCCCTTGAGGGTGTCGGCAAACTCCGGCATCCGCAGGGTATCGCCCGCTTTGAGCAGTTGCCCCTGGTAGGTGTACAGCGCCTTCGCCGCCTCAGTAGCGGTCAAAATCGGCTCCAGCAGTTCATACACGTAAGCTAGAAACGGATTGACGGTAACGCCCTGGCGGGCATGGTGAATCGCGGGTGCGGCGATCGCGGCTAGCGGCAACCGGCCCAAGCGATCGTGAACGTGCAGCAGCCCGGCCACGGCTCCCGGCACTGCCATGGCCCCCAGGCCAATGTGAAACTCCTGCACCGTGTCGCCAAAGTTAGCGTAAATCGGATAGAAATCGGGCCGACCTGGGAGCTGGTTACGGCGCGGCGTCTGGCTAAAAAAGTCGAACAGGCAATTGTCGCCACGGCTGGTGTGCGCCAGCAAAAACCCCCCGCCCCCCGCTGAGGTCAGCACCGACTCCGTCACCCAGGCCGTCATCACCGCCGCGATCGCCGCATCAAAAGCATTGCCCCCCTGCCGCAAGATCTCGGCTCCGGCAGCTGCCGTGAGTGCATGACCCGCTGAGACCACCCCCTGACAGGTGCTGCCGCGATGAGACATAGCCGCTTGTTGACCTCACAATTGTCGAATCTAGTGCCCCTTACTCTACCGCTCTCATTCCCCATCGGGAAAGCCCATTTTCTGGATGGCCATCGAGGTGAGGCGATCTTCCGCAATCAACGTCCCTGTAAGGGCAGGTTTAGCTTCATCCCGTCGGTTTTTACAGCAAGTCTTTGGCAAAAACCGCCCCTACGACATGGGTATGTTCTTGTTGAGAAATCACCTTAGAAATGAGGATCAAATAACATCCAAATTGTTGAGGGCAGGCAAGATGCCTGCCTGGGGACAGCCGAGACGGCTATCCCAACTGATTCAATTCTCATTCCTTAGGCAATTTACAAGCAAAATCATCTCCCCGAGTCGGGGCACAGTGCCTGCCCCTCAGGCAACCGTCGCGAAGGGGGGAATGATCGACGAACTCACCGGACTCGCGTCAGTTCGCGCACCAGATCAACCACCTGCAAAGGATCAAACGGCTTGGAAATGTGCTCTTCATACCCCACATTGAGAGCGTTTTGCCGATCTTCATCCCGAGCGTAGGCAGTCAGGGCGATCGCGGGTAACTGCGACAACTGTTTGTCTGGCAGCGATCGCACCGTCTGCAAAAAGCTGTAGCCATCTTCGTTCGGCAAGCCAATATCACTGATGATAATGTCAGGCCGAAAGGCTTCTAGCAATTGATAAGCGGCTACGGCATCGCTCGCACAGGCCACCTTCACGCCCGACTGCTCTAGGGTCACCTTTAACAACTCCCGTGCGTCCGCTTCATCGTCCAAGACAATGGCCTTGATCCCTTGTAAGTTGGCGTCATCCTGAGCCAACGGAGGCCCTGCCAGACCTTGGTCGGGCTGCTGGCGGGCGGGCAACACCACCGTAAACGTCGCCCCCTGACCTAACCCAGGACTGTCGACCGAGATCGTGCCGCCGTGTAACTCCACCAGTCGTCGGCAGATGGCCAAGCCCAACCCCAGGCCGCCGTGCGATCGCGTCGAGGAGCCATCCGCCTGCCGAAAATGGTCAAACACATGGGGCAGAAAATCCGGCGCGATGCCAATGCCAGAATCAGCCACCTCAATATGGAGATAGCCCTCCTCAGTAAACGCCCGCACCTGCACCTGGCCCCGCTCAGAGGTGAATTTGATAGCGTTGGAGAGCAGATTCCAGCAAATCTGCTGCAAGCGGCTGAGGTCAGCCAAGCAGCCCCCCACGTCGGGAGCAATATCCAGATCCACTTGAATCGATTTGGCGGTTGCCGCTGGGCGCAAAGTATCTACGGTGGTCGTTAACAACTGCGCCACATTGACGGTCTGAATATGGAGTGAAATTTGCCCTCGCATAATACGCGAGAGATCCAACAAATCTTCAATCAGTTGAGTCTGGGCAGACGCATTGCGTTCAATGGTATCCAGCGCTCGCTGATAAAGGTCAGGCTTCAAATTGCCCTTTTTCATCAGATGAATCCAGCCCACGATCGCATTCAACGGGGTGCGCAACTCATGGGATAACACCGCGAGAAATTCATCTTTAATGCGGTTGGCTGACTCGGCGGCGGCTCGGGCTGAGCTTTCCTGCTGCAACAAAGTGAGTCGCTGAGCTTCAATCTGCTTACGGTGCGTAATGTCGCTGGTGGTCATCACCACCCCATAAACATAATCATTGGCATCATGCAGCGGGGCCAACGAGATGCTGACGTCAATCAAGTTCCCTGTTTGGGTGCAGTGCTGCAACTCTTGATTAAAGACCGTTTGATTTTGCAGGACAGCATTAAAACAGCGATCGAAAGAGGGTTGATACGCGGGGGGCACAATCGGCAGGGCATGGTCAACAAGTTGCTTAGCCTGATAGCCATAAAGCTTTTCGGCGGCAGCATTCCAGGTGATGATGCGCTGGCTCCGAGTCATGGTGATGATTCCAATCGGGGAGGCATCCACGATCGCCTTCAGCAGGTCATCGGTTTCGTGCAAGGCCCGTGCTACCTGCTGTCGCTGCTGCCGTTCTCGGCTTTCCCGCAGGGCGCGCTTAACCGAAGGCACCAACCGCCCAAGGCGTTGTTTCAACACATAGTCAGTAGCCCCTTGCTTCAGCGCTTCGATCGCCTGTTCTTCCCCCAACACCCCTGACACCAAAATAAAAGGCACATCGGGACAGACTTCTTTTTTCAGCGCTAAAGCGACATCGCCCCCAAAAGCAGGTAAAACGTAATCGGCCAAGATCACGTCAGGAATTAAAGTATTGAGTTGGTCTAAAAATGCTTGCCGATTACTCACCGACGTGATTGATCCCTCGACGCCCCCATTGTGGAGAGTGCTTTTTATCAGCTCAAGATCAATAGGATCATCTTCTAGAATAAGTATGTGCATTTCTAAACGCTGAAGAACACGTATTGGAGCAGGATTTCCAGATAGAAACCTTCACTCACAGTTGAGGCCGCCGAAATTCAAATGAGCAATTTTATTTAGCCATATTAATAATGAGTTCCGCAATACTTTAACTATCGGAGGGCAGATATACAAGGGATCCCAAAGGATCTCAACAGAGATTTAACACAAATCCCTGCCCGCCTCAAGTCCCTCGATACAGCCCTTTGGGGCAAAACTTAGACTCGACGACAGGTGCACCAAAACCTCTGGGTAGCGCGACTTCGTAGAACGGCTCTAACAATAGGTTGCGGCTCACGGCCCCGTGCCTTAACAGGATGCTCGTAAAATTAAGGATATGACCAGGGCAACGGGCTCCTTAAGCAGCTAAACCTCATCCAGAGTCAGAACGGGAGTTTGGCATCCGACCCCACCTCACCGCCTGCGGCACCTCTCCTTCTCAAGGAGAGGTTTACTCACAATTTGGTCAAAAGTTAGCCCTAAATTGAGCGGGGGCTCCGGTTCCTCTCCTTGAGAAGGAGAGGCTAGGTGAGGTTTTTTGCCATGCTCAAAACTAAAGTTTTCAACCTGAACGGGGTTTGAATTTTTGACATTTGGGGCAAAGCAGCTTAACCCGAACTTAGACTGAATAACCCCTATTTTGCCGTTGCTCTAAGTGGCTGGGCTGATTCAACTGTAGGATGGGTAAAGCCCTTTGGGCCTGGCTGCGCTAGAGCGATCGCGTAACCCATGCGGGTGTTGGTTGATCCTTCGGGAAGCAAGCTACGTTCCTCAACCGCAACCTACGGCGTCTTACGTTTAATTGCAACTACCCACTTATTCTGGGTTGGCTTCAATCACATCGGGGATGGCAAAATAAAATGTCGCGCCGTTATTTAACTCGCCCTCGGCCCAAACCCTTCCCTGGTGGCGATGGATCACTCGCTGCACATTCGCCAGTCCCATGCCCGTGCCGTCAAAGCTGATCGCGTTGGGCAAGCGTTGGAATACGCCAAAGAGTTTGGTCGCTTCTTCTGGCTTAAAGCCGATGCCGTTGTCACGGACGAAAAAAATGGTCTGGCGATCGCCCAACTGACTGCCAATCGTAATCTTGGCTTCGGCACAGTGGAGGGTGTATTTCAGAGCATTTTCGATCAAGTTTTGCCAGACCTTGCAGAGTAAGTTGCGATCGCCCTTGACCGTGGGCAGCGACTCCACCTGCCAGTGCACCGTGCGGTTGACGGTTTGCGGTTCGACCTGACGCCGCACCTCCTCAACCAATCGCTGCATACTAACGTTGACAGATTGGATCTCCGCCCGCCCGGTGCGAGAAAACTGCAACAGGTCATCAATCATCCGCCCGGCGCGGGCCGTCAGCAGCCGAATGCGGCCCACCAAATGCAGCGGACTCTGATGAATCACTTCCCCCGTGGCGGTTTCCTCAATGGTGACGATGGCCGCTCGCCCCCCCTCCCGCTCACTTTGCAACTGCTGTTCTAAAAACGCCGCAAACCCATCAATTTGGCGAATCGGAGCCCGCAAATCGTGAGAAACCGAAAAGGCGAACATCTCCAGTTCGTGGTTGAGCCGTTCTAACCGGCTGGTGCGTTGGGCGACGCGCGCTTCTAAACTTTGGTTGAGCGATCGCAACTCGGCGGCGGCGCGTTTTTGGGGGGTGACATCGCTGACCAACCCATCAATAAACCGTTTCCCGTCCGCGTCGACTTCCGTTTCACTGATCTGCAACCACAGTGGTCCTTGGGGATGATCGGGAATGGCGACTTCGCGAGGCGCGGCTGGCGGGGCTCCCTGCCAGGTTGCCCCCGGTTGAATATATTGTTGAAAAAACCCTTGAGCAGCCTGCAAATTAGCCACCCCCAGCAGTTTAAATAGCCCTTCATTGGCTTCGAGCAACTGCCCCTCAGGGGTCGCCCGAAACACCCCCAACTGGAGCTCGTTGAGCAAAAACCTGAGGCGAAATTCTAGTTCCGTGGCGCGGCGGCAAATGCGGGCATTTTCCCACACTGTGCGCACCGCCTGCCGGAGACGCACCATGTGCCGGGGCGACTTGAGAACATAGTCATCCAACCCGGCTTTCATCGCTTCGACCGCCACCTCTTGGGTGCCGGAGTTGGTAAACATCACCACCGGACGCTCCGGATACTGCTCTTTTACCGCTCTTAAAATGTCTAAGCCGGTGGACCAGCGCAAATCGTAGTCGGTGATGACGATGTCAAAGACATTGTTCTGCAAATGTTGCTCAAACTCTTGCCAGGTCAGGGCTTCTCGAATATCAACGGCAGGAAATTCCTGCTTCAATTCTCGGATGGCGAGTAAGCGATCGTTAGGGTCATCATCGACCAGGAGTATGCGGCTTAGCGATCGCGTGGGTTTCATGAAATTGCCATCAGAGGGTTACCGGCTCAGCAGGGCAGCGCTACCCCAAACAGTCTGGGAGAAAGTGGGTCTGAATACTGCTGTTCAATAATTTTTCTGAAAACGCCTAAGGTTAACTATGACAAACTCACGGTTTAGTCTGCAAGGGCTACAGTGGGATACTCATTGAGTTGGATCCAGTAAGCGTTAAGAGCCTCAATCATTCCTGACAGATCATCAAAGCTCACGGGCTTGACCAGATAAGAGTTGACCCCTAAGTCGTAAGACAGATCCACATCTAACCGCTCTCTTGAAGAGGTCAGCACCACCACGGGAATGCGCTTAATCTTGTTTTGTTGCCGAATCCAATGCAGCACTTCAATGCCCGATCGCCGAGGCAGCTTGAGATCCAACAAGATCAAACTGGGCAGGGGATAGCGATCGCGATCGCTAAACTCCCCAGTGCCTTGGAGATACTCGACTGCGGCATCGCCATCTTTCACGATGTGAATCTCAATATTGGCATTAACTTGCAAAAACGCCCGTCGAATAAACAGCACATCATTAGAGTCGTCTTCGACCAACAAAACACTGCAAACCCCTACACGTACCATGCGACACGACTCTCCTTTAGCCTAGCCAGGCACAATCCAAGACTAAAATCGTCTCCGATTTTTCCGATCACCCTCCAGCGCCCCAACGCAATGAACCCACTGCGAACTTGCGCCAGTGACCCCCTGGGAAAAGATCATTTGATGATCGTGGCATAAAATTAATTCCTCAAAGGTTCGATACCGTACCCAAAATGGCTTTATGCCACTGATTTAACTCAAATACCGTGAATACCGGCGTTATTTTTGCGACTAGGCAGTGATTCTGCAACAAGGGCGGCATTTCTGGCAAATATCGCCTGCCGATCAACAAGTTCAGTCAGCTGAGATCTAAGGGAATGCCGAGTGCCGCCTTGAACCGCTGGTCATTGAGCGGCTACAGCGATTCGCTGGGTCGGGAGTACGCGCCGCTGGGTCGTCTGAGGAAGCTCCTAAGAGCCGCAAATACTCTGACCGCACGGCGGCATAACATTCACAAGCGGCTAATTCCAGGTTCTCGCGATCTAAAATTTCAATCTCGCCCCGGCCATAGCGAATGAGCCCAGCCTGTTGTAGCCGCCCAGCCGCCAGCGTGACACTCGCGCGACGGGAACCCAACATGCTTGAGAGAAATCCTTGAGTCAGCTTCAGATGGGCCGCTTGCGAAGCATCTTGAGACAACAACAACCAGCGGGCTAACCGTTCTTCGATCAGGTGAAAGCGGTTGCAGGCAGCCGTTTGGCTGACCTGGGTGAGCAGGGCTTGGCTGTAGCTCAGCAGTAAATCGTGCAATGCCCCGTGGCGCTCAAATTCGGCTTTGCAAATGTCTGCATCCAGCGCGATCGCGGGACCGGGAATTTGCACAATCGCCCGGCTGATGCTGTTATTGCCCCCTAAATAGGCAGCGTAGCCCACTATGCCGCTATGGCCGACCACGCCCGCTTCAATCGTGGAACCATCTTCCATCACCTGCACCAGAGAAACCATCGACTGGGTAGGAAAGTAGACGGTGTGGACGGTTTCGCGGGGCTCGTACAAAATTTCTTCTAAGTTAAGTTTCACTCGTCGCAAGTAACCCGCCAACCGGGCAAAAACCTCTGCCGGCAGAGACGCCAGGAGATGGTTGCGACAGTCAGCTTGACGAATGCGATCGCAGTTATAGGGCATGGGAGATCCGGGCATGGGTTAACACCAATTCAGCAACACCAGGCTACCGATCCACCTTGCGGCGAGATCCCCGTGCGCCGTCAACCCTGGGCGTAACCACCCGCAAGGAGTGACTACCAAGAGCTGCGATCGGCAGCGCTAAGATGCAGAATCGCGATAACCCAGTAATTTTTTTAAACCTCTATAAGAGGATTGAGCACACACAGGCTGAGCCACTAGGGCATAAAGGATGATCAGCGGTGTCTATTTCAGAGTAATCAAACAATATTGATGGGCAATCTATAGCAGGGTAGAGAAGTTGGCGATCGCCATTGCCCGTTAAAGGGATGGGCAAATTAACCGGTCGGATGGGTTAGCGATCGCGTAACCTATGCGGACGTTGGTTTACCCGTCGGGAAGCAAGCGACGCCGCAACCGCAATTTACATCATTCTGCATTCTGCATTCAGAAGTCAGTAGGTGGACATAAATGAACGATGTTGTAGGGTGCTGTTAGGCGCAGCCGTAACGCACCATTCCTCAGGGATTTGATGCGTTACGCTGGCGCTAACTACAAATAATTAAGCCCATCTAAGTAGCTAGGCTGATTCAACTGTAGGATGGGTTAGCGATCGCGTAACCCATGCGGGTGTTGGGTTTCGTTCCTCAACCGCAACCTACGGCGTCTTACGTTTAATTGCAACTGCCTACTTACCTACATGTTTAGCGTCAATCCTCTCATCCAGTACTGAACCCCCTCCTGGGAATGAGGATCAAATAACAGCCAAATTGTTAGGGCCGGCATCTTGCCTACCTGGGGACAGCCGAGACGGCTATCCCAACTGATTCAATTCTCATTCCTGGGAGGGGCGAAGGGGTGAGTCGGCCTTGTAACTCAAAGGGTAAACCCACTCCGTCCTGCGGGCACCTCTCCACAGGAGGGGATAGGAGCTCGTTTGCGGAAGACCCGACCGGACAAGGGACAGCCGAGACGGCTATCCCAACTGATTGAATTTCCATTCCTAAGGGATGAGGATCATTTAACATCCCATTGCCGCGAAGAGAAGAATAGACCGGACCGGACAAGGGACAGCCGAGACGGCTATCCCAACTGATTGAATTTCCATTCCTAAACACATCCATTCAGAATTCTGCATTCGGAATTCCAGATGCCACAGGAATGCCGTCAGTCATCGCTGGCCTGCGGCAACTCAACCCAAAATCGGCTGCCCTGATGTTCGACCGATTCCACGCCGACCTCACCGCCCATGCGCTCGATGGCCCGCTTGACAATCGATAAGCCAATGCCCGTGCCAGGGTAGCTCTCAACCCCATGCAAGCGCTCAAAGGGGGAAAAGATGCGTTGTTGATGACGTGGGGCAATGCCAATGCCGTTGTCGATGATCCAGATTCTGACGTGGCGATCGCGGGGGGAAACGGGGTCGGGGGGCCGGACTGCCGCCTCTATGTGAATTTGGGGCGTCACCCCAGGGGCGACAAATTTCAGAGCGTTGCTGAGCAGGTTGTTAAACACCTGTCGCAGAATACTCTGTTGTGCGTAGACCTGGGGGCGATCGCCCGTGATCGTAATGTGGGCCGAGCAAGCTTGAATCGCGGGGGCAAGATCGCTCAAAACCGTTTGCCAGAGGGCCGTCACATCGACCCGCCGGAGGGTGATTTCGGCGCGACCGAGCTGGCTGTAGGTCAGCAAATCTTGAATCAACACATCCAAATACTCAGCGGCGACCCCCATCCGCTTGATGTATTCTTTGCCCAGATAATCCAGCCGCGTGCCGTAGTCTGCTTCGAGGACGTGGGCAAAACCCTGGATGGCCCGGAGGGGAGCCCGCAAGTCGTGGGCGACCGAGTAGGAAAAGGCTTTGAGTTCTTCATTCACTTCGGCTAACGCCTGGGTGCGATCGCGGACCCGGTCTTCCAGGGTTTGGTTGAGTTCATTGAGTTCCCCTTCGGTCCGTTTGCGCTCGATCGCGGCGGCGAGCAAATTTGCCACCGACTGCAAGAAGTTGATGTCATCTTGGGTAAACAGGCGAGGCTGGGTCGTGTGTGCCCCCAACACCCCAAAAAGCTTGCCGTTTGGCCCCGGAATGGGCGTACTCATGCCGCTGACGACGTGGTGCTCCGTCAACAGCGAGGGTCCCTGAAACCGCGTTTCGGTGTTGAGATCTTGAACCACAATGGGCTGTTGTGACTGGAGGGTATAGCCCGCTTGCGAGCCGACATCGTTCTTCACTGCGGTGGTGCCGACAATGCCGGGTTGCCAACCCGCCCCCGCCCGCAGGAGCAGCGATCGCCCGTCGGGTTGCAGCTCCAACACTTTGGCATAGTCAACGCTCAAACTCTCGACCATGAGCCGCGTAGCCTGGTCAAACAAAGTTTGCATCTCCCGCCCCGATAGCGCCACCTGACTGAGCTGCGTCACCACCGCCTGTTGCCGCAGGCGAGCGGCCAGCGTCGCTTCGACCTGTTTTTGCTGTGTGACATCAGCTGCCATAGAAATGACCAATCGAGTACCGTCAGAAAGTTGCCCCAGGGGAGCCGAGCTAAAGAGCCAAATCCGCTTGTCTCCCCACCGGGTTTGCACTTCCAGTTCGCCCTCGTCAACCCTTTGGTCTAGGTCGTACAGGCGCTGGAGGTTGGCCAACACGGGAAATTTCCGGTCCCCATAAACGCGAGTCGTCCAGGCATCCAGGGTGGGAATCTCCTCTGTAGCGTAGCCGGTAATCTCAGTGACCACCTGACTCATTTGCAGGATACGGCCATCTTCTGCATGAATGAGAATAGGAAAGGGAGCCTCATCCACCACTCGCCGCCATCGCGCTTCACTGGCCCCGAGCGCTTGGGTAAGGGCGATGCCTGTTGCCAACTTGGCTTTGGGGGGCGGGTGGGTGGGGTCGGCCTGCTGGCGCTCCCATTCAACTGGTGGGCGATCGCTAATTTGGCGATCGCTCATATCAGTGCAAGTCCCATACCAGCGGGTAATGGTGCCCTGCTCATCCCGCGTGGGCTCGGCGTTGACCCAGTGCCAGACATAGGTGCCATCGGCTCGCCGCAAGCGATATGCTGCGGCAAAGCGATCGCCGTTGGTCAGGGCCACAGCCCACTGTGACAACACGTTGGCCCGGTCATCCGGATGCACTACCGATAACCACCCCCGCCCCATCGCCGCCTCAGCGGTCTGTCCGGTAAACTCCAGCCAGCGTTGGTTCATGTCAACTCGACTCAGGCCGTCGGCCTCAGCGACCCACACCAACTGCGGAATCGTGTCAATCAGCAGGCGATCGCGGTGCTCGCGATCGCGCAATGACGGTTCCTGGGGCTGCAGGTGAGTCACGTCTACCCCCACCGACTGATAGCCGACAATCGCGCCCTGGGCATCGCACCAGCAGCGATTGAGCCAGCGCGTCCAGCGAATTTGGCCCCGCGCCACGACCCGGTGTTCCATCATCACCGGGGGATTTTGGCCGGTCATCTGGGCAATTTGTTGGGCCACTGCAGCGCGATCAGCCTCGTAGATCAGGGATTGATAGCTGCGGTGCAAAATATCGGCCTCCCGCAGACCAAAATACTCACAAAAAGCCGGATTCACATAGTCAATCGTGGTATCAGCGCGATAGCGACAGATGAGTTCGGTCGGGGCGGCGAGCAGGGTGCGATACAACGTGGCTTGGTCGGTGGCGACGGTGTGGGCATCGGGGGCTGGCGCGATCGCCCATTGCCCCCTCCCACCAGGAGCGAAGACGGATTTGCACCGACCGATCATCCGATTCCAGAGTCCACGATGTCGCAACATGAGTAGTTTTGGGCATCTCGTCTTGTCCCGATACCCCTCACTAACTGAAATGCCATCCCAGCCAATCGACCCAACGCATCAGGCCGTTACTCAGCCTGATCTCCCCCACGCCTGATCTCTGAGGGCAACTATTCATCAGTGTAAGGGCATTCACTCAACCGTCCCGGCGGTGGGCAAAGCATCCCGCGGACACACCGGGCGATCGCCCCCGATTCACCCCCCGGTTTCTACCCGTGGCGTGACGGCGATCAGCCCGCTCCATCGCTAGGCTGCCAACCAAACTAGCGATTCACGGGTCTCGTGTAAAGCACCGACCCAGGGAGAAACTTTGCGAATGATGAACTATCAGCGACTGCTCACCAACACGGGGTTGGTCTTCGGCATCCTGGCCGGACTCGGCATCGCCCCCCCCTTACAGGCCCAAATTGAAGAGCCGCCCGTCATTGATGACACCCCTGCCGTGCTCGAAGACGACGAGCCAAATCGGGGGACCCCCTCGCGGGAGAATCTACCGACCGATGATGATGACGGTTTACCAGAGGGGGCTGAGAGTCCGCCGGATGCTGGCTTGCCAGATGCGGGTCAGGTACTCAATGGGGGCAACGCGGCCCTCGACCAGGTCATTTTGTTGAATATCAACGGCGAGCCGCGCTATTACGTGCCGGTCAATCTGGATGCCAATCAAGCCAGTCAACTCGAAGGGAGAAATATTCCGACCTATAACCTGAGCGACGATGGCGCAACCTCCGAGAGTTCCGGAATTAATAACCCGGTTGAAGAAGGTGAAGGCTTTGTGACGGAGCCGTTTACCGGCAGCTTAGAAGACCTTGAGCCCGAAGATATTATCGAATAATCGGGGTCGCGATCGCCATCGGCACCTTGGGCAAGCGCCTGGGAGCAGTCGGTGGTCGCGATCCTGATCGAGGCTCCAGCGATCGGGTGATCGTTAACCCTTGGTAGAGATAGAGATGTATCGCTTGAGCGAAGGCATTAACGCGAAAAATTGTCAAGCTAGAAATAGCGTGAGTCATGACAGCCTGGCCGTGAGGCCAAGTTCAATGACTGACGATGCTGCAACCTGGTGACAAACTTATGGTACTTTCCCGAAACGCCACGGCAACCCAACGCGCGATCGGTCTTTTCTCTACACGGGGCGAAGCCGAAGCGGCGCTCCACCGACTGCGAGATGCGGGCTTCAATATGGATCGGATTTCCGTAGTTGCCCAAAACGATGATAACTTAACGGAGATCTCCTCCTCCGGTGAAACGAAAGATCGCAGTGAGCAAGCCAAAGGCGGTGCCGGAGCGGGTGCAACTGCTGGTGCGGCAACCGGTGGGGCTTTAGGACTCATTGGTAGCCTGGGTATCCTAGCCATTCCTGGGATTGGCCCGGCAGCAGAATTAGGCGTGTTGCTAGCCAATACGATCATTGGCGGCGGCATTGGCGCTGCGGGTGGTGGTCTGCTTGGTGCCCTGATCGGTTGGGGCGTTCCTGAATCTGATGCCAATTACTATAATGATCGGGTAGTCAAGCACAACGACTTTCTGCTGATGTTGGAAAGTGATAGTGCTGCCGAAACCCGACGCGCTGAAGAAATTGTGCGTGAGCATGGTATTCGCGATTGGAACATTTACGGCACACCAACCGCCCCGATCGATGAGCACGGCACGGGACAACTGCGTCCTTAGTCAGCGCTAGATCGACCATTGCATCGCCGCATTTGACGAGCCCCATCTGCCCTAGATGGGGCTTTTGAGCGTTTGTAGATGGGGCTATTGAACGCTAGTCTGGAAGCGGCTTGAGAACGTCTTCGAGAGGTTCTTCATGCCGTTTATGGTTTGCCATCAGTTTTTAATCCAGCATCACTATGCGACAAGTTTTTACCAATACGACGCCGGTCGAAATTACCCCCAGAACTCCGACCACCATCAATTCACCGATTTTGGTCGCGGGTGTGCAGGGGCAGATCCAGCGGTTGAGCGTCACGATCACCCTGTTTCACACTTACACTGCCGATTTGCAGATCAGCCTGGTCGCTCCTGACGGCAAGGAAGTGCTGTTAGTGGCGGGGCAAGGCGGCGGCGGCGATAACTTTATCAATACGACTTTTGACAGCGGCGCGGCTCAGTCCATCACGATCGCCAGACCGCCCTTTCGGGGCACGTTTCGACCCCAGGGCGACCTCTCCGGGTTGAATGGCCTTGATCCCAATGGCCGGTGGACCTTGCGTGTAGTCGATACGGCCCCATTGGATGGGGGGGTGTTGAGCAACTGGACGCTGGGGCTGACCTTAAGCGAGGCGCAATCTTCTAACTTTGCTATTGACGTGCGGTTTCTCGGCGGGCTGACCCCGAGCCAACGAGCCGTTTTTGAGGTCGCCGCTGCCCGCTGGTCAGAGATTATCGTGGGCGATTTGCCGCCCGTAACCGTTGATGGAGTTACGGTTGACGATGTATTGATTGATGCGCGGGGCATCGCGATCGATGGGCCCAGTGGGATATTGGGGCAAGCGGGACCGACCCGGCTCCGCAATGAGTCGCGTTTGCCTGCTGCGGGCATCATGGAGTTTGATATTGGTGATTTGGCCCAACTCGAAGCCAGCGGCGGCTTGTTGAATGTCATCATTCACGAAATGGGCCACGTTTTGGGCATCGGTACGTTGTGGCAGGCGAAAAACCTGTTGACCGGAGCCGGGTCGCCGAATCCGATTTTTACCGGCATGAATGCGATGCGGGAGTTTGCGGTGCTAGCCAATAGCGCCGCGCCGCTGCCGGTGCCGGTAGCCAATACCGGTGGTCAGGGCACGCGCGATGGGCACTGGCGGGAGGCGGTGTTTGGCAGTGAGTTGATGACGGGGTTTCTCAATCCGGCGGTGAATCCTATTAGTCGGTTGACGATCGCGTCTCTAGAGGATTTGGGCTACGTGGTCAATTACGCCGCCGCCGATCCCTACGTACTGCCGACGGCGCTAGAGTTGGCCATCATGGGCATCGGGACTGGCGAAATGGGGCGCTGGCGCTGCTCGATGTGCGGGCAAACCACCCCCGGCTGTATCGATCGCCTGCTGGTTCCAGAACCCAAAATCATCCCGTCAGAGCCGTCAGAGCCGTCAGAGCCGTCAGAGAACCGCACTTAAATCACCTACCCAAGAGAGCAACGCTTTTTGTCCGGGTTGGGGCGATGCCCCATCCTTGCAATTAGGAACAGGCTTTTTGAGCCATGCTATGCCGTGATGCGACCCTCCCAACCCGGCAAAGGGGGCTGGGTAGGGGGCTGGGGGCTGGGTCGCCTCACCCTCGGGTGGAGAGTTGGGGCGCGATCTCGGAGAGGCCGATCCACCCTGCGGCGGGGCTATTTTTAGGGCATGGGCCGGTACCTGGCGGGCTTCAGCAACGCGGTAATTGATGGGCTGGCTGCCAGGCGATCGCGTCAGCACATTAGAATCAGTCATGGAGATGAATGAGTGAAATAGAACCACTGTGGCTGATTTTGAGGACGTGACCCCAGCCGATGCCGCGCAACCTGAGCCCATCCCCTCAAGACCATTGGAATTTGTTTTCGATAGTATTGAGGATGCTTTGCAAGATTTGGCGGCGGGGCGGGCGATCATCGTGGTCGATGACGAAAATCGGGAAAATGAAGGCGATGTCATTTGCGCTGCCCAATTTGCCACGCCCGACATGATTAACTTTATGGCGGTAGAGGCTCGCGGCCTGATCTGCTTAGCCATGACTGGCGAACGGCTCGATGAACTCGAACTGCCGCTGATGGTAACCCAGAGCTCTTTTGAGGATGAGAACGAGCAGACGGCTTTTACCGTCAGTATTGACGCAGCGCTGCATTGGGGGGTGACAACGGGCATTTCGGCAGAAGACCGGGCACGCACGATTCAAGTGGCGCTTAATCCCAGTGCACAACCAAAGGACCTGCGCCGACCGGGGCACATTTTTCCGCTACGGGCCAAAGCCGGCGGTGTGCTGAAGCGGGCAGGGCACACTGAGGCGGGGGTTGACCTGGCGCGGCTGGCCGGACTGTATCCCGCTGGGGTGATTTGCGAAATTCAGAATCCGGATGGCTCAATGGCGCGCTTGCCGGAACTGGTGGAATATGCCCAAGGCCATGGCCTAAAGCTGATTAGCATCGCCGACCTGATTAGCTATCGGTTGGAACACGAGCGGTTTGTCAAGCGGGAAGCGATCGCCGCAATGCCCACCCAGTTTGGCAATTTCAAAATTTATGCTTATCGCAACTTGATGGATCACTCGGAGCATGTCGCGCTGGTCAAGGGCGATCCGGCCACGTTTGCCGATAAGCCAGTCATGGTGCGTGTCCATTCCGAATGTTTGACGGGGGATGCTTTTGGGTCACTGCGGTGTGACTGCCGCATGCAGCTCCAAGCTGCCCTCAAAATGATTGATGCGGCGGGACGGGGGGTAGTCGTCTATTTGCGTCAGGAGGGACGAGGCATTGGCCTGGTCAACAAGCTCAAGGCGTATTCGCTGCAAGACATGGGGCTCGACACCGTAGAAGCGAACGAAAAGCTAGGATTGCCCGTCGATCAGCGCAACTACGGCATCGGCGCACAAATTTTGAACGATATTGGGGTGCGGCAGTTCTGCCTGATTACCAATAATCCTCGCAAAATTGCGGGACTCAAGGGCTACAGCCTGGAAATGGTCGATCGCGTCCCCCTCATCATTGAGGCCACGCCCTATAACTCCCACTACCTGGAAACTAAGGCCCAAAAGCTGGGACATTTGCTGCTGCAAACCTACTTAGTCACCATTGCCATTCAAACCAAGGAAGATTTTTCGGCGATTCCAGCCAAGTATGAGCAGTTGGAGAAAGTGCGTAAATTAGCCTTTCAGCAAGGGTTTTTGGCTCAAGAAGAAGTGCGATCGGTCGCGGTGGCGCTCTTTGGTCAAGGTAAGTTGATCGTTAATTTGGGGCTGGAGGCTCTCCGGACGGTTAAACCGGGTTGGTATAACGAGGAGAATTCTGCTTTGTGGCGATCGCTGGCTCAAATTTTGGATGAGTTGGTACAGTGGCCTAATTTAGAGCAACTTGAAATGTTGATTTCCCACGGGGCTGATCCATTCAGTCATTTGCAGGTGGGGCTGAGCCGTCAAGTGTTCTCGATTGGACCGGGGCAAAACCCCCTTTATCCATCCCAATTAAGAGAGCAACTTCAGACCCAACGGATCTATATTTTTTCCCGACATCATGCCGATGATTGATGGCAGGGGCGTAATCACGGTACGGCGATTACGTTGAGGATCAACCGTTGAGCCCAGCGCAGGGCAGATATCGACTCAACAAAATGGACTTCCCGATCCGGCGTTGCTGAATCCAGGAATGAATCGGTGCAGCGGATAGATTTTATCAGCCCCTTAAATCCCCCAATTCTGGGGGGACATAACGGCAAAGTCTCCCGGAATCGGAGGCTTAAAGCCCTCCGGGCATACCAGAAAAGGGGGCCATCAAGCCGGAAAAGACAGACCAAAGACTTCTGTGTACACCGTAGCCCTGAGGGAGAGGAATTTAGGGTGAGGGTTACATAATTGGGATGCCCTCATTAGCCATGCGCTTTAAAGCACGGGCTCCAAACGGCTCAGATCAGCCGCACCCAAAAGTTTGCAAAACTTCATACTCCTATGGAGTGAACAGGCCTTTATTGAATCGATAATTGCGGTCAACTACTTGCCTCGCTACCAGGATAAACCTCATCCATACCAGGGGTTTTAGTAACAGAGGGGACAGGTCTGAATCGCCCCCAAAAATTGATCCCAAAACTTTAGAAGTTGAAAGATCTACCATTAGCAACATGCAGAACTGTGACAGATTCGAGAAGGTTCTATCACAGCTAATAGCGACGATTCCTGGAGAAAAGTTCGTCTCACCTAAAAGTTGCAATTTTGGGTTATTAAAATGTCACCTTTAATAAAAACTGTTCTCATCGAAGACCACGAGCTGACTCGTATGGGACTAAAAGTTGCCTTTCAGCAGCAGCCTGGTTTTGACCTCGTAGGGGAATCTGGAACTGGGTTGGGTGGCTTGAGTCTACTCAATCAATATCAGCCTGATGTGGCGGTGATCGATATTGGGTTGCCCGATATTGATGGCATTGAGCTGATTTCCCGATTTCGAGAAATGCAGGCCGATCGCGCCGAAACCCACACTAAAATCCTCATGCTGACCATGAATGACAGTGAAGATGCCGTGATGGCAGCGTTTACGGCGGGGGCTGATTCATACTGCATCAAGCAAACTGACATTAATGAATTGATGGCGGCAGTCAGGGAGACTCATGCAGGGCATCCCTATATTGATCCAGCGATCGCGAGTATTGTGCTCCGGCAGCTGCGGCGGACGCCAACTTTAGTCGCTGAGAATGAAGATGTCACCGTGGCGATTCATGCGATCGACTCGGAATATCAACAATTGCTGGAAACCTATCCGCTGACTGAGCGCGAGTTAGAAATTCTGGAAATGATCGTGGAGGGCTACCGCAATTCAGAAATTGCTGAGCGCTCTTACATCACCATTGGTACGGTAAAAACCCATGTGCGCAACATTTTGAATAAGTTGGGGGTGGACGATCGCACCAAAGCAGCGGTGCGGGCGTTGCGGGCAGGCTTGGTGCACTAGCCCAATGTCCATTTCAGGCACAGGCAATATTGAGTGAATTCAGGGCTGGCGCGTCAGTCTTTAGGTGGCTAGGTCTGAAGCAGTTTATCATCGACACTTGCGACCTGGAGACGAGGTTTTGCACGCGATCGCGCAATTGGCTAAGGAATCAGGATCAAATCACATCCCAATTGTTAGGGCAGGCATCTTGCCTGCCTGGGGACAGCCGAGACGGCTATCCCAACTGATTTAATTCTCATTCCTAAACCTTTCACCCCCACCTGTGAAGGGTTCCAGTTACCTGCCAACTTTAGCCAGTATTTTCTTGATGATTTTGCGTCGGGCATTTTGCGGTTTTTGGAGTGTTCGATCAAGCTCACCCACGAATAAGCCGTTAAGAATATTGGGGACCAGCGTACCGTAAAAGTCAAAAACGACCCCCATTTTTTCGGTTTTGGGGTCATTGACTTTGCCTATAAGGTGAGTCCCTGACTGACAAAAGTTGCTCGCGCAGGTTGGGTAGAACGCAGTGAAACCCAACAGCCGAAACGGTTTCGTTGGGTTACGCTGGCGCTTTCAGGAGGTGGACATAAATAAACGATGTCGTAGGGTGCGGTTAGGCGAAGCCGTAACGCACCATGCCCCAGGGATTTGATGCTACGGCAGAGTCAGGGCTTCGAGAGTTTTGTCAGTCCACCAGGGTGAGTCCATCGATCGATCTGTAGTCGACACAATAAGCCATTAAGCAGATGGATGAAACTTTCTCAGGATAGAGGTCTGATCTTCTGTTCTCAAAGAAGGTATTGACATATTCATCGCACATTCAAGTCCCATGTTTAATGTTGTGAAGTCGACGGTTAAAACGTTGATGCTGGACGAGCAAATTCTCGAACCAGCTTACCAGCTCTATCTCCAAGCGCGATCGCCTGGAATCCCCGCCATCAGCTTACAGAAGTTGGCCAATCTCACGGGCGAAAGTTGCTTAAGCTGTCGCAATGCCATCGTAGCAGCCAACCGGGTAGGCAGATTTCCTGACTGTGAGTTGCATCCTTAAGTTTGCACCCAAAAAGCCTGCACAAGAAGTTGGCACAAGGGCCTAATCTGACAGCAACTCACGGCAACTGTGAACGGCAGAATTGGCCTGAAAGTGCTCCTTTAAGTAGCCTGGGGTAAATAAACCGCGGTAAAAAAGGCTGGAACCTTGATTCTGCCGTTGTCCCTACCTCGAATTAATTATCCGTACCTACTTATTGGACACGACCTGGAATTTGCGTCAGCGTCATAATCGATTTGATTAAATGCTCAATTTCGATGGGTTTGGCGAGATGGATCTGGTAACCGCTGTCATAGGCTCGGCGCTGATCCGTTTCTCGGGTGTAGGCAGTGAGGGCGATCGCGGGGGTCTGACCGCCTTGCTCGGGGGGCAACTGCCGAATTTCCTGAATGAGAGTAAAGCCATCCATATCGGGCATGCCAATATCACTTACCAAGATGTCGGGGGGCGCTTGCTGAAGGAGGTTCAGCCCCTCGGTGGCGGAGACGGTGACCGTCACGTGGGCACCATACTGGGTTAGTAACGCTTCTAGCAGCTCACAGGCGTCGGGATTATCGTCGATCGCGAGAATGTGCAGGCCCGACAAATCAAAGGTGCCGTGGGGGCTGACGGGCGGAGACGCTGAGGTTAGCATCGGGTCCAGGAGCGGGAGTTCAACGGTGAAGGTGGCTCCCTGATTTTCACCGGCGCTATCGGCAGTGATGGTGCCGCCATGGGCTTCGACGAGGTAACGCACGATCGCCAAACCCAAGCCTAAACCACCATGTTTGCGCGTGATCGAAACATCCTCTTGCTGAAAGGATTTGAACAGATGGGGTAAAAAATTGGGATTAATGCCTTTGCCGGTATCGGTCACGATAATGTGGGCGTGGTTGTTGACGCGCCGCAGCCGGATCTCCACATACCCACCTTCGGGGGTAAATTTAATGGCATTAGAGAGCAGATTCCACACGATTTGCTGCAGCCGTCCGCCATCGCCGTAGACCTTCACGGCATCCTCATACTCGGTATGAATCATGATGGATTTGGCCGCCGCCGCCGTTTGCACGGTTTCGATCGCCGAGGTGATCACCGTTTTTAAGGCCACGGTGGTGTTGTCGAGGCGTAATTTGCCGCGCAAAATTTTGGCAATGTCGAGCAGGTCATCGACCAGTTGAGTTTGCAATTTGGCGTTGCGTTCAATAGTTGATAAGGCCCGAGCGGTTTTCTCGGCGTCAAAAGTGCGGGTTTGCAGCAGCGCTGCCCAGCCCAAAATGGGGTTGAGCGGCGATCGCAGCTCATGGGACAAAATAGCGAGAAATTCGTCTTTGATGCGATTGGCCCGTTCGGCAGCTTCGCGGGCCGCCTGTTCTCGCTCCAAAATGGCTTCGCGCTCAGCGGCGGCCCATTTGCGATCGTGAATATCCGTAGCGGTGCCAAACCAGGCCACCACCCGATCTTGATCATCTTTGAACGGCACGATCCGAGCTAAATGCCAGCGGTAAGTGTGGTCATGACGCTTGAGTCGGCATTCCACTTCATAGGCGCTTTCGGCTTGAATCGCCTGCTGCCGAATCTCACCAGCCCTAACAATATCGTCGGGATGAATCACTTCGGCCCATAAACCGACGCCCAGCGGCAGGTCTGGGATGCCGGTATAGGTTTGCCACTGTTGGTTATAAAATTCAATCTTGCCGTTGGGGTCATTGATCCACATCAGTTGAGAAACAGCATTCGCCAAAATGCGATAGCGAGTTTCGCTCCGGCGCAGATTTTCTTCCATCTGGCGGCGATCGGTCACATCGTGGTGAATGCCCGACATGCGCAGCGGATTACCCTGTTCATCGCGCACGACGACCTTGCCATAGTTGGCGATCCATCGCCATTCGCCAGACTTAGCTAACAAGCGATGTTCAAACTTGTAGGACACTGAACTGTCCCGCAAATGTTGCTGCAAGCGCTCTAATACCCAAGGTTTGTCGTCGGGGTGAATAAGTTGTTCCCACGAGGTTTTGCGATCGGGCAAATCACCGGGTTCGTAGCCCAACATCGCGAGCCATTGGGGGCTCAAATAGTCCTCATTGGTCACAATATTCCAGTCCCACAAGCCCCCTCCCGCCCCCTCCAGAGCCATTTGCAGGCGTTTTTCGCTATCCCGCAGAGCCTGCTCGGCCCGTTTGCGCTCGGTGATATTCAGGACGATGCCGATAAACCGTTGCGGGGTGGCTTTGGTGTCAAACAGCACTTTGCCCTTGGCTAAGACCCACCGCTCGGTGCCGTCTTGCAGCCCGATAGTGCGAAATTCGGCATCGACATAGCCGTCATCGTGGGAAGTCATGACCCGGCCCAAAAGCTGGCGCAAGCGATCGCGATCGTCCGCATGGATCCCGTTAAACAAAGTTTCGATGCTGATGGGGGCCTCGGGCGGTAAGCCAAACATGGCTTTACAGCGATCGTCCCAGATCAGCTCTTGGGTGCGCAAGTTCCAGTCCCAGGTGCCCATCTGGGACGCTTCGATGGCGATGTGCAGCCGGTCTTGGCTGCGCTTTAGGGCCATTTCGGTTTGTTTTTGTCGCGTTAAATCGAGAATGAAAGCGATCGACTCTTCCCGCTTTTCGCCGAGCAAGGTGTAACCGATCAAAACGGCAATGCGACTACCATCTTGGCGGAGGTATTCCTTTTCGTAGGGGGTGCAAGCTCCTCGGGCTTGGGCTTCGGCAATGCCCTGTTCATCCCGTGGCAAATACTCGGGAGGCGTAAGCTCGCGCCAATTGATTTGCCCCTGCTCGATATCTTTACGGCTATAGCCGATGATGCGTAGGAATTCATCGTTGGCCTCTCCCATGCCGCCGTAGATGTCACTACACACAATCCCGACGACATTGGATTCCACAAAGGCTCGCAGCCGGGCGGCGTTTTCGGCTAAGGCCGTTTCGGCGGTTTTGAGGTCAGTGATGTCGGTATTGCTGCCAAACCAGCGCAGAATATTGCCCGCCTCGTCTCGAATGGGCAACGCTCGGGACAAAAACCAGCGATATTCGCCATCATGTCGGCGCAGCGGAAAGGTGTCTTCCCAGGGTTCGCCTGAGGCAAAGCAGCGCTCGATATTGGTGATGACTCGTTCTCTGTGATCGGGATGGTGTACCCGCTGCCACCCCCAACCCTGCATCTGCTCTAAGGTCGTGCCGGTGTAGTCAAACCAACGACGGTTGAACCAAAAAATCCAGCCGGTGGCGTCGGCCATCCAGGTAAATTGAGAAATGTTGTCCGCCAGCGTCCGCCAGCGTTCTTCGCTTTCTCGCAGGGCGGCGGCGGTCGAGGTTTGCTGGCAGGGTGGGAACGAGGCGGCAGGTCGGTCATGATCCATGCCTGAAACTGGTTGCGCGGCCTGTGCAACCTCTGGAGCTGAACTATTTTTTGACTGGGCGACTGGGCGTGTAGGGGCGATCGCCGCGTTGACTGCGGCAAGCAAAGTGGCCGATGTCAGGTCTGCTTCTACTAAATAATCGGCAGCTCCCGCTTTCATCCCCTGCACCGCAGTGGTCAGGTCTGATGGCCCAATGGCTAAGATGGGCGGCAGTGGCTCTGGTAAGGTTGTCCGGATTTGCTGAATGAGCGAGACTAGCCCTGTCGACTGGTCACTTTTCACCAGGATGGCAGCCACAGAGCGCGATCGGCAAACAGTGGTCAGCGGTTCGCCACTCTTCACGCTCACAATTGGGTAATCGTCAGCAATGCCACTGCTGAGCCAGGCTGCATCAGCCGACCCATGACCGGCAAAATCTCCGACGAGAAGCATGACTTGACCCAACTCTGACATTCGTAACCTCAAATATCTCGCTGAATTAAGCGCTTGCATCCCCTCGACGCTGGTCAACGCTGAATCAGACAACGGGCAAATGAGAGGCGAGCCGCCGCCGGACAGCCTCGGACAGCTTGACTTGGCTGGAACTAAGCACGACGTTTCCAACCTGGGTAAGTCTCGAAGCCATTTACAAACTGAACCGTCAGGGTTATTCGCCTGATTAACTCTGCCCTTGTTGCTGGAGGAAAGAACTCTTCAAAAACACCCCCTTGCTCACGCTAACGGATGAATTTTCCAAGCCATTCAAAATTCAGACTTTTGCAGGTATCGCACTCATCCATTACATCTCTGAAGGGTGAATGTTGGATCTATCCAAGGAATGAATTTGCCCGATCGCCCCCTTGAACATCGATGGGAACTCCGGTTTAACCGGGGTGATGCGATCGCCTGCAGGGCTTGCGGTCCATCCGGCAGCGTTTGAGGCGATATCCGTCTCTACGGTTTTACGAGGCGATCGCCCCTGATCGCACTTGCTCGCGAATGACCTGGGCTAACCGTTCCGGGGCTTCAAACGGCATCAAATGGCCGATCTCGGGAAACGTGATGAGGTGGGCGTGGGGCAAGCGCTGCACCACGCCCACCTCAAAGGGAATCACCGGGTCGTCGGGGGAGGCGATCACCATCACCGGCACTCGAATTTTATCCAACTGGTCGGCAATAGAGTGATGCATACCGGTTTGCAACCACCAGCGCCAGGCCGAGTCGGCAGCAATGGTGTGGGTGTGAATCGCCAGCGATCGCTGTTCTGCGTTCAAGGCGAGGTGAGTCGAATTTTCGACCGTGGTGGCGGCATTTTCCTCGCTGGGGTGACGGTTTAAGAGGCGCTGTCGTTCCTCGTTGGGCATCGGTTCTGGGGTGGGGGGCGAGGGCGCGACCAGAATCACCTGCCGAAGTTCTTCACCCCCCGCGCGGGCGGCCACTTGCAGAGCAATCTTCGCGCCCATGGAATGGCCCACGAGCACGAAGTCATCGACCCCCAGGGCCGACAGCGTCTCCCACACGAAGTCGCTGTAATTTTTGAGGGTTGGCGTCGGTAACGGGGGCGCTTGCCCAAAGCCGGGCAAATCGATCGCAACGCAACGAAAGTCTGACTCGAGCGATCGCATCACCCACTGCCAACTCGCGGCAGCCCCGCTGAAGTAATGCAAAAACACTAGCGTTGGTGCGCCGGTACCGCGATCGAGCCATCGCTGGCCGTCTACAGCAACCCTGGTCATAATGTCGCCATCCTCAAGTGCAGCAGTCCTTTTGCAGACTAACGAGCCGCCGCCAGGATGGCCTCTATCTTTCTGACGATAGAAGCCGTAACCCCCCCCTTAATGGCATGTTTAGGAAATTAATGGGTAAATCAAACCATGACCGACACCTATACCCTGGGGGTCGAAGAAGAGTATCAACTCGTTGACCCTGAGACGCGAGCCCTTTGCGGGAGAGCGGACAAAGTTTTGAATGCAATTTTAGGAGCGGGCGATCGCGTACAGCGAGAATTGCATCGGTGCCAGATTGAGATTGCCACTGGCGTCTGTCACTCCCTCGACGAAGTGCGACAGGAATTGCAGCGATCGCGCCAGGTCGTCATTGAGGCCGCTGCTGATCTGCAGGTGGCCGTCGTCGCCGCCGGCACCCATCCCTTTTCTCCCTGGCAAAACCAAACCCTGACCGACAAACTCCGCTATCAGGAGATGGCCCAAGAGTTGCAACAAGTGATTCGCGAACTGATCATTTTTGGCTGTCACGTCCACGTGGGCCTCAACGGAACCTGCTTTCACGACCAACCCGCGATCGCGCTGGATGTCGTCAATCGCTGCCGCCTGTGGTTGGCTCCCCTACTGGCCCTCACCGCTAATTCGCCCTTTTGGGAAGGCCGCGATACTGGCTACGACAGCTATCGCACTGAACTGTGGGGCCGCTTGCCCACCGCCGGACCGCCTCCCCATTTTGCCAACTACCCGGAATATCAGACGTTACTGCAAACCCTGGTCAACACCCACGTCGTCAAAGATTCCACCCATTTGTACTGGGATATTCGCCTGTCCGAAAGCTTTCCCACGATCGAGTTTCGGATCGCGGATGTTTGCCTGACGATTGACGAAGCCGTCATGCTGGCTGGCTTGGTCAAAGCGCTGGTGCGCACCTGCTATGAACACAGTGTCGCGTCTCGGCCCTACTCAACCTCTAAGTCAGAATTGCTCAAAGCCGCTCACTGGACCGCCGCTCGCTATGGCTTATCAGGCGATCTCATTGACCTCGAAACGAGCATCGCCATTCCGGCTAAAGAGCAGATCCAGCGATTCCTGGCATTTCTACAACCCGCCCTACAAGCAGAAGGCGACTGGGCATCGGTCAACGCCGCAGTGCAGAAAATCTTGACCCAGGGCAACGGAGCCAGCCGTCAGCGTCAATGGTATCAAGCCAGCGATGACTGGCAATACGTGGTCGACCAACTGATTGAATACACTGCAAAGGATATTCATCAGCCGCCCGCCTTCCCCCAAGACCGGCCATTATCCACGGCGTCATAAAAGGACTGCCCTGCAAATAACCTGACGTTGGGTGGGGTCGCCCATGCCGCGATCGCGCCCGAACTCCCCCCCGCAGGTGATGCGACCCCCCCCAGCTCGAATGCCAGGGCAGCTTTTTATCGTTTGAAGTGTCGCGCCAGCATCATGGGCCGTTACCCTGAAAATAACCCTGCTCTCAAGCCCCCAGTCCCTTGGGCTCTGATGTATCGGTTACCCCGCACAGCGGACCGAGTGCCTCACTCTCACCCCATCTTCCGGGAATCTGGTGATAGGCCCTGCTTATTGTCGTGAGTGACGCCGCTACATTATGGGCGATGTGCATAACTTCCGCTAAACCAGGCTTTATCAACCACGCCTAAGTTGAGAACTGGAGTTTTGCGCGATCGAAAAACCCTCTCCTCTCCTAAGCCCTCTGGGCAGGCTTCGCCAAACGTAAGGAGAGGAACCAGATTGTTCTTAAACCTCTCCTTACGAAGGCTACCGCTTATACATAAGTTTCTGACTGACTGCTGCCAGTGGTTTAGCCCCCTTTTCTAGTATGCCCGGAGGGCTTTAAGCCCCCAATTCTGGGGGACTTCAAACTCCGGTCTCCCCCCAGAATTGGGGGGACTAAGGAGGGCGAGTGCGACTGTTGGGGTGGCAATCGAGATGTGTATAAGCGGTAGCCTTACGAAGGAGAGGTGCCGCAGGCGGTGAGGTTCGGGCCAATATTAAAACTCCACTTCTGAATCTAGATGAGGTTTAGCCAATGAAAATATCCCCCAAAGCCTTTATAAAAAGGGCCTTGGGGGATATGCAAAGCATTGACGCAGAAGTTGTCAGCGCCAAGCGCTGCCCCGACACCCTAGTTACCCGGAGTCACCTTCTTCAAGACGTCTTCGGCTTGCTGACGAACGGTTGTCGCCTTTTTCGAATTACTCGGTACGTTCATGCCCTGTAAATCGGCATCACCCTGCACTTCATTCGGACCCCGCTGAGCCCGTTGTTGGACCTGCTGACGGCTGCGCGGTTCTGAGCGCACTGCCCGCTTCGATTCCTTTTGCAGTTGATTCATTTGAGCAGTCCCCTGAGAAGGGTTGCTGTTGGAATTACCAAAAGCGATCGCGGGGTGAGTGCTCCCTAACATGAGAAACACTGTTGCCACCATCACGATGGAAATACGGACGAATTTGCGGATGATTTGGCTCAAGGAAAAATTCATGATGATAATTTCAATTCAACTTTGCGATCGGGCAACCGACTTTCGGGTTACTTATTAGTCGAAAAAGTCTTTGACCTTATCAACAAGGCCCTCAGTTTGCTCTTCAACCGCATTAGAGGTATTGTCGGCAGCTTTTTGAGTACGACCGACGCCCTGCTGGGCCTTACCCCGCATTTCGCGCGCAGTCCCCTTAGTTTCACTACCGAGTTCGCGCTGCACTCGACCCAGACCTTCTTGAGCTTTACCTTTGACCTGGTTCATACTGCCTTCGCCAGCAACCCGATCAAACTCACGCTCGGCGCGATTTTCGACAATATCGCCCGCTTTGTCATAGGCATGGGCTGGATTACTCCAACCGAATAGCACACCGGAACAAGCTACAAATACTAAAGTAAACGGAATGATAACTTTTTTGAGCCGCTGATAAGCTGCTTTAAAGCTCATAAAAAAACCTCCAAAAATTAGGCTTACAGAGAATAAGCCGGTACAACACAACTAGATTATTTTCTTGTCTTTAATAAAACATCATCCCAGAGGGATATTTTAAGTCCTTACTGAAACAATATCAGTCATAAGATGCCGACTTGCCATGAAAGTCGGGCTCTACTTTTATAACTTTTAGAGGATTTCCAACCCGAAAGCTGAGAAATTGACTCTACCCTTGATTAATTTAAGGTTAAAAGCGGCATGGGATAAAGGCGGATCTGAGATGGCGAGATCGTTACTGGCCTACCCAGGCAATGACTTCAGAAATAGATCTCCTAATTCACCGTAGCCAGAGATTAAATCTGCAAAGTTCTGATTTCTCAGCAATCAGGGGCAGCAGCAGAATTTTAATATCTGTTGCTGCACCCCCAGAACGACTTTGCCGCCGTGTTAGATAGCGGAGTCTTGATATTTGACAATGATGGCTCACCAAACTTGTGAACTGAGTAAGCACTGCAAAGTAAGCACTGCAAAAACTCTAGTCAATATAAATTCTGCCAGTGGAACTCACTACAATGCTTCTCGTGATCAAATCAGGATTTTTGACTCAACTACTTCATCTCTAGAACTTAAATTAACAAACGTATTAGTGGTAATAGATCCACCCTCAGGTTGATCAAACAGCAATTTAGCACCTCAGATAGATAGCAAATTCCTTAGCCTGTGCCTACAGGTTTACTTTGAGTCAGGAAGATTTTTTAAGAATTAATAAGAATCGAATTTCAAAAAGAACAGGACTTACGCATTGACAGAAAACCCCATATATCAGGTACCGTTTTTCGTGCCTCTAACTGACTTTTTGGGTTCGGATTACGCTGGCTTCAGCCCAAGCAGGAAATTGAGCAAAGGCTGAAACGCCCTGTTTGCATTGATGCACAACTTTTGCACTTTGGACAGTGCGTAACTCCTGAAGAATTTTCGTGCAGCTCAATGCAAAAGTCTCATAACTCCCAAAAGTAATGTCTTTTTGAGTGTGTTTCTTTCTTCGTCTGTCCCCCGCAGGAGCATTGTGACAGTACTACCAATCGTTCAGCGATCGCTTTTGAGAATCTCAAAAATGCTTTGTGTGGTCAAATTTTGAATTTATAATTGTGACGTATGCTCCTGGTTTGCTCAGACGGGCTTGAAAGGTCGTTTGGTATGATATGGACAATATATTTGTTTGTGTATGAATGGATGGATGGATGGGTAACCCCAGGTAGTTCCCTATTTTTTTACCTGACTATGTTCTCAAGACTTTGCTGGATATACCTTGGAGCCGCCTTGTCACCCCGCCAGGTGTCACACAGATTCATAGCCTGATCTTGCAATACCCGTCGAGCGTTAGGAGTTGACATCATGGCCACGATTGTACGATCGCTCCATGTGGCACTGTTGGTGAGTGACTTAGACCGAGCCGCTACCTTCTATGAAGGCATTTTGGGACTTGAGGCTGCCCCGCGATCGCTGACCTTTCCGGGTCTCTGGTTTCAGATAGGTGAATTCCAAATTCACCTGATGCAGTGCGACGGTTGGCAAGCCCCCTGTCCTCGCCCCGACAAGTGGGGCCGCAATCCCCATGTGGCGTTGCAGGTGGATGATCTGGCAGCGCTCAAAACCCGATTGTTGGAGAATGGTTATTTGGTGCAGATGAGTGCTTCCGGGCGGGCGGCGCTGTTTACGCAAGACGGCGACGGCAACATGATCGAAATCTCTCAGGCTTGATGTTGGCCTACCCCCTATGCCTGATCGCTGCCCCCGCCTATTAATGGAGAGCGCAATTCTGTATGTGGCGCACTTAGGGCGATCGCAGCCCGCTATCGGCCTATTATCTAACCCTAAAAGGTTTTAAGTAGGTGGACATAAATAAACGATGTCGTAGGGTGCTGTTAGGCGAAGCCGTAACGCACCATTTTCCAGGAATTTGATGCGTTACGCTGGTGCTAACACATCTTACAAATAATTAAGCCCATCTACTGATCAAATTATTAAAGATACTGAAACGGCCAAAGCTTTTGTAGAGGTGCTGCGATCGCGCCAATCAACTCGAATTGCCCATCAAAACCTGACTCTGCTACGCGCCTTTGGTAGAGGGTGCATAGATCAAGAACTGCTGCCGATAAACCCATACACCTCAATCATTAAGCCTCTCAAGTGCTCTCGTTCTGGACCAAACCGTCAGCCATTCAGCTGGCAAGCGGTCGAGCGCTTTCTTACCACACTGAAGTTTGACCTGAAGAACCACTATTACTACGATTTCTGCTATGTCATGTTCTCGTTAGACTTGCGACCAAGTGAGGCGATCGGGCTGCGATGGCAACACATTGACCTTGACCGTAAGCAGGTGACGATCTGCGAAGGAATGGCACGGTCTGAAGATAGCAAGACAGCAGGGTATGCCCGGCAGCGCAAGTCAACCACAACTGTGAGCGTCAGAACGCTACTGCTCGTTTGGTTACCCTCCTCCAGGGCCGTCGCTCTCCAGAATCTCAACCTAAGGTTGGACGCTGCCTCAAGCTGTACAAATTGCAGGACACACCAGCACTCGTAAGTAGGCAGTTGCAATTAAACGTAAGACGCCGTAGGTTGCGGTTGAGGAACGAAACCCAACACCCGCATGGGTTACGCTACCGCTTTAGCGTAGCCATGCCCAGAGGGCTTTACTTATGGTGGCTGAAACCTATGGCCATATGCTTGATCAACCACAGCTATCGGAGTTTTAATTTGGTGGAGCACAACTCTCAGTGAGACAGCATTTCTTGCGCCTGTGAGGTCCAGCCGAAGTTCTGAAAGCCTTGCTAGATAAGAGTCTCAGATCTGAGTTTGGACCTCATCTAGTCAGGAAACGCTGTATCCCTCTTCTGCTGTATCCCTCTTCTTAAGCAAAAGAAATCTGGGGGGCAAATTTCGTTCCTCAAACAGCAGGATTGTCAGCTCAACAGCACGAGAGAATACAGGGCTCAGAATTGGCGTTGCTGATCACAAGTATGAACCGTGGACGGTAATGCCTGAAGCCTGATTTGTAGTCAGACAAATTCATACTCTCATGCAACAACGTCCCGCTTTGGGTGCCAGCGTAGACCAAACACAGTAAAGCGATGAATGGCCTCAATGGGGTGTGAGCGGGTCTACTCAAATCACCAATAAAAGACTACCCCAAAAAAGTAAAGCGAACTTGCATAAACTTGCGTTTTTTGAATAGGGGCTGAGGCGTTGTGCCGATGATCTATGTCGTTTTATAGCAGGGTGTTGTTTGGTCTCTTTCTGAGGAGATAGCATCATCGCGCTAGCCATTTTCTCTGTCCATTCTCTGTACTTTTTCCGTACTGGTGAAGTGAACCATGCTTTCTCGGATTAAAACCGTCACCCTGTCTTGGGCCTTGATTGCCGCCCTTGTCCTTCAAATGGCCGTTCCCCCAGCTCTGGCTCAGGAAAGGCTCCCCCGCCCGGAACCCACCTTTAAAGGCAAAATTGGCATCACCTACCAAGAGTCTCAGCCGGATACCGCCCTGTTTCAGGCGGCCAAAGCCCCCGATGGCGCTCCCAACGTGTTGCTGGTGCTAATTGACGATGCGGGCTTTGGTTCGGCCAGTACCTTTGGTGGCCCCATCGCCACCCCCACCTTTGATCGGTTAGCGGCCAACGGGTTACGCTACAACACCTTCCATACCACGGCGCTGTGTTCGCCCACCCGCGCCGCCATCCTCACCGGGCGCAACCACCACTCGGTGGGGTCGGGCACCATTCAAGAACTGGCCACGGCCTACCCCGGCTATACCGGCCTGATTCCCCAAAGCACCGCCACCATCGGCCAAATTCTTCAGCACAACGGCTACAGCACCGCCTGGTTTGGCAAAAACCACAACGTACCCGACAACCAGACCACCAGCGTCGGCCCCTTCGATCGCTGGCCGAATGGGCTGGGCTTCGACTATTTCTATGGGTTCATCGGCGGCGAAACCGACCAGTGGTATCCCACCCTGTACGAGAACCAAAAGCTAGTGGAAACCTTACCCCTACCGGAGGAGGGCTACAACCTCACCCACGACTTGGCCGACAAGACCATCGCCTGGATCAACCAGGCCAAAACCACGGCCCCCGATCGCCCTTTCTTTGCCTATTTTGCTCCCGGTGCCGTCCATGCTCCGCACCAGCCCCCAGCGGAATACGTGGTCAAGTACAAGGGCCAGTTTGACCAGGGCTGGGACAAACTGCGAGAGGAAACCTTTGCGCGGCAGAAAAAATTAGGCGTGATTCCGGCCAACGCCGAACTCACCCCCCGGCCTGAACAAATGCCCGCCTGGGATAGCTTTAGCCCTGAAGATCAGAAAATTCTGGCCCGCCAAATGGAAACCTATGCCGGGTTCCTGGACTACACCGACTACGAAATTGGTCGGGTGGTGGAGGCCGTTGCCGACCTGGACGAACTGGATCACACCCTGGTGATTTATATCAACGGCGACAACGGGGCCAGCGCTGAAGGGAGCCTGATTGGTACCTGCAACGAAATCCTCAACCTCAACGGGCTCAACCTGACCATGGCGGACAATCGCCGTTGCTACGACATTTGGGGCAGCCCCGAAACCTCCCCCCACTATGCGGTGAGCTGGGCCTGGGCCATGGATAGCCCCTTCCGCTGGACCAAGCAGGTGGCCTCTTACCTGGGGGGCATTCGCAATGGCATGGTGATCGCCTGGCCTGAAAAAATCAAGGAGAAGGGTGGTTTGCGATCGCAATTTAGCCACGTGATCGACATTGCCCCCACCATCCTCGAAGCCGCCGGCATTCCTGAGCCCGACATCTACAACGGCATCTCGCAAAAGCCCATGGAAGGCACCAGCCTGGTATATACCTTTGACCGGGGTGCCGCCACGGCTCCGGAACGCCACAGCACCCAATACTTTGAAATGCTGGGCCACCGTGCCCTCTACCAAGACGGTATGATGGCCTCGGCATTCCACAACCGCCTGCCCTGGATTACGGTGGGCACCGTCCCCTTTGACACCGACAAGTGGGAACTGTTCGACCTCACCCAGGACTTCACCCAGGCCCAGGATCTCTCGGCGGCACAACCGGAAAAACTCCAGGAACTTCAGGAGTTGTTTCTGGCTGAAGCAGAGAAGTACAACGTGTTCCCGCTGGATGATCGCTTTGCCGAACGGGTTGATGTCACCCTGCGTCCGGGTTTCTTCACGGGTCGCAAGCATATCGAATTTGCGGGCAATATGCCCTCCATTCCTGAAGGCAGCGCCCCCAGTACCAAAAATGCGTCCCACACCATTGATGCGGATCTGATGGTGCCGCCCCAGGGTGCGGAAGGGGTGATTTTCTCCGAAGGTGGCACCACCAGCGGGTTTAGCCTCTACGTCAAAGACAACAAACTCACCTACGACTACAACTGGTTTGACCTAGAGCGCACCTCCATCACCGCCTCCACCCCGTTGCCCACGGGCAAGGTGCATGTGCGGTTTGACTTCGCCTACGATGGCGGCGGGCCTGGCCAAGGCGGCACAGGCACCCTGTATGTCAACAACCGCAAGGTAGGCCAGGGCAAGATTCCTAAGACCGTAGCAGGCCGCTTTGGGGTCGAGGCGATGGACTTTGGCAAGGACTTACAATCCCCCGTCAGCCCGTCGTATCAGCCCCCCTTCGCCTTTACCGGAGTCGTAGAAAAGGTGGTCCTCGACATTAAGTAACCCGCGCCCACAGATCCCAGGGTTCTTAAAAAACCCTGGGATCTGTCACCATCAGAGCAGCTTATTTTTGAAGCCCTTGTCGAAATTCCTTAGCTGCTGATAAGGGATTCGGAATCTGTAAACAGCGAGTTAGCAATTCAAGGTCTAAATTGGGCAGGACTTCACTGTTTTGAATGGATTCGTAACCAGCAGTATCAACAAATTGGATAGGGGTTTCTTCCCGTTGGTGATACACAGAAAGGCGGTTTTTCTGCCAAAACCAAACTTCTCGCACCCCCAACCGTCGATACAGTTCCAACCGATTGATGCTGCCGCTAGTGACGATAACTTCAATGGCCAGATCAGGGAAGTCCTTATCGGTACCAATGCAGTAGCTCTCATCCGGTTCTCCCCCCGCCTTTTGCTCTGGCTTTTTCAGCGTCGTGGAACCCATCGGGAAGTACTCCGTTTCGGTTTCCAAAAAGTAGATCAGGAGTAAATCACCAATCCGAGTTTTCCCGCTTTCATGGTTACGACTAGGAGCCAAGATTTCTAACACTCCATCTAAAAAATGCACCCGATAGGCCGAACTATCCCCCATATCCGTCAGCAGGGCCTCGTACTGCGGCCACGACACCCGACTTAGCACCCGCCGTTCTTCGGGGTCATCCAGGGCTATCCGGCTTGCCAAATCGTTCAAAAAGACCATCGTGCTTAAACCCCATCCGCTTTCAACCATTCTAAGACCGACGTTTAAATCTCATGTTTACGAGGTAACTATGTTCAAACGCCTCTGGAAATTCACCCTGGCTTGGGTGGCCACAATGGCGATCGCATTGCAATCCGCCGTTCCCCCAGCCTTGGCTCAGGAAATCCTGCCCCATCCAGATCAGCCCTTTACGGGCAAAATTGGGCTGACCTATCAGACCTCGGAAGCCGTTAAAAGTCAGCTTAAGCTGCCCGTAAATTTCGGTATCGAAAATGCGCCCAACGTTCTGCTAGTGCTGATTGACGATGTGGGCTTTGGGCAGTTCAGCAGTTTTGGCGGCAGCATTCCCACGCCGACCATGGATCGGGTGGTGAAAAACGGGCTGCAATTTACCCAGTTCCACACCACCGCCCTCTGTTCCCCCACGCGGGCGGCCCTGCTGACCGGACGCAACCACCATTCCGTGGGCAACGGCGTGATTACCGAAGCGGGGACAGGTTTTCCAGGCTATACCGGCGTGATTCCCGACAATGCAGGCACCTTTGCCCAAATTTTGCAGGCCTACGGCTATGCCACCGCCTGGTTTGGCAAAAACCACAACGTGCCCGACTGGGAAAGCAGCATGGCGGGGCCGTTTGACCGCTGGCCCCAGGGGCTGGGCTTTGACTATTTCTACGGCTTTGTGGGCGGCGACACCGACCAGTTCCACCCCGCCCTGGTGGAAAACACCACCCGCATTGAACCGCCCAAAACCAATGCCGATGGGTCGCCCTACCACCTCAGCACCGACCTGACCGACCACGCCATTAACTACATTCGCCAGGTCAACGCGGTTTCCCCCGAAAAGCCCTTTCTGGTGTACCTGGCTCCTGGGGCCACCCATGCCCCCCACCAGGCTCCCCAGGCGTGGATCGACCAATTCAAGGGCCAGTTTGACATGGGCTGGGATCAGTATCGTGAAGACACCTTCCAGCGGCAGAAAAAACTGGGGGTGATTCCCGCCGATGCTCAGCTCACCCCCCGTCCGGCGGCGCTGGCGGCCTGGGATTCCCTCTCCCCGGAGGAGCAGCGGATCTATGCCCGGATGATGGAGGTGTTTGCCGGGTTCACCGCCCATGTGGACCATGAGGTGGGGCGCGTGGTAGACGCCATCGACCAAATTGGCGAACTGGACAACACCCTGGTGATCTACATCGCCGGAGACAACGGCTCCAGCGCCGAAGGGGGCTTCAACGGCCTGCTGAATGAGATGACCTTCTTCAACGGCCTGCCCGAAGACCTGGAGGCCAAAGTCGCCGCCATGGACGACCTCGGTGGCCCCAAGTATTACAACCATTTCCCCTCCGCCTGGGCCTGGGCAATGGATAGCCCCTTCCAGTGGACGAAGCAGATTGCCTCCCACTTTGGCGGCACCCGCAACGGCATGGCCATGGCCTGGCCAGCGGGCATCAAGGACAAGGGCAGCAAGCGCTTTCAGTTCAGCCATGTGATCGACATTGCGCCGACGATTTTGGCAGCGGCGGGGATTCCCCAGCCTGTGCAGATCAATGGCATTGATCAAAAGCCCATCGAAGGCACCAGCCTGACCTACACCTTCGACAACGCCAAAGCCCCCACCCGCCACACCACCCAATACTTTGAGATGGCGGGCAACCAGGGCATCTACAGCAACGGCTGGATGGCCAGCGCCCTCTGGAGTGAACCCTGGAACCCAGAACCTCCGGCGGATAAGGATATCCTGAACCTGGATTGGGAGCTGTACCACATCGACGAAGACTTTACCCAGGCCGTGAATCTGGCCGACCAGATGCCCGCCAAGCTTCAGGAAATGAAGACCCTGTTCTACGCCGAAGCCGCGAAGTACAACGTGCTGCCTCTGGATGGCCGCAAAGTCGCCCGCCTGAATGTGGCCAATCGCCCCAGCCTAACGGCAGGACGCACCCACTTTGCCTATCCTCGCGGCATGCGTCTGCCGGAGGGATCGGCCCCGGATCTCAAGTCCCACAACCACACCATCACCGCCAATGTGGAAATTCCCTCCCAGGGCGCAGAGGGGATGCTGGTGACGTTGGGGGGACGCTTCTCCGGCTATGGCCTGTTTGTGAAGGATGGCAAGCTGGTCTACCACTACAACCTGGCCGGAGTCGAGCGCTATGAGGTGGCTTCCAGTGCGCCCCTGCCCACGGGTAAGGTCGTCCTCAAGGCCGACTACAAAACTGACGCCGTCCAGCCCTACGCTGGGGCCACGGTGACGCTCTATGCCAACAACAAAAAAATCGGCCAAGGCCGGGTGGAGAAGAGTATTCCCAACCGCTTTACCCTCGACGAAACCCTCGATATTGGCTTCGACACGGGAACTCCGGTGACGGAAGCCTACGAGATGCCCTTCGCCTTTACGGGCAAACTCGATGAGGTGGCGATCGACCTGAACTAACCCGCATCCCCCAGGCGGGCCTAACGGCCTGTCTGGGGACAAAATTAACTTACGCTTTTTGAATAGTGGCGCTGAAACGCTCAGCTTACAATCCGTTCAATATCTTTAATTTGAGCACCCTAGAGAGATCAACCCGATGAGTAATCTTGTCCTCAGGATAGGGCAAGTGGCAGCAATTCCAAATTCAAAACTTTGACCAGGAAGTAAATTAGGCTTAAGGGTCAAAAGTACTTGTGTAGGAGCATCAGCATGGAGCCATTGCCCTTAAGTTTTGGGAATTTGTTGCTCTAGACCTTGACTCGCCCGACCCCTTTCAGATAGACCAACGTTCCAGACTCTTAAAGGGATTCCGCCCCTAGCTAATTGAGTTGATGCGGACGCGGTAATGCTGGTAGCTCAAGGCTTCTTGAATTAAGTAATGACGCGCCCTAAGGGTTAGCGGACAGCGTTTCCCTCGCACTCCACCCACCGAGATCTCGATTGCCCCCCGATCTCTACCCCTCCCGTTCCGCTAGTTCCATCCACCGTTCGGTAGCGGTGTCGATGGTTTGGCTCAGGGTCGCCAGCTTTTCCGAGAGGGTTTTCATTTCGTCATAGTCGACGGCAGCATTGTCGTAGAGCTGTTGTTCGAGGGCGGCTTTTTCCGCCTCCAGGGCGGGGATTTGGGCTTCGAGCTGCTCGTACTCGCGCTTTTCTTTATAAGAGAGCTTTTGGGTTGGGGAGGCAGCCGCGGGAGTGGCCCCATGGGGGGTGGGAGTTGATGGGGCGAGACTCGTGGCCGCCGGGGAACTGACCTTGGTGGGTTGCATCGCTGTCTGCTCAGCGTTTTCGGCTGCTCGGTAGTCCAGGTAGACGGAGTAGTTGCCCGGATATTGGCGAATCTGACCGTCGCCTTCGAAGGCAAACACAGTGTTCACGGTGCGATCGAGGAAATAGCGATCGTGGGAGACGACAATGACACAGCCGTTGAACTCTTCCAAATACTCCTCTAGCACCGCGAGGGTTTGCACATCGAGGTCATTGGTAGGCTCGTCCAGAATCATCACATTGGGGGCCTGCATGAGCACTTGCAGCAGGAACAGCCGCCGCCGCTCACCGCCAGAGAGCTTGTGAATGGGCGAGTACTGCTGATCGGGCGGAAACAGAAAGCGCTCCAGCATTTGGGAGGCGGTGATGACGCTGCCGTCCACCGTTTGCACCAGTTCGGCGGTGTCTTTGAGGTATTCGATCACCCGCTGATTGGGATTTTTGATCACATCGTCAGAATGCTGATCAAAGTAGCCAAAGTGAATGGTGTCGCCAATTTCGATCGCGCCGGCATCGGGCTGCTCTCGCCCGGTGATCAGATTCATCAGGGTCGACTTGCCAATGCCGTTGGGGCCGATGATGCCGATGCGGTCTTGGGGGCTAAAGATGTAGGTAAAGTCGCGAATCAGCACCTGATCGCCGTACCCCTTCGTCACGTCCGCCAGCTCGATCACCTTCTTGCCAATGCGCCGCCCCGCCGTGGAAATGTCGACTTTGCCCAGACCTTCCTTAAACTCGCGATCCTGCATGCCGTCGATCCGCTGAATACGGGCCTTTTGCTTGGTGCTACGGGCTTTGGGGCCGCGCTTCAGCCACTCCAACTCGCGGCGGAGCACCCCGGCATGTTTTTGTTGGGTGCTGGCGGCAGAGGCTTCCATCTCCGCTTTTTTTTCCAGGTAATAGCTGTAGTTGCCGGAGTAGCCGAACAGATCACCGCGATCGACCTCCAGAATGCGGTTGGTCACGCGGTCGAGGAAGTAGCGATCGTGGGTGATGAGCAACAGGGCTCCGCGAAAGCCGTTGAGATAGCTTTGCAGCCACTCGACGGAGGCCGCGTCCAGATGGTTTGTCGGCTCATCCATCAGCAGGGCATCGGGATCGGCCAGGAGGGCGGCGGCGATCGCAATGCGCTTGCGGTAGCCCCCGGACAGATCGCCCACCCGAGCATCGAAATCGTCGATTCCCAACTGGGTGAGCACGACTTTGGCGCTGGTTTCCAGATCCCAGGCGTTGGCGGCCTCAATTTTTTCCGTCACGCGGGAAAGTTGGGACATCAGTGTATCCAGATCGCCTTCCCCCTGCTCCATGCGATGGGAAATGTCTTCATATGCGCGAATCAGGGCCATCTGTTCGCCCGCATCGGCAAAGACCTGTTCCAGTACGGTGCGATCGCCCTCGATATCCGGCTGCTGCGGCAGGTAAACAATTTTGGCTCCCGAGTTGCGCCAGATCTCCCCCGCATCGATCGGTTCCATGCCTGCAATCATCTTGAGCAGGGTCGATTTGCCGGAACCGTTGGTGCCAATCAGCCCAACTTTGTCCCCTTCTTCCAGGCTAAAGGAGGCATCGCGCAAAATCTCTTTGATACCAAAGTCTTTTTGGACGGATTTGAGGGTGAGCAGCGTCATGGCGGGGGTGCCGAAGGGGTAAGGGAATCCGTGTTTTAGTCTAGCGCTGCTATTTGCTAGTCGGGGAGGTCATTTCGCAGGCGAAGGGCGATCGCCTCCTACTGCCGCCGACAATATTTCCCCTCTCTAGATTGCCTGCCGCTTCGCTTATACACAAGTTCTTGACTGCCTGCTTCTATGGGCACACTGCCTGCTTCTATGGGCACAAAGTATTGCGAGGGCACCGGAATGATGCAGAATATAGCCTAGTCATTTTGAGGTCGGCACATCGCTATGTTGAGCAATGCTTGGCAAACCGTCACCCTTAACCGCTTCGCCCTTTCGCAATGGCGCGAGGTCAGCCTGCTGCATCGGGTATTGAGTTTTGCGCGATCGTGGCGACAGGGCAGTGTGTTGCTGCAGTGGGGTGACACGATCGCCCTGGTCATCGTGGCGATTTTGTTTGCCCTGGCTCCCTATGTGCCCACCTCCTTGATCGGGGTGCTGCTGGTGGCCTGTAGTGCCTTTTGGTGGTTGCTGACCCTGACAGATGAGGCGGGCGAAGGGCTCACCCCCATTCACCTGGTAGTGATGGCCTATTGGGGGGTGATGGTGCTGGCAACGGCGCTCTCGCCTGTGCGCGGAGCGGCGATCGCGGGGCTGATCAAGCTGACATTGAATGTCTTACTATTTTTGCTGATGGCGCGGGTGCTGCGGCGACCGCGGCTCCGCACCTCACTGATTGCGGTGTATCTGTTAACGGCGTTGGTGGTGTCGGTGTTTGGCCTGCGCCAGTGGTTCTTTGGGGCCGAGGCACTGGCGACCTGGGTTGATCCCACCTCTAACCTGGCAGGCACAACGCGGGTTTATAGCTATCTGGGCAATCCCAATTTGCTGGCGGGCTATTTGATTCCGGCGGTGATGTTGAGCGGGGCCGCCGTCTTTGCATGGCCTCGGTGGACCCCCAAACTGCTGGCGGTGCTAGCGGTGTTGATGAATACGGCCTGTCTGGTGCTGACCTTTAGTCGGGGCGGGTGGCTCGGCTTTTTGGGCGCGGGTTTTGCCCTGCTGGTGCTGCTGGTACAGTTTTGGAGCCTGCGTTTCAATGGGTTTTGGCGGCGATGGGCGATTCCAGTGTTGTTAGGTGGGTCAGCGGCGTTTGTGTTCCTGGCGATCGCCACCCTTGATCCCCTGCGCGATCGCGTCATGACTATCTTTGCCGGACGCAGCGACAGCAGCAACAACTTCCGCCTCAACGTCTGGATGGCGGTGATCGACATGATCAAGGCCCGTCCCATTCTTGGCATTGGCCCCGGCAACGATGCGTTTAATCAGGTGTATCCCCTATTTCAAAGCCCGCGATACACCGCCCTCAGTGCCTACTCCATTTTTTTAGAAATTGCGGTGGAAGCCGGACTCATCGGCCTGGCGATGTTTTGCTGGCTATTGACCGTCACCTTTGGGCAAGGCTGGCGAATGTTGCAAAAATTGCGAGAAACCCAGTCGGTGCAGGCTTACTGGCTGATGGCGGCGATCGCCACCATGGTCGGCATGCTCGTCCACGGCCTGGTGGATACCATCTGGTTTCGCCCCCAGGTCAGCACGTTATGGTGGCTAATGTTGGCGATCGTCGCCAGCTACTACCGCAGTCAGCCCAAACCACTTGCCCCCGAATCATGACCGCTAATCCTTCTCAGGCCGCTTTTCCCCATTACTTACCAACAGCGGCAAGCGCCCTGACCGAATCCACTTCGATCGCTTTGGCTCAACACATCCAACAAGTTGAAGTCGAGACGGAGCTGAGCTTTCTGCCCATCCCCACGACTTACGTGTGCCAGGGTCAGGGGCAGCCCCCGATCCTGCTGCTGCACGGGTTTGATAGTTCGCTCTTCGAGTTTCGGCGCTTGCTGCCCCAACTTGCCCCCTTTCGCGAAACCTGGGCCGTCGATTTACTGGGGTTTGGCTTTACCGATCGCACCGTTGCGGCCACCGTCTCGCCAGCGGCGATCAAGCAGCATCTCTACGGCTTTTGGCAACAACAAATCGGCCAGCCCGTGGTCCTGGTGGGCGCGTCGATGGGGGGGGCAGTGGCAATCGATTTCACCCTCACTTATCCCAACGCGGTCAGCCATCTGGTTTTGCTGGATAGTGCGGGTCTGGCAGCGGGTTCGGCCATGGGTAAACTCATGTTTCCGCCATTAGATCGCTGGGCCACCGCTTTTCTAAAAAATCCGGGGGTGCGCCGCCGCATCAGTCGACAAGCCTATGCCGACAAGTCCTTCGTCACCCCTGATGCAGAGCTGTGTGCGGCGCTGCACCTGGGCTGCGGCAACTGGGCCGAGGCGCTGATTACCTTTACCAAGAGTGGTGGCTACAACTTTTTGAGCGATCGCATCGCCGAGATCACCCTGCCCACGCTGATTCTCTGGGGGCGTCAGGACAAAATTTTGGGCACCCAAGACGCCACTCGCTTTGCCGACCTCCTGCCCCAGGCCACCCTGCAGTGGATCGAAGACTGCGGCCACGTACCCCATTTAGAAAAGGCCGCAGAAGTCGCTGTCGCCCTGCAGCAGCGGCTTTAACCCCGCCGCTCTTCGCACAGACGACTAAGGAATGGAAATTCAATCAGTTGGAATCGCCGTCTCGGCTGTCCCTGGTCCGGTCCGGTCTATGCTTCGCGGAAATTGGCTGTCCAATGCTCCTCATACCTAAGATGTGCGCTGGTGACAGCACATGTGACGCAAACTACTGACTGCCGTTCAGGGTGTTCGTCCCATTCAAGGCAGCGGGGTCATGATCCATTAAGTAGCGAAAATCGGCCAAGTGCTGCTCCAGGGCAACAATCTGGGGCAGATTCAAGCTGTAGTAAGTCCAGCGACCCTGCGGCCGCGATCGCACGATAGCGGCTTCCTTTAACACCCGCAAGTGAAAAGATAGCTTTGACTGGCTCACGTTAAGGTGATCACACAGGTCAGCCACACAATATTCACTATTACGTAAGCTCTCAATGATCCGGAGTCGGAGGGGGTCAGAAAGCGCATGAAACGCTTTTGCTGTAGGGATTTCTGCCAGTGCAATCATCAGAAGAAGTCAGCTTAGTTGGAATCTAACTTAATCAATGATAGTTAGTGAATTGAAGATCGGCACTCCCCCCTAGAGGGATATTTCGATTACTTTTCCTCAAAGGAGGGACATCTAGATGGCCAGACACATCTCTCGATTTCTCAGTTTAATGAAGGTTTACTTGATTTTTTGCTGATTTTCTCAAGTTAACCCGCTATGCTGCGGGTGTGTATCCACGTCACCTCCCGTAACAATCGGTCTGTAGATAGCTAAGTAGATGGCTTAATTATTCGTCGGATGTGTAAAGCCCTTCGGGCATGGCTGCGCTAGAGCGCCAGCGTAACGCATCAAATCCCTGTGGCAGGGTGCGTTACGGCTTCGCCTCACCGCACCCTACAACATTGTTTGTTGATGTCCACCTACTTAGAACGCCGGTAAAGAACCCCGGTTTCTACTTCGCAAGGGGCCAAATCTCGTTAGGTTGCCTACGCAGAAACCAGGGTTCTCGCAATACTGAACCGATGCTCTAAGCGATACCGGCCTCCAACAAGGACAAGCCACCTTGAGCCACGCCGTGCAAGGCCAGACTGTCAGCCTCTCGAAAGTCAGTCACTAAAAAATGTCAAGATTATTTTCGCAGTTGCGCCTTGTGGGCGCGATCGCGCCCACAAGGCACTGGGGGTTAGCTCGGGCGATCGGACTTGCCAGTGATCAAACCCGAGTACTTCAGGGAACCCTTCCTATTCACTTCAGGGAACCCTTCCCATTCTGGGATCAGCGCTTAGGCGCTCAGATATTGATTCAAATCTTCAATGATCCGAGGCAGTTCGGCTTCGGTGGTGAGGCGCATGCGATCGTCGCGCACGGTGACCAACAGCTTTGCCGCAAAGGGGCTCGGCCAAATGTTGGGATTGCAAAAGACTTCTAAAAAGACCTCGCCAGTGTGCTGATATTCCATCGCGGGAACGGCGGCGCGCTTGCCTTCACCGGGTGCTTGCGACGCGATCGCTTTCAACTGTCTGACTAACTCGGTCAACGCAGCCTTTAGCTCCTGCGCCGCCGCATGGGAAAAGTTGAAGCGCACCGAGCCTTGTAGTAGGTTCAGCGTGATCTGGGAAACCGTTGTAGAAGTCATGCCATTGGAGATGAGTTTGCTACTCCCATTGTGGGGGCAAAGCCCCTTAGAAACGCTTTTCCTTAAGCTTGCGTAAACGTTGTGCGGGAGCTGCTGGGATCCAGATAAGTAGATGAGCTGAATTATTTGTAGTGGTATGACACAGCTAAAATAGTGTAATAGCAAGTGCCAATGCAGGGAGTTTTACAATGGGACGGGGGAAAAAAGATGAAAACAAAATCTGTTTAACTGCTGAACAACGCCATCGATTGGAAGACATCAGTCGTCATGGTCACGCTCCGGTCAAGAAAATCCTCCACGCCCAAGTTCTCCTGATGGCAGATGAGGGAGAAGGGGCGACGAGACACTGGACGGATGAGGAGATCGCAACCGCCCTCAATTTGCACCGCAATACCGTGGGACGGATTCGCTACCGCTTCTTAAGGCAGGGGGAACAACCTGCGCTCAATCGACAAGTGCGGGCAACGCCGCCTGTGGCCCCGATAGTAGACGGGCATTTGGAAGCTCAAATTATTGCCCTGTGTTGTTCTGAAGCACCTGAAGGACACACCCGTTGGACGCTCGAACTGCTCACCCAACAGTTGAAAGCCCGACAGATTGTGCTGCAGATCTCACGAGAGACGGTGCGACGGACGTTAAAAAAAACGAGTTACGCCCTTGGAAAGTAAAACGCTTCTGCATCCCAGAACGGGACTTACCCCGCTTTGTGGCTGAGATGGAAGTGGTGTTAGACCTCTACAGCAGCGAACACACCGCCGACGCACCGTTGGTTTGTATGGACGAGGCGGCTTACCAGTTGCAGTCTGACCTTTATCCTCCCATTGAGATGGAACCCGGGCACGACCAGAAGGAGGACTACCACTACGAACGCGAGGGGATGCAATCGTGATTCATGTTTTTCGACCCCAATCGCGGTTGGCGGCGAGTCAGTCAACGAGAGAGTCGCACCAGCATTGACTGGGCGGAGGAAGTGCGACAGTTGCTCGAGGTGGATTACCCGGATGCACCCGTCGTCAAACTCCTCTCAGACAATCTCAACACTCACAATATTGCCTCGCTCTACAAAGCCTTTCCGGCAGAAGACGCCCATCGCCTCGCGAGACGCTTGATCTTCTACCACACCCCACGCAACGGCAGTTGGCTCAATGTCGCTGAAACGGAACTCAGTGTGTTGTCCCGGCAGTGCTTAGACCGTCGCATGGCCTCACCAGCAGAACTCAAGCGCGAACTCGAAGCTTGGCAGCAAGAACGCAACCAAACCCAGTCTAAAGTGATTTGGAAGTTCACCACTGACAATGCCAGAGTGAAATTGAAGCATCTCTACCCGGTGTTTGAGGAAGCGGCATAGTCAAATCTAATGACTCATTTTAGCTGTGTCGATCCAGTAGGATGTGTTAGCACCAGCGTAACCCATCAAATCCCTGGGGCATGGTGCATTACGGCTGCGCCTCACAGCACCCTACAACATCGTTGATTGATGCCCACCGACTTGGCACAGTTTGCCTGTTGGGCAAGCAGACGCCAGTCATCCCCTCATCGGTTTTGAGCCGCTTTGAGCCGTCCGTAAAGGCCCTGACCAAGAGGTGGCTAATCCATCACCAGGGCGACTTTGCCCAGACCGCGACCCTGCTCAATCCACTCATGGGCAGCGGCGGCCTGATTGAGGGGAAACGTTTGGTCAACGTGAATCTGAAGTTGCCCCGCTTCTAACCACTGGGCACAGCTCGCCAAAATTTTGGCTTGGTGGCGGCGGGCCTCTGATAGCGGTTGCAGTTGCGGCGTCAGCATCAGCTCCAGACTAATGCGCAGGTTGCGATCGCGGGCGGTTTTCCATGGGGTATCGTCAGCAGGGGCGAGCAGCGTCACCACATCGCCGCCATATTTCACCGCCTTGAAGGTGTGGGAAAAGACCGACTTGCCCACGGTGTCAAACGCGATATCCACCCCGCGAGAATCCGTCCAGGCCATGACCGCGGTCACAAAATCCATGCGGTTGTAGTAGATGCAGTGATCGGCACCAAAGTGGCTGGCAAAGCGGGCTTTGGCTTCCGAGCTGATGGTCGTTGCCACCTGCGCGTCGCGCAACTTCGCCAGTTGGATCGCCACATGACCAACCCCGCCCGCCCCCGCATGGATTAGCACCTGCTGATGGGTTTCCAGCCGAGCGCGATCGTAGAGCGCTTCCCAAGCGGTGATGAGCACCAGCGGCGCGGCGGCGGCTTCCGCAAAGCTCAGCCGAGCGGGCTTGTGAACGGCGTCTTGCTCATCCACGATCGCATATTCGGCATAGTTACCGCGATCGCCCCCCAATCCCCCGCTGCAAAAGAACACCGCATCGCCGGGACTAAATTTACGCACCGCTGACCCAACCGATTCCACGATGCCCGCCCCGTCGCAGCCCAGCACCGTCACCTTCGCCTCCGGCACAAACGCCCCCCGCCCACGAATTTTGGTATCGATGGGGTTGATGCCTGCGGCCTTGAGCTTGACCCGCATTTCGGTCGGTTGGATCAGGGTGGGCATCGGTAAATCCGCCATGGTCAGCACGGTAGCGGGGCCGGGAGTAGTAAAAATGCAAGCTTTCATACTGGCGAACAGAACGTTTTTATGAGTAGGATGTCACCGCTAGGCCACCTAGTCATTGAGGATGAATACGACCTGAGGCTCCAGAAATGAGGTCTGCGGGCGCTGCCTGGAGCCTTGCCATGGCCACAGCCGTCATTAGCGATAATACGATTGACTTTAACGGACTGTCGATTCTAGTCAACCCTCGTCGCCGCCCTACCCCCCTGCCAAACCAGGCTAGGCACTGGGCTATAACCATCTGGCGTTAGCAGTGATGAAATTTCTCCCACCGCTTTGGCCCTGGTCCCTCGGCTAGGGGGTTGGGTTGGGGGAGATCGCTTTTCTAAGAGACTTCTATGATGGAAGTAGGCGCGATCGCCCCGTTTTGCGATCGCTTGACTCCGGTCGGCGCGATCGCGGTTATCATCACATTTTCCGTAGGACATCACCATGGTTCGCTGGCAACTTTTGCTTGGACTCGGAATTTTGAGTTTGCTAACGGCCTGTCAACCGACCGCAACGGTTGACTCGTCCCCCCCTGACTCCGATTCCGCGGCCCTGGTAGAATCGGCCACCGACTCCGAGGCCGCAGTCACCCCAGCGACCTCCGACCCCGCCGCCGCCAAGCGTGAAGAGCAGGCCGCCGCCGCGTTGTCGGATACGACGGTGGTGCCGGGCGATCGCGTTGGCCCCATCACCGCCGACACCAGCCGGGCGGACTTGGCTGCCCGGTTTGGCGAAGCGCTGCTAGAAGATACCGAAGTGGCCGTGGGCGAAGGCTTTACCGAGTCGGGGACGATTGTGAACGCAGGCAGCGATCGCACCTTTGCCGTGATCTGGGTAGATGACAGCCAATCGGAACCCGCGACGGTCAAAGATTTTGGGACGGCCTGGCAAACCCCCGAGGGCATTGGCGTCGGCACCTCCTTTGCAGAACTGCAAGCGCTCCTCGGTCCCTTTGATTTGTATGGCTTTGGCTGGGATTACGGCGGCACGCTGGTGCTTGAGGGCTCCAATTTATCGAATTATTACGGCTCCTTGATTTTGCGTTTACAGCCCACTGACCCCAGCGTGTTGCAGCAGCAAGCCGAGGCTTTTGCCGCGGTGCGTGGCGATAAGCTGATTTCGTCCGACGAGCCCAATTTGGTCGCCCTCGATCTCGTGGTCGACGAGATGATTGTGTATCTCAATCCTCCCGCCCAATAAGCGATCGTGGGTCGTTGCTGTTCCCGCCGTAGAGGAGCCGGATAGCGATCGGCACCTGGGACGATGTGGACGGGGAGCGCCCCTTGATGGCGGCAGGGGAAATGCCGCGAACCTTGAGTCTGAGCACGTTCCAAGCAGGCGAGCAGCCTACTTGACGAAATTGTTACGGGTTTACTAAAAGCTCACATACCCTGTCAAGACTTTTCCTGATTTGGAATCCTTCGTTAGGAAAACATAAATAATCGGTCAAGATTGCGGTCGCCCATTGTAAAGCCGCTCGACCAAATTTCGTCGTCCCTGCTTGCCGCCAATGCGATCGCGTTAGCCCCAGCAGTGAGTCACTGGGCGACCTTCCATCAAGTTGTGAGTGCATCCTGTGAATCATTCTTACCGTTCTCGCCGCTGGTCTCCAATTGCTGATTATGCTCTGCTACTCGGCTCTGGAGCCGGAGCGGTGGCCTCCTTAGCTACCCAAAATGTCGCCGTCGCTACGGTACCGATGACCGCCCTGGTGGCCATGGGGCTGCTCAATCGGCGACGCATCGATCAATTTATTCAGCACAGCGATGACGCCATTGCCGATTTAGAAGGGCAACTGGTGTCAGAGGTGTCCGTGCTCTCGGAGCAAGTGTCGGCGCTGCCCTCCCCCGAGGCGATTACCCAGTTGCAGCGATCGGCCATGGCTTATAGCGATCGCAACACCACCTACTGCATCGAGTCCATCGATCGCACCGAACGGGAACTCCACCAGCGCATCGACAACCTGACCGCCCCCGACCTGAGCAGCCTGCACCAGGAAACCGCCGACTTGCGCGATCAGTACACCGATCTCCGCACCTCCGTCAGCAACGTGAGCAAACAAGTTGAGCGGCTGTCGCACCTGCCCCGCATGGAAGCCACCGAAACCGACGTTTCTCAGCTCAAGACGGAAGTCATGCAGTTGCGGGTCAGTCTCGAAAGCCTGAGCAGCGAGAGCAAAACCTCCCAGGCGACCCTCCAAGACGCCGTGCGCCATCTGGATCGACGGTTGCGCCAGGTCCCCAATGGGGCTGACCCCAATATGCTCAAAGGCGAGGTCAGAGAGCTGATCAAGGCCGTTTCCGATTTGGTGCCCCGCCGTGACTTTCTGGCCCTCACGGAAAAACTGCAAACAGTGCAAGATAGCCAGGAGCACTTACGCAAGACTCTAGATCACCTCCGATCGCTGCCTGAGGGGTCGGGGCAACCCCATCTCGCGCCCCCACCCACCAGTGAGATTAAGCAATTTAAGGTGGATGTGGGGGCGCTCGCCGGTCGATTGCAACAAGTTGAGTCACGGCTCGAAGACATCGCCGTACCGTTTGACATCACGGCTGAAATTCGCGGCACCACCGCCACCTATCTGAGTAGCTTGCAGTGGCAACTGTCGATGCTAGAGCAGCAGGCCCAAGCACTGATGCAACAACAGCAGGGCTGGGACGGGGTGCCCCATAGCTCGTTGCCGAGGCCCTTGCCGCCGTTGCCCGCAGCGAGCCCCGCGGACAGCAAACGGAACTGTGAATGGCTCATGGCTTTGCGGGGGCAGTCACACGAGCAGGGCTGGTCGATCATTGATCAAGCGCTGTTTCAGGCGTTGGATGAAGTCTCTGAACGGCTGGTGCTCGTCTGGCCCTGGTCCGCATCGGTAGAACTGGATAGTCGGTTAGTCGGGCGCTTGGCCGAACTGCTCGCGAGTGGCTGTCGGTTAGAAATTGGCTGGTGTCATCCCGGCGATCGCCACCAGGGGCGCTTGCTCAAGTCGATTGCCCAGCAGTGGCGGCTCACGACCTCCCAGCGCCGGTTGCTCAAATCGACCCTCAACCTGTTGCTGCCCCTCAAACAGCAATATCCCGATCGCTTTTCGTTCAAAATTTTAGGCACCACAGAGCAGTTCATCATTTGCGATCAGAGCTACGCGGTGATCGGTCTGCAATCGCTCCCAGCCAACAGCAGTGCGTTTCCAGAACTCGACCTGCGGGTCAAAACCACCGATACCAGCGTGATCGCCCACCTGCTACAGCGCTTTGAGCATCCCGACAGCCTACCCGAAGACGCCGATGCCTACTTTAATCGCGCCGTCACCCGCTACGACCTGCGCGACGCCGAGGGGGCGATCGCCGACTATGGCCAAGTGCTGCGGTTAAAGCCGGATGACGCTGTTGCGCTGAACAATCGCGGCTTGATCTGGGCGGAGAAAAAGCAGTATCAGCGGGCACTTGACGACTTTGATCATGCCCTCAGCAAACAGGGGGATCTGTTTGCCGCTCGGTGCAATCGCGGCTGGCTACAGATGCACCGGGGCCATCTGGACCAGGCGATCGCGGACTTCAGCCAGGCGATCCCCAGCCAGATCAATGCTGCCATTCCCTATTTTTATCGGGGTCAGGCGCGGCAAAACCTGGGTGATAGCTTAGGGGCGATCGCCGACTTTACCCAGGCCATCCAAAAAAATCCGCGCGCGGCCTTAGCCTACTGCTATCGCGGGGCCGCCTATCAGCGTCAGGGCGATATCAACCGCGCCATCCATGACCTTGAAACCGCCGCTTCGCTGATGCATGCCCAGGGCGACAATCGTTCCCTAGCCCAGGTCACCCAGGTGCTGGCCTCGTTGAAACAAGTCGAACTGACCCAACCGATCGCCCTCCATTCTGCCTAATACACTGAGACGTGCAGGGAGCCCGCGCCTGAGTCGAGTCCGTATTTACCTGGAGAACGGTTGGCCGCGATCGGCGGCAAGCGGCGCTGAGAGCCAGGATGGGTAAATCGATAACCTGACAGACTGAGTAGAAATTCGTCACCTTGTAGACTATAACTGCACGGATGTTGCATTTTGACGTCTAAAAGCCGTTGCATCATTGCCCCAGCCCCAACTTTTGACCGGCGATCCCATCGGTTACTCACTGCTGTTATGGGCGTAACGGTGTGGCTACCCGTCAACCCCGATGCTGGGCGAGGCCGATTTGCCGCCGCCCGCTAGTGACCCCGTGGGGTCAGGTCAAGGCGATCGCGTAGATGGGGACAGGTCGGCAAAGGAGGGCGGCAGCAACGGTCATAAATGCTGCTCCCCAGGCCGGGGGCGATCGCAGACCTATCGTTAAGCGACGAGGAGATTCCTTTTGACTTCACCACAGGCCAAGCCTAAATTAGCGTTCTGGCAACTCTGGAACATGAGTTTTGGCTTTTTTGGCATCCAGTTTGGCTGGGGCCTACAAATGGCTAACACCAGCGCCATTTTTGAGCATTTGGGTGCCAACGCCGACCAAATTCCGATTCTCTGGTTAGCGGCACCGCTGACGGGCTTAGTGGTGCAACCGATCATCGGCAATCTCAGCGACAACACCTGGGGGGCGTTGGGCAGACGTCGGCCTTATTTTCTGATAGGGGCCATTTTGGGCTCTCTCGCCCTGATCTGGATGCCCAATGCCGGTAGCCTGTGGATGGCGGTTGGTCTGCTGTGGCTGTTGGATACCGCTGCCAACATTAGCATGGAACCCTTTCGTGCCTTTGTCAGCGATCTGCTCCCCGCGAAGCAGCGCACCCAGGGGTTCGCCATGCAGAGCCTGTTTATCGGTCTCGGGGCCGTGCTCGCCTCGGCTTTGCCCTGGTTGCTGACCAATGTGTTCGACATCGTCGATGGCAGCGGCGGCAATGGCGTGCCGCAAGTGGTGAAGCTGTCGTTTTACCTGGGGGCAGTCTGTTTTTTCGGCACCGTGTTGTGGACCGTCATCACGACTGAAGAGCGGCCCCCCCGCGACATGGCCGCCTTTCGCGAACAGCAGGAGCGCCGTCTCGGCATCGGAGCCACCATTCGCGAAATTTACGTCGCGTTTCGACAAATGCCCACCACCATGCGCCAACTGGCCTGGGTGCAGGGCTTTAGCTGGCTGGGCATGTACTGCGTGTTTCTATACTTCCCCACCGCGATCGCTCACAACCTATTCGGCGCAGTGGATGAAACCTCTACCCTTTATACTCAGGGCATCGAATGGGCCGGATTGTGCATCGCTGCTTACAATGCTGTCTGTTTTTTCTCTTCCTTTCTGTTGCCCAAGCTAGCTGCTGCAACCAGTCGCCCGATCGCCCATGCGCTGTGTCTGGCCTGTGGCGGGTTGGGGCTGATTTCCCTGTGGTTTGTGCCATCTCCCGGCTGGGTGTTGCTGCCGATGTTGGGCTTAGGAGTGGCCTGGTCCAGCATTTTGTCGTTGCCCTATGCCATGCTGGTGGGTTCCCTACCGGCAAAAAAAGGCGGCATCTACATGGGCATCTTCAATATGTTCATCGTGCTGCCCGAAATCATGGTGTCTCTGGGTCTGGGGTGGATTATGGACCATCTACTTGACAACAATCGACTATTGGCGGTGGTATTGGGGGGGGGCTGCTTTTTGATGGCGATTCCTTTTACCCTCAGAGTGCAAGAAGCGGTGGCTCCGGCGACGGTGCAATCCAGCTTCAAACCAGCTTTAGAGTCGGAGCCCGTGCCCAAATAGCGAAAGCTCGATGGCTCAGGTAAGGACCCAAGAAATCGAGCTGGGCAGGGTGAGATTCAAGGTAAAAACCGGATCGGAAACGGAAAATCGGCGGCACGAGACGGGGGTGGCGGCGGCACCACTGGGGGGGATGACGACTCGCTGGGGATAGACGCCGGATCGATGAGCGCTTGCAGGGTGTGCTTGACGCGGAGATCCGGACGCCCACAGCGAGCCGATGGTGAAGTCGGGTCAGTCATGGGTTAACTACCGCTAGGCGTTAATCCTGACTGCTCAAACGCTGACTGCCGCGATCGCACCTTTGTCCAGGTTTTCCCGACGCAATTCGTCGAAATCCACTGCCCCCTTCTCCAGGTTCTCGCGACGCAACTCATCAAAGTCGACGCCCTTCGCCAGCACTGCGTAAACTGCGCCTTTGTCCAGGTTTTCCCGGCGCAACTCGTCGAAATCCACCGCCCCCTTCTCCAGGTTCTCGCGACGCAGTTCATCAAAGTCGACGCCCTTCGCCAGTACTTCGTAAACTGCGCCTTTGTCCAGGTTTTCCCGACGCAACTCGTCGAAATCCACCGCCCCCTTCTCCAGGTTCTCGCGACGCAGTTCGTCGAAGTCAATAGCGGCTTGAGCCGCCGGGGCGATCGCGATCGCGGTAGCAGAAATCGTCAAAGCAGAGAGAGCAATAGCAAAGCGTTTCATAGTTAGAACTCCTTTCAGTTGGTTAACTGATTCATTGAGTTCTATAGTGCGGGGCGCTCCTGAGAGGCCTCTAACCGTGAAATAAGCAGAGCTTAATCGCTTGCTGAGAAAGCTGAGTGCGGAGGAAGGGGAGGGTGAGAGAGTGGCAGGGTGTGAGGGTAGGAGGGTGGCAGGGTAGGAGGGTGTGAGGGTAGGAGGGTGTGAGGGTAGAAGAATTAAGACAGATTCACTCATCCCCCCATCCCCACCCGAAACTCATGCGCTTGCCGATCGCTCAAGCGGCCAAAATTTTGACGCAGTCTTGGGCGATCGCCCATTCTTCTTGGGTGTGAATGACCCACACTCGGACTTTCGACTCCGGGGCGGCGATATCCTGGTCGGCTTTGGCGCGTTGCAGTTCGCCGGATTGGAGGGCGAGGCCCAGGCAGTCCCAGTTGGCGCAAGCGGCCTGCCAGATGGCGGTGCTGTTTTCCCCAATGCCTGCGGTAAAGACGAGGGCATCCAGGCCCCCCAGGTTGCCCAGCATGGCTCCGATGTGGCGGCGCAGGCTGTGGATGAACATATCAGCGGCGAGTTGAGCGCGATCGCTCCCCTGCTCCGCCACTTTTGACACCTGGCGCATATCGTTGGTGAGGCCGGAGATGCCCTTCAAGCCGGACTCTTTATTGAGCAGAGTATCAAGCTGGTCAGCGGTGTAATGTTCGTGGCGCATCAGGTGAATCAAGACCCCAGGGTCGACCGTGCCCGAGCGGCTACCCATCATCAGCCCATCCAGCGGGGTAAAGCCCATGGTCGTGTCCACACTCATGCCATCCCGCACGGCGGCCAGGGAACAGCCGTTGCCCAGGTGACAGGTGATGAGTTTCAGATCTTTCAAGTCGCGCCCCATGAGGTCGGCGGCACGGTGGGCGACGTAGCGGTGGCTGATGCCGTGGAAGCCGTAGCGCTGAATGCCTTTTTCCACCCATTCGTAGGGACCGGCAAAGGTGCTGGCAGCGGCGGGCATTTGCGCGTGAAAGGCGGTGTCAAACACGGCCACCTGGGGCACTGAACCGAGAATTTTCTCCATCGCCTCAATGCCCTGCAGGTTCGCCGGATTGTGGGAGGGCGCTAAGGGAAACAATGCTTTGATGGCGTCTTTGACGGCGGGCGTGACTGGAGTGCTCTGCTGATAGTCGCGCCCCCCATGCACTACCCGATGCCCCACGGCTTGAATGGCGTCCAGACTCGGCAACACCTGCACGGGACTATCGACTAGCTGATTCAGCATCCAGCTCAGCCCTTGCACCTTGTCCTGGGTGGCCAAGACATCTTGGTGCTCGCGTCCGTCGGCGGTTTCGGCCTTGAGTTCCACCGCTTCGTCGGTATGGGTCCAGTCGAGTTGGGCACGCCACAGCGCTGTTTGTCCCTGCTCAAAGTCGAAGAGCGCGGCTTTGTGACTGCTGGAACCGGCATTGAGGACGAGGATTTTCATGGCAGGGGGCGGCGGGGTGGCAGGGGCGGCGGGTGGCTAGGGGATTTGGGGATGTTGAATCGATCGTAGGGGCGAGGCATTCTCGTCAGTCTCAGTGGCAATAGACCAATACGTTATTTCGAGAATGCCTCGCCCCTACCGGATCTGTCGGTCTTACCTGATACGACGATCGCTTCATCAGGTGCCGGGGCGGGCGTCGAGGTCGGCGGGCAGGTGGGAGCGATCGCCGTGTTTCACCAACAGGGGACCGTGGACGCCAAACTCGATGACGCTGACGGAGGCCACGGGAAAGGTGAAGCGATCGCGGTAGCGTCCAAGATCGAGGCCCAAAAGGCTACACAGCACGATGCGGAGGGTGGATTTGTGGGCGACGATCAGGACATTGCCATCGGTATGTTTTTCTTCAATCTCGCTCAAGACCAACGACGCTCGGCTCGCCACCTGCACCGCCGATTCGCCCCCGGTCGGGGCATTCCAGGCCGGTTCGGTCAGCCACCGCACATAGTCGTCGGCAAATTTTTCGTGGACCTGCTCTTTCGTTAGATTTTCCCAGTCCCCAAAGGAAATTTCCTTCAGACCGTCTCGCAGTTGCATGTCTAGGCCCGTCGCCTTGCAAAATGGTTTGGCGGTGCTTTGGGTGCGCTGCATGGGGCTGACATAGACCGCCTGCCAAGGCAGCTTGGCGTATTGCCGCGCAAAGTGCTCGGCCATCTCAAACCCAGCATCATTGAGATCCGGATTCATTTTTCCGGAAAATACATCGTACTGGCTGGCTTCGGTCTCGCCGTGGCGAAGCATATACACGCACAGGCTCATGACAAATCTCCCTAATTTTGAGTGATACGAACTTGAGGCATCAAGTCCAGGTGAAGTCTCCGGTTCAAAGACGTTGAATGGTCAAAAAAACAGGGACACCCAGCGGCATCCCTGTTCTCAGGACAAGTTAGGTAATCACCGTAGGCTCATCGCGGCCCGTGAGTTCCTGAATCTTGGCGATCGCGTCCGCCAGTTGAATCAGGTCAGCCAGGGCCGCCTGGGTATCTTGGTTATGCTTATTGGTATCGGGTTCGTACCGTTCCACATAGAGCCGCAGGGTCGCGCCCGACGTGCCCGTGCCCGATAGACGATAGACCATGCGAGAGCCGTCAGTAAAGCCAATGCGAATCCCTTGCTGATCGGCGACGCTGCCATCCACCGGGTCGGTGTAGGTGAAGTCGTCGGCGTAGGCGACTTCGTAGTTGCCAAAGGTTTTGCCCGCCATGGAGTCGACGCTCGATCGCAGATTGGCCATCAGCGTGTTGGCGCGATCGCTGGCCACCGCTTCATAGTCGTGGCGCGAATAAAAGTTGCGCCCGTAAATGGCCCAGTGCTCTTTGACAATCTGCTCCACTGACTCGCGCTTGACCGCCAGAATGTTGAGCCAGAACAGCACCGCCCAGAGGCCATCCTTTTCACGAATGTGGTTGGAGCCGGTACCAAAGCTTTCTTCGCCACAGAGGGTCGCCATACCCGCATCCAGCAAATTACCAAAGAATTTCCAGCCGGTGGGGGTTTCGTAGCAGTCGATGCCCAGCTTTTCCGCCACGCGATCGGGGGCTTGACTGGTGGGCATGGAGCGGGCGATCCCCGCGAGGCCCTGGCGATAACCGGGCACCAGATGGGCGTTCGCCGCGAGAATGGCGAGGCTGTCGCTGGGGGTGACGAAGAAGTTGCGACCGAGGATCATGTTGCGATCGCCATCCCCATCCGATGCGGCTCCAAAGTCTGGCCCGTCGTCTTGAAACATGACATCCACCAGGCTCTTGGCGTAGACCAGGTTGGGATCGGGGTGACCACCGCCAAAATCTTCCAGGGGCACGCCGTTCTGCACAGTGCCAGCGGGGGCATTCAGCCGCCGCTCAAAGATGGCCTTGGCGTAGGGGCCGGTGACGGCGTGCAGGCTGTCGATGCACAGGCGAAAGCTGCCGCCGGTCACTAGTTCTTGAATCTGGCCGAAGTCAAACAGGGTCTCCATCTGGGCGGCGTAGTCGGCGACGGCGTCGATGACCTCAACGGTCATATTGCCCAGTTGGGTGCTGCCCACGCGATCCAGATTCACGTCGCTGGCGTCGAGAATTTTGTATTCGGTGATGGTTTGGCTGCGATCGAAGATGGCGCTGGTGACTTTTTCCGGGGCGGGGCCACCGTTGCTGACGTTGTACTTCACGCCAAAGTCTTCTTCAGGACCGCCGGGGTTGTGGCTGGCGGAGAGAATGATGCCGCCAAAGGCGTTGTTTTTGCGAATCACGCAGGAAGCGGCAGGTGTGGACAGGATCCCCCCCTGCCCCACCAGGACTTTGCCAAACCCATTGGCCGCCGCCATTTTGAGGATGACCTGGATGGCTTCGCGGTTGTAGTAACGGCCATCGCCCCCGACCACCAACGTCTGATTTTGGATGCCTTCCAGACTGTCAAAAATGGCTTGAATAAAATTTTCTAGATAGTTAGGTTGCTTAAAGGTGGGCACTTTTTTCCGCAGGCCCGAAGTGCCGGGCTTCTGGTCGGCATAGGGTTGGGTGCTGACTGTTTGCACTGTGGTCATAGATTCTCCCGTATCGCAGCTATGGTTGGTCAGGTGAGGGGCGATCGCTCACCCATGACCCCAACGCCTTGGGTTTCGTGGGGTCGCCGTTTGCTCTTGAATTATGAGTCAGGCTGACCCGACAAGCAATCTGTAAAAAGATCAGTCCAAGGAGTGACTAATCGGGCGATCGCCTGCCCTTCTCATCCTATTAAATAGGGGTGACGTTGCTACCCGAGGTAGCCTACCCGACAAACTTGTCAGTCAGTATGCCGAACTAATCGGCACTGGTTGATTAAAGTAGGAAGAATTGCAATCCCCTGGAGTTGAGGAGTTTGTGCATCTTGAGCGGGCGAGAAATCAAGCCCATCATCAATAACCCTCTGGGCATGGCTGCGCTAGGGCTGGCGTCACCTTGCTTTCCACACTGACCGAGCTTTCGACCGATCGCCAGCGTTTCTGAAGGTGCTTCAGCACGATTCTATTCACAGGGCATCAGGGCTGTGAATAGAATCGTGCTGAATTCCCCTGTGCTTGCTGGGTTAATGCTGATACTGCTTTACGCTGGGCTGGGCTTTGCTAGAAGCACCCTCACACCTTCCATATACCTCAAACCCTCCATCCCCCCACGGGTTGCTCGCTGGAAAACGATCCCGCTTCAGTAGGGCTGTAAATCGTAAACCCGCATCAGCACGACGATTCCCACCAGTCCCAGGAGCAACAAACCCCAAATACTGTACGCTGTCCGGGTGGTTTGTTCGGCCTTAAGCATCTCTTGGGGCTGGCGGGGGCGCAGATCTTGTAGCCAAAAGGTGGTGACGGCTGCCAGGTTGAGGCAAATCAGGTTGGTCGTTGTGAGCAACGCTGCCCCCAGCGCCTCGGTCCAATATCCTGCCCCGATGAGCAAACCCAGCACCACGAGCGGGGGGAGCAAGGCGACTGACACCATAACGCCCACAATGCTGCTGCGTTCTTCAGTGGTGAGGGCGATCGCCCCGGCCACCCCCGAAGCCAACGCCAAAACGCCATCCGCCCACCCGACCCGAATGCGGCTCGCAATTTCTGACGATTCTAGAGAGACGTGGGCTCCCGACCCGACCACGATCGCCAGCAGCAGCGCCAGTAAAATTCCCACTGATCCGGTCATTAATGTCCGCACCGCGAACCGCTGCTTACCCAGAGTCGTCGCGACCGCTAGGGCCATATTGGGTTGCAACAGTGGCGCAATCACCATGGCCCCGATCACGACTGCTTGGTTATCGCGCAAAATGCCAATGGCGGCGATCGTGGTCGATAGCAACACCATCGCAAGTTGTATCCAAGACAACTCAGCGCTGTTGGCAACGCGATCGAAAATTTCTTCCCGGTTGAGACGCGCCCGACGAGGATCTAAATCGGTCTCTAAGTCCTGCTTAGAGGGCATGGGGGGGTGTGATGCATCTTCCTGTGTAGGCGAAGGCACGGAGGCTTCGACCTCTAATAGCAGTAACCGGAAACCTTCCACGTCATCAAACTGCTCAGCCAATTGATCGACGATCGCCTCGACCTCATTGGCCTCCACCAACAGCCTGAACCAGACCTGATTTTGAAAAGGCGGTGCGTACCAGGTTTCTACAAGCGAATGCTCAGTCAGTAGCGTTTTGACCTGATTTTTGTAGGCCTCTGGTAAAAACACCTCAATCAAACGTAGGCTCATAAATGGGGGTTGCCAATCAGAAGGGTCGTGCCTACGTCAGTGTAGTGAAGAAATGAGCGGCAGACGTCTCGCCTGGGCAGGGTTTTCCCACGCTCATAGACTACCCAGTTAGACTACCCAGTGCCGCCCACCCCGATCAGGTTCAGGGGAATCCGCCATTGACTGCGTCTTGGATAGGAGTTCTGGCAACGGTTGACAGCAAAACTGCACAGCAAAATTTAGCCGCGATCGCTCATGGGGTAGCCCGCTGAGCGATCGCGGCTAAATGCTGCTGAATGAGTCAACTAAACCTCATCCAGATTCAGAAGTGGAGTTTTGGCATGTGGGAAACCTCACCGCCTGCGGCACCTCTCCTTCTCAAGGAGAGGTTTGACAAGACTCTGATTCCTCTCCTTTCAAAGGAGAGGTTAGGTGAGGTTCTGCCCGATCAAACAAAACTCCAGTTCTCAACTTAGACGTGGTTTATTTGCCAAAAAACTGCTGCAACTGCTGAGTCATGTTGTCAATCAAGGAATCGGCAGACTCGGATGAGTTGGACTCCATTTCGAGGGCTTCGACGCGCTCTGGGGGCAGGTCGAGCAGCGCCACCAACCGATTATAAGCATCGGCCTCATCAGGGTTGATCAAATCTTCTTCGGGGGTGCGAGCGCTGCTGTTGATCACCTCATACCCTAACCGCAGCACAAACTCCCGTTCTGCCTGGGACTGGAGATGGGGTACCGATTCCTCCAGGGGAATATTTTGCATGAGATAATCCCGCAACTCTTTCTGCAATTCGGCTTGCTGGTCGGGGTTGTGGGCAAACAAACTGCTAAACCGTTTGAGCATCAGCTCAACCTCTTCCTGGGCCAGATTACCGTCGCTCCAGGCCATTGATGCCACCACGCGCATCAAGGTAAGTTGGCGGGGGGAAATAGAAGGTGGGGGAGGAACTTGGAGGTCCATAGCGAACTCCTGAAAATTTCAGTAACTCACGCTCGATGGTCATCGACGTTGAGGGTGATAGCCAATCAAGGAACACATTACAACCGTTTTGAGCGCGTTGATCATGTCCTCCAGGCCATCACTTCGTGGTCAACCTGACGCTGCCATTAACCTTTGAAATCCTGCAGGCGCTGGCGATCGCCCAAACCAAACGAGGGTGAATTGGGTTCACCGTAACATGGCCTTCCCAGAGATTTGTCACGCCTGTAATCGATCGCTACAGAATCCGTTACAAATGTCTGCAATTGCGAATTTTTAACCCAATGGCAGTCAGGATGGGTTGAGCCGGACTAGCCCCCCGCCTCAACCCTAGCTATCAGCCCTTACCCGCCAACTGACTGAGTTGTTTTACATTGGTCAGCAAAATGGAGTTATGGGCTTCATCAATTTTGATCCAGCCTTTCTCCACCAGCTTTTCCATAATCTTGCTGGTCTCTTCTTCCGAAATGTCGGTCACATCCGCCAAATCTTCGGTCGGAATGTTGAAAATCATCACCCCTTCGTCACTTTGCGTGCCATAGGCTTCTGACAAACTAGCCAGGGTGTTAGCCAATTTGACGGCGGGGGGTTGGTTGCGGAGCTGAAACCGGAAGTTGGTGAGCCGCAATCGCTGCACCATGAGCTGCAACATCCGGTGGTGCAGTTGCGAATCTTTGAAAAGCGTCTGGATAAACCGTTGCGCCGAGACGCTTAACAGTTTGACGGGCTCCAGGGCCACCACATCCGTCGACCGGGGCGACTCATCCAAAATGGCCATCTCCCCAAAAAAATCACCCGGTCCCAACACCGCCAGCGTCACCGCACTATCCCCGGCATGGCGGCGAACTTTAACCCAACCGGATTCGATGAAGTAAACTGCGTTGCCCCAAGCATCCTCCATCAACACGGCTCGGTCGGCGGGATACTCGTGCCGCGTTGATACTGACAAGAGCCATTCAACAGTTTCAGGGCTAGCAATCTCAAAAAGGGGAAAAAGCTCACTAAAGGCTTCTGGCTGCATGGGAGTTTAGATAAATGTGGGGCTCAACAAACAGGGGTAAGGTTATCAATCCCGCCAATAATAACCGCGATCGCAGCTTGACGGGGAGAAATCTGCACCCATACTACCCACAAACCCCCGGCAATATCCATCACAACTTAATAAAGAAAGGCAGTTTCACGGGTCTAGCTGCCATTTTGAGCCAGACCGGTACCGCTTTATCGCGCTGCCAGTGCGAGTTCCTGTTGGCGCACGTCCATCACAGCTTGACGCAGCCCCGGCAGACAGGCAGCGACATAATCAGGCCAACCAATCACGATCGGCTGCCGGTGAATCAAGCTGCGGGGATAAATGCTGTTGGGATCAAACCGAATGGGCTGTCCATCCAGATCGCAGCAAATCAGGCCAGCCGCCTGGGCCAAAGCCAAAGGTCCGGTAGTATCCCACAGTTTGACCCGACCATTGAGGTAGACATAAATGCCGGCTTGGCCTTTGATCACTTCTAAGACCTTGAGCCCAAAACTGCCAATGGTCTCAAAGGTTAGATCGGGTAAACGAGCGGCGATCGCGGCCCCAAATCGCCGCTGATCGCGATCGCCCAGCAGCAGCGTCTCATTCTCGCCCCAGGCTTGGGGACAAGGGTCTAACGGCAGGGTATCGCCGCGATCGTCCTGCTGAAACAGGCCCCAATTCGTGCCCCCCCAGTACAACCGGCTTTGTGCCGGGGCATAGACCCAGCCCGCTAAAGGTTGATGGCTCGCCAGCAAGCCCACCATGACAGAATAGTTCTCGCCACGATGGATAAAGTCTTCGGTGCCATCAATGGGATCAATGAACCACAGGCGGCGGTAGTCGTTTTGAAACGCCGCCGCCGAGCCCTGATTTTCTTCGGTAACGATGCCGTCCTGCGGAAACTGTCGGGCAAACGCTTGTGAAAAGTACTGATCTAGTGCTTGATCAACGGTCGTGACGTAATCCTCGCGCCCTTTCTCAAATACCTCAAAACTATCTGAGGCCGCCGCGCGCGCTTGCTGCCCTCCTTGCAATAGGGTTTGCAAGATCGTTTCGTTTTCGTCCGCAGTCAAAATGGGCATCATCAGGAGTCCAGCCAAATAACAGCAGCACAGTCTTAGTGTGACACGATGCTGGGTGGGTCAAGTGACGACTTTGGGCGGATCAGGTTTCCGCTGGGGCCAGGCGATCGCCGCCTGCCTGTCCTTCCCAAGTTCCGCAACACTTCTTAAAATAAAGGAAACTTGCAACCCTTTATTACCCGCTCGCATGGATTAGCCGCTATGACTTCTACTCCCCACCGCGATCGCGCCTCTGTCCCCGATACCCAGCCGTCTGACTCGTGGCAAATTAAGCTGCTTTACGACGGCGACTGTCCCCTCTGTCTGCGTGAAGTGAACTTTTTGCGAAAACAAGACGCTGGTCGGGGATTGGTCAAGTTTGTCGATATCGCGGCTGACAACTATGACCCCGTCGCCCATGGCGGCGTGGATTTTGCCACTGCCATGGGCCGCATTCATGCTGTCCTCGCTGACGGCACGGTGATCAAAAATGTCGAAGTTTTTCGCCGGATCTACAGCCTCTTGGGCATGGGTTGGATCTACGCGCCGACCCGGTGGCCCGTTGTGGGTCCCCTCGTTGACAAGCTTTACGACATCTGGGCCGATTTGCGCCTCCAGGTTACGGGTCGCCCCAGTCTAAAGACCCTCATTGCCGATCGCGAAAAACGGCTAGCCTGCGACGAGGTAGACCGCTGCCGACTGTAGCGCCGCCCGTCAAGGACTGCTGACAAAGGCAAGTATCCGCTGCGAGGGGATGAATGTGGCGGCGGGCCTATTGGCAGAACTGAAAACCTGCCGGGTGACTTGTCTGTTTAGGAATGAGAATTGAATCAGTTGGGATAGCCGTCTCGGCTGTCCCAAGGCAGGCAAGATGCCGGCCCTAACAATTTGGCTGTTATTTGATCCTCACAGCTCAGATCGTCTCGGGAGCGATCGCGTCCGCCTCTACCTCAATCAACATATCGGGATTGATCAACGCCTTGATTTCGACCATGCAACTGGCTGGCGGATGGTCACCAAATAACTCTTGATGGGCACGGGCAAAGTCCTCCCAATGTGCAAAATTGGTGACATACAGCCGGGTTCTCACAATGTGGGAGAGGTCCGCGCCGACTGCTTGCAGCGCCGACTGAATGATTTCAAAACAGCGCTTAGTTTGAGCGTAGGCATCCCCCGGCGCAAAGGTGCCACCCTGGCCATCAGACGGAGCCGTTCCCGACACAAAAATCTGATTACCCACCTTCACCGCGCGGCAATAGCCGACCTTGGCTTCCCAGGGGCTTTCTGACGAAACTCGTTGGATTTCCATACGCCTAAACCCTTTTTGGTGTCGTTTGTGGTAGCAGGATAGCGCCCTAGCAGCGCCCTAGCTCAGAGCCCTGGGCCAATTTGGAGCCGTTAGGGGGGGCTATCTACACTCCAAAAGGAGTGAAATCGGAATTATAAATTGCCACAATCTTTACCCTATTTCCATCAAAATTCTCTATAACAGAAGTATTAGTCTTGCCCGTCCCCGTTTTTATCGGCATGCCTGAATCGACAATAATGTCTCCCAGCCCAGACGAGCCTGCAATTTATCAGTCCGAAGAGGCCCAGGCAATTTTGCAGATTGCGATCGCCCGCCACACCGAAGAGGGCGAGTTGACGCGATCGCAGCTATTTGAGATCGCTGAGGAATTGGGGATTGCGCCGACGACGCTGGCCGAAGCCGAGCAGCAGTGGGCCTTACAGCAACAAGAAAGTGTTGAGATCCAGGCCTTTGACCAATATCAGCAACAGCGTTTCCAGGGCCATCTGATCCGCTTTGTAGTGATTAACCTGGTCTTTTTCATTATCAATTGGCTAGCAGCAGGGACCCTGTCTTGGTCGCTCTATATCTTTCTGTTTTGGGGAGCAGGGCTCAGCTTACAGGCCTGGCAGACCTACTGGCCCCCCGAAGAGCAATATCGCCGCAGGTTTGAAACGTGGCGTCGCCGTGAGCAAATCAAACGCTCCTTCAGCCGCTTTATGGATTGGCTTTTGGGCACCTGAGCCGCTACTGTCAATCCATGTCCTTCCGTTTTTGAGTAAAGGCAGTCAATCCCGATGGGAAGAGCCGGACGCGCCCTCAAAGAAACTCTAGAAACTTACGCCATTAGTCAAAATAAGCTGGCCGTCACGATGGGCATGGAGCGGACCGTCGTGTATCGCTGGGTACATGAACGCACGGATCCCACCGGAGAAACCATCGTCGCCATCGTGCGATCGCTCAATCAGCTCGATCCCACTGCGGCGAAAGCCTTTATCGCCCTGTATCTCGTTCCCGTTTTAAACGAGTGCTAAAGCAAGATAAACCGTGGGTGGCAGTACTTCTTGGTTATGCCTGTCGCCTTGAGGCCTCGCCATGGCGGTGGTTTTTGGGCCATCAAAATAGCTCATGTCCTAAGTAGCTTTGCGGAATCTTTCGGAGCTGCCATGTAGTCTCCTCATGAAGACAGCGATCGCGGCCCGCTGATCTCCGTAAATCCGCTGCTTCCAAGGGGTGTCATCGCCATTTTGATGTCATTAATGTGAATTTGACTGCCATGTTGTTGTCTGACCAAACATCCCCCCACCTGGTTACGGCTCCCGATTCGGCCACCTTATCTACCAGTGCTTTGTTTCAGTCAGCATCTACCCTGCCTCCCTCGCCCACCGATTCAACCCTGGCGGGTGGTTGGCGCTGCCAGCAGACATTGCAGGGCCACACCAGTTGGGTGCGCACCATCGCCATTAGCCCCGACGGCCAGCAGATCGCCAGCGGTAGCGGCGATAAACGAGTGGCCCTGTGGCATTTGGCCCAAGGTCGGCCACTGGCCTTCTTAGATGGCCACACCGGCTGGGTGCGCTGCGTGGCCTTTAGCCCCAATGGCCAGTGGCTCGCCAGCGCTGCCAACGACAACACCATCCGCCTGTGGGATGTGCAGTCTCAGTCTTTGGTCTCAGAACTGCGGGGACACCGAGATTGGGTCCGTTCTCTCACGTTTAGCCCCAATGGCAAATATCTGTTTAGCGGCAGCCAAGATAAAACGATCGCGGTCTGGCGATTCGGACAAGCCTCTCCCTATAAAGTCCTGACGGGGCATGAGCACTGGGTGCGCGCGATCGCTGTCAGTCCCGATGGTGGCACCCTAGTCAGTGGCGGGCAAGACCAGCAGGTCCGCATCCACCGTCTTCGCAAACGCGTCACGCCTCATGTGCTGGCTCACCCTACGGAAATCCATGCCGTGGCGATCAGCCCTAATAATTGGCTGTTAGCCACGGCGGGTGCAGACGGTTTTGTTCGCTTTTGGAAATTGAACAGTGGCCGCTTAATCACCGAATTTCAGGCTCACTCTGCCGCCGTGAACTGTGTCACCTTTAGCCCTGACGGCAAGCTGCTCGCCACTGCCAGTAGCGACAAAACCGTGCGTCTCTGGCACATCGATAGCGGTCGGCTGATCGGCATTTTGCGAGGCCATTCTGGCTGGGTGTGGACGGCGAAGTTTGCCCCCGATAGCCGGACCCTGGTCAGCGGCGGCTGGAATGGCGAAATCAAAATCTGGAGCCGCTGAACCTCGCCCTGCTCTCAGGCTCCCGCATCTCACCCTTTTCATCGTTTGGAGGGTCGCGATCGCGTCATGATCCTTGCCCTGGAAATCAACTTGAATCGTCATCCTGGCGCAATCTGAGGGCGTGGGGTAATTAAGGTAAGCCCATCGATTGGCCTTTGCCGGTAACGGTCAAAACGACCCGGCTCATAACTCGACCATCTTCGAGCTTTTGCAAGCTAAATTCGCCGCCGACTTGCTCCATTAGAGTTTTGCAGATACTAAAGTGCAGCCCAGGTGGAATATCCAGCAAGGAAGGAACCAAAATGTCCTCAGGTCGGCCATGCTTCAAATCTTTGAGCAGTTGACGGGGAACGTCACCATCATCGGTAATGGCTAACTCCATTGAGGTCCGTTCCAGCGGTCGGCACCAAATATCAAGGCGTCCCTGTTCGGGCGATCGCTCACAGGCGGCTACCATCAACTCGTACAAAACCAGTTCGATTTTTTCCAAATCTCCCGAGACGATGACATTACTTTCGTTATGGACTTTCGCCCAGAGATGGTGCGACTGAATTAAGGGATTCACCCGCTCCATCAACCGGTTTAAGAGGCTGATCAGAGGGGTGGTTTGATGATGCTTTCGCAGTTCCCAGACTTCGTTGCTGAGCACGTTGCTCACGCCAGTGGTCAGCGTCCCTAGTTGGCGGACTAGCTGTAACTGGCGTTGCGCAGTGAGCCCCTTGCCTTGGGTAATCGGATCGCTGAGTCGGCTCAGATTCAGCTCTAGTTGGCGATGCACTTCTTCCAGTCGCTTATGCTTATACCAATTCAGCGCTTCGAGCGATTCTTGCCGGACTAGCAGCAGATCAACAATGCTGAGGTGTCGTCGTGACCACGCCAGTTGGTTAGACAACAGCGACATCAGGCTAAATTGGTGATTCGTCCAGCGCCGCTCACTGCGATCGGCGACAATCCAAACCCCATTGGGGACGTGTTTATCCGCAGTTTTCAACGCCACGAGCAAAAACTTGCTACCTGGTGGACCTTTGAGCCATTCGCGGGTTTCTTCAGGCAAGTCTTCCCAAGTGATCGGCAGCGGCCCATCGGTCTGCTGAGCCCAGTTGATAATGGCATCAGAGCTAATGGGAATGGTGGTCTGACGATCCGCATCAAAATCGATATTGCGCGAAATAACGCGCCCCACTTTGGCATAGGCATCACCAACCTGCCAATTCACCAGCACGACTAGCGAAGCATCGAGCAAATCAATGAGATATTGACAGGCTGATTCTTCTAATTGTTCGAGCTGAAAGGTTTGCTGTAAGGTTCTCAAACCCCATTGGATAGAGCTGTAGAGGTCTTCTTGCTGGTCGGTTTGGCGCTGCAACTGCCACTGGCGCAAAATCAAGCTAATTTGCTGAGCAATTTGTTGTAACAGTTGTCCCTCGGGCAGTGACCACTGCCGCGGGGATTGGCTAGCGACCAAGACGATGCCCTCAGGGGCGTTGCCAGGGGCGATGTTGCAGGCCAGGATGCCTTTTAAGTCCAACGTTTCAAAATTTTCGCGCCACGCGAGCAGCTTCAGGTCATTGGTGAGATCGTTGATGGCGATCGCCGCATCGCTATCCTCCAACATTTGCCAGTCCACCTCATCCAGCGCTGGCCATGACGTGGGCAGTCGCTTGCGGGGCAGTTTGCGCTTTTGAAAAACGACTTGGTAACCGCCATGTTCGGCGTCGTGCAACAACACGAAAAACTGTTGAGCCTCTAAATGTTGGCAAATACTTTCGCCACACATTTCCAAGGTGTTGTGCCAGTCAGACTCACTTTGAATACTGCGGACCACGCCGGTGAGTAACTGCACTTCTTGCTGTGACTGCTGCCGCACCGCTTCGACTGAGAGTGACGGCATCATGAGGCCAGCCAGGTTAGCCACGGTTTTGAGGTAGCTGCGATTGGGCTCCGTCCACACGCGCGATTCTGAACTTTCGACGCTGATAAAGCCGACAAAGCTCTCGCGCTCAAAAATGGGAGCCACCATCAAAGCATTGGCCTTGAGCAACTGCATAAAGCGGTCAGGCACCGTAGCCGCATTCGAACTTTGGGCTTCGCCAACCACCAACGGTTGTTGTTTATTGAGTACCTGATAGACGCCGCGAACCTCAGTTACGGGCATCGTCAAGCCAGGAGCATCCGCCGTGTAGCGCTTTGGCGTCTTTTGACGAGTCCGAATTGTCAGGCGTTCCCAAAACGCAAACTCGACTGGGTCCAGCCAAAATATGCGGACGCGATCGGGCGCTATAAATTGAAACACCGATTGAGCAATGGTGGTCAGTTGGGTATCTTTATCATCAACGGTTTGCAGTTGATCAATCAAACTAGCGATCGCGACGCCGGGATCTTTGCGCTGCTGAGTTTGTAACGTTTGCTCACGCTTATGCAAGACATCGGCGAGGGCACTGCAAATGGTCGAAATAAAGGTGCGATCGCTGTTGGTGATGGTTTGCCCCCACTGGTCTGAGCCCATGATGAGCAAACCGTAACAAACATCCCGCCGCCGTACGGGAAAAATCAGCGCTCCCTGAATCGCAAACTGCTCTGCCATCTCATTCCAGACGGCGATCCGGGGTTCGACTCGTAAATCATTAATAATGAGGGGCCGCTGTTGAATGACGACCTGCTCCATCAAGTCGCCGGGTGACAGCGAAAACGTACTTTTCAGCGAACGGTGAGGTTTAGGAGCGATAAAGCCCTGACTCACAACCTGATGCTGTATCCGCTCATATAAACCAAACCACAACAAGGAATAGTGGAGTTCTTCCTTGAGGTTTTCTAACAAAGAAGATACCAGGCGATCAAAATCCTCAGTTTCGCGGAGCAGCTTCAAAATTCTAGCCAAAGCTGCCAAACGTCTTTCTGGATTAGGATTAGGTAAGGTCGAAACCATGACGAAACTGGGGTTTTTAGGTAAGATAGCCTATAAAAACGGGCAGCAAATCAAGGCTAAAAATCAACACGAACTATTGAGGTTATTGTTATAAACCAGGTAGCACAAGTTGAGCATATCCGTCGTGAAGGAGAAAGTGCCTGCCTCGCTGGATTCTTGTAGCTCAAATGAGATGAGATTTTCTCAGTGTATACCTGTTAACTACAAATTCCTCAGAGGATTTGCACCGAGGTGCTTCTCACCCGATAGTCAACCACCCTTTTTACAATGCGCTCATCATCTGGCATTTTAGATAATTGAGAACCGCTGTGATGATAGCGCAGCTTAAAATTTAGGCGATTTACTTTCTGCCGCTAATGTTACTCAGTCGTCAGACCGGGCACCGTGCTTTACCCCGTTCAAGGGGAATCGGCAGGCTAGCGTAGATTTGCGAGAAATCATGTGCTGGTTAGCACCTAGTGGTCAGTCAAGAAATGAATGGCAGATAGAGGGAGTAAGATTATGCCAGTTTCCACAAGGGTACTGGGATGGTCAAGAAGTATGTCGGGAGTTGAAGTAAAGCGGAGCAGCCAACCCCGAACAGATCGTCACGCCGGGGAAACGGTCAGCCTTAACGGTCAATCTGCGCGGATTCGGCAATACCGGCGTTCTAGGCATCCCTGAGGTCTTTGGCTTTCGGGACAAGTTTGCCTCAATGCCGCCCTAACCTCCCTACCCACTGCCGATCCCGAATTTCGATCGCCCATTTCCTACTCCCAAAATTGAGTTCCCAAAACCCCAAACCCAGCGCCCGTGACCACTCCTTCTTCCCAAGATAATTTCCGTCTCTCCCCTCTCCCCGATCGCCATTACCCTTTAGGATAAGCAGGTGTAGTAATGGTTGTTCCTCTAACAGCACCCAGGATGGATATCAAACAAGGCTTTGTCGGCACCGTAGGCAATACTCCTCTGATTCGGCTCAACAGTTTTAGTGAAGAAACGGGCTGCGAAATTCTGGGTAAGGCGGAGTTTTTGAATCCGGGGGGGTCCGTCAAGGATCGGGCCGCACTGTTCATCATCCAGGATGCTGAAGCACGGGGGGTGCTCAAACCGGGGGGCACCGTGGTAGAAGGGACCGCCGGCAACACAGGCATCGGCCTGGCCCACATCTGCAACGCTAAGGGTTACAAGTGTCTGATTATCATTCCGGAAACGCAGTCTCAGGAAAAAATGGACATGCTGCGGACGCTGGGGGCTGAGGTGCGGCCAGTACCGGCAGTGCCGTACAAAGATCCCAACAATTACGTGAAACTTTCGGCGCGGATTGCGGCAGAAACCCCCAATGCTGTGTGGGCCAACCAATTTGACAATCTGGCCAACCGACGGGCGCATTATGAAACCACTGGCCCGGAAATTTGGGCTCAGACCGACGGCAAAGTCGATGGCTGGGTGGCAGCTACCGGCACTGGCGGCACCTATGCGGGCGCAGCAATGTTTTTTAAGGAAAAAAATCCAGACATTCGCTGTGTCTTGGCGGATCCTATGGGTAGCGGGCTTTACAGCTATATCAAAACCGGCGAAATCAGTACCACGGGCAACTCTATCACTGAGGGTATCGGCAATAGCCGGGTGACCGCCAACATGGAGGGAGTTCCTGCTGACGATGCGATTCAGGTGACGGACCCGGAGGCGCTGCAGACGGTTTATCAACTGCTGTACCAAGATGGGCTGTTTATGGGCGGCTCCGTCGGAATCAACGTGGGGGCAGCGGTAAAGCTCGCGAAATCGATGGGGCCAGGGCATACTATCGTCACGGTATTGTGTGACAGCGGTGCCCGCTACCAGTCACGGTTGTTTAATCCCGACTGGCTAAAGCAAAAGGATTTGTGGTCAGATCGCCTGCTGCCGGAAAATTTTTAGTCTTGATGCTGGGCCAAGTTCGCGAGTTCACTCGGGGCGATCGCCCCATGCTCAGTGACGATCGCGGTAATCAGGTCTGCTGGAGTGACATCCGCGAGGGGATTGTAAGTATCGACCCCAGCGGGACAGGTGACGATGTCGCCCAACTGACAAATATCGGTGGCATCGCCCTGGGTGATGTCGATGGCAGCTCCGGTTGGCAGCTCAAAATCAACGGTAGACAGGGGCGCCGCTACTAGGAAGGGGAGCTGGTGGGCTTTGGCTGCCAGGGCTAGAGCATAGGTGCCAATTTTGTTCACGGTGTCGCCATTGGCGGCGATGCGATCGGCCCCCACGACCACGGCATCCACCAGGCCCCGCTTCATACAGTGGGCGGCCATGCTGTCGGTGACAATCGTGACGGGAATGGTTTCTTGGACGCATTCCCAAGCTGTAAGGCGGGAACCTTGCAGCCAGGGGCGGGTTTCCCCTGCGATTACCTTGGCTAAGCGTGACTCTTGCCAGGCGGTGCGCACAATGCCGAGGGAGGTGCCAAACCCTGAGGTGGCTAAAGCGCCGTGGTTACAGTGGGTATACAGGGTGAGCTGGGCGGGTGAGGCCGGTAGCGCCGCCAGGCCATACTTGCCGATCGCCACACAGATTTCCCAATCCTCTTGCTGAATCCTTTGGGCGGTTGTGAGCAACTGCGCTTTTAATTCGTCTACGGGGGCACGGCTCTGGCGGACTTGTTTAACCAGATAGTCAACGGACCAGAGCAGGTTGGCTTTATCCGGTCGGACTGATTTCAGTTGCTCCGCGATCGCCTCCAAGCGTTCTAAAAAGGCGGTGCGATCGTCCGTATGAATGGTTTTGGCTCCCAGATAGAGGCCATAGGCCGCAGCCATGCCCAGGGCAGGCCCCCCCCGGACGATGCGGGTCGCGATCGCCGTCAAAATATCCTCACAGCGACTGATCGAGACCACGGCATATTCTTTGGGCAGTTTGCGCTGGTCAATTAGCAGAACGTGATCGTCTTGCCAGAGCACTGGATATACATGGGTTTCTAGGGCTTGGGTCATAGAGTTTAAGAATAATGGGGCGGTTCGACGGAATCCTCAAAATGACCAGGAGCGATGAACGCAGATCCAGCCACTTCTCACCAGGCAATCAACTCAGAAAATTACCCCGATTTTAATGGAAGTTGATGAGATTAAGGCAAAGTTATTTTGCCGCCCCAGCAATGCCCACGCATTACAGATGCGCTTTGATCAGCAACAACGTGCCAGTCGCGACGCCAAAGATAAACACGGCAGACCCCATCAAAATCATTTTCATCTTGAGGCGAATGATGGGGCGTTGGCTGCTGGCGATCGCCTCCAACGATTCCCGCTTGGCATCCGGGCCGGTTGCGAGAAACCCCACGGCGTAGATGGCGGCAGCGAGTAAAAAGACAAACGCGGGAAAACTGATAGCCATGCCTTTCAGCTTGCCAGCATCCACATCAAACGGCACCGCCAAGATGAACAAGCCCAAGTACACCGGGATCGCCGCCAGACTGATCTGCAACATCAGTCGACAGAAGGCTTGAGAAACCGCCAGGGGAGCAGCCGATTGATTATCAGGAAGGGCGCGTAGGATAGTCATAAAAGTTACGGATAGAAGTACTTGTCAAGGACAAACAAGGGATCGGCGGGAAAATAAGATCCCGGTGGGGATAGGTAGGTGAGTGGGTGCGGTGGTGAGTAGGTGAGAGAGTTGCGAGTCAGAAGTGGGACTTTTATAGTGAGCGCCTCCCTAAGCGCAACACCGACCGGGACGAAGCGGCAAGGTGACTGATCTCAGATAGAACGGAGAAACGTCTAACCGGTCAGCCATGGGCGCAACGGATACCGCATTTCGCATCGGGTTAGCCCGTATCATTGCGGGCTCAAAAACGACATCTTAAAGTCTTAACCATAGTAGCTTCGGCATTTACGATCCCCATCTCAAGACGCGGTTCTTGATGGTTGCTTTACAATGCCCTCACAAAAATTAGGATTGCCCTGGGTAGTCAATGGGCTCATTTTCGAGCGGATGCTGGAGCACCATGAGCGATCGCCCGCCGACCACCACCGACTCGCCGGGTAAGTCCATCGGCGGCTCGATAAAGCCTGAGGTCGTTTTGGTATCGAGCACGAGTTGCCAGGTGCGATCGGTCAACGAAGGCGGCAAGACAAAGGTTTGCGCCTCACTTTGGGCGTTAAAGAAGACCAAAAAGCTGCCATCCACAATGCGATTGCCCTGGGGATCAGGCTCCGGAATTTCTTCCCCATTTAGAAAGACGCCAATCGATTTAGCTTCGGCTTCTTGCCAGTCCAGATCGCTGACCTCGGTGCCGTCCGTATTAAACCAGCCAATGTCATCTACTCCCGAACCGTGAATTTCCTGTCCCTGAAACCAGTCGCGTCGTTGAAAAACCGGGTGAGCTTTGCGAAAAGCGATCAGCTGTTGGGCAAAGCACAGTTGCCCTTGTTGGTCGGGTTGGAGTTGCCAGTCAAACCATGACAGTTCGTTGTCTTGGCAGTAGGTGTTGTTGTTGCCCTGTTGCGATCGCCCAAATTCATCGCCTCCCAGCAGCATCGGCACCCCTTGCGAGAGCAACAGAGTCGCCAAAAAGTTACGCTGTTGTCGGGCGCGAATTTCTAAAACAATGGGGTCGTTACTTTCCCCCTCAGCGCCGCAATTCCAGGAGCGGTTGTGGCTCTCGCCATCGCGGTTGCCCTCACCATTGGCCTCATTGTGCTTTTCGTTATAGCTGACCAGATCCCGCAGGGTGAACCCATCGTGACAGGTAATAAAGTTGATGCTGGCGTGGGGGCGCTTGCCGTTGGATTCATACAGATCAGAGCTGCCCGTGAGGCGAAAGGCAAATTCCCCCAGACGACAGTGGGCTTCGCGCCAAAAATCGCGCATGGAGTCCCGATATTTGCCGTTCCACTCAGACCACAGTAGGGGAAAGTTGCCAACTTGATACCCGCCCTCGCCAATGTCCCAGGGTTCGGCAATGAGCTTGGTATTCGAAAGAATTGGATCTTGATGAATGATGTCGAAGAAGGCGGCCAGACTGTTGACTTCATAGAGTTCACGGGCTAACGCCGAGGCCAGATCAAACCGGAAGCCGTCGACGTGCATTTCCTGCACCCAGTACCGCAGGCTGTCCATGATCAACTTGAGCACCTGAGGATGGCAGACATTGAGGGAATTGCCGCAGCCTGTGAAGTCCATATAATAGCGGGGCAGGTCTTCCACCAGGCGGTAGTAGGCGCGGTTATCAATGCCGCGAAAGGCGATGGTCGGCCCAAAGTGATTGCCTTCGCCCGTATGGTTGTAGACCACATCCAGGATGACTTCGATGCCCTCTTTGTGCAGGGCTTTGACCATTTCTTTGAATTCTCGCACCTGCTCGCCCTGGCGGCCCTGGGCGCTGTATTCGGAGTAGGGGGCAAAGTAACCGACGGAATCGTATCCCCAATAATTGCGCAAACCCGCACTCACCAAATGGCCTGGATTGGCGGTGAAATGATGTACAGGCAACAGCTCGATCGCGGTAATGCCTAAGCTTTTGAGATGCTCAACAATGGCGGGGTGACCGACGCCCGCATAGGTGCCCCGGAGCTTTTCGGGCACGTCGGGATGGCATTGGGTGAGGCCCTTGACGTGGGCTTCGTAAATGATGGTTTCATGCCAGGGTGTGTCGGGGTGGCGATCGCCCTCCCAGTCAAAGGTCATATCGACCACCACACACTGGGGCATCAGGTCAATATCGTTGACGTGGACAAATTCGAGGTCGCGATCTTCGTTATCGATGGCGTTGATGGGGTAGCCAAAGATGCCCGCACCGTGTTCGATATCCCCGGCGATCGCCTGCGCGTAGGGATCGAGCAGCAACTTGTGGCAGTTAAACCGTTGGCCATCTTCTGGATCATAGGGCCCTTCGACCCGATAGGCGTACCGCTGTCCTGGTTGAAGACCGGGAATATAGCCATGCCAGATGTAGTTGCTAAGTTCCGGTAATTTAATCTGGGTTTCATGACCGTTGTCGTCAAATAAACATAGATAAACGGTCGTGGCGTTTTCCGAAAAAATGGCGAAATTGGTGCCCTTGCCGTCCCAGGTTGCCCCCAGGGGATGTGGATTTCCAGGCCAAATGGTGTGCGTCATGGGTACAGGTCAGGGTCACGGCAAGCGTAATCGACCTGATTGTAACGGGTTCGGTTCATGAGGGGAATGGGACGAAGGGCGGAGAGTGGGGAAGGGAGATGGGTGATTGGGGGGCTGGGTGGTGGGGTCGCTGGGGGCCAAGACTTGGTAGGGAGTACCGCTACACGCTCTCTTATCGTTGATCGGGGGTGAATTACACCAGGGATGTACGGCTCAATACGGAGGGTGCTTGCGTATGATGGCATCATCAATTTCGGTGATCCTAGGGAGAAATGCCATGAGCTTACTCGGCAATATTATCTGGCTGGTTTTTGGTGGATTTTTAAGCGGAGTGGGCTACATCTTGGGCGGCATTAGTACCTGCCTGACGATTATTGGCATTCCCTTTGGCATCGCCACTATTCAGATCGGGGTGGCGTCGTTTACGCCTTTTGGTCGGCAAATTAAGAAAGGCCCAGAGGCCGATTCGACACTGGTGCTCATCCTCAACTTGGTGTGGCTGGTAATTTTTGGCTGGGCGATCGCCCTCAACCATCTCCTGTGGGGCATTTTGCTCGCCATCACCATCATCGGCCTGCCCTTCGCCAAACAACATTTCAAGCTCATGGTGCTGGCCCTGTTCCCCTTTGGCCGCACCTTTGAATAAACCCCATCCAGTTTCAGAAGTGGAGTTTTAACATCTCGCCCGACCTCACCGCCTACGGCACCGCTCCTTCCCAAGGCTACCGTGTACACACATCTCGGCCCTCACCCCCTCTCCCAAAATTGGGCGAGGGGGAGGCCAGACAAGGTTTTCCGGCTCCCCTTCTCCCGCTTTGGGAGAAGGGGTTGGGGGATGAGGGAAAAGCCCTGACCACAAGGGTTTCAGGACTTATGTGTACACCTATCCTTCCCAAGGAGAGGCTTAACGACAGTCTAGTTCCTCTCCTTTCCGAGGCTACTAAGGACACCCATCTCGGTTACTGCCTCAAAATGCTGCATTTGCCCCCTTTGTCCCCCCAATTCTGGGGGGAGACCGAAGTTCCAAGTCCCCCAAATTTGGGGACTTAAAGCCCTCCGGGCATATCAGAAAAGGGGGCTAGATTGCTGGCAAGTCATGACAGACAACTGATGTGTACTGAGTAGCCTTTCCGAGGAGAGGAGAGGTTTTGACGGGCGAACATCACTCCAGTTGTCAATTTAGACGTGGTTTAGATTGCCCGCTCGTCTTCTATTTGATTGCGCCTTCCGATTTACAGCGAGTTTAAGAACTCGTTCCAGTCGCGAATCGTAGAGCTGGATTCAAGCTGAGGGACTTCGCTGCCATTGATCAAAAATGTGGGGGTTGACCAGACGCCGCGACTCATCGCGTAGCGCACCGAAGCTTTGGCCCGACGAGCGATCGCACTCTCCTCATCCCCGATTTCTTTCACTAGATGATCAGCAGGCAAAGCGTCGTCAAACTCTTGAATGAGGGTTTTGATCAGGGCTAACAGGTCTTGATGGGTTTGGGTGGCAAAAGTAGTGCTGTCGTAACGCTCCTGATTTTGGAACAAGTGACCGATGAATTTCCACCCTTTAAGCGGATCAGGGGCAGCCACGGCGGTGACGGCTTTCACCATGTCCCAGCTCTGGCGGTGATGACTCAAAACGGTGGGCTGAGCGGTGATGGCGAGGCGATCGCTTGGGTCTTGGTTGATCAGTGCTAGCAGCGTCGGCCAGGCTTTTTTTGAAAAGGGGCACTCCAGGTCAATGAAGGCTTCGATCTGTATCGGCGCTTTGCCAGACCCCAGACAATAGCCGCTGGGATAGGCAGGTACGGGAGTCGGCATGGTGTCCTTTGTGAGCTTCTTTGTTGAGGGTAGCGGCTGGGCGATCGCTATACCCCTGCCTGTAGGCAGACATCAACTTCTGGCTTGCAACAGAATTTTAGTGACGCTGCAACATGGGGGCTGCTGCTGATTTGCCCCTTGCTGCAACAAGTTTAACTCCGCTATCAATGGCTGTAACGCTCATGAGTTGAGGATTACAGCCATGTTAGAGTCCCCTGATTTGATCACCAATAAAACGGCGCGTCAGCGTCGGTTACGGGCCATTACCCAACGCCTGGTCATCGAGTTGGGCTATCTGGAGCATTGCCTCGCCGCAGGACTCCAAGATGCCAACGTGACAACCGCTGCCGCTGGCATTGATGCCGCGATCGATTGTTTGAACGAGCATTTAGGAGCGCAGATGGATTAATTTGGGGCTTGGGTTTTTCTGCACGGGCGCGTCGTTGCGCCTGTGCCCCGATTGTTGGGAATTATTGTTGTGAATTGGTTAAACCCTCACGTCTTGCTTCGTTAATGGCGGCGATCGCGGCGACCCTGCCGTCACCCGTGGGGCGGTGTCTTCAACTGCCAAATGGTTGGGGAGATCGGTATGCTATGGGGAGAACTTGTCTGGAGGCCACTTGGGCGATGACTTTGCAGTTTAAGGTGCCATCAATGAAATGTGACGGCTGTGCCGAGGCCGTTACTGAAGCGATTCAATCTTTGGATGCTGACGCTAAAGTTGACATCAATGTAGAGACGAAAGACGTTTCGGCTGAGACGTCGGCTAGTGCCGAAGCGGTGCGAGAGGCGATCGCGGCTAAGGGGCATACGGTCAGTTAGGGATGAGGATCATTTAACATCCAATTGCCGCGAAGACCTGACCGGACAGGGGATCGCCGAGACGGCTATCCCAACTGCTTGAATTGCCATTCCTAGTCACCCCAAAATTATCAGGTTATTGAGTCAGATGGTGAAGTCGAGTGGGGCGATCGCCAATTCTGACTCTCTTTGCTCTGTGAACGTCCGAAATCATCAAAAATTGTTTTCAGCCGGGCGGCTGGACGCATACACTAAGGCAAGCCATGACATCGGCATCGTTTTGCCGGTCTGGCTTTTGCCCTAGTTAGGACGATTTGCAACAGGGCTATGGTATGGGTGCAGATAAGCGAAAAGACTTGATTGTCAGCGGATTTCCCCGCAATTTAGACTGGCACACGGAGAATCGTCGAGATTCTTTAGAGCAGCTTTACAGCTTCGTAAACCAAGAATGTGAGAATGCGATCGCTTGGTACTACGCGAGCAAACGCAGCAAGAGCCGATTTGGATATTTTTTAAGAGCTGGGGCCATTGTGGCGATCGCCATTGCCGGAGTTATTCCCATCATTGGCGAAATTTACGAGCGACCCAACTCGGACGGTTTACCGCTGATCTCTCCCGCTTGGGCGACCATTGCGCTGGCGATCGCTGCTCTATTTGTGGCCTTAGATCGATTTGGCGGCTATACCAGTGGTTGGGTTCGCTATGTGCGGACAGCTCAGCGACTGACGATTTTGCAGTCTGATTTTCGTCTTGATTGGGAAGAATACCGTTTTCGCTGTCCAGAATTGTCACCTCCGGAGACGCGAGAAGGCATTCTTTTGTGCCGCACTTTTTTGCGGAATGTGAATCTGGAAATCCAGAGTGAGACCAACGTCTGGGCTCAGGAATTTCAGCAAGCGTTACTTGAAGTAGATGGAATTTCTAAAAGTAAGCCCCAAGAAGCAATTTAAGCTTCACCTCAATAGGTGGACATCCATAAACGATCTAGTACTCGGCGGCTTAAGTCTCGATACCGATTGAAAGTCCCTCTCCCAAGGCTGGGCTACGGTGTACACATAAGTCCTGAAACCCTTGTGGTCAGGGCTTTTCCCTCATCCCCTAACCCCTTCTCCCAAAGCGGGAGAAGGGGAGCCGGAAAGCCTTGTCTGGCCTCCCCCTCGCCCAAAATTGGGCGAGGGGGACTGAGGGGGTGAGGGCCGAGATGTGTGTACACGGTAGCCCAAGGCTGGGAGAGGGATTTAGGGTGAGGGCCAAGGGTGTGCAAATTTACGCCGCACTGTACTAGTGATCTGCGGTACTTGAGCCGCCAGGAAATCGCGATGGCGGAACCACTCCTTCGGAGTATCACCGCCGTCATCCCAAAGGCTGAAAGTCAGGCGGCATCAGGTTTTTGGGAAACCCCCATAAGGTTCATTTTGCTAAGGGGGTGGCGCAGCGGAGGATCAACTCCTGCCAAACAATTTTTCCCTAGATGAATAAAGATCAGCTTTTAATGGGGCGGCAACATGCTGGCTTCATCCACTTCTATGCCCAGTTCTGCAGCGTGCTCCCACCCTAAACCCCGGCGTTCGATTGTGGGGTAGGTCGGCTCTGCCAGGTTCAAAATGGTCGATAACCCGTAGGTGAGATCGCGATCGTCGTCAATAATCAGATCTACCTGGGGACCGACCACGTCGAACAGTTCGGCTTTAGAGGGCACGGGGGTGGCGTCTAGATCCATCAGCGACAGCGCCGATGTGGAAACGATAGGATTGCTCAACGCTTCGATCAAGGCCAAGCAAATGGGCGAATTGGGCACTCGAATGCCGGTGGTTTTGCGCTTGGGGCTCATCACCAGCTTGGGCACCTGCTTGGTCGCCGGGAGCAAAAAGGTGTACGTACCGGGAATCAGGTGACGAATCTGCCGATAAGCCGGATCACTGACATGGGCGTATTCTGCAATATTGGAAAGGGAGGAGCACATGAACGTCAGCGGTTTGTCGTTGGAGAGTTGCTTGAGCTGACGCACCCGGTCGATCGCTGATTTGACGGTGAGGTCACAGCCGATCGCATACACCGTATCCGTGGGGTACAACATCACGGCCCCCTTGCGCAGGGCATCGCGAATGGTCTCGATTTTCCGCGTTTGGGGCGTTTCGGGATGCACTTTGTAGATTGTCGCCATGGTGTGACCTCCTACCGTTGTCTGGCTGCTGTGGGTGCAACGCAGTCTTCATTATGAAAGATGGTCATCGAAGGGGGGCAAGTTTATATGAAGACTTTAGCCTTTGTGGATTGTCCAACGGGCATTTCGGGGGATATGTGCCTGGGGGCGTTGGTGAGTGCGGGGGTGCCGCTGAGCTATTTGCAAACTCAGATCGCTCGACTCACGTTGCCAGAACGGGTTGAACTGCGAGCTACGAACGTGCGCAAAAACGGCATTGCCGCGACCAAAGTGGATGTCGTCTTGCCCCATGAGGCTACCGCCGCTGCCCCTCACCCCCCGGCCCGTCACCTCCACGACATTGAGACCCTCATTACCGCTGCCCCATTGCCAGATCGGGCGATCGCCTGGAGTTTAGGAATTTTTCGTCGCTTAGCCCAAGCCGAGGGGGCCATTCACGGGATTGATCCGCAACAGGTGCACTTTCATGAAGTGGGGGCGACGGATGCGATCGTCGATATCGTCGGCACTTGCCTGGGGCTCGACTGGCTGGGTATCGATGAGCTGCACTGTGCGCCCCTGCCCACCGGTCGGGGGACGGTGCGGGCTGCCCACGGACGCTTGCCGGTGCCCGCCCCCGCCGTGCTCAAACTCATGGAAATGGCGCAGGTACCCATTTACAACGCGGGTTTAGACGGCGAGTTGGTAACCCCCACGGGAGCCGCGATCGCCACGGCACTGGCGGCTCACTTTGGCGACCCGCCCCTTATGCAACTGCAAAAGGTCGGCCTGGGGGCGGGTAACAAAGATTTGCCCCTGCCCAACATCCTGCGGTTGTGGATAGGACAAGCCGCACCCAGCGAGGGACCTGCGGCTTCCGGAATCCTGACGCAGGCGATCGCGATCGCTCCCACCCCTCACCATCACGACCCTATTCATCCGTCCCCAGAGCTCGCCCCTCACCCCGCCGCCCCCCGCCCAGCAGACCATTCCCCTGCGGAGACCGCTACCACCGATGACCGAGAAGCCCAATCGGGTCGAGAAACCGTGACTGTGTTAGAAACCCAGGTCGATGATTTGTCGCCCCAAGCGATCGGCTACCTGTTCGATCGCCTCTTTGCAGTGGGCGCACTGGATGTCTTCGTGCAAACTGTCACGATGAAAAAGTCGCGACCGGGACACCTCTTGGTCGCGATCGCCGATCCGCCCCAGGCCGACGCCTGCGAAACCGTCTTGCTGCAAGAAACCACCACCTTGGGGGTGCGCCGCAGCGACCAGACCCGCCTCCGTCTGCATCGCGAATTCGTGCCTCTCCAGCTCCCTCTCGGCACCGTGCGGATGAAAGTCGCCTTTTTACCCGGCAGCGATCGCCCCCTCAAAGCCCACCCCGAATATGAGGACTGTGCCGCGATCGCCCGTCAACACCAGCTTCCCTGGCGAGAAGTCCACCAGCAAGCCCTAGTCGCCTGGCACCGGCCCCAATCCCCCAGTTCCTAAGGCGATCGCAGCTTTATCTGGCGTGGCTGAATTCAGGAATGAATCGGTTCGGCTGAGAGATGCTGTCAGCCCCCTAAATTCCCAATCCTGGAGAACTTCAGAGATTGCTTCCCCCCAGGATTGGGGACAAGGGGGGCAAAATCATACCGCTATTCAGCAACGCCAACTTTTTATCTGTCATCGGTCAAATTGTTGTCGTCAGTCTAAAACCTTTTCCTAGAACCGCGACGCGGAATTCAACATTCAAAACCTTATCGGGCAAGCATGGCAAGATCCTGGAAGGTAATGCTCCTGATGCCACTCAGTACTAGTGGGCTGAGGCGATCGCCTCGCATCAACACTCAATCACGTTTACGGTGGTCACATTTAGCGCCAAGCCGCCGCGTGACGTTTCCTTGTATTTTTCGTGCATATCGCGTCCGGTGTCGCGCATGGTTTTGATCACTTTATCGAGGTGGACGCAATGTTCGCCGTTGCCCTTTAGCGCCATACGAGCGGCGTTGATCGCTTTGATCGCACCCATTGCGTTGCGCTCGATGCAGGGGACTTGCACCAGCCCGCCGACGGGATCACAGGTGAGTCCCAAGTTGTGCTCCATGCCGATTTCAGCGGCGTTTTCCACCTGCGCTGGGGTGCCGCCGAGCACCTCCGCCAGGGCACCCGCCGCCATTGAACAGGCCACGCCGACCTCGCCCTGACAGCCCACGTCGGCCCCAGAGATCGAGGCGTTTTCTTTGTAGAGGATGGCGATCGCCCCCGCCGTCAACAAAAATCGCCCAATGCCGTCATCGCTGGCTCCCTGACAAAACCGATGGTAGTAGTGCAGCACCGCTGGCATGATGCCCGCCGCGCCATTGGTCGGAGCCGTGACGATGCGCCCCCCAGCCGCGTTTTCCTCATTCACCGCCATCGCGTAGACATTTACCCAGTCCATGATGCTAAGCGGGTCGGCGAGGGAAAAATCTGATCGTTCCTTCAACTGACGATACAGGTCTGCCGCCCGTCGCTTCACCTTCAGCCCACCGGGAAGGATGCCGTCCGTGTGGCAGCCCCGCGACACGCAGTCCTGCATGACGCGCCACAGCCGCAGCAGTCCCGCCCGAATCTCCTCCTCCGATCGCCACACCTGTTCGTTTTGCAGCATCAGATCACTGATGGCGAGGCCGTCTTGCTGGCAGTACTCCAGTAGTTGCGCCGCCGTAGTGAAAGGATAGGGGATGGGCGATCGGTGCAGTTGGAGGCGATCGATACTGGCGGCGTTTTCATCCACTACAAAGCCACCGCCAATGGAGTAGTAGGTGCGCTCTCGCAGCATCGCGCCCATCCCGTCGAACGCCGTGAACACCATGCCGTTGGGGTGAAATGGTAGCGGCTGCCAGTGAAAATTCAGGTCGGTCTGGTCGTTGAAGGGGACGGCATTTTGGCGCAGCAGCCACACTGAGCCGGTGGCGCGAACCCGGCGCATGTAGCCCTCCACCAGGTCGGTGTTGACCGATTCGGGCGACTCCCCTTCGAGACCCAGCAGGACGGCGCGATCGCTGCCATGCCCGCGTCCCGTCGCCCCTAGCGATCCGTGCAGGTCAATTTGGATGCGTCTGACCTGATGCAGCAGGCCATCGGCGGCCAGCCCTTGGGCAAATTGCTGCGCCGCTTTCATCGGGCCAACGGTGTGGGAACTGGAGGGGCCGATGCCGATTTTGAAGATGTCGAAAACGCTGGTGGACATAGGGGTGTGACGGTGTGAGGGTGGATGGGTGTGAGGGTGGTGGAGTGGTGGAGTGGTGGAGTGGTGGAGTGGTGGGGTGGTGGGGCATTCCGACCCATTATGCGGGGATGACGAGGTCGGATGGGCGGGTGGTGAGCCAGTCGCGGGACCGTTTGACGCCGCCGAAGGTGTAGATGTGAAAGTGGTCGATCCGTCCGGCTAGGCCATCGACTAGGTAATCGGGTGTTTGCACCGTGAGCAGTTTGCCGAGGCGACCGGACTGGTTGCGTAGACCGAGTAGGCTGGTTTTGACGCCGCAGATTTGGGCGAATTTCAGCAGGGTGGCGGGGGTGGTGGGGCCAGGGATGCCGAGGTAGATGGGCAGGGTATTGAAGGCAGCGATGCGATCGAGCCAGCGGTGAATGGTCGGCACGTCGAGGGACCACTGGGTCATGATGAACATTGCCGTTCCGGTATCTTGGGCGTACTGGTTTTTGAGGGTGAGGAGGCGATCGCACTCCCGGTCACTCAGCACGGGCATGCCCTCGGGGTGTCCGGCGACGCCCACCCGCAGCCCCTCGAAGAGTCCGGTTTCCAGCAGATCCAGGGTGGCGGCGAAGGGGCCGAGGGGGCGATCGGGGCTGCCGCCGATCAGCAGCACTTGACGAAGGTTCGCTTCAGCTTTGAGGGCGGCAAGGTAATGAGTGAGGTGGGGGCGATCGCGAATGGTGCGGGCGGGGACGTGGGCGATCGGTTCATATCCTAACTGTCGCAGCCGCACCGCCTGGGCCACCACCTCCCGATAGTCCGCCCCCGGTAGATACGTAATCGATATCTCCCGGACCTGCTGCGGCAACTCCGAGACATCCACCTTCGGCGTCACTTCCATCGAAAACTGCATCGCGTTGACCCCCTAAATGTTTGCGAATGACCAGGGGACCAGGGGACGGTTCCTTACTAGGGGACGGTTCCTTTGAAAGGAACCGTCCCCTGGTAAGGAACCGTCCCCTAGTAGTGTGTCAGGCTTGATTTGAGGGATAGGCATATTGGATAATAGAGCTGT